>ORMF011832188.1_pt1 | contig 14614 bp, 8 predicted proteins | sample 1779871 | NCBI WGS metagenome assembly ORMF01 (sample SAMEA104232316, study PRJEB22302) | groundwater metagenome | biome: forest; feature: aquifer; material: groundwater | place: USA | collected 2011-08-07 | depth 5.4 m | reverse complement strand
CGTAATAAAAACCGTTTTCAATGGCTGGTCCAATGGCCAGTTTGGTTTTGGGATAAAATTCCAAAACCGCCGCGGCCAAAAGGTGGGCGAGTGAGTGGCGTATTTGTTGCAGATTATTTTCCATGCAGTAATGGTATCAAATAAAAAAACTCTTTGCACTATTGACAGTATTATTTAAGTATGCTAGCACTAGCTATTACTACTTCAAATGTGGTAACCCATGCCACGAGGGTATTGTGGTGTCAGCACCTGCAAAAGGAGAGTCATCAATGACAAAGTTCTCGAAAGTGCTCCGTAACCTCGACACGCTCGTCCTCCTCGGCAACGCCGCCGATCAGGCCTATCATGTCGGCGAAGGGAAGCCGGAAGGGCATGTGACATTCACGGCGGCAGATCTCGCCTCCGTTCAGAACAACGGCGTGGTTCCCAAGGCTGTGATGAGTGCCGCCCTGCTTCTTGCCGCCATGCACGAGGAAACTGACGAACCCAGCGAGGCTGGCCGGATCAATGCCCTGCGCGACATCGTCCAAGGCAGGACAACGGCGGTTCAACGCTTGGTCATCCGTGTGCTGGCCAACGCCACGTGGTGGAGTCGTGCGATCAGTCGCGACGTCAAGCGTATCACCGACAAGGACAACGGCGGCGACTTCCAAGACCTCTCCCTCAAGGAGAAAGAAAAGGACGACTGCGTCACCGACGCGGTCGCGGCCAAGATGCTGACCATCTTGAGCTAATCATCAAATAGGGCCCATTGCGAACAATAGTTCGCCGTGGGTCTTTTTTATTTAAAATACGAAACTATTGACAAGTGATATGATATATACTATAGTTATAATCTAGAGCAAGAAGCTCTTTACACACATCAAATCTGCGACGTCTGGGTAGTTCGCCCAGAGTCGCTTCACAACAAGGAGAGTGGTCTCATGCGTGAATTTTTCGAATCGGCTCTGTTCAAGGTGATTCTGGTTGTCATCGGATTTGGGCTCAAGTGGGGCTGGGACAAGTGGAAGGGCCACCGGCTTCTGGGTAAGGGAGCCATCAGCGACGACGATGTCGCCTTCCAGCTTTTTGGCATTGATAAGGCCAACAACTTCACGATCGCCAGCATTTATGTGAGTCGGCTGAGGGATATCTACGGCAACAACACGGCGGCGCTCGCGCTTTTGAAGAGCGGGTTTAAGCAAAGTTGCTGGATGTCGCTGGAAACTCTTGAGCAGCAAAAAATGATCAACAACCCATTGCTTCAGCGCATTTCAACCCTTTTTAACGATGGTTTTTTCTGCCGCGCGGCTGGACTCAAAACCATCTCTCTGGACTTGATTTTCGGGTTGCAGGTTCTGCCGGGTGAAGGATTCCAGCAGCAGTACCGCATCATCATTGTGTCTGCGGCTGATTTGCCCGGGATGGCAGACCTGCGAACCCGTATTACCGCAGGAGAGGTCAACCTGCAGTACCCGTATCTCAATTTTCAGGTCAAGAACTTGGAAGATATGGCGAAGCGACTCAAGGAGGAGTCTCAAAACGGGGGCCACACGTTTGGTCAGATGTCGGTGTTGGTTTCCGACCCGACATCTTAGGGCATACTACCAGGAAACAAATGCGCTTAATCTTCACCCAAAGATTAGGCGCTTTTTTATTGACTTAAACTAATTAAAGTGCTATAAATATACCATTGCCCTTTAATTTAGCAAAAACCATTGCCCGAAACTTTTGCCTTGGGAGGCTTAAGGGTAAGGGTAATTCCCCAAAAGGAGTGTGTTGATATGCCATTTTCGTCGTCTTTGGCGTCAGTACCATGCTACCTGGGTGATAATCTCACTGTGGTGCCCTACAAGGTTATCACAGGCGGTATCGCATCCCTGGCCCAATTGGTTGCCATGGCAAAGCAGGACTGCGTCGCTCCCGACATCACCCCAGAAAGTTTTCCCGTCGTTGCTGGTTCCAAGGGCGAACAAGAACTTTTCCTTTTCTTGTTCGGATGCCTTATGGAGTCGCATGTCCAAGTTTTCGCCGCAATGGAAAAGTTGGGTAAGCGTCCCGCCACCATCGCCGAACTGCTCCCGCTGGGCGCCCGCTTTTCCGAGCTTCAGAAAAACAACAGCGTGACTGCCTTGGGATCGGTTGCTCGTATCAAAGGCAAAGATGAAACGGTTTGTTTGAGCACGGTAGGGAGGTGTACCCAATATCTCCAGCGTTCTCTCAGTCTCGTTTCTTTTTTGGGACCTTGGCAAACCGACTTTGCCCACCTTGCTGCCAATAAGGGTGAGTGATGGCAATTTCGTCGTATTGTTTGGCCCTCCATAAGTTTCGGAGGGCTCTTTTATTATATGGCGAAATTAACGCAACTATTGACACGGTTTTGTATATATGATTAAATGGACTTTGTGGATGCGGGAAGGTCTCCATCTACAGGATTAGGGTCTCAAAAAGGAGAATGCACAATGATTGTTCGCCAACGTGTTCAGGCGAGGTTTGACGCGATTCAGGTGATTCGCGACTCGGTGCTTCCGTCGGAAGAAAAAACCGAGGCAGTCAATCGTCTTGCCGACGGTGCCGACCCGGGTGAAGTTTTGGTCGATTATGGGCTGGATTTTGATCAAGATGATCATCCTGACGCCTCGCGTTGTCGTGAAATGCTTCTCGAGATGCGAGAGAATCAAGCCATCGAACACGGCGGATAACGGATCTTTGCGCATGCTAAAAAAACCTTCAATGGATTGAAGGTTTCTTTTTTTGTAAAAATTTACGCTTCCTGCACAATTTCCTGCACATCGTCGGCCACGATTTTGATTTCTCCGTTTCTATCGTCAACCCGGCCAGCAATGAATACGATTTTGTTTTCTTGGAGAGCATTTGAATTTCTTTCCATAAGATTTGGAAATACTACTACTTCAGTTTTAGCCGTCAAATCTTCAAATTTCAAAAAGAGCATGGGTTTGCCGGTTTTGGTAATGATTTTTTTGGCGCTGGTGATGAGCCCGCCCAGCAGGACTTTTTTATTAACCATGCTTTTGTCAATGTTGATGACAGGCGTGCAACGCGATTCAAATACTTTTTTAAAACTATGTAGTGGGTGGCTGGAAACATATAATCCCAGTAATTCTTTTTCCCACGTTAGTTTTTCCAGTAATTTTGCTGGAATGGCCGCTTCTAATTTTATTTCTATCGGTCGCAAGGTTGTGGGAGCGGCAGCAAACAGACCGATTTGCCCGTTGTTTTTGTTTTTGGTGCTTTCCCGAGCAATTTCTAAAAGTTTTTCCAAGTTTTGCAGAAGCTGGTTTCTTTCGGCAAAGGCATCAAAAGCGCCAGCTTTGATTAGGGCTTCCATAGATTTTTTATTCAAATCTTTTGATTGGACGCGGTTGATGAAGTCGCCAATAGAGGCGAAGGCCCCGGCATTTTTTCGTTCCAAAACCACCGCGTCAATAATATGTTCGCCCACATTTTTAATGGCTAAAAGTCCGAAGCGGATTTTATTCTGCTCTGGCACTACCGTAAAGTTTTTCAATGATTCATTAATGTTGGGCGGCAAGACTTCAATATCCATTTTTTTGCATTCTTCTATTAATAAAGCGATTCTTTCCACATCCGCTTTTTCAGAAGTTAGCACCGAAGCCATAAATTCCACCGGATAATGGGCTTTTAAATATGCGGTTTGATAAGCGATGGTTCCATAAGCTACCGAATGCGATTTGTTAAAACCGTACGCGGCAAACGGCAAAATCCACTGCCAAAGTTCATCGGCCACTTTTTTGCTGATGCCATTTTTAACTGCTCCGTCAATAAACTTTTTTTCTTGGGCGTCTAAAAGTGCTTTAATCTTTTTGCCCACTGCCTTTCTTAGGACATCTGCTTCACCAAGGGTAAAACCGGCGATTTCTTGCGCCACTTTCATCAATTGCTCCTGGTAAATCATAATGCCCTGGGTGCCGGCTAAAATCGGTTCAAGTTTTGGATGGATGTAGGTAATTTTTTGGCGGCCGTGTTTGCGTTCAATGTAATCGGGGATGAATTGCATCGGCCCGGGGCGGTAAAGCGCCACCATGGCCACAATGTCTTCAAATTCGGTAGATTTTAAATCTTTTAGATAACGTTTCATGCCATCCGATTCAAGCTGAAACACGCAGGTGGTTAGAGCATCTTGTAAAAGCTTGTAAGTTTTTTTGTCGTCAAAAGGGATTTTATCAATATCAATTTTTTCATTGCGGATAACAAAAATACGAGCTAAGGTATCTTCTATAATCGTCAGGTTTTTGAGCCCCAAAAAGTCCATTTTTAAAAGGCCCAAATCTTCAATGCCATGCATTTCGTATTGGGTGACAATGGCTTCTTCTTCGCCCGGGGGATGCTGCAGCGGCACCGAATCTGCCAAAGGCTTGGCGGAGATCACTACGCCACAGGCATGGGTGGAAGCGTGGCGGGCAACGCCTTCTAATTTGCGTGCCAAATCAATCAGCCGTTTTCCTTGTGGGTCGTTTTTGTATAAATCTTTAAATTCTGTGACACTTTCCAAGGTTTCTGATAAGTCCATGCCAAAAGGCACCATTTTTGCCAGCGCGTCGCAATAACTGTAGGTGTATTGCAGGGCTCGGCCGACGTCACGGATAACAGCGCGGGCGGCCATAGTTCCAAATGTAATAATTTGGGCAACGTGGTCGTGGCCGTATTTGTCAGCTACGTATTTAATGACTTCGTCACGCCTTCTGTCAGTAAAATCCATGTCAATATCGGGCATGGAAACTCTTTCGGGATTTAAAAATCTTTCAAACAGCAAGTTATGTTTTAGGGGGTCAACGTTAGTAATTCCTGTGGCATAGCAAACCAAGGAGCCTCCGGCGCTTCCGCGGCCCGGGCCTACCACGATGCGGTTGGCTTTTGCCCAGTTGACAAAGTCTTGCACAATCAAAATGTACCCGGCAAATCCTGTTTTATTGATGACAGAAAGCTCATAATCTAGCCTCTCTTGCGCCCCAATGGGTAAGTTTTCGCCGTATCGTTTAACTAATCCAGTTTTCGAAAGCTCGGTTAAATATTGTTCGGCAGTTTTTCCATCGGGTACATCAAAGTGGGGGAGCTGGGTTTTTCCTAATTCAAAGCTGAAATCGCACAGGTCGGCAATTTTTTGCGAGTTTTCAATGGCTTCGGGAGTATCTTTAAAAATCTCGGCCATTTTTTCAGGCGGCAGCATGGAAAAATCATCGTTTTTTAATGTTAATCTTTCCGGGTCATTGGCATCTGACCCCGTATTAATCAACATCAGCACATCTTGGGCTTCAGCGTCTTCGGGGCGCAAGTAGTGGATGTCGTTGGTGGCCACCAGGGGAATGCCAGTTTTTTTATTGAGGGTAATCAATCGTTTGTTTAATTCCTGCTGCTGAAGAATATTTTTATGATATTGCAATTCCAGGTAAAAACTGTCTTGGCCGAAGAGTTTTTGGTAACGCAGGGCCAAGGCTTCCGCTTCGTCTAATTTTCCGGCTAGGAGTAATTTTGGAATTTTTCCGTTTAAACACGCAGAGGTTCCAATCAAGCCTTCGGCGTGTTTTTCTAGTAATGCTTCGTCAATCCGCGGTTTGTAATAGTAGCCATCCAAATGAGCTGTCGTCACCAGCCGCACTAAATTTTTATAGCCTACGGCATTTTTTGCTAGTAAAATCATATGGTAGGACTTGCTGTCAATATTCGGTCGCTTATCAGTATGCTTTTCAAATGCCATGTATACCTCGCAGCCGATGATGGGTTTGACTCCACGGGTTTTAGCTTCTTTGTAAAATTCCACCGCACCATACATGACGCCGTGGTCAGTTAAAGCCACCGAGTCCATGCCAAGTTCTTTGACATAATCTAACAGCTCGGGGATTTTTGGCAATCCATCCAGCAGGGAATAGTGCGAATGGGTGTGCAAGTGTACAAATTTTGGTTTTTCGGACATATTTTGATGCTTCATTTTACTTTTTTATGGATACTGCCACAAGTCCTTGACAAGTGGTTTTTCTAGGTATATAGTTAAAAAGTAGGAGTGCTTTGTCAATTCGGATAACTCTAACCAAGAAAGTGAGAAAAGTCATGCAAGACGGTATCAGGGTGGTGTTGCTAGTGGATGATGACCCCCAAGTGGCGCCTATCTTGAGCGCCTACATCTCCCAGAAAGGGGGGATCTTCCTGTCGGCCACCGACGTGGTGGAAGGCTGGGAAGTTTTTGAAAAAAACCGTGACGTAGTGAGTTTGGTCATCATCAGGGTTGGCCTGAAGGGGTCCTTGCATTTCGTTCAACTGCTCCGGGGCACGGCCGACTACGAGGGCAAGATCATGGCCAAGTCGGGACTGCCTGTCCGCCGCGAGCCGTTCATGAAGCCCGGCCTCTGCGATTGCGAAACGGACGGCCCAGACCTGCTTCCCAAAATTCGGGAAGCGCTCGGCTGGACCGAGTAGCACCAGGTTAAAAACCAGACCTCAACGTATGCAAGGTGCAGTGCGTTGAGGTTTTTTATTGCTTTAAAAATATGATAACATAATGCAATGAAACCAGATTTTACCGAAGAAAAAAAGTTGTGGAAACAGGGATTTAAATATGTTGCGGGGCTTGATGAAGCCGGCCGCGGACCGTTGGCCGGACCCGTTGTTGCAGCTGCAGTTATTGTGCGACATACCCGACGTCGGGCGTCGGGCGGTTTATTGGGTTTAAGAATAAATGATTCAAAAAAACTTTCACAAAAACAACGGGAATTTTTTTATGAAAAATTAATATATGATAAAAATATTTCTTTTGGCGTGGGGATTGTTTCAGAAAAAATTATAGACAAAATAAATATTTTGGAAGCTACAAAGTTAGCGATGGAGAGAGCAGTAAAAAATCTGCGTGCAGATTTTTTATTAATTGACGGGAATTTTACCCTTCGACAAGCTCAGGGCAAGAAATTAATTCCACAGAAATCTATTATAAGGGGGGATGCAAAAGTATTTTCTATTGCCGCCGCTTCTATTATTGCCAAAGTAACGCGGGACCGTATTATGCGACAAATGCATAAAAAATATCCACAGTACCAATTTGCGCAACATAAGGGTTATGGTACAACCCTGCACATCGCCCAGTTAGCTAAATTTGGGTCTTGCAAGATTCATCGGAAGAGTTTTTATCCTGTGAACAATTTTGTTTGATTGTAATTTTTTAACATTGTATAGTTACAGAATGGTTAAGATAAAAAATATATTTAGTTCTCGTATCCCTATACTTCTGTCGGTAGTGCTTTTTTTCGTATTGCCTATGATGGCGCATGCAGATTCTTCGGGGCCCAATAGTGCTTCTACAGGTGCTGATGATGCCGGAACTGGATCAGTCACATGGACAAGTCCGGAGAATATCACCACCAGCGACAATATTGGTGCGGGAGCCGGCCTGACTTCCTTAAATACGACATCCCACTATTTAAAGGCCACTAATTTTGGTTTTAGCATTCCCAGCGGAGCCACCATTAATGGCATTGTGGTAGAATGGGAGCGAAAAGATAACGACATAATGGGCGCAAATTCAAAAGACAATGCAGTCCGCATTGTTAAGGGTGGAACCATTGGAGCAACTGATAAATCTAGCGCCAGTACCTGGCCGGCATCTGATGCCTACGCTAGTTATGGCAGTTCTTCGGATTTATGGGGAGAAACTTGGACTGTATCTGATATTAATGCCAGCACTTTTGGGGCGGCGCTTTCTGCCATATCAGTTATTTCTGCAAACTCTGCGGCTCCGACTGTAGACCATGTCCGGATTACGGTTTATTATACTGGTGCGCCTGCCAATGCTTACTGGGTGGGAGGTACGGGAAATTGGTCTGATGCTACTAATCATTGGGCTGCTACTTCTGGGGGTGCCGCGGGGGCAGGAAATTTGCCTGGATCAACCACCAATGTATTTTTTGATAGCAACTCTGGATCCGGAACAGTAACGTTAGATACGAGTCCAACCGTTGCCGACTTAAACGACACATCGGCAAATATCACCATTACTCCAAATTCTACCATACTGACTATTACGGGAAATTCTACGGTAAACGGAACATTGAACGGAGCGTGTATAGGGTCATGTAACTTTCAGTTAACCGGCTCCAGTAAAACCATGTATGGCTCTGGCACCTATGGTGGAATACAAATAACTGGGAATCATACCATTGATTCAGCCGCCACGTTTTATTTAAATGTGGCAGGAATTAGTTCCGGGATAACTCTCACCAACAATGGAACGATTACCGGTAGAGGGATTGTGGGTAATGGTAACGGGCTGTGGACCCAGGGAACCAATGCATCGTTAACTTGGCTTGGGGGCAATGAATTTGACCCCATTCTTGATGCGACTGCCTCCGGTAATATTGTAGCTTATGAGGCGACTGGGATTGTTCGATCTGCCACTTACTACAACTTAAAAGTTGGAGTTAGTAGTGCATCTCAAGTAGTAGGAACTCTTGGGGGCAATACAACGGTAACGAATGTGTTAACTATTGGAGGTGGAGCAGCAGGAAGTCAGATTTCTGCTTCAAGCTATACTCTTACGGTAACCAAGAGCGGGGACCCTATTGTTGTTGGTAGCGGTGGTGTTTTTACGAGCAGCACATCTACTGTTAATTTTACTGGTGATGGCGCAACTAATATTAATGGATTTAGCTATTATAACCTTCAAATTGGGAACGCTACAACTCAAACAGCTGCCCGAACCTATACTCTTGCCGGAAACGCCGTGGTGGGTGGCACCCTTACTATTGGCCCATCGTCGGGTAGTTATACACACGTTTTTGATGCCTCAAGTCGCACTATTACCCTTTCGGGCACGGGCACCATTTTTAATATGCAGTCAAAGGGGGATTTTACTGCGGGCACTTCCACTATCGCTATTACCAATACTGCGTCTGGTAGTAAAACGTTTGCTGGCGGCGGAAAAACCTATAATGACCTGTCAATTACTGCTGGAGGTTCGGGGGCAGTTATCTTTTCCGGCTCAAATACATTTGACGACTTTACCATCAATCCACCCAAGACCGTTACCTTTACTGCTGGGACTACCCAAACCTTTACCGGCACTGTTTCGGCGGTGGGAAGCGCAGGGAACGTTATTACCATTGGTTCTACGGCAGCCTCGGCGGCCAGCTTATCTAAATCATCAGGAACGGTTACGGCGGATTTTCTTAATCTTTCTTACTCTACGGCGACTGGTGGTGCTATGTGGTATGCGGGATGTAATTCTACCGATGGAGGGAATAATTCTGGCTGGCTTTGGTGTGAGTCTACGCCCGATTCTCCTGAACCGGGGCAAATTGTTGTCCATAAAACCACTTTGGGTGGTAACGGAACTTTTTCATTCACCACCACTGGCAACGGATTTTACCCATTCAACATTACCACTACTAACGGGTCTGGTTTGTTCACCAAATCAGGGCTTAGTCCGGGAATGTATTCAGCCACTGAAACAGTACCGAGTGGCTGGACTAAAACCTCTGATAACTGTGGTTTAATTTCAGTTAGCGCCAATTCAGTCACTGATTGCTATATCACCAACACCTTCAATAACGAAAATCCCACTCCTACAATAATCAGTATTTCCCCTGCCGCAAAAAACGAAGGCGCTCCGGGCTTTACCTTGACCGTCAACGGAATAAATTTTCTGCCTTCTTCGACACTTTATTTTGGAGGATTGGCGGTTCAGGCCACCTATATTTCACCTACTAAGCTGACCTATTTTGTAGCTCCCGTTCCCCCAGTCGGAAACTACTCGATAATGGTGGTTAATCCTGCTCCGGGCGGAGGCACTTCAAACACCAAAACATTCACGGTTAATAGTCTTGTTACGCCCACCTGCAATCCTATCCCGATTATTTCCAACATTATCCCTTCATCTAAAAATCAAGGCGACCCGGGCTTTACCCTAACCGTTAATGGCAGTAATTTTGTTTCTGCTTCAATTATTTATTTCAATGGTTTGGCTTTGACAACCAGTTATGTTTCACCAACCAAGGTAACCGCTTCCATATCATCTACCCCAACTCCTGGCAGTTACTATGTGACGGTGGTTAATCCGGATTCTGGGGGGAACAATCCTATTTCCGGCCTCACCGACAGGCTTCCGGTTTCTGTCGCAGTCTCGCCAGATGGGGATTTTGCCTATGTGGTTAATGTCGGTAGTAATTGGCTTCAAAAATTCAATTCATCTGATATAAGCCTTGAGGCACGAATTCGTACGGGAAGTGATCCAACCGATGTGGCTGTTTCGCCTGATGGAAATTTCGTCTACGTGGTCAATAAGGGCTCCAATACGCTACAAAAGTTTAACGCTTCCAATTTAAGCTTGGCGGTTTTTGCAAACACCGGTAACGCTCCCACGGCAGTGGCCGTTTCACCGGACGGAAACTTTGTCTACGTGATTACTCCTGGCAGTAATACACTTTTTAAATTCAGCGCTGTCAATTTGAGCCTAGTGGATTCGGTAGCCACAGGAGCCAATCCGATGTATCTGGCAATTTCCCCTAATAGTAACTTTGTCTATGTGGTGAATAAGATGGCCAGCACTCTGCAAAAATTCAATGCTTCTACTTTGGGTCTAGTCGCTTCAACCACCACCGCAATTGCGCCAACCTATGTAGTGGCCTCGTCCGATGGTTCTTACGTGTATGTGGGAAGTTATTTTAATGAGAAATTGCAAAAATTCAATGCTTCTAATCTGACAGAATTAGTGACAGTCAGTCTGGCTGGTCCCGCCAAGCTGGCTATTTCTCCCGACAACAATTATCTTTACATCACAAAGAAAGAGTATGACGATACAGTACTTAAGTTTAATACCAGCGACTTAACCCAAGCCGGCTCTGTCCAAGCCGGCTCTTTTGCCCAACTCGGTAAAGTTCCTTATGGTGTAGCAGTTTCTCCTGATGGTAGTAGTGTGTACGTGTCTAATTATTTTGGTAATACTCTGCAAAAGTTTGATTCATCGTTTACTCTGTGTGGTGGCACTTCTAACGCCAAAGTATTTACGGTCAATGCTCCAGAGCCAGGATCCATCAAGATTATCAAAAACACTTCCGGGGGCGACAGAGTGTTTAACTTTACGGTTGCCGGCTCTACTAATCTTACCCCCGTCATCACCACCACCAATGGAACCGGGGAAACCGGCCCAACTAATGTAAATCCCGGCGCATACACCATCACCGAAACGGTTCCGAATGGCTGGACATTCAATTCCGCCACCTGCGACCACAGTTATGTTTCAACTACCAATGGTGTCGCCAATGTTACCGTGACTGCCGGGCAAACTACCACTTGCACGTTTACTAACACCAAAAACAATATTACTCCTAATACGTTTTTAAGGATTAATAAAGATGCTAGCGGCGGCAACGGGACATTTAATTATACCGTCACCGGCGCGCTGGAATTTAATACCAGTATTACTACCGTCAATAATACCGGTTCAACCGGGTCTACGCCCGTTTCAGCGGGAACCTATAATATTACTGAAGAATTACCGGCCGTTTGGGATTTTGATTCGGCTGGTTGTAATAATGGTTCGGGAACCACGGGTACGCCAACTGCCAATGGCATTATTGGAGTGACGGTAATTGCCGGCCAAACCACCACCTGCGTATTCGGCAACACCAAACAAACCATCCCCCCCAACACTTACCTCAAAATCGTAAAGAACACCTCGGGGGGTAATGCCACGTTTAACTATACAATTTCTGGTCCGACTAATCTTGCCCCCGTCATCACCACCACTAATGGTACCGGTATTTCAGGCCCAACCCCTGTCATGTCCGGCACGTATTCCATCACTGAAACTATCCCCAACGGCTGGACTCAAACGGCCGCCTCTTGCGATCACGGTACCCCTAGTGCCGCCCAAGTCATTGCCGGCCAGACGACTACGTGTACGTTTAGCAATACCAAGGATTCTGTTTTGCCCGGCACTTCAATTAAAATAGTCAAAAGCGCTCTTGGCGGGGATGCCATATTTAACTATACGGTTTCCGGTCCCACCAATCTTGCCCCCAGCATTACCACATCAGGTGGGATAGGCGCGAGCGGTCCAACGGCAGTGAACCCGGGTACCTACAGTATCAGTGAATCTTTATCAGACGGCTGGTCATTCAGTTTTGTCTATTGTGATAAAACGTATAGCCAAGGCCAAAATGGAGCAACCAATATATTGGTAGTCGAGGGCGAAACCACCACCTGTACCTTTTCTAACATTAACAATTCTGTTCCGCCCCAAACCTCTCTTAAAATTATTAAAAATACCTCGGGAGGCGATGGCACGTTTGACTATACGGTTACCGGCCCCGAAAATACGGCTTCCCAAATTACCACTTCCAATGGCGTAAGCTATAACAACCACCAGTTTGCTGCCGGAGGCACCTATGCCATCACTGAAAGACTGCCTCAAGGCTGGGAGTTTACCGCGGGTTTCTGTGACCATGCTTATGCCGAGGGAACTAATGGTGTCACCGGTGTCACCGTTACCGACGGAGAAACCACCACCTGCATTCTCACCAACACTAAGGAAGAGATCCCCCCTCAAACCTACCTCAAGCTCATCAAAACCACCTCCGGAGGCAACACTACCTTTAATTACACTGTCTCTGGTCCGACCCAGTTGTCACCCGTTATTACCACTTCAAATGGATTAGGGGTTTCCGGTCCCTCACAGGTGGCTGAAGGCACCTACAGCATCACCGAGTCGGTGCCGCAGGGTTGGAATTTTGATTCTGCCATCTGCGACCACGCATATTCTTCGGGAACTAACGGAGTGATCAACGTTACAGTGGTCGCCAATGAGACTACCACCTGTACGTTTACGAACACTGCGGACGACACACCAGAAATAGCGTCTTTAAAAATTATCAAAAATACTATTAATGGCAATGGTACGTTTGAGTATGCCGTTACCGGTCCGACATCTTCCGTTCCAAGTGTTACTACTACTGGTGGTATCGGATCATCAGGGGTAGTTCCGGTTGATGAGGGTACTTACGCTATCACTGAAACTGTCCTCAATGGTTGGAGTTTTAACACTGCTAACTGCGATCACACATATTCTTTAGGAACTAACGGAGTGACCAATGTTATGGTGGTCGCCAATGAAACAACCACCTGCACATTTACTAACACCAAAAAAACCATCCCTCCTAATACTTACCTCAAAATCGTAAAGAATACTTCCGGTGGAAATGGTACATTCAGTTATGTTGTCTCTGGCCCAACTCCATCCACGCCCTCCATTGTTACTTCCAACGGCACCGGTATTTCAGGCCCAACCCCCGCTATGCCCGGCACCTATTCCATCACCGAATCGGTGCCCAACGGTTGGACCCAAACCGCAGCTTTTTGTGATAGGGGCACTCCGAGTGCGGCAATTGTGGTCTCCGGCCAGACGACTACGTGTACGTTTAGTAACGGCAAAAACAATAATGGCCCCACTATTATTAGTATTAATCCTTCACAAAAACTTGTGGGAGATTTACCATTTACCATGACCGTCAATGGAACCGGCTTTGTCCCCAATTCCGTCATTTACTTTGACAGCTTTGCCTTGTCAACCAGCTATGTATCCAACACGAAGCTGAAAACTTTTATTGCTCCTGTCCCGCCCGAAGGAACATATTATGTGTCGGTGGTCAATCCTGCCCCGGGCGGTGGTACCTCAAATTCCGTGCCTTTTGTCGTCAAACCTCTTGATACTGACGCATCAGTCTATGCTAATAATTTGGGAGTCTCCGATACCGCTTGCCCCATTTCCCAGGGAACTTCCACCACCTACTTCTATTGGAATTACCAAAACAACCAAGGCCACTACCAAAAACAATTCCAAATCCAAATTTCTGACCAGTCTAATTTTGTCATGCCCATGGTGGACAGGACCTTTGACAACCTTTCCAATGCTCCTGGGGTTCAAAACCAGCAAACTATCCAAGTCAAGTTAACCAGCGCCAGCCCGACTACTCCCAAATGCGACTTCATTAACTTTAACAAAACCTATTACTGGAGAGTGAAGGTGTGGGAGAAAAATGAAGAAGGGGGATTGGGCAACAGTTCTGAATGGATTGTCGGCCAGCCCTATACCACCATTGCCCATCCGGGTCCTTATGCCGCTTTCGGTTTTTCCCCGCCCATTCCAGCTCCGCAGTCTGACGTTTTCTTTAGTAACAATTCGATTTGCTATACAGATTCGGGTTGGACCGCGTGCGCATCATACGCTTGGTCTTTTGGAGATTCGGGCACAGCCAGCCAGCAGAATCCTTCGCATGCATACAATTCGTCGGGTAATTTCATGGCCACCATGCAGGCCTACGATGACTTGGGTACTTCTTGCCAAGCCCAAAAGAACGTTCCGATATTCAACAACACCAGCCTCAACGGCTTACCATTCTTCAAAGAAATCTCCCCATTTCTAAAATAAGTCGTATCAACATCAGCGCCCCGATATATATCGGGGCGCTTTGCGTATGTCTAGGTTCAGATACATCTGATACACCCGGCGAATTAATTTAAGTTTGTAAAACGATCACATTTCTTGTTGGCAATCCTTGCAGTTTTATCCTTTGCGAGTACTCGACAGGAGTTAATTGTCCCAAGGCTTCGTGGG
>ORMF010211583.1_pt1 | contig 14618 bp, 15 predicted proteins | sample 1779871 | NCBI WGS metagenome assembly ORMF01 (sample SAMEA104232316, study PRJEB22302) | groundwater metagenome | biome: forest; feature: aquifer; material: groundwater | place: USA | collected 2011-08-07 | depth 5.4 m | reverse complement strand
CAGGCCGGACGGCCTTGCCGCGTGGCGTCTCAAGGCGGCGCCCGGCATGCCCATTTCGCCGCCGCGGCATGGCAATGGCGCGGGTCGCTTCCATATGGTGGCCGGCGGCTCGCTGCGATGGGGCGGCAGGGATCTGCCCGAGCTGGCCACGCTCTGGGTGTCGAACGATGAAGCCGCGTTCGATGCCGTCGCCGGTGAACGGGGCCTGGACGTGCTGGTGATGCAGTTTCCGGCTGATGCGTGGGCGTTTCCGGATCCGCCCCAGCGCCTGGCTTGAGAGCTGCAGACGAGATGTCGGGGTGCGCTGCGCTTACCCCAGCCTGCGCATCTCGCGCTGCGCCGCGCTCCTTGGCCCTCACCAGTAGCGCATCGCCCCACGGTACAGCGTCTGCAGATCGCTCCTGGCCACCGCGCGCGGTGCATTGGTGAGCAGCCGCTGCTGCGCCAGGGCGCCTGTCGAAAGCGCATCGACATCGCCTTCGCCGTAGCCGACACCGGCCACGCCGTTGGGTATGCCGGTGGCGCGCATCAGCTTGATCAGATGCTGCGACAGCACTTCACCGGCGTCCCCGGGGGCGGCGTCGCGCGTCTCGGCGCCGAGGCAGGCGGCGCCGTGCAGGTGGCGCTCCGGACAGGCCTCGGCAGTGAAGCGGAACACCGCCGGCGAGTTGACGATGACCGACATGCCGTGCGGCACCATCGGTTCGTCCCGGGGATAGCCTTCGGCGCGGAAATCGCGCACGAGGCCCGCCACCGCGTACGACATGCCGTGCGGGATGTGGACGCCGGCGTTGCCGAAGGCGATGCCGGCCAGGGTGGCGGCATACATCATGCTGTCGCGCGCCTCATGGTCCGAGGCGTCGTTGACGGCGCGCTCGAGATAGGCGCCCAGCAGTTTGAGCGAGGCCTCACAACCCATGTCGCTCCATGGATTGGCCCCCTGGCTCATCGGCCGGGCCGACACCGGCCCGGGCCTGGCGCGCTCGCTGTAGGGACGCGCGGTGTAGGACTCGAGCGCGTGCGACAGCACGTCGAAGGCGCAGGCGGCGACCACGCCCTTGGGCAGTGAATAGGTGGTGGTCGGATCGATGAGCGCGTGCGACGGGCGCAGGCGTTTCGAGGCGATGCCGGTCTTCACCTGCTGCGACGAGAGATCGAACACGGCAATGCCGGTGCACTCGGAGCCGGTGCCGCAGGTGGTGGGGCAGGCGATGTGCGGGGCCAGCGGCCCCGGCACCGCACGCGCCTCGCCGATCGGTGCGTTGACGTAGGCCAGAAATTCCGCCGGATGCGTCGAATAAAGATTGGCCGCCTTGCAGGTGTCGATCACCGAACCGCCGCCGATGGAGACGTAGCCGTCGAATTTTCCTTCGCTGGCAAAGCGCGCCGCTTCGACAAATGACAGGTCGGTCGGCTCAACCTTCACCGCGTCGTACACCACCGCATCGAGGCCGGCGGCGCGCAGCGATTGCAGCGCCTCGGCGAACTGCGGCAGCGCGCCGACCCGCTTGTCGGTGAACAGCGCCACCCGCGTCATGCCCAGCGCGCGCGCCTGTTCGCCCGCTTCGCGCAGCACGCCGGGACCGAAGCTGATGCTGGAGATATCCACCGAGAATACCGATTCGCGGCCCTCGGTGATCGCGTAGTAGTGGCAGCAGGCCATGGGAAGATCCTCCTTGCGGCGATCATAGCGCGGCGGCGGGAGCGGCGCGGCGGCGATGCAGCGGAGCCGCCCGGCGTCGAGGGCGGGGCCGCCACGGCCGCTCCTCCGCCCGGCCACTGCATTCCGGCCGTCGTTTGGTGATAGCGTGTCAGCGGTGTTTGAAGGAGCGTCTGAAAATGGGTTTGAACAAGAATGGGATGGAACTGCCTGCCGTGGTGCTGGCGGCGGCGCTGGCGGCCTTGACCGGATGCGCCACCGATTACTACGGCATGGTGCCGCCGCCGCCGGCATCCGCGCAGCCGGCGCTGCCGCGGACCGCATTGTTCGAGGCGATCGCCGCGGCGAATCTCCAGGCGGTGAAGGACCTGACGCAGAAGGGGGTGCCGGCGGACGCGCGCAACGAGCAGGGCGAGCCGCCGCTCTACGTGGCGGCCGAGTCTGGAAACATCGATATCGTGCGGGCGCTGCTGGACAACAAGGCCGGTCCGGACGCGCGGACCGGCAACGCGGAGACAGCGCTGCACGCGGCGGCGCTGCAGGGCAATCCGGCGGTGGTGGCGTTGCTGCTGGAGCGCGGCGCCCAGGCGAACGCCCGCAACAAGGACGGCGAAACACCGCTGATGTGGGCGGCGCTCACCGGCACCGTGCGGGTGGTGAAGCTGCTGGTGGACGAGGGCGTGCCGATGAACACGCCCGACGCGAAGGGCAACACCCCGCTGCACGCCGCGGCGGCCAGCGGCCATGCCGAGGTGGTCGCGTACTTCCTGTCCAAGCGCGCCGCGACGCATCTGCGCAACCACGCCGGCCAGACGCCGCTCGATGCGGCGCGGGCAGAGAAGCGGGATGAGGTGGCGAAGCTGCTGGGGGGGAAGTGAGGGAACGCTCGGGCCGCGGGTTGTTGAAATGCCGCGTGCGCAGTGCGATTCTGACGGCCACGATGCGAGTTGGTGATGCCGCCTTGCCCGCGACGGTGGCGTTTCTATCGCTCGCGCCCGGCGCGGATGTTGTGACCGGACGCGGCGCCCGCACGGCTTGCGCGTCCAGGCCGCAGATGCGGCGCCTCGCCATTTCGGCGACAATAAGTTTGTCTCCCGGAATTCAGGAGGAAACAAGCATGGACTGGCATGAGCGAATTACGTCCGATCCCGACACCCTGTTCGGCAAACCACGCATCAAGGGCACGCGCATCGGCGTGGATTTCATCCTGGATCTGCTGGCTTCGGGCTGGTCAGAGGCGCGGATTCTCGATAACTATCCGCACCTGAAGCAGGAGGACTTGCAGGCAGTGTTCGCTTTTGTTCGCGATTGCCTGAAGGACGAAACCTTCATCATGAACGCCGCGCTGAAACCCGGGGAAATGGCGGCGTGACGATAGCGGTGCTGGCCGACGAGAATTTTCCGAGGCTGGTCATCGAAGGATTGATAGCCGCGGGTCATGACGTGCTGTCGGTTGCCCGCCATTCGCCCGGCGTCGATGATCTCGCTGTGCTCGATCTGGCCTGCCGAACCGGCAGGCGCCTGCTCACTTTCGACGCCGACTTCGGCGATCTGGTGTACGCGCAGGCGGCGCCTGCCCCGGAAGCCATACTCTATTTCCGTTAGCCATACTCTATTTCCGTTTCCATCCCATCATCCCGGAGGAGGTGCTGGCGGCGGCATTGCGGGCGCTCGGTGAAACGCCGCCGGGCTACTTTGCGGTGGTGACCCGGGCGGATACCCGCCTGCGTTTGTTATCGACGAGACGACCGGGTGGGTGAGTCCGTTGACCCCGTCACACTTTGAAACGACCAATGGGTCATGAGCCGGCTCGACAACCTCTACCAACTGCATCGCCTGCTCGATGGCCGTCGTACCGCCATTGGCCGGCAGGCGCTGATGCAGGCGCTGGAAATTTCCCGCTCCAAGCTCACCCGCCTCATCGCCGACATGCGGGACAAACTCGGCGCGCCGCTGGTCTTTGACAAAGAACACAACGGCTACCGCTACGACACCGCGGACGGCCGCTATCACCTGCCCGGTCTGTGGTTCACGGTCGAGGAATTGCATGCGCTCATCAGCCTGAACCACCTGCTGCAAACGCTACAGCCCGGTCTGCTGGATCGGCCGCTCGCACCTATACGCGCGCGTCTGGAGAGCATTCTTCAGGCCGAACATCTGGGCCGCGGCGAAGCGGGAAAGCGGATCCGTATTCTGGCCATGTCCACGCGCACCATGACAATGCCCCACTTCCAGACCGTCGCCGGCGCCGTCCTGCAACGAAAACGCCTTTCCATCCAGTATTACAACCGCGACCGCGACCAGAGCGGGACGCGGGAAATTTCGCCGCAACGGCTGACCCACTACCGCGACAACTGGTATCTCGACGCCTGGTGCCACCAGAAGAAAGCCCTGCGCATCTTCGCCGTCGAGTGCATCCGCCAGGCAACGGCCCTGCAGAAAACCGTCAGGACCGTTCCAGACACGACCCTCAACCGCGAACTCGCCAGCGCCTACGGCATCTTCGCGGGCGTTCCCGTTGCCATCGCCGTCCTGTGTTTTTCGGCCCGCCGCGCCCGCTGGGTGGCTGACGAGGTGTGGCATCCCGAGCAACATTCGCGCTGGCTCGACGACGGCCGCTATGAACTCAGGCTCCCTTATTCGCGGGACACCGAACTCGTCATGGACATCCTCAAGCACGGCGCGGATGTTGAAGTGATTGCACCTGAATCGCTGAAAGACACCGTAAAAAAGCAGCTGGACCAAGCCAGAAGTCGATACGGATAGGCGCATCGGGCAGTCTGGGGTTTTGAACCCGACCGACAGCGCGTGAGAGTCTTTTCAGATGCCGAACGGGACTAACATGACAACTTGATATGGTTGCCGAGGAATCGCCATGAGCATCAACGCTACCCAGTTCAAAGCCAAATGCCTGAAGCTCATCGACGAAGTCGCTGCCACCCGCGAACCCATCATCGTCACCAAACGCGGTAAACCGATCGCCAGACTGGTGCCGATTGAGGACGACACGTTGCCTCCCCTGTTCGGCTATATGAAAGGCATGGGGGAGATCCTTGGAGACATCGTGAATGTGCCCCATGACGTCTGGGCCGCCGAAACGGGTGAAGAAGATCACCTCTACGCGGCGGCACCACGGAGGAAAAAAGCAGTCAAGAAAAAAGCAACGAAATGAATGCCGGGCGCCTGCCCGTCGCGAGAACGCGGTTCTTGTCACCCACGACAGGAAAATTCTCCGCTAAGGCGCCACCGGGCACGTCAGGGTGCTGGCGGCGTGATCGGTTGCGGGGAAGAAGCGCGTTTGAGGAATTGAAAGAGGCCGTAAAAATACAGATCGACTAGGCCAAGAGCCGGTACGGATAAGGGTTTGCGGCAGGCTCAGGTTTTGAACCTGGGCGGGCGTAGGATGTATGCCATCCTGCAGCAACAATGAAAATAACAGAGACACGACAACCGATTGCCCACGCAGCCCGGAATCCGGACGGAAGCTGGCGCGATCCGCATGGCCTCGCTGATCACTTGGCTGGCGTGGCAGCGCTGTCCGCTGATCATGCCCGGGAATTCGGCGCGGAGGATTGGCGTATCTTGCGGGGGCTGAAGGCTGATGGGTTTCGGATGAGGCCAATTGTCAGATATTTGTTCCTATGGCGGCGGGATCGAAGCGACTCGAACAAGAGTGGAAAACAACGGCCATGAGCAGTATCGCCCACCGAAGGGACGGGGATGGTGCAACACAAAGCCTTGAAGCACACCTGCTCGGGGTCGCCAATATAGCCGGGTCTCTTGCCGCGAAGCTCGGATTGAACGAGCAGGGCGAGCTGTTGGGGCTGCTTCACGATCTGGGCAAATACAGCGGTGAGTTTCAAAGTTATCTTGGATCCGCTGTTGGTCTGATTAATCCGGACGAAGATGATTACGTCGACGCACGCGGGCTTAAGGGCAAGGTAGATCATTCCACGGCAGGAGCACAGCTTGTTTGGGAGGCGTTGTCCAAGCAAGGGGAAATGGGTCGGATTGTTGGTCAGATTCTTGGTTTGTGCATCGCTTCACACCATTCCGGCCTGATCGACTGCCTGTCTTCGGATACCAAACGTCCCGTCGAAGACATGTTCACAAAGCGAATCAGTAAGCGGGATGACAGAACACATCTCCGCGAAGCCATGAGCAAAATAGACATGCTCATCGATAAGCGCTTCCGCGAGTTGGTGGGGAGTCCTGGACTGGTTGATGGCCTCAAAGAATCCATCCGCCAAGTAATGCTCCGCGATGACCTCAAAGGGTTGGTCGCAATCAAAAACCCGATCACGCAGTTCAAGTTAGGTCTGCTCGTGCGTTTTCTGTTCAGTTGTCTGATCGACGCAGACCGTGTCGATACGGCTGATTTTGAGAAGCCAAAATCCGCGAGGCATCGACTCAACGGGCAATACACAGAATGGCCTCTACTCATCGAGCGTCTTGAGAAGCACCTGCAAGGATTCACCCTCCGGAATCCTGTTGATGAAATCAGACGGAACATTTCCGATCATTGCCGCGACGGCGCCATCCGTGGCAAAGGCATTTATACGCTGACCGTTCCCACAGGTGGCGGCAAGACACTCGCCAGTCTGCGTTTTGCTCTGCATCATGCGGAACATCACAAGATGGACCGAGTGATTTACGTCATTCCCTTCACGTCCATCATCGACCAGAATGCTGAGGTGGTCCGCGCCATCCTCGAACCGACGATGGACGATCGTGGCCGCGTGGTGCTCGAACATCACTCCAACCTCACGCCCGAGCAACAGGGCTGGAGGGAGAAAATGCTGACGGAGAACTGGGACGCCCCCGTCGTCTTCACTACCAGCGTGCAGCTTCTGGAAGCACTGTTTGGCGGGGGCACGCGCGGCGCGCGGAGGATGCACCAGTTGGCCAATGCGGTGCTGATTTTCGACGAAATTCAGACTTTGCCCGTCAATTGCGTGCACCTCTTCTGCAACGCGATGAATTTCCTGGTGGAGCACTGCGGCAGTACGGTGGTGCTATGCACGGCCACCCAACCTTTGCTGAATCTCGTCGACAAGAGCAAAGGCGTACTGAAGTTCACAAAGGACGATGATCTCATACCGGACGTAAAGGATCTGTTCGAAAAACTGAAGCGTGTGGAGGTGCTGAATCGGCGCAAACCGGGTGGATGGGCCGACGAGGAGATCGCTCGACTTGCCCTGGATGAGGTTGAGCAAAGCGGGAGTTGTCTCGTGATCGTCAACACCAAGAAGTCTGCACAGGCGCTTTACCTGCTATGCCTGGAAGCTGCGGGGATACAGGCCTTTCACCTGAGCACCAGCATGTGTCCCGCGCATCGCAAGGAGATACTTGGCCAAATTCGGAAGCTGCTGGCCGACGAGTCCCCCATGCTTTGCGTCAGCACTCAGTTGATCGAGGCCGGCGTGGATGTTGATTTCGGCGCGGTCATCCGCTACACGGCGGGCCTGGATTCCATCGCCCAAGCTGCCGGACGCTGCAACCGAAATGGCCGCCGAGAGATAGGGCGGGTTCACGTGGTCAATCCGGCCGTGGAAAACGTGGACATGCTAAAGGACATTCAGTGCGGGAAGGGCATCACCGAACGATTGCTCAACGATGTTGATGCGGGAATTGAGGATTTCGGTGGCAATCTGCTCGCGCCACAGGCAATGGAGCGATATTTTTATTACTACTTCTTCGCGCGTCGCCAAGAAATGGACTACCCCGTAACCGCGCAGATGGTCGGGCGTGATGACACGTTGTTGAATCTTCTTTCCGTCAACTCGCTAGCTGTGAATGAATTTGGGCTCAACCATGGTGCGGCTCCCAACATCTACCTCCGGCAATCCTTTATGTCCGCAGCCCGTGCCTTCAAAGTCATCGACGCGCCAACACGGGGCATCATCGTGCCATACGGTAAGGCTGGGCAGGAACTGATCAACGATCTTTGTGCGGCCTTCGAGGTGGAAAAACAATTCAAGTTGTTGCGCCGGGCGCAGCAATTCACTGTCAACGTTTTTTCACAGGACTTGGAAAAGTTGCAGAAAGCAGGGGTAGTGCATGAAATCCAGAAGGACATGGACATCCTCTATCTGTCGGATGCCCGCTATTACAACCAGGCGTTCGGCCTGAGCCAGACGCCAGAAGGCAACATGGAGGTGCTTTGTGCCTGAATCACACAAGAACAGCATCGAATTCAAGGTCTGGAGCCGACACGCCCTGTTCACTGATCCACTGACCCGGATCGGCGGCGAGAAATGCTCGTATCACATCCCAACCTATGAGGCGCTGAAAGGCATCGCCAAGTCCATCTACTGGAAGCCCACCTTCATCTGGGTCATAGACGAAGTGCGGGTGATCAACCGTATCCGCACTCAGACCAAGGGAACCAAACCCTTGGAATTCGGTGGTGGCAACACCTTGGCTATCTATACCTTCCTCGCTGATGTTGAATATCAGGTCAAGGCGCACTTCGTATGGAACCTGCATCGACCGGAATTGGCGGATGACCGCATCAATGGCAAACACCATTGCGTGGCCAAGCGGATGCTCGAACGTGGCGGCCGCCAGGATATCTTCCTGGGCACACGGGATTGCCAGGGCTACGTCGAGTCATGTGATTTCGGTTCCGGGGTAGGGCACTACGACGGCGCGGGAGAGCTGGGTTTTGGGCTGACTTTCCACGGTTTCGATTACCCGGACGAAACCGGTGAGAACAAACTTCAGGCGCGCTTCTGGCGACCGACGATGATTGATGGCGTCATCCGATTTGACCCACCTGAGCAATGCGCTACTCGGAAATTCATCCGGGAGATGCAGCCCAAGCAATTCAAGGTGGGCCAGAACCTTGTTGGCGTGGAAACCGAGACAACGGGTCTGGAGTTCTGATATGAGCTGGATGCAGAAACTCTATGAGACCTACGAGCAATGCTACGGTGCGCCGCAGTTTTCCAACCACCCCCTGCTGCCCATCAGCCACACGATCCAGCAGGCACACGTTGAGATCACTTTAGACGGAGATGGCAATTTCCGGCGTGCTGAGATTGTACCGAAAATTGAAATAGCGCTACCCGCTACGGAGAAATCAGCAGCAAGAACAAGCGGTGAAGCACCACATCCTTTGTGTGACAAGGTTCAATATTGTGGCTCTGACTATCTGAGACATGGCGGCAAGAAAAAATCCTACTACCCCAGCTATGCCAAGCAGCTCACAAGCTGGTCAGAATCCAGCTTCTCCCATCCCAAAGCCAAGGCCGTGCTTGAATATGTCCGCAAAGGAACTGTAGTGGCCGATCTTGTCCGAGAGAGGATTCTTCATGTTGATAACGACGGCGTTCTCCTGACCATCCCAAAATCAGATCAGCCAGTACCGGAGGTATTCAAGTACCTGACCGCGAAGGAAGGAGAGCGTGATCAAGGTGATGCTTTTATCCGCTGGCGCGTGGAGATGTCGGGGGACCCAGTTCCAGAAACCTGGGAAGACCAAAGCTTGGTGGGCGCATGGATCGGATTCGATGCCAGCCAGAACCAGGGAGAGGGTTTCTGCATGGTGACGGGCAAGACTATGGTGTTGGCTCAAAGTCATCCAAAGCGGCTTCGGCATGGTGGTGACGGTGCCAAATTGATTTCCTCCAATGATCTCGGCGGATTTACATTTCTTGGCCGCTTCACCGACGCAGATCAGGCTTTAGGCGTTGGTTTCGAGGTCACACAGAAAGCTCATAATGCCTTGCGTTGGCTGCTTGATAAAAATAGGAAACAAGCATTCCGGAACGGAGATCAGACCGTAGTGGCATGGTCGGTGTCCGGAAAATCATTGCCCGACCCGTTTGCCAATTCCGCCCAGATGTTTGATCTGGAAACTGAACAGGAATACGTGGCGCCCCCATATCAGGGGGATGCGGGTCAAGCCTTTGCAGTGAGACTAAGCAGGTGTATCGCCGGCTATCGCGCCCGCCTCGGTTCGACAGATGAAATCGTGGTTATGGCGCTGGACTCAGCCACGCCCGGACGCTTGGCCATCACCTACTACCGGGAATTGACTGGCTCGGAATTTCTTGAGCGTATCCAGGCGTGGAACGAGACCTGCGCCTGGCATCAGAACTTTGGTAAGGACTTGAAGTTTGTGGGCGTTCCCTCGCCTAGAGACATCGCCGAGACCGCCTACGGACGTCAAGTGGAGGGCAAGTCCGGCGAGAAACTACGCAAGGCCACAGTCGAACGGCTACTCCCTTGCATCATCGACGGGCGCCCCATCCCCCGTGACCTCGTGGAATCCATGGTGCGCAGGACGGCCAATCGGCCGGGGCTCGAAAAATGGGAATGGGAAAAGAACCTGGGCATTGCCTGCGCCCTGTACAGAGGACATCACAAGCAAAGGAGTTACCAAATGGCATTGGAACAAGACCGAACCACGCGAGATTATCTCTTCGGGCGTCTTCTGGCGGTGGCGGAGAACATCGAAGGGCGCGCGTTGTATCTAGCCGACGAGAAACGAGACACCAACGCGGCGAAGCTCATGCAACGCTTCGCTGACCATCCTTATTCGACATGGCGAACCATTGAGCTTTCGCTGGCGCCCTATAAGACCCGTCTTCGTTCCAAGCGCCCGGCCTTTTTGGCTGAAATGGAAAAGCTGATCGACGGAATCGTCTGTGTGTTTAGCGGACAGGATTTTATGAGTGAAGCAAGGCTTTCTGGAGAATTTCTCCTGGGATACCACTGCCAGAGACAAGCCTTGTGGCCCAAGTCCGGATCGGACAAGGCCGAAGAATCCACCGAGAACCAAAACAATCAAGGAGAGTGATGATGACCACGCTGCAAAATAAGATCGATTTCGCCGTTGTACTGCGCGTCAAGCGAGCCAATCCAAATGGTGACCCGCTAAATGGAAATCGCCCCCGCACCGACTATGACAACTACGGGGAAATGACTGATGTTTGCAACAAGCGGAAAATCAGAGATCGTTTGTTGGAACGATGGATTGCCGACGGCAAGAAAAAGGATGACGGAAACGAGATATTTGTGCAGTCGGATGACCGTAAAGCGGACGAATATAAAAGTCTCAGGGCACGCGCTGAGGCTGGCTTGGGCAGCAAGCTTGGTTCAGACCAAACCGTCGATTTGGCATGTAAGAAATGGTTGGATGTACGTGCTTTCGGGCAATTATTCGCGCTGAAAGGCGGCAAAAAGGCCAAGAAAGATGAGGAAAGCGGGGCCGAGGGCGATACTGGCATCTCTATCGGCATTCGCGGCCCGGTGACGGTTCAATCTGCGTTCAGTGTGGCGCCTATTGACATCGCCAGCACCCAGATAACCAAGAGTGTGAGTGGTGAAGACACCAAGGACGGTAAAAGGAGTTCCGACACGATGGGTATGAAGCACCGTGTGGATAGTGGTGTTTATGTTTTCTTCGGGAGCATGAACCCGCAACTGGCGGGAAAAACAGGGTTTAGTGATGTAGATGCCGAGGCTATCAAGCAAGTATTGCCCAGACTATTCGAAAACGACGAATCCTCAGCCCGCCCATCGGGCAGCATGGAGATTCTCAAATTGTTCTGGTGGAAGCACAACTGCAAAGCGGGTCAGTATTCCTCCGCCAAGGTTCACCGCACACTCACTGTCAACCTAGACGGCAGTACTGCGCTCGTCAACTTGGATGGGCTTGCACCCGAAATATTAGATGGTTTTTGATGAGAGGGAGCGAGACTTTTCTGCGCAGCATCGACATCAGCTTGCACCTCGTCGCTAACGCTGACCAGCATCGACTTTGGCTGTATTGGCTATTGCACGGAGCCTGTTCATTACTTCATCGGCGGACGTCCAATTCGTGCGACCGGCATCCATGTCTGCCACGCGGCGGGCAATTTCCTCATCCCAGGCTTTGGCAATGGCTTCGGGTGATTCCTCGGGATCGCTTTCGAGGCTGATGATAAGACGATGGATCAACTCGCTTCGTTCCGGAGGCGACAGTTGCAAGGCTTGGTTTTCAATTTCTTTCAAAATTGTTGCCATGATGTTCTCCATAAGCAGACGCGTAAGACGTTTAGGATATCACCACAGTCGTGAACGAGGCTGACCCCGTCCCGCTTTCCGCCTTGCAACACTGGGCCTACTGCCCGCGCCAGTGCGGGCTGATTCATCTGGAACAAGCGTTTGCGGACAATCTCCACACGGCGCGCGGGCAGGCCGTACATCACTTGGTCGATACGCCGGGTTACGAAATCAAGTCAGGCGTGCGTGTAGAACGTGCGCTACCCGTGTGGTGCGAGCGGCTGAACTTGATCGGCAAAGCCGATCTGGTTGAATTTCATCCGGATGGCTCGGTATATCCCGTCGAGTTCAAACACGGCGCCAAGCGGCTGAAATTGCACGACGACATCCAGCTCGCCGCGCAGGCGATTTGCCTGGAGGAAATGCTCGGCTGCCCGGTGCCGAAGGGCGCAATTTTTCACGCGAGCAGTCACCGGCGGCGGGAGGTGGCGATCACGCCGGAATTGCGGCGGCTGGTGGAAGAAACGGCGACCGCCATCCGAGCCATGCTGGCGTCGGGAAATCTCCCGCCGCCGGTGAATGACGCGCGCTGTCGCGAATGTTCGTTGAAAGACATCTGCCAGCCCGAAGCGCTGGCCGGACGCGCCAGACAACAGCAGCAACGACAAAGCCTGCTCGAACCGGAGGGGTAGGGTGCACACCATTCAGAACACGCTCTACGTCATGACGCCGCGCGCCTACGCGCATCTGGAAAACGCTACCTTGCGCATCGACGTGGATCGGGAGAAAAAGCTCCAGGTGCCGCTGCATCATCTGGGCGGCTTGGTCTGTTTCGGCAATGTCATGGTCTCCCCCGCGCTCATGCACCGGCTGGCGGACGAAGGCAAGACGCTGGTGCTGCTGGATGAATCCGGCCGCTTCAAGGCAAGGCTTGAGGGCCCGGTATCCGGAAACATTCTGTTGCGTCGGGCGCATCACCGCGTTGCGTCGGAGCCTGCTTTCACACTGGAGTTCGCGCGTGCCCTGGTCGCGGGCAAACTCAAGAACAGCCGCACCAACCTGCAACGGGGCGCACGCGAGGCGACCGACCAGGGTGAGTCCGCCAGACTTACCCGTACCGCCGATAATCTCGCCGCTTCACTGCGTGGTGCCGCCATTGCCACCACGCTGGACGAACTGCGCGGGGTGGAAGGCGAGGCTGCACGCGGCTACTTTGCCGCCCTGAATCTCATTGTCAAACCCCAGGTGCGTCCCGTGTTTGCGCTCGACGGCCGTACTCGCCGCCCGCCGCTGGATCGCTTCAACGCACTGATCTCCTTTCTCTACGCCATGCTCATGAACGACTGCCGTTCCGCCTGCGAAGCCGCGGGACTGGATGCGCAACTCGGCTTCCTCCATGCCGTGCGTCCTGCCCGTGCGGCGCTCGCATTGGATCTTCAGGAAGAATTCCGCTCGATATTGGCTGACCGATTGGCTCTTACCCTCATCAATCGTGGCCAGCTCACCGCCGCCGATTTTGACCAACGCGAAGGCGGCGCCGTCATGCTGGGCGACAAAGGCCGCCGCGCCGTCGTTACCGCCTGGCAGGAACGCAAACAGGAAGAAATTACCCATCCGCTTACCGAAAGCAAAATCCCCATCGGCCTCTTGCCCTTTGTCCAAGCTCGTTTCATCGCGCGCACCATCCGGGGCGAGATGGAAGGCTATTTGCCTTATCTGGCGAAATAGGACACCCCATGCTCATCATCGTCACCTACGACGTTTCCACCGAAACCGCTGCCGGCCGCAAACGGCTTAGGCGCGTAGCCAAAGTCTGCGAGAGCATGGGTCAACGCGTGCAGAAATCAGTGTTCGAGTGCGTCGTCGATGAAATGAAATTTGAACAACTGGAGCGTACGTTGCTCGCTGAAATCGACGAGACACAGGATAACTTGCGTTTCTACCGCATCACCGAACCTGTGGAAGTGCGGGTCAAACAACATGGCTGCTTCCGCTCGGTGGATTTCGAAGGCCCGCTCATCGCCTGACTAGCAGCGCGAACGTCAATGGAAGATCGAGTTGCCGTATGTTCGCGCTCGAGTCAAGGCCATGATCAACAACAGGTATTCGCGCGGAATTCAGAGCATGAGCGGAAACGACTGGCTTTCGAGAGAGGGTTCGCGGCAAAATGAAGAAATCTTTCTGCACAGCGATAAGTTGCGCGGGAAGGGGTTCGCCCGATTTTTTTGTCGGGCGCGGATTGAAACGCGCATCAGCCCCGAGGCCTATGCCGAGGTGATGGGTTCGCCCGATTTTTTTGTCGGGCGCGGATTGAAACCTGAAGATCCCGCGCGACAAGCTCGCCGCGGCTCGGTTCGCCCGATTTTTTTGTCGGGCGCGGATTGAAACAGCTTGCCCGAATCCGCTCCGCGGAAATAGCCGAAGGTTCGCCCGATTTTTTTGTCGGGCGCGGATTGAAACCCGCCCGGCGACGCACCCCCATGGCCGAACGTCTGGGGTTCGCCCGATTTTTTTGTCGGGCGCGGATTGAAACGGCGCTTTGGTACCGAGCCGACAACCTGCACCGAGGTTCGCCCGATTTTTTTGTCGGGCGCGGATTGAAACAGGTACAACGCCGCGCAGCGCTCAGGTACGCACGGGTTCGCCCGATTTTTTTGTCGGGCGCGGATTGAAACAACAACGCAGTGTCGTCGATGTCGCGGGGCAGCGCGGTTCGCCCGATTTTTTTGTCGGGCGCGGATTGAAACACGCTCGCCCCACCCGCACCGGCCGCGGCGGCATGGGTTCGCCCGATTTTTTTGTCGGGCGCGGATTGAAACGATCGAATGGCGGGGACTGCGATCTGATTCCAAGGGTTCGCCCGATTTTTTTGTCGGGCGCGGATTGAAACATCCCGGCGCCGATTAGCCACCTTCGGCGCGCAGGGTTCGCCCGATTTTTTTGTCGGGCGCGGATTGAAACGATT
>ORMF012552687.1_pt1 | contig 14634 bp, 10 predicted proteins | sample 1779871 | NCBI WGS metagenome assembly ORMF01 (sample SAMEA104232316, study PRJEB22302) | groundwater metagenome | biome: forest; feature: aquifer; material: groundwater | place: USA | collected 2011-08-07 | depth 5.4 m | reverse complement strand
CCCGAGTTCACAGATGTTTTTCTACATAATTTTCATTATTTCAATTAACTTCTGCTCTAACAGTATGATCTTTACTATCAAGGGATAAATTGACTTTCATCTACTTATCACCGCTACTGTTCAACATGCTTTCACATGTCATTTTTCAGTGCAGGCTTATAAGATACAGGAAAACTTGTTTTATGCAAACAGCATTTTAAAAAAAAGTTAATATTTTTCTAATGATTTAATATCCTAGTCGAATTTTGCAAAGAATAATTTGTCTTTATATTTTTGATAAGAAGGTTTAACTGGCAGCTGCCCTGTATAATCGCCTCTTGCGAACAAAACTACTCCTCCACTGTTTTTATGTTTTTCTATGAATGCCTTTAGATCAGTGTTGTTAGGAATAAATCTATTCTGATCATGGTAATAGTTAACAAAATATTCAAGCTCTCCAGGGTTTTGCCAAAGATATAGATTTGACCTTTTCAGGTACCATGCAACTGCGTGCATCATGTTTGGATATACAACAATTGAAGTTTCAGGAGTAATGTCTTTAGCTACACTCTCGATAAATTGTCCTTGAACATTTCCGTTAATAAGTGCAGCATCAGGGGTTATTTCAGGTCTTACCACAAAAATAATCAAATAAGATAATCCGAAGAGTAAAATTTTTATCGTACCAGATTTACTCTTCCATGATGCATATAAAATAAGAAAAATAACGATAATTACTATAATAATAAATAATGGGGCATAATAGGAGTGATTATAAAGTCCAGGAAGCTTTTTATAGTAATGAGAAAGAATACAAAATATGGCAAATCCAATCCCTGCAATCAATATTATAAATGCAAACAGCTTATTAGTGATGTCGAAAATAAATTGTTTTTTATCCACTTCAAGACTGTGATAAAGCCCATATGCCAAAAGAATTGCTAGAGCAGGAAAAATAGGTAAAAAATATGTGGCAAGCTTTCCACTTGACGATGTAAAAAATAACGTTTGAAATATAATCCAACATGCCAAATATCTAAAGACGGGTTCCTTGAATGCCTTTTTTTTAAAATAACCTCTAACAGCAGACGGAATATGAATTGTCCACGGAAGCATTCCAACCAACAAAACAGGAATAAAAAACCAAAAAGGTTCAGGATGATATTGAGCGGACATGCCGGCTGCATTAGCATCAAAAAACCTCCCATAATTTTCAACCCAAAAGAAATACCTCCAAAAATCAGGGGCTTTATAGTACACTTCAAGAGACCAAGGCAATGAAATTGCTATTGCAAAAATTAAAGGAACCCAGCAGAGCGTAAAGATGCGTTTCCACTGCCCTTGCCATATTAAAAACGGTGCAATAGTTGCAACTACCACGGCAAAAGCCAAAAAACCTTTTGCCATAAAAGCACATCCGACTAAAACACCAAACGCTGCTAAAAGCAAGTTTAATCTAAGTTTAGTTTTTGAAGCCCATGCAGCATAAAAGAGTACCAGCGATGCAGTTATAAACATTGTCAATTGCGAATCTAAAACAGCAAAAGTCCCTACACCATATACAAATCCAAAACCTAAATATATTAAAGCACTAAGAGCGGCAATTAATTTAAAAGTAGAAATTTTACTTATGAATAGATAAATAATTAAGGCAGTTATTCCCACAGAAATTGCTGATGAAAACCTAACAGCGAACGCATTATATCCAAAAGTTAATTCAGAAAACACATTCATCCAATAAACCATAACAGGTTTTTCAAAATAATTTATCCCTAAAAGCTTAGGGACAACCCAGTTTCCTGTATTAATCATCTCTCTAGCTATTTCTGCATAACGTGTCTCATCGGGTGAAATTAACGGAAAATTAGAACCAAGCGTTACGATGTAAGCTAAAAGAAAATATGCTATATTGATAATTGCAATAATACTAATGAGCTTTTTAAGAGATGCTTTCTGCATAAGATTTCTTTCAAATGGTTAACGTTTTAAAGGAAAGATAAATTGAGTTACAGTTCAAATACACTCAAGTTTAGCTTCATTTTTTCAAAAGTCAATTTTCTTAAAAGTATATTCTTAGGTTAAGATAAATAAGGAGTCGAGATGAAAACAATATCTGTTGAACAAATGCGAAAATTAGATAAGGATACCATTGAAAAACACGGAATAGAGGGGAAAATACTCATGTTTCGTGCCGCCGAAAAACTTTCTGAAACTATTATCGATTTTACCTCTTCTTTAGACTTAAAACATGTAAAAAGAGTTGTTTTTCTTGCAGGAAAGGGAAACAATGGCGGTGACGCCTACGCTGCTGCAGGGATATTAAGAGAAAAGTTGAATATTCCAATAGTTATTTTTTCAATAGTACCAATTTCTGAAATATCAGGTGATGCTCTTTATTATGCAAAAAAGCTAAATGGAGTAATTAAAATAGAAGAATTTAAAACGCTAAAAAACGATGACTTCAAAAAAGGCGACATTATCATCGACGGTCTGCTAGGAACGGGCTTTTCAGGGAAATTAAGAGAAAATTATAAAAATTGGATTTCTACAGTAAACCAATCTAATCTTCCTGTAATATCAATTGACATACCATCTGGATTAAATGGAGACACTGGCATTTGCGAAGAAGAAGCTATAACGGCTGATATTACCGTCACCATGGGATTTCCTAAAAAAGGGCTCGTCTTAAATGATGGTCTAGCTAAAACAGGCAGAATTGTTGTGGCAGACATAGGCTTTCCAGAAACACTCTCAAACTTAATCGTCAATGATATCTCCTGTTTTTCTGAAAGTGATGCTTTAGAATTTCTAGGAAGAGTTGTGCCTACAGCACATAAAAAAACATTTGGTTCTGTTTTAGTTATTGGCGGAAGTGATAAATATAACGGAGCTCCAATTCTATCAGGCTATGCAGCATTAAAATCAGGATGCGGCTTTGTGACAATTGCGGTTCCAAAAAGTTCTGGCGTTCAATCAATAGATAAGGATTCACTCATACTTAGTCATGTTAATGATAGCAGCAAAGGTTATTTCTCTAAGGAATCAATCCCACAACTAATTGAACTTGCATCCAAACATGACGTAATAGTCATTGGTCCAGGCATGAGCCAAAACGAAGAAACAGCTTCTATAATAGAGCCATTATTAGCACTAAATAAAACAACAATTATAGATGCAGATGCATTAAATCTTATATCAAAGCAAACATCTCTACTAAAAAAAAGAGCTGATCTAATTTTCACTCCACACCCAGGAGAGGCAAAGAGATTGGCTAACGCTTTTCAGGTAAATGAGGAAGATAATAGAATTGACTTTGCAAAACTTTTAGTAAAAAAAACAAACGGGATAATGGTATTGAAAGGACATAGAACAATTATTGCAAATGAAAACCATTTGCCATGTGTTAATATTTCTGGAACCCCTCTTCTTGCTACAGCTGGAAGCGGAGATTTACTTTCAGGAATGATTGCCGCCTCACTTGCGAATAAATCTGTCGATAAAGAAATATTTGAAAAGGTTTATTTTGCAGTTTATATGCATGGTCTCCTTGGAGAGATATCTGAATATAAACTCAGAGGAATAACAGCGGATGAACTAATAAAACTAATTCCTCTTGCAGCAAAAAAAATATCACCATTTAGATGACATACTTAAAGTATATTAAATTTATGCCGTGAAATTTTTATAATTGAGTGTGGAGCAATCCTGTGTGATACCTAAATATCAAAGCGTATGAGAATAATATACAGTTCACAATTATGTACCTGCATCCCTTGATGGACTTACAAATGTCGTAATCTTCGGGAAAAACAGAAGTTTAGCACTTCCAGTCTGACCGTTCCTGTTTTTTTCTACAATAAGTTCGGCTTCCACCGACTCCTGCATAATATCTTTTTGAGGATCGCGATCTCTATGTAAAAACATAACAATGTCTGCATCCTGTTCAATTGCACCTGATTCGCGAAGATGGCTCAACTTTGGTTTATCTTGCTGTTCTGCCTGTCTGTTAAGCTGTGCAAGCACAATTACTGGGACATTAAGCTCCTTCGCCAACCCCTTTACACCAACTGAAATTTTAGCCACTTCAACCTGTCTGTTATCATTTCGTCCCACATCAGCTCTCATTAATTGAAGATAATCTATAATAATAACATCAATGTTATGTTTCGCTTTAAGCCTTATAGCCTTTGCTTTTAACTCTCCAATACTAAGTCCTGGTGTAGGATCTATATATATTTTTGAATTAGAAAGTTCTGATGCAGCACCTGTTATCTTTCCCCATTTGCGGCCAAACTCCTCATTGTCAAACCTTTTATCATAAAAATCTCTCTCTGAAACTTTAGCTAAGCTGCATAAAAGTCTTCTCGTAAGCTGTTCAGAAGACATTTCAAGGCTGAAAAAAACTATATTTTTCCCCTTGGTGACACCAAGATGAGATGTGATATTCAACGCAAGAGAGGTCTTGCCAATAGACGGCCTTGCTGCTATTACTATCATTTCCTGCGGCCTCAAACCGAGTATAATATTATCCAAACTTGGCAATCCTGTACTTAAACCAGTCGCCCCTATTTCATTTTTATGCAGCTTTTCCAAATGCTGGACTGCTTCTACAATATGCTCACCAACAAGCGTGGCACCACATGTTTTATTAACATCTCTAACTTCAAAAATGGAACTTTCTACTTCACCCAAAATATCAGATATGCTTTCTGTATCGGCATCGTAACATTTATTAATAGTCGTAGCACAAACTGATATCATTTTCCTTAGTGAGGTAAGGTTATTGAGAATACTGCACCACTCTTCGATATTTGCTGAAGTTGCGGTTGCGTATTGAAGTTCAAGTAGATATGCATCACCTCCTATATCATCTAAAACGCCCTCATTTTTTAAAGCATTAGCCACAGATAATATATCAATACTGCGTTTCCCTGACTGATATAAAAAAGAGATACAATTAAATATTTTTTGATGTGGCGGATAATAAAAGGAGCCTGGCTTAGTAATTCTTGTGACAGCTATATTTCTTGCATCTTCATCTAAAAGCATTGAACCTAAAACAGCCTTTTCTATATTAATGTCATGAGGCGGAGGAAGATTTGCTTTTACAAAATTATTTGATGCTGTCGAATCACGTTCATTAACCATTTAAAATTGCTCCAATGTTATTATCTATATGCATAAATCAAAAAACAAACATGCATAGAGTTCATGAAACTAATGATAATAATTCTTTAAGATTATAATGCAATCTCCTTTTTATTTCTTTTTACATCCAATATAAATTGGTTTTAAAGAAAGAGGATATAAATTTGAAGTGTTTTACGTAACTAATTAATGTTGCGGAAATTTGCTAGAAAAAAGTATTTAAATATATCCGTGGCAAATTGTCTTTAGAAAAGCTAAAGAGCAACAATTCGAGTTAATAAATATTACGAGGCAAGTGTCATGTTAGAAAAAGAAAAGCTTACTCAACAAGAGTTAGATAAACTTGAAATAGACCCAAATATTGATTTTAGAGAGATAGCAAAAAGACCGTTTGAGCAAATCTCTAAAAACGAAATTGGTATGTTTAAATGGTCAGGCGTTTATCATCAGCTGCAAACAGGATATTTTATGTTGAGGCTCAGAATTCCAGGAGGAATCTTCAACTCTATACAATTAAGAAAAGCTGCCGAACTTTCAAAACAATATGGTCAAAACCAACTCTGCATAACTACGAGGCAATGTCTTCAATATCACTGGTTGAGAAAAGAAGATATATACAAGGTTATCGAAGAGATGAAAAATGTAGGAATATTAACAACTAATGCTTGTGGCGACGTAGTAAGAAACGTGACCAGCTGTGTAGGAATGGGAAAATGTCCTTATGAAAAAGGAAACACAGAAAGACTCGTTAAAAAAATAGCAGACGACAGACTTTATTTGGTTGAAAAAAGGAATTTGCCCAGAAAGCATAAAATAACTGTATCAGGCTGCAATAGTTCGTGTGGCTTTAATTTAATAAACTGTCAAAGCTGGGCACCTGCAGAACAAAATTCAGGCAATAAATGCAGTGAACCAGGCTGGATTTATTATGCAGGAGGCGGACTTGGGAAAAACCCATATATGGCAAAAAAGATTTTCGATTATGTACCTGAAAGTCTTGTTCCACAGGTTACAGCTGCAGGTGTAGAAGTACACAACTTATACGGCGATAGAAGAATACGCTCAAAAGCAAGACTCAAAATTATAGTTGATAAATATGGCCACGCAGGATATGCAAAATTAATTTTTGATATACTAAAAAAAGATGGTGTTTCAAATTTAGATAAAATTATAATATCAGAAAACAGCAACCCAGAAATTCAACTTGATCCATTTAAAGGACAATCTGTTCTGCCAGAAAAAAACAAAGAGTTAAACACCATAAGAGTGATGATTGATAGATCTGAACTCTCCTCTGAAGAGGCTCTGTTTTTTGCAGATCTTTCCGACAAATACGGCGATGGAACAATCACATTTTCTCAACGTCAAAATCTTCAGATCAATGGTGTAAACACAAACAACATATCGAAATTAACGGAAAAAATTAACCTCTTTGGCTATCGTACTACAGGATTTGAACATCTACCCGACGTAGTGTCATGTGTAGGGACAACAGTCTGTAATTTAGCAGTTGCAGATACACCTAATGCCTATAAAATGATCAAAGAAACACTTGCTAAAAATGAGCAGTTTGTGAAAGCAATAGGACCATTAAGAATCAATATAAACGGTTGCCCTAATGCCTGTGCACACCATTGGACAGCGGACATTGGATTAAGAGGACGCCGATTAATGGTTGAAGAAGGATGCAGCGAAGAGGCATTTTCCATATACATTGGCGGAAAAATGCACGACAAAGGAAAAATCGGAGAACTTCTGTGCGATGTGCCATTTAAAAATCTTATTCCTGTTCTGAATGCAATACTTAACGTATATATGAATTACAGAGTTACTTCAAAAGAGTTATTTTGTGATTTTTGTGAAAGAATTACAGTAGATAAATTCAAAAATTATTTAGAACATGAAAAAATTGCCTGTCCTAGTGGTTTTACCTCACTAGAAAATGTATCCCTAAATGACAATTTTAATAAAATAGTGTCTGAGGCTGGCGAAAATGGATATAGCAGATAATATTTATTCAAAAGCTGATAAGCTGATTGCTTCGCAAAAATATAGTAAAGCGATAGATGCATTGCGAACAGATTCATCAAACAAAGATTCACGATTTATTTCTCTGCTTTCTAAAGCTTATTATTTTAGAAATTTCAAGGGCGACCACTTTGCTGCTCTGTATTTCGCAGAGAGAGCTATTTCGCTTGGCAATGAAGATAATCAATTAAAGGCAATTGCAGCTGTGATTCATTTCAAAAGAATGAACTATGAAAAGGCAGCGTTTTTTTTAACGGAGATAGTTAAACATAGTGGCAACACTGCAGCTAAAAATCTATTAGAAAGAACAACTGAAAAGCTAAAACCTCAACCCTCGTCTGATTTCGCAGATTGCATTGTAAATGTAAAATCTAATCTTGGAGGCAGGTTTGATCATAGAAATAACGGCGAAGCAACTCCATATAAAGAATCATCATTATCCATAAAAAACGGAACATCTTCAGAAACCAAAGATATTTACTGGGTTAAAAAAAATATACCTTGTCAAGAAGAATGCCCTGCACATACAGATATACCTGGATACCTTGCGGCAATTTATCGAGGAGATTTCAATACTGCATATAGAATCAACCTTAGAGATAACATATTCCCAGGAGTTTTAGGACGAGTATGTGCCAGACCATGCGAATCAAAATGCAGGCACTCTTGGGAAAATTTAGGAAATTCTGTAGCTATATGCTTTTCAAAACGTTCATCATACGATTTAAATTCAAGTACTAAACCAATTGTTATAAACAAATTAAGAAATGAAACAGGAAAAAAAGTTTCAATCATAGGCGCAGGTCCAGCTGGATTAACTGCAGCTAGGAATCTATCGCTGTTAGGCCACACAGTCACAGTATACGAACAGCACAACAAACCTGGCGGAATGATGGTTCAAGGAATACCTGAATTCAGACTTCCGCGAAATGTGGTAAAAAACGAAATAAAACAGATTGAACTTTGTGACGTTAAAATATTGCTTAATTGCAAAATTGGAGAAGATATATCTCTTGAAACACTTTATTCAAGTAGCGACGCTGTCGTAATAGCTGCTGGAACTTTAAAAGCTAATATTCCATCCACCGTTGGAATTAATGCAAAAGGAATAATGCACGGTTTGGAATTTCTTTTAAACTTTAATTCAGAAAAAAATTTGAACATAGGTAAAAAGATAATAGTAATAGGCGGTGGATTTACAGCAATGGACTGCGCACGAAGTGCAAAACGTACAGGCTGCGTCTCAAAATATGACGATAAAAACTGTTCAGTGTTAAATTCTGACGTTGATGTTAAAGTTTTCTACAGGCGTTCACAAAACGAAATGCTTATAACTCCTGGTGAGTTGGAAGAATTATCTTCAGAAGGCATAAGCATGGAATTTTTAGTAGAACCTCTTGAATACTTAACAGAAAACGGGAAACTGAAATCTGTAAAATTGATAAAAAATAAACTCGGGGAATCTGATTCAACTGGAAGACGAAAACCTATCCAAATTCCAGAAAGCGAATTCCTAATCGATGCAGACACTGTGTTGCTAGCAACAGGTCAATTCCCCGATCATTCATGGATTAAGGAGAAATTTATTCCAAAATTTGGTTCAAGAGCAAATCCAACATATCCAAAATTATTTTTTGCTGGAGATTTTTCTACAGGAGCGAAATCATTAATCAACGCTATTGGAGATGCAAAAAAATGCGCAGAAGATGTTGACCACTTTCTTACAGGCAGTAAACATAAAAGTGAATATGTTACGATTGAAGATGCCCCATTTTCTTCAGAAAGAATTATCGAAATGAATAAAGTCGATATCCATCATATGCCTACACTTGATATTAATAAAAGACTCTCTGACAGTGAAGTTGAAACAGGATATTCATATGAAACTGCTGCCGATGAAGCACAAAGATGTTATCAATGTAATATAAAATATGAAATTGATCCTCAAAAATGTATATACTGCGATTGGTGCATAAAGACAAAACCAAGATCAAACTGCATTGTAAGAGTTTCAGCTTTAAAATTTGGAGAAAATGACGAAATAACAGGATATGAAACGGCAAAAACAATAGAAGAAACAAAACTAATTTACATAAACCAAGAAGACTGTATACGCTGCAATGCATGCGTAGACGCCTGCCCAGTAGATGCAATAAGTATTCAAAGAGTTTCAAGATGTTCTTTTCAGATAAAAAAACAATTTTAGTAAGCAGCTGTTTATTAGGAAACAACGTAAGATATGATGGCACGAATAAGCATAACAAAGCACTAACAGATAAATTAAATAAACATTTTAATATTCATCCTGTTTGCCCTGAATTTGAAGCAGGTTTCGGCGTTCCTCGTGAGCAGATGGATATTTATCTAAAAAATGAACAGATGAGATTAATAACGAAAAACAGCCTAAAGGACAAAACTGAAATTATAAACAAATGGTTTATTGAATTTGGAAATTTAGCCAAACAAAATTCCATAAAAGGCTTTGTCTGCAAATCAAAATCTCCATCATGCGCTTTAAATGATGCTGTTTACTATGATAGCTTCACACGCTCAAATGGTTCAGGGCTATTTGTTCTTTTTTTAAAAAAGGCATTTCCAGACATTGTCATAATTGATGAAAAAATGGCTTTGGATGAAGCTGAATTTTTAAAACTTCTTTAATACTGTTACAGACAAATATAAAACATGCTAAAAATAGACATACGCAAAAACTTTAAAAACAACTCTTATTATTATAAGTTTGAAATTAACAGAAAAAGAGGGGTGCTTTTTGGACCTTCAGGTTGCGGAAAATCAACGCTATTAAGACTGCTAACTGGCTTTACCACGCCTGATGAAGGTGAAATAAATATAGATGGAGCAGTAATATACTCATCTAAAAAAAGAATAAACATCCCTATATATCGAAGAAATTTTGGTTATCTTCCACAAGATTCTACCCTGTTTCCAAACATGAAAATTATCGACAACATAACCTATGGCATTAAAGCTAGAAAACTAAAAGTAGAACTTAAAGAAATTAAAAAATTATGCGAAAGACTTCAAATAGCAGACAAGCTAGAATCTTATCCAGCCTTTCTCTCTGGAGGTCAAAAGCAGAGAACCGCCCTTGCCCGTGTTTTGATGATAAAACCAAAACTTCTACTTCTCGACGAACCATTCAGTGCATTGGATACTCCTATAAAAAATTGCTTAAGAGACATTGTAATTGATATTTCAGAAGAAATGGAAATACCGATGCTTTTTGTAACACATGACAGCGAAGATTCATATTACATGGGGAGTGAACTCATCGTTATAAACAAAGGTGAAGTTATCGAATGCGGTGACGTAGAAAAAGTGGCATATTCGCCTAACTTGGTGGAAACAGCAAAACTTCTTGATTTTAAAAATATTTTCAAAGTAAAAGAAATTAATGAAAAAGAAATTGTTTTAGATTTGCCAAACATTATGCCAATATTGAAATCAACAAATAATATTGATAAAAATTTTAACTTTGTTTCTATAAAGCCAGAGTCTGTTAAAATACTCTCGCCATTAGAAATTAAATTTCAAAAACCCGACAATGTCTTGAATGCAACGGTTGCATCACTTCATTTTAGAGGAAAATACTGCAAAGCCGATATTGTCTGCGAAAATGGTTTAGTTTTGGAATCTCACCTCCCCGCCTCTGATTACATAAATCAATATGTTTCTCAAAACACAAAAGTATTAATTTCCATAGAGAAAAATTCAATTATAAAACTATATTAAACTATACCGAAAGTATTCTAAAAAGTGGTTAATTTACGATAAAACACATTCAAAATTTAATGTTAGGTTTTCCAAAACCAATTCGTTATGGGTATAAGTAAACAAAATGGGGAGATTTCACCTTGAAAAAGTTAATAGCATTATCTTTAATTTTCATTTTGTCAGCATCAATTTATGCTGATAATATTTATTGGTATCTAGCTGCATCCATGACAACTCCAGGCAAAGAAATAACCACGCTTTATAATAATTCACAAACCAAAAATCATGTCACATTGTTAATCGGTGGTTCAGGTGAACTGTTAAGTAAAATTAAAGCATCAGGATTTGACGGAATTTACACTCCTGCTTCAGGTGATTTTTTAGTAAAAGCAGAAAAAATGGGCATCGTTGAAAGATCCTTTAAATTCTTAAAGCAATTCCCTGTTATTGGACTTGCTGAAAATAATGCAAGCTCAATTACTACTTTTAACCAGTTTCTAAACAGCAAAATAAAAATGGCTGTCGGGAATCCAAATACCATGGCTTTGGGTGAAACATATCTGCAAATTAAACAGAAAATGCCTAAAAATGAAGCCGCAAAACTCACTTCAAAAGAATCGGCATACGCCGTAAACGTAGGTGAAATAGTTACTTACGTAAAACTTGGAGTTGTTGGCTCAGGCACTATGTACAACACAGATGCCGCAATTAACAAAATAAAGTATGTTGAAATACCCAAAGCATATAACATCCCCTCATATGCATACATGGTTATTTTAAAAAACAGCAACAAAAAAGATAATCCAGAATACAACAAAAATATCGACGAATTTCTCTCATATGTAAATAAAAATAGCAGCATCTTCGAAAAATATGGGTTCAACACAGCAAAGCTGTCAGGAAAATAAAAACAGTGATAAAAAAAGTCAAGATATCAAATATTTTTGTTATTATTCTAGCATTGCTTATTATAGCTATAATTGTTTCAGGAGCTGCTAATACAGATACATCTTCTCTCAAATCACTTTTAAGAAACAATGAATTTCTCTATTCCTTAGCCTTCAGCTTTAAAACGTCGTTTATGGCAACCTTGCTATCGCTTGTTTTTGGTGTACCTGCAGGCCTTTATCTTTCAAGAAGTGAGACAAAAATCTCTTATTTTCTTGATGCGCTTTTCGATATTCCAGTAGTTGTTCCGCCTTTAATCGTAGGCGTACTTTTACTTACATTTTTCAAACTTAATTTTTTAAGTTCAGTTTTTCCACTCATTTTTACTTGGCAGGGTGCGGTTATCGCTCAATTTTTTGTCGCATTTCCTCTAACCATAAAATCTTCTAAAAACTCCTTTGAGCTTATACCTGATTCATATGAAAAAATAGCCATGACACTAGGTAGTAAGCCTATCAAAGCTTTCACAGATACAACCTTAAAGATCGCAATGCCGGGTATAGCATCAGGCTTAATTCTCACTTGGTTGAGATGTATGGGAGAATTTGGGGCTACTCTAATGGTTGGAGGTGCTATCCCATTCAAAACAGAAAATGTACCTATTAACATATATATAAATATGACTTCAGGCAATTACTCGTTTGGAATTGCGGCAAGCGTAGCATCGATAATATTTGCATTCATATTTGTCGTTTCAGTAAAAATATTCCTAACATCCCGTTTTTATAAAAAAGGCCAAAACAACTAGATTTTATTTTTAATTGTTTTTGCATAAAATATGCCATTAAAAAGCATAAATATTGAAAATTATCGATTTTGCCGCTATTTTAATTCTTCGTTTTGAAAGCATAAATTATGTATAAACAAAATTAGAGGGGAATGAGTCATGAAGCTGAATGTAGAATGCAAAATCAAACCGGTACTTGATCCAGGTTTTGTGCCTGCCGTAAAATGGAATGAAGCTTTTAAAAACCTAGCAGACAAAAACAACGGACCAACTCTGCTCATAGGATTAAAAAGAACAGATGGCACATTTTCCCGTTTCGACACAATAATACTTCCAGATAAAAAAGAGTTTATAGAACTCAATACAAAATACGTAGAAAGACTTATAAAATTTCTCCTTTGGCAGAAAGGCGCCTATAAAGTATATCTCAGCGACAAAACCATGACTAAAGTTATTTCTGAAATATACAGCGAAAGCGGTAAAAGAGCTTGGGATAACGACTTCATGGGCGATAAAGTTTATGGGAAAAAATTTGAAGTAATTTTCTGCGAAGCCTCCTCGTTCCCAGAAGAAAAAGAGAGCACAAGCCCGCTTGGACGACACCTTAATGGCTGTAGAATTGGATTTGATTTGGGCGGAAGCGACAGGAAATGCGCCGCTGTTATCGACGGAAAAGTAGTTTATTCGGAAGAGATTAAATGGAACCCCTATTTCGAAAAAGATCCATCCTACCATTACAATGGAATTAATGAATCGTTAAAAAGTGCAGCCAAACATTTACCAAGAGTTGATGCAATTGGCGGCAGTGCTGCAGGCGTATACGTAAATAATGAAGTTAGAATAGCCTCACTTTTCAGAGGACTTACAAGAGAACAGTTTGATAAAAAAATTAAAAGGATGTTCTTTGATCTTAAAAAAGAGTGGAATGACATTCCTTTTGAGGTCGTCAATGACGGTGAAGTTACAGCATTAGCAGCATCTATGTCTTTTAATGACAATGCAATCCTTGGACTTTCTATGGGGACAAGTTTTGCAGCAGGTTATGTCACTCCTGAAGGGAATATCACACCTTGGTTAAATGAACTTGCATTTGCTCCAATAGACTATAGAGAAAACGGACCGATAGATGAGTGGTCACAAGATGAAGGATGTGCTGTCCAGTTTTTTTCACAACAGGCAGTTGCCAGGCTTGCGCCACTTGCAGGGATAAATTTTGATAACAGCATTCCACTTCCTGAAAGACTTGAAAAAATTCAAGAATTAATGGCTGATAATGATGAAAGAGCAAAAAAAATATACGAAACAATCGGAACATGTTTTGGTTATGCAATAGCATTTTATGCTGATTTTTATGAAATCAGAAATTTATTAATTCTCGGCAGAGTAACGTCTGGTAAAGGCGGAGAAATAATCATCAAAAAAGCTGAAGAAGTTCTCAAAGTTGAATACCCTGAATTAGCAGAAAAAGTAACAATAAGAACTCCTGATGAGAAAGACAAACGTCATGGACAGGCTATCGCAGCTGCAAGTTTAGCTGCCACCAAGTAATATTTCACATGCAAGGTGCTTAAAAGATTAAGCACCTTTTTTGTGTCTAACTGACCTTATGAATTCATCATTTAATATTTCACTATCCCAGAATTCTACAAAAACTTAACGCAATAACTTTAATGAAAAATTTTAGATTTCCAATCCTTTGTGTGAAAAAAATAATTAGTTGACAGTGAATTTATTTATTAAATCAATAGTTCAGCATTTCTACTCTTTGTGTTCTTCGTGCCTTTGTGTGAAAATAAATTTTTTCAACGATCCTGCTCCAAAACTTCTCTGGTGAATATTTTTACATTTTGAGTAACATCAGATTTAAGACGAATCTTAAAATTTACCTACCAAACTGGAAATGCCTCAAATTCACAAACTTTTCATATTTTTTTTGAAAAAAATATAAACTGGACTACATTAAGCATTTTAATTTTAATGCCTTTATCCTAGAGCAGTTGCCATTATGAAAAATTCAAAACTAAGAAAAAATTTCTCTTTTATTTTAGTGCCTCTTATGGTGCTTTATG
>ORMF011413751.1_pt1 | contig 14634 bp, 14 predicted proteins | sample 1779871 | NCBI WGS metagenome assembly ORMF01 (sample SAMEA104232316, study PRJEB22302) | groundwater metagenome | biome: forest; feature: aquifer; material: groundwater | place: USA | collected 2011-08-07 | depth 5.4 m | reverse complement strand
TGCAGCATGCCCAGCGTCACACAGGTCTCCAGACCAAGTGCCTTCACCGCCCGCACCATTGCGCCCACCTGCGCCATGTCCCGCCGCTTGGGACCACGCCATGCAGCACCCATGCAAAAGCGCGTCGCACCATTGTCGCGTGCCGCCGTCGCCGCTTCGACCACTACGTCTAGAGAGAGTAGAGACTCAACCTCGAGTCCCGTATTGTGACGCGCCGATTGCGAGCAGTATCCACAGTCCTCAGAACAACCACCTGTCTTGATAGAGAGAAGCGTTGAGCGCTGCACTACGTTGGCATTGTGATTCTCGCGATGGATCTGCTGCGCCTGGTAGAGCAAATCATTGAAGGGCAGCGCAAAGAGCGCCTCGATGTCGTCGCTCAGGTAGGCCCTGCGGGCGAGTTCAAGCTCTGGACTGGCTTCGGTGGTGGTTACATGCATCACAAAACTCCTAACGGACAAATAAGCCGCTAAACGGCAATGGACTCCTGGGGGTGTAAGGCGGTTAAGAGCCGAGAATGCGAGACGTTTGAATGGGTAAGCGGATCGTTGCGATCAATGCAGTAAGCGACCACCGGGACTATTAAATAAATCGGCATTCAGCCTAATGGGCAGGGGAAGGTGCAATTCTGTCTGTTTGGAATTTCGTTCCTGTGGTCGGTCGAAGCTTCCCACGCTCCTATTTCACTACTCCTCCAACTCACGTCGGTCGGCAAACAGAGTAAGCGCCTCGGGATTGGCTAGAGCCTCAACATTGAGCACAGGAACTTTGTGCACCACGTTGCGCACCGCCAGCTCGACGATCTTGCCACTCTTGGTGCGTGGTATATCGGCAACCTGCAGCACCCTGGCCGGTACATGGCGCGGTGTCGTGCTTTCCCTGATCAATCGTTTAATTCTCCCACTCAGTTCGTCATCGAGAATCAGACCATCCCTCAATTTTACGAACAAGACCACGCGCACATCGCCGCCGAATTTCTGACCGATGACAACGGATTCGACGATTTCCCGCAGCGTCTCCACTTGGCGATAGATTTCTGCCGTACCTATGCGTACCCCACCCGGGTTCAGAGTGGCGTCCGATCTGCCATGGATGATCAATCCTTCGTGCCCAGTAATCTCGCAGTAGTCTCCATGACACCAGACACCAGGATAGCGCTCGAAGTATGCTGATCGGTATTTCTCACCACTCGGGTCGTTCCAGAAGCCTATCGGCATCGAAGGAAATGGCTTGGTGCATACCAGTTCTCCCTTCTCGCCCTTTATCGACACACCTTGCTCATTCCAAACTTCAACGGCCATCCCGAGTCCTTTGCACTGGATCTCGCCTTGCCACACGGGCAGCGTCGGACTGCCCAATACGAAGCAAGAGATAATGTCCGTACCTCCGGAGATGGAAGATAGCTGTACGTCTTTCTTGACATTGGAATAGACGTAAGTAAAACTTTCCGGTGCAAGCGGACTCCCTGTGGACAGAATCACTCGCAGCGAGGTCAGATCGTAGTCGGCTAGAGGTCTTATTTCGGTCTTGGCCAACGCGTCAATGTACTTTGCCGATGTCCCGAAATGACTGATTCCCTCTGCTTGCGCATACTCCCAGAGTATTCTTCCACCAGCGGCGAATGGACTGCCGTCATAGAGCAGCAGACTCGCCCCGGACGCAAGGCCAGAGGCGAGCCAGTTCCACATCATCCAGCCGCAAGTCGTAAAGTAGAACAAGCTATCCCCCGGCCTAACATCGCAGTGCAGTCGATGCTCTTTCAGGTGCTGTAGCAACGTGCCGCCGGCGCCATGTGCAATGCACTTTGGCACGCCCGTCGTCCCAGACGAATACATGATGTAGAGCGGATGGTCAAATGGCAACCTGGCGAAATGAATGTCGCCAACCGACTCGTGCGGCGCGACGAAGCACTCAAGGGTAATCGCGTTCGGCAGAGTGTCGATGGCCCCAACTGTGCCAAGATATGGGACCAGTACTAATCGTTCCACGGTGGGCAATCCGGCAATGATCTCCGCCAGTCTCGGCATAACATCCACCGCCTGGCCGTTGTACCAATACCCGTCGCAGGCAAAAAGGACTTTCGGCTGCGTCTGGCCAAAGCGGTCAAGAACACCTCGCGCGCCAAAGTCCGGGGAAGCGCTGGTGAAAACTGCGCCTATGCTGGCGCTGGCGAGCATTACGACAATGGTCTCCGGCATGTTTGGCATGTATGCGGCCACACAGTCTCCGGCCACCACGCCCATGCCGAGCAAAGCGCTGGCCAATCCGGCTACTTGGGAACGCAACTGAATCCGAGACAGACGCCGCTTTACCTTGTCCTCGCCCCAGAAAACTAGAGCCTGCTCGTTTGAACTGTCGCGCAGCAAGTTTTCGGCGTAGTTCAGCCTGGCATCTGGGAACCAGCGGACCCCATGCATTTCCTCCGCCTCCAGCAAGACGCGCTGGCCAATTTCACCGATAATGCCAGAGTCTTCCCAAATGGCCCTCCAAAACAGCTCAGGCTGCGCGATAGACCAAGCATGGAGATCCGCGTAGGTAGCCAGCGGCTTTGCCGCAAGTGCATTGGCTCTCACCACAAATTCGGTAATTTGGGCCGATTGGCATCTGCAGTCGCTAGGGCGCCAAAGTGGGTATTCTGATTTCATCTTGGAAACTCTCACATCGCTCGGTGTTTCGTCCAGATCGCTATTGCGGTTATCAACTCGTAGTACGCGGCCAGCGCTTCCGTTCATCACGCGTCACTTCGGCCTACTCCAATACCGCGTCCTGCCTACGCTTCATCTCCACCTTACAGGTTGAGTAGATCAATCTAACTTGAACGACTGACTCACCATCCCAGCGGCATTGTCCGGAGAAGGCTATAGAACGAAGAGTTCCCTGCTGAGGGCAAAGGATTGAGCCGCTCAGAAGGATAAAGAACTTCGCCGGTCTTGACCCGAATCCATCCTGCCTCTGTGGCTCTTACCTCAGGCAACATGTCGCACGTTAAAAACAGCAGGCTATATTTTGGATCGGCATGGGGGTAGCCACAGGCTTTAAAGGCAAGCTGAAATTCCTTTGCCCTACTCGCAGCCTCAGTAAAACCCTCCCCTCCATGAACTCCCGCCATTGGCAGGGGAAAGTCAGTCCATGTCCCGTTGCCGGCGCGTACTGCGATGCCCCCACCCATAGCACGTAGCCGCGACAAAGCCTCAGCCATGAGCTCTGGCGAGCGCCCCAAGACCAATACTCCAGCGCTGGTGGTATAGGTAGTGGCGAGGGCATCCAATTCGGCGCCAAAGTTCTGCACCACACCGCGGCAAACCCAATTGGCACCCCGATCGCACGACGCGAGCATCAATCCGTCAACAGGCCATAGACCGCCGGGACACGCCTCCAGTATGGCCGGCGTCTCGCGAGTAATGGCCGCATTGCTCAAACGTCCCGCGGGAAATGGATTGGGGGCGTCGGTAGGCAACACGAACATCTCGGGCGGCCATACTGGAATAGCCGGCTCGCAGCCAGCGTAGACCTTCTTCCATGGGAAATCGATACTGGGAGCAGGTACCATCAAGGAGCCATTCCGGGCCACAAGCCGACCCCTGCACACCACAAGCTCCGGCATAGGTTGCCCAATATCTGCCAGCAGATTAATGTTCGCCACACGCCCGGCAGCTATAGCTCCAATATCCTGCCCTAAGCCGAGAAAGTTGGCTGGGTTTAAGGTGGCCATGCGGTAGGCCAGATTGGGTGGAACGCCAGCGCCGAGAGCTTGGCCGATGAGATGTTCCACCAAGCCATTTGTCGCCACATGATTCTCGCCGGCCCCATCCGTCGTGTACGCCAAACGATCATGGAAGGATGTTTTGCTCAGAGCGGGTAGCAGTGCTACCAAATCCTCTCGCAAACTGGAATTTCGCAAATGTACCCACAGCCCCTGGCGCAAACGTTCCAAGACTTCGTCGGAATTAATTGCTTCGTGGCAGGAATGAATGCCAGCGTTAGCCAGGGCAGCGAGGCGCCGAGGACTTGCGCCTGCGAAATGCCCATCGTTAATCTTGCCTCTACGCCTCACATCTTCGAGAATGGCGAGCAGCCGAGGGGAGCGCGACGGATCCAGCAAGTCGCTCCAGCGCGTCATCTCAGCGCTTCCAATGAAATGATCGCTATCGAGAATGCGGCCGATCACTTCACGCGAGAAGAAGACCTCTTCGCCATTGAAACGCGATTGGGATGCAATGCGGGCAACCCAGAAAATGTGCGGCAAGGAGGCAGCAGACATCGCCCGAGTGGCCTCCAGCAAACGCTCCGCTCCCATCGCAAGGTGAAGCATCAGTTCGTCATAAACGAGGCAGGTCGTTCCCCGACATACCGCGGCTTCGCCCAGACTCAATGGATTGACAAAAGGCCAAGGATGAGTGTGAGGCTCAATGTAGCCTGGCATGGCAACGCGGCCGTCGGCCTCAATCACCTGCGTTGCCTCAAAAACGGGGCCGTTCCAAGGCCCCACTTTCGCTATGCGGTCTGCACACACAGCGATATCGCCGGTTAAAGTCTCCCCCGTGAACGCGTTCCATATCTGCGCGTTCTGGATGAGCAAATCCGGCGCTGCAATTTCCTGTGCGACACCGATCAATCTCAGGCGCAGGGATGGATCGCAGGGAAGAACCATGTCAGCGTTCGATTTCTAGTTGTACGTCTTTGGTGTGGATCGACACTTGAGTCAGGTCTCGCCTATTCAGCAATTCCCCAATCAGTGCCCGCAAAGGCGTTGCTACTCCCAAATATTTTTCCGCGCTGGGAGAGCCGGCAGCGTGCATTGCCTTGATGTCGTCATCACTGCCAATGATGTAGCGCAGTAGCAAGTCGTCGTCGGACAGATTTGTTCCATACTGTTCTCTGATGTCCTTCAGCGGCGGCTCAGGGGGCTGCCAATTCTTGAGTTCCTTAGCCCGGGGCAGGCGCATGATTCGATCCATTACTTCGGGGTCGATGGCGTTACTCGCTTCCTTCCCCCAAAAGCCGAGCGCATAGTAGATCAGGTCATCTACCACTTGCTTGTACCGCTCGCCGATCGTCACGTTGATAGCCGCTTGCGTTGCCACAAATTGCGAAAATGGTGTGACCATGATCGGGTAACCGAAATCCTTCCGAACTTGAATGCATTCCTCAATGACTTGGGGCAACTTATCCAGAAGCTTCAACTGAGCCAGCTGGCGTTTCAGATTAGAGATCACCCCGCCGGGAATCTGATGCACATATTGGTAGTGGTCGTATTCCAACGGCAAACCGATCGGCCGATCTTCCCGTTTTGCTATGAATTGCAGATGCTGAGATACGGATGACAGGATTGTCTGGTCCACTTGTGGCTGGTAACCCAGAAAACTCAAGTTGCTGGCCACATTAAAAACCGATGGTTGCGATGCTGCGTTCGCCAGCGGTGGGATTGCAGTATGCAAAGTACGAATACCTAGCTTGACCGCCTCCAGATAACACAGCGGAGCAAGTCCCGTAGTGCAATGCGAATGAAATTCAACCGGCACGCCAGCTGCATTGGCAAGAATCGCCGGCACCAGAGTTTGGATCCGCTCCGGCGTAAGTAATCCGCCAGGGTCTTTAAGAAAGATAGCCGATACGCCAAGGGCGACTGCATCGCGGGCCTTGCGCGCAAAGTATTCGTCGGTGTGCTTGGGCGAGATCGAATAAGTCAATGCCAAAGCGACCTCCATACCGGCCGCATGTGCAAACTGAACGAAATCGGGCACCCGCAGACCGAAATCATTCGACGCCTCCATCAGATGGACACGGCGGATTCCGTTAGCTGCCAGTCGTTGCATCCATAGCTCCACCAAACACTTGGGGACTATGCCGAAGCCAGTGATGCTACATTGCTGCATTACTCCGAGGGGCGTACGTTTGACTCTCTCGGACATGAGACGAATCCGCTCCCAAGGATTCTCGTGCAGATCCCGAACAATGGTCTTGAAATGAGCCGGCGCGATGAGGTCTACCGCAGCGAAACCGGCTTCGTCGAGCTGCTCTGCGATGGGAAGCATCATGCTCGTGGACATCAGTAGTGCCCACAAAGACTGATTCCCATCCCTCAGGGTTGTATCAACAAATCGAACCGTGTCGCTCATGCTTTCTCTCCTTGTTTTTCCGGCCCAGCTTGCCATCCCTCGGCCATCAGTTCCTCAATCCAGCGAACATGCGTTTCCCCATCTCGAAAGCGTGACTGGGCTATCAACGATCGGAGAAAAGGTATCGTGGTATCGACGCCGTCCACTTCAAAATCTCTGAGGGCCCTAGCCATTCGGCTGACAGCTTCAGTCCGCGATTTCCCATGAACAATCAATTTTGCGAGCATGGAATCATAAAATGGCGGGACGAGGTAACCCTCGAAGCAATGACTGTCCACCCGGATACCCGGACCGTGCGGTATGCGCCAACGGCTAATGCGTCCTGGACTGGGGCGAAAACTCTGTCCAGGCGATTCGGCATTCACCCTGCACTCTATGGCGTGGCCGCGTATGCTGATGTCACTTTGGGATACGCTTAACGGATGGCCGCCCGCCACGCGAATCTGTTCTTGCACCAAATCCACGCCCGTAATCATCTCTGTGACCGGATGCTCGACCTGAATGCGCGTATTCATCTCAAGGAAATAGAAACGCTGGGCGTCCTGGTCCACAATAAATTCGATGGTACCGGCATTTTCGTAACCCGTTTGCTTAGCAAGGGTCTTGGCCGCCTCACGTATGGCTTCACGCATTCCGTCCAGCCTCGGGGCCGGTGCCTCCTCCACGACCTTCTGGTAACGGCGCTGAGAAGAGCAATCCCGCTCCCCAAGATGAATGACATTGCCAAAATGGTCCGCCATGATTTGCACTTCAATGTGACGCGCATTGCGGATGTAACGTTCCATATACATCGTGCCGTCGCCAAAAGCAGCAAGGGCTTCGGCAGAAGCTGCCTCGAACGCCCCTTGCAATTCAACCCCTGCGTTTACGATGCGCATTCCCCTTCCGCCACCGCCTGCAGCCGCCTTCAACAAAATCGGAAACCCAATGCTTGCCGCAGTCTCAAGTGCCATCTGAACGTCGGTTACCTTTTCCGAACCGGGCACCACTGGTACTCCAAATTTCTCGGCGATCGCGCGGGCGGTGATCTTGTTTCCCATTTGCTCGATGAGCTCAGCTCGAGGCCCAATGAAGGTGATTCCATTGTCCCTGCACGCTCGGGCCAGCCGCGGTTGTTCTGCCAAAAAGCCGTAGCCGGGATGAATTGCATCCGCACCTGTACCCAAGGCCGCAGTGACGATTGCGCCAACATTGAGGTAGCTCTCGCTCGGGTGCGAAGGGCCAATACACACAGCGCGATGCGCTAACTTCGCCCCCAAACTGTCCCTGTCCGCTTCAGAAACTGCGAGTACCGACTCGATCCCGAGATCATGGCAGGCCCTGATGATCCTTACCGCGATCTCCCCACGGTTCGCCACCAGGACACGCTCAATGCCTTTCGATATTTCAGCTCTTTGGACCATCACTCGGGCTCAACGTGAAATAAGTCCTGTCCATGCTCCACTAAGCTGCCGTTCTCCACGCAGACCCGTACGATACGACCTCGTACTCCGGCTATTACCGGGTTGAACAGCTTCATCACCTCGATTAGCGCGACTGTAGTACTTTCCTCCACCGATGTACCTACTTCTACATAGAGCGGCGCACCTGGCTGCGGACGAAGATAGAAGATACCAAGCAGCGGAGCTTTGATCACCACTAGGCCTTCCTTCGCAGGAGCGGAGGACCCCGATGAAGTAGAAACGGTAGTTGAGGTGGCCGCTGGCTTCTCGACCGCTACCGTTACGGGTTCGCTTGCAAGCTGAGGCGCGGACGCGATTCGTGGCAATCCTAACGGCCGATCCGCCGATCCCTTGGCAACCTCTAGCTTAAGGTCGCCAACCTGCAAACTAAAGCGGCCCATTGGGGCCTCGTCGATCAACTTTAGAATGTGAATCACATCGTCTTGCGTCAGTTCCATCAGAATTCTCCTTCGAGTCTAGACATCAACCGCCCACCGGCCGGCTCGGATACCTACGATTTATTTAATGCGCCAACACTCCGCCGTCAATTACCAAAATCTGGCCACACATATAGTCGGAGGCAGCCGATGCCAAGAAGATGGCTGCACCCTTCATCTCCTGCGGCTGGCCCACCCGGCCAAGTGCCGTAAGGTCGGACACCGCACTGACAAAGTCCGGATTGTCGAATGCCCCATTTCCGAGTCCTGTCGCGAAGAAACCTGGACAGATGGCATTTACATTGATACCCACAGGCCCATATTCCAGTCCCAGCTCTCGCGTCAAGTTCACCACGGCACCCTTGCTAGCGGTGTATGCAGGCAATGGCTTGATACGCGACGAGCCAACCATGCCCCAGATCGAAGCGATGTTGATCAGCTTGCCACTCCCCTGCATCACCATGACCTTAAGGGCTTCCCGCGCGCAATAGAATGCGCCGCTCAAGTTCACCGCCAAAACACGATCCCAGTCTGCCGTTCGCATCATGTGTAGAGGCGTGGCGCGCTGGGAAATTCCGGCGTTGTTGAAAAAGATGTCGAGTCGGCCGCCAAACGCCAAAGCCTGCGCAACCATCGCTTTGACTTCCCTTTGCTTCGTCACATCGCAGCGTAGAGGAAGACCGCGGCGACCCAGAGCAACTACAGCGGCAGACGTCTCGTTCGCAGCCTCGTAGTCGATATCTACGCACACCACATCGGCCCCTGCATCGGCCATAGCCTCACTCAAAGCCCGACCAAGTCCACCACCCGCACCTGTGATGACCGCAATCTTGCCAGTCAGATCGAATATGTCAGTTAGTGCCATGTTAAGTTCATAAAGTTGCTAGGATCTGGTCGCTGTCTTACCCGAACCAAAATGACTCGCCGGCACCTTTGGAAGCCAGCGTCTTGATGCGCCTACTAAGCGACCTTCGATAACAGCGTTGGGGCTGTCAAAAGACTCGATTCTTATAATTCTCGTGGGCACGGTAAAAACTCCGCTTCTCAAAACGGGCCGATCGGCAGCCAGGCCATGGTCATGTGGCGTCCGAAATACCATTGCTGTTGCCCCTCAACCAGTTCATCTACGGCGTTGTTGGGTGATGCGCTCGCCCCTCCGTCAGGTTCGTAGGTTTGAGAAAAAAAGACTGTTCGCAGAACTAGCGGTAAGATCTGACGCAAATTCTCGATTGAAAAGACGACTGCCCACCGAGCCCCAACTATCTCGTCACATCTTTGGCCCTGTATATCCAAAGGTGCTTTCCGCATATCCGCCAACTCTGGGGTGGCCTTTTCAACCGTCAGATCAATACGAGTTTTAGGCATCATCGCAGCTCAGTAGAAGATCTGTCCGCCGTCTACGTTGAGTACCTGCCCAGTGATAAAGTCGCTGTCAGGGGAGCACAGAAACAATACTGCGCCGACCAAGTCCGCTGGCGTCTGGTGCCGTCCGATCGAACGCTGCCGCGTGACGACATCGAACCGTTCAGCAGGGATGATGCTTTGGGCCGCCTCAGTGTCCGTAAGCCCGGGCGCCACAACGTTGGCGCAAATGCCTGCCGACCCAACCTCGCGCGCAAGACAGCGGGTAAAGCCGATCACACCTGCCTTGGAAGCGACATAGTGACTCATGCCCGGGCCACCGCTGAACACTGTATTCGACGACAGGTTGACAATCTTGCCGCGCTGCTGCCGTTTCATCTGAGGCAACACAGCCTTGCTGGTCATGAAGGGCCCGCGCAGATTCACTGCCAGAACGCGATCCCACTCGTCGCCGGGAAGTTCTTCAATGGGCTTCAGTTGAAGATTGCGAAACAGTGCTGCGTTATTGATCAGAATATGGATGGCTCCGAATTCGGCGACCGCAGCAGCAGCCAGTCCCGCTGCGCTCTGTTCCGAACTCACATCCGTTGGTACGAACACGGCCTGCCCGCCGTTTTCGCGGATCTGGCCAACAGCAAACTGGCCCGCTTGCTCATCGATATCTGCGATCACAACCTTAGCACCTTCAGCTGCCAGAGCTTTCGACAGGCAAAGTCCAATTCCCTGTCCTCCGCCCGTAACGATGGCAACATCATTCACAAAACGCATGGTCTTCCCTCTTGTGCTCATATTCCCAAGTAGGCCTGCCGGAACGCAGGGTCTTTCTTGAGTGTGTCTGGAACGCCTGTGGACACGACCTTCCCCGTGGCGACGAGATAATAGCGGTCTGCAATCTCCATGGATTCCCAAAGGTTTTGCTCAACCAGTAGCACTGTCACACCCAACGCCTTGATCTTGACGATGGTCTCGAAAAGCGCATCTACGACACTAGGCGCCAGACCAAGGGATGGCTCGTCGAGCATAAGCAGTTTGGGCTCTGCCATAAGACCCCGGCCGATAGCCAGCATCTGCTGCTGCCCTCCACTTAACACGCCAGCCAAGCTGTTTCGACGTTCTAAAAGGACAGGAAAAAGATCGTATATGGTGGCCAGACGCTCGCGGCTATGGGATCGCACTCGCTTCGGATAAGCGCCCAATTCAAGATTTTCCTCGACGCTCATTTGGGGGAATACATGACGGCCCTCCGGTACGTGCGTAAGTCCGAGTTCTGGCAACTGATGAGCCGCCAGTCCAGAGATATCCTGATCTTGGAAAAAGATCTGACCTCCGTTCAGAGGTACCAATCCGGATATTGCCCGCAACGTGGTTGTCTTTCCGGCCCCATTGCCGCCAAACAGCGCCACGATCTCCCCTTGACGCACATCCAAGGAACAGCCCCACAGTACTTGGACCTCACCATAGGAGACGTTGATATGACGAACGGAAAGCAAATCAGACAAAACCCTGCCCTCCCTTCTTGCCAAAATAGGCATGCGATACTGTAGGATCGGCAACGACTTGGGCCGGGGATCCTTCGGCAAGCTTCTCCCCGTGATGGAGCACCAAAACGTGTTCGCAGGTTTCCATTAGCACTTTCATGATGTGTTCGATCCATACCACCGTGATGCCTAGTTCGTCTCTGATGCGCACGATGATCGCTATCGCGGGAGCGAGGTCCAAAGGACTTAGCCCCGCCAATATCTCATCCAGCAAAAGTATCTTGGGACGCGTCCCCAGAGCACGGGCGAGTTCGACGATCTTCCTCTCCATTAGGTTGAGGCTGGAAACGGGTCTATCGCTTTGCCTGGTTAGGCCAACCATGTTAAGAATTTCGTGAGCCTGGCGGGACGCGTCGGTCGTGCTCAGCCTGCCGGAGCCGCCTCCGTAATGTAGACCGACCAATACATTTTCTAGCGCCGTCAGGTTACCGAACGGCCGTCCACTTTGAAAGCTGCGGGCGATGCCAGCATGACAGATGCGCGAGGGCGGCAAGCCCCGCAGCTCAGTGTCGCCGAGCCGGATGCTGCCGGAAGACGGCTTGTAGACACCCGTGATGAGATTGAATAGCGTGGTCTTGCCAGCGCCGTTGGGTCCCATCACACCGATAATTTTGCCTGGCTCCAGCTGAAACGTGACGTTCTGTAGGGCCTGCACGCCGCCGAAACGAATGCCCAAGCCATTCACCGCAAGGACTGGATTTTTGTTACGGTTCATTTCGTCGCCTCGTCCGCCACGGCGCGTCTCTTCAGCCTGTTTCGCAGAGAAACCACCAGTTCGACAATACCGCCTGGACGCCACAAAATAAGCCCAATTACCAGAGTGCCGAAGATAATGGCATGGAGCTGTGGGATTGTGGTGGATAGACCTTCCTTCAGTAGACTCATCGCGACTGCACCCAGAACTGGTCCCCAGAGACTACCTACGCCACCGAACATTGCCATAACGACCATATCAAAGGACACCGCCAGGTCAAATGCCATGTAGGGATCGATATAACTCCAATGCCAAGCGATCATTGCACCGGCCAGGCCGACCAACGTGCCGCTGATCACAAACATAGCCATTTTCAGTGCCACCGTATTAACGCCAGTCACCTCTGCCGCCACCTCGTCTGCGAGAATAGCCTTTAGGCCATACCCCCACTTTGAGCTATAGATAAAATAGAACGACAGAGTGACCGCCACGGCAAGCGCCAGCAAGAAGTAATAGGCGATCAGAGAGTTCGGTAGGGGCGGAAGGGTGAGCCCGTAGGAGGAGCCAAGAAACTTATTATTTGCGACCAGCGTCTTGGCGATCTCGCTAAAACCGAGCATGACAATTGCAAAATAGGCAGCGCGTATCCTTGTAGTCAGTAGCACAATCCCAAGTAGGAACGCACAGCCGGCTGTGCTCACGGCCGCGACCGTAAAGCTCAGTATCGGATTGAGGCCAAATGTCACCATCGACACAGCGAACGAATAGGCGCCGATGCCAAAGAAAAGTCCATGGCCTAGGGAGACATATCCTGTCGTGCCAGAAAATAGGTTCCAGCTGCCAGCCAATGCCACCGCGAGAAAGACGCTGATCAGGAATGAAACGACGTAGGAGGAAACTCCCATTGGCAATGCAGCAAGGATGACGACCAATGCCACAGTTGCCCAGCGCGCGCCCACGGTCCTCATTTTATCTCGCCCCGGAAAGCTACTGAGGTGCGGGACTTCCATAGGATGAAGCTGACAAGCAAAATATATCCGGTAACGTCCTTATACTCCGGTCCGATCACGTAGCTCGCGCTGGATTCCAAAATGCCAAGTGCCAGACCTGCAAGCAATGTGCCCATTTGGCTGCCCAGCCCACCGACAACCATCACCGTGAAAGCCTTGATGGTAAACAATAGACCTACTGTAGGCGTGATCACGTAGATAGTGCTCGCCAAACTACCCGCGATACCCGCCAATGCAGCTCCAATGCCGAAACCGAGCAGACCGATCTGTTTGACGTTGATACCCATCAACTGCGCAGTGTCTCGATCTTCGCTGACAGCCCTAATTGCCTTTCCGGTAAGGGTGTATTGCAAACCGCCATACATCAAGGCAGACACGATAAGCGCGACAGTAACAACTACCAGACGGTTACCTGCGACCGACAAGCTTCCGATGCTGACGGGATCGGTAAGGTAGCTAAGCACCCGGTAGTCGGCCGACCATAGAAGCATGGCGGCATTCTGAATAATCAGAAGCATTCCAAAGAAGATGATGAGGGTGGCATTCTCAAATGCTGCAAGAGACTTGCTACGCCCCAGAAGCGGTTCGATGAGCACCTTTTGGATAACTATACCGAGGATAAACATGGCGCCCGCCGCCAAAGGAATACTCACGAGCGGACTCACGTCCCATAGAGTGAACAGCCAAAAGGTGAGATAAGCACCCAACATCATCAACTCGCCATGCGCGATGTTGAGTATCTTCATGACGCCGTAGATGACGTTCAGGCCGGTTGCAATCAGAGCATAGAGACCGCCCCATACGGCACCGAATAAAAGCACCTGAAGGACCGTGTTCAATTCCACGATGTCACGACCGATCCGAACTCAATCGTCAACGCGAGAGACCCTCGGCATATACCCTCGACAGTCAGAAAATAGCGAAACCAGTAGGTCGCCGAAAAACTCATAACAATCCTCCGTCTTTGTAGGCGTCGATATGTTCGCTTAGCGCCCTTTTTGTACATAGTTACTTCCGTTAATCAACAATACTAGTGTTTACCGAATATTGTCAACATTATATTAGTGCGCTCTGCGCCCTATATAACCACAAGCCACCCGACAGACCACTTCACACACAGGGAGCCAAGGCGAAATCAAGAATCCGTGAAACGATGGGGTGCCGAAAGAATTGGCCAGAGTTTCCCCAGCGCCGCTTGCAAACACGCACACCCGGGATCAGACGGCTTTTCGAGATGCCCTTGGATTATCGACGGCCACCGTCTTGTCGAGTGTAATGCTGCGGCTGTATGGACCCTAGGCTACCTAAGCCACACCCAATACCTGGGCGTTCACCCTTCGGATATCTCGCCACCTAAGCAACCTGACGGTGAGGACTCGTACGCCAAGGCTGAGCGGATGATGGTCATTGCCCACGACAAGGGCCGACAGCCGAAGCTGCCAACCGTGCAAAGAGCGTCTTTCTGGCCAACATGAGCCACGAATTGCGCACCCCTATGAACGGCATCATGGGCATGACCGATCTGGCACTGTGCCGCGCCACCGATCCCAGCAGATCGATTGGCTCTCCAAGAGCAAGACTTCGGCACAGCATCTGCTCGCCGTCCTCAGCGACATTCTCGATGTCTCCAGGATGGAGGCTGACCAGTTGATCCTTGAAGAGGGTAGCTTCTCTCTCTCGCAAGCGATTGACGAAACCTTGCACATTCAGGACGAAACAGCCCGGGCCAAAGGTCTGAGCCTGTACAGCGAAATCGACTCGACCCTACCCGATCTGCTGTGCGGCGACGCATTGCACCTGAAGCAGATACTGATGAATTTCATTGGCAACGCCATTAAGTTCTCCGAGCAAGGGCGGATCACCGTGCGCGTATTCAGCGCAGAAGAAGACAGCTACAGCGTTTTGCTCCGAATCGAGGTCACCGATCAGGGCATTGGCATCAGCCCTGAAGAGCAGTCCCGCTTATTCCAGGTCTTCACTCAGGTGGACGGCTCCCTTACTCGCAAGTACGGCGGGACCGGTCTCGGCCTGA
>ORMF012245594.1_pt1 | contig 14635 bp, 16 predicted proteins | sample 1779871 | NCBI WGS metagenome assembly ORMF01 (sample SAMEA104232316, study PRJEB22302) | groundwater metagenome | biome: forest; feature: aquifer; material: groundwater | place: USA | collected 2011-08-07 | depth 5.4 m | reverse complement strand
GGTATTCTCTTTTTCCTCCTCGACCTACTCCTCGACCAAGCCACCACTCTCAAGCTCCGCCTGCACCGCGCGCTCGAGCTCATGGCCCCCTTTGTGGCGCTCGGGCTCCTGCTCCTGCTCTACAACTACGCCCGCTTTGGCGGCCTCGTTGAGCAGGGGTACACGTACCAGATTCACATGGTGGAAGCAGCGCGCCGCGCACGCGACTATGGTTTGTTTAGCCTTATCCACCTCCCCGGAAATCTATACTACTTGCTTTTGAGTGTACCCACGCCCGTGTTTCGCGATGGCCTGTCGCACGTTTTAAAGTTCCCCTTTATTGCGCCCAACCCCTGGGGTATGAGCATTTTTGTCACCTCGCCCTACCTGGTGTACTTGTTTGGTTTTAAGTATCGCAGCCTCACCTCTCGTTTGGCCCTCGTTAGTGTGGCGGTGATGCTCCTGCCCATACTGCTCTACTACGGTATTGGGTTTTGGCAGTTTGGCTACCGCTACGCGCTCGACGTTATGCCGCTGCTGTTTTGGTTGCTGATGCGCGAGTACCGTTTGCAGCACCCAGGGCTCAGCCGCGGGTTTAGGTGGCTCATCCTCTTTTCCGTGATTTTGAACCTGTACCTGTTGGCCACCTATGACTACGCGATTCCAATTTAGGAATATCACACCCGGTTGGTTTGCCACGGGAGTGACCGGCATAATGCTGGCTACTTGGTCCATCGCCGCGCTAGTGTACCCCAGCCCCGTAATCCACGACCAGGTAGTAAGCCTGTTTCGGGAGGAGGTGGATTTCCAGGTGTACTTCTCTAACCTGGGCTGGGTAAAGCACGGCGAGGTGCTCCTCAACCACGGCTACGCCGAGTACCCGGTCTTAGGGCTCATGTACGTCAACTGGCCGCACTATCTGGTGTCGGGCTTTGAGGCTTACCACTGGTTGCTGTGGATTAGCAATGCCGGCTTGCTCCTCTTGGCCGTGTGGCTATGGCGACGGATAGCGGAGCTTTTAGAGCTGCCACCCGGGGCCTGGTGGCTGTGGCTCTTACCCTCGAGCCTCTACTACACGTTGAACCGGTTTGATATTTTCCCCGTTTGCTTGGTGCTCCTGGGGTTGTACCTTGTGCTCCGCCAGCGTTTTCGCTCGGCCTGGGTAGTGTACGGTTTAAGCATCATGGCTAAGGTGTACCCCATCTTCCTCTTGCCTCTGTTCATACAGCTCACCCGCCAGCGCGTTACTGCTTGGTGGAAGTACTTACCCTACCTAGCCGCGCCGGTCGTGGGGTTGCTCCTGGGGGTGTACTGGGTCGGCGGACTGCCGGCGGTGGTGGTACCATTCACGCTCCAACTGGCGCGGGGAGTTGACGTAGGGAGCTTGCGCGCCGTGCTGATTCAGCTCGGCTTAGGTAGTTCGGCCTGGTCTGTCGTAGCGCAGGTTGGCCAGGTAGCGCTACCGGCCTGGTGGTTGGTGCGCGTGGTCGTGGGCAAGTCGCCGCTCCCTAGTCGCGCCGGCCTAACCCTCGCCGCCCTTAGCCTGCTCCTGCTTACCAACCTCTACCCGTTCTACTCGAACCAGTGGTGGCTGTGGGTGTTGCCATTTGTAGCCTGGGTGCTGCCTCCGCCGCAGCGCGTAGTCGCCCTGTTCTACGATCTGGTAAACTACCTCCAGTTCCCCCTGGGCTTCGAGCTGTTAGGTGCGCAGAGCACCTGGTTCTCCCTGGTTGTTGCCTGGCGGGTGGGGCTGGCTGCCTGGTTGCTCGTGGTATTGTGGCGTCAGCTGCCGCGTCGCTGGTGGGTGGTAACCTGATCACCTATGGATAGTCTCTGGGTAGTGGTACCAACGTATAACGAGCGGGAGAACATTGCCGAGCTCGTGCGCCGTGCGATACTCGCACTTCCTACAGCCCACCTGTTGGTGGTGGATGACAGCTCACCCGACGGCACGGCCGAGGCGGTAGGAGGGCTGCAGCTAACCTACCCCAACCTCCACCTGATCAAGCGGGTTGGCAAGTTGGGACTAGGTAGCGCTTACCGTGCCGGTTTCCGCTACGCACTGGCGCACGGCGCCCTGGTGGTGGGGGAGATGGATGCTGACCTGTCCCACCGACCTGAAGACGTGCCTCGTTTGCTGGCAGCGGTCAGGCAAGGGGTTGATGTAGCTATTGGTTCCCGCCGCGTGCCCGGGGGTAGGGTTGTAGGGTGGGGGTTCCAGCGCCACCTGATGAGCTGGGGCGCCATGGCGACGGCCCGCTTGGTGCTCGGGCTAAAGACGCACGACGTTACCTCTGGGTTTCGTTTGTATACAAAAAAAGCCCTGGCAAGTATTCCGTGGGCGGGGGTTGAGAGTAACGGCTACGCTTGGCAAGAGGAACTGGTGTACCTGTGCGAGCGAGCGGGCCTCAACCTGGCTGAGGTGCCGGTGGTGTTTGTGGACCGTACGGCCGGAGTTTCAAAGCTGCACCTGAAAGATATTGTCGAGTTTTTTGCTACTATGGTGCGGCTTAAGGCGGCGCCAAGCAAAGAGGTTCTAAGCAGTTGAGGCCCTTTATGAGGAACAACAGATAAACCCGCTCGTGCAGCCAATCATTTGACCACGGTTATTTGGTCTGACTGAGTCGGTGCAACCGCCACTCGCGTCATAGCAGTATCCACTTACGCCGCCGCAGGTTCTGATGCCTGCTTGAGAACAGCATATGCCTGTCCCGCAGTCAGACGCTGGATAGCTAACACCCGCGCAGCTCGCTGTGGGCACGCACTGTGTACCTACGTAGTAGGCGCACGTGCCGGGCTGGGCTAGGGGTTGTACCTGCCCGGGTTGCAGACCTTGTTGGTTGGCTCCCGTGGCTTTGGAGAGCTGCGACACAATGAAGAACGCAATAGCGTAGGCCGCAAAGATGATGAGCAGCCCCACCACCGAGCCGGCCAGTAGTTTTTTAGCTTGGCTGATTTTTTCTTCGTTGCCCTGTGAGGTCATCCACAGCGCACCGGCATAAATAATCAAAACTATCGCCAGCACGCCGACGACGCTTAAGAGAATATTGATAATACTAGAGACGACAGCGGTAGGGTCGGGTTGCCCGGTCGGGAGGCCAGCCGCATTAGCGGTGGCTTTCAAGCCGTAGTCGGGCGACAGTTGAGCACTAGCGACCAGTGCTGAGGTCAGGAACAGTGTAGCACTGGTCGCTAGGAGGCCAACGAACCGCTGTCGGCGGTTCGAAAAAGTCATGAATTATCCGGTGGCGCCAGTTGAGGTCGCCAATTGATTGACGATAAAGAAGGCTAGAGCGTAAGCGACGAAGATGATGACCATACCGACTACGCCAGCACCAAGGAGCTTCTTGGCCTCGCCAATTTTCTCTTCGTTGCCCTGCGAGGTCATCCACTTGAAGCCGCCGATCAGAATGAGCACAATAGCGATAACACCCAAGAAACCGAGTAGGATGTTGATGATGTTAGCTACGGTCTGCACCACTGGTACATTGGTACCCAGGTTGGTGGCTTTGTTGAAGTTGGTAAAACCATAGTTGACTTCTTGCTGAGCCAAAGCTACGGCTGGAATGCCATAGACCAGGCCCGCGGCCGCTGCAGTTAGGAATTTCTTCATGATTTTCACCTCCTTCCCTTGAGTCCCATTCCCCAGCCGCTACTCAGGTGAGCAACAGTTGAGCATAGGTAAGATGAACTGATAAAACTATACCGACTGAGTCCCTTGTTGTCAAACAAGTGCCTGGAGTAATTTTGCCCGGGTAAGCTCAGTTTTGCTTGAGTTGAGCCATTTTATACTCAGCCACCGGCGAGCAGGCGGTAGAACGGCGCGTAGACAAAACTGGTGAAAATGTAGGAGCTTAAGACCACCACTATGCCTATGGTGGCGTAGAGCAAGGTTTTTTTAGCTTTAGCAATACGCTCCTCATTACCGGCCGCGGTCAGCCAGAGGAGGCCGGCGTACACAAACATCAGCACGCTCAAGGCCCCAAGGCCCGAGAGCAGGAAACCTAAAATGCGGCTACCGTAGAGGACGAAGATAGCTGGTTGGTCAGGCGGTAAGTTGCGGAGGTTTAGGGGGTCGATGAGCTCAGTACTCGAGATGAACGGCGCCGGGCCCTCACTGCCCGTGAGCACGGTGATGGTGGTGGTAAGAATGGTGTAGCTCCCCACCGTCAGGATGAGCCCCAACAGCGCGTAGACAATCATCTGCTGACCCTTTTTGAAGTGTTCGCTGTTGCCAGCCGCGCTCAAGATGCGGTAGCCGCCGAGCACAATGAAGAAAAGTGCTAAGGCGCCGGTGACAAAGTTCAGGCCGCCAGCCACGCGCGCAAAAATGTCCAAAACCGAAATTTGGTTGGTTGGGTCTAGTGGGTTTTGGAGCGCGGTCGAAACCTGGGCGCTGGCCGCAAGCGGTAGGAGCCCGAGCGCTAAGAGGGAAGCAACGGTGTAGAGACGGCGGCGCGGCATAGTGTGGTAGTGGAGCTACTGCACGCAGCAGACCTGTCCACCTTGGCAGTAGTCAGTGGTCGCCGTAGCTGGTGGAGTGCAAGGCCCCGTGGGTACGCACGTGCCTTGGCGAGCGCCATGGCTATCCCATACGATGCCCTTACAGCTTACTACGCACTCCCGCTCATTTTTGCACACAAAATTACCACTGTTATCGCCACACAGTGTGCCGTCGCTCTGCCCGCGACAAAAGGTAGGAGCCATTTTATCAGTGTTCGCGCACTGCGCCTGCCACCAGTTGTTGCCGAACAGGTCGGTTCGGAGCGCGTGCTCCCCACGCGGCGTAATGAGTAGGCCAACAATAACGTTGATGAGGAAGTAGGCCGCCAGCACTATAGCCACCCCGAGGAGGGTGGAGGTGATGAGCTTCTTGCCCTTAGTGATGCGTTCCTGGCTACCAGCCGCGGTGATAATGATCTGCCCACCCACCACTAGCATAATGAGCGCTAAGCCCCCAAAGAGCGACAGAATAACCTTCTGCAGCACCACCATTAGGCTAATGAAGTCACACCAGGTGCAGATGCCCTGCTCCCGGCACTGGAGGGCTAAGTTGCCCACGATGCCTTTTTGCAGGTCAAAGGCGGCCAGCGCCGTGTGGGGAGCAGCCCAACCAATGAGCAGTCCGGCGGCCAAGACCAGGCTCACGAGCAGGCTACGGCGGGAGGCTGTCATAGCGCCACCTTGGTTAAGGTTTGGCTGACCTGCTGCACGGCGAAGTTCAGCGCCTGGGTGATATCGGTGCCGGTAGTAACGCGGCGGATAAGGTCCAAGAGTGCGTTATCAGCCACTCGAGGATTGTAGCCGCGGTACCAGCTGCGGGCGGTGAGGAGCTGTTTGGCGGGAGTTCCGAGCTCAGGGTCCTGGAGCTGTGTTTGGTAGAACTGGCGGTGGGCGGAAGGTTGGCGTGAGGCGGTGAGGTACTTGTCGGCTTCCTCCGTCCGCGCCATAAAGTGGAGCAATCCCCAGGCCTCGCTCTGGTACTGGCTCTGCTTAGTCACCGCTTGCACGGCGTAGCTGGCCAGGTAGGCGGGGTGGGTGGTGCCGTCGATCTGGGGGAAGGTAGCCACGCCAACCGTAACGTGGGGTGAGCTGGCCTTGAGCCCCGCATAGTCGCGCCAGTAGCCGAAGGTAAACCCGAGCGTGCCGTTGGCAAAAGCCTGCCAGGCCGAAGGCTCATCCTTAGACCAGCTGTACGTTTCTTTGCTGGGGTTGGCAAAGTCGGTGTAGAAGCGCACCGCGTCCACGCCGGGAGCGTAGCTTACGCCGCCCACCGTAATGGGCTGGTCAAAACTGGCGCGCGTACCGGTTATCATCTGCGTGCCGTTCTGGAGCATCAGCGCGCCTAAGATATCAGCCGCGTAGGGTACGTTGCCAGCTTCGCCCAGGGCCGCGCCGCTCTGCAGCAGGTGGCCCTGCTTGTCGATACGCGTTATTTTTTGCACCGCGTTCTTGAAATCGGTCCAGGTAGCGGGCGGTGTGGCGTAGCCGGCGGCATTGAGCAGGTCACGGTTGTAGAACATGAGCAGCGAGTCGAGGTTCAGGGGAAAACCGTAGACCTGACCGTCAATCACCACGTCCTGCGGCACGGTGTCCACGAACAGGTCTTGAATAGCGCTCAAGGTCATGGTGGGTACGGTCTTGAGGCTGGCGGTGGGCTCCTTTTTAATCACGCCGGTGAGCTCCAAGAACGGTAGGGTGAGCGTTCCCGGCAAGGGTGAGAGGTAGTCTTGCCAGGCGCGTAGTGAAGTGTTGGGCAGGGTGATAATGTCAGGCCCGGTACCCGCCGCCAGCGCCCGTAGCAGGGTTTGGTCAAACTCCTCGGGGCGTACCACGCGGTAGGTGACGGAAATATTGGGGTGGATAGCGTGGTAGTCAGCGATTAGGGCGGACACGCCGACCGGCTGAGTAGTGGTGCCCCACCACTCGAGTGTTACTTTGGCCGCCGTGAATGGTTGCTTGCAGCCCAAACCGGCTAACGTGAATACGGTCAGCAGGAGCAGGCTAGCGTAGCGGAGGCGGTGGGCAGGCTTGGTCATAGTATTGATTGTAGGAACTTACGGAAGGGTGTGGCAAGCGTCGGGTGCTTAAGCCCCAGGCTTACGTTAGCTTGGAGCCAGCCGAGCTTAGAGCCCACGTCGTAGTAGGTACCCTCAATTTTACACGCATACACCGGCCGGAGCAGGCGCAGTTTGGCGATGGCGTCCACCAGCCACACCTCACCACCCCGTCCGGGGGTGGTTTTTTCTAGCGCCTCAAAAATGTCAGGGGTGAGTACGTAGCCGCCTAGACTGGCCAGGCGCGAGGGGGCGTTCTCTGGTCCCGGTTTTTCAACAATACCCTCTACCTCGTACACATTACCCTCGAGCGCTTTGGTTTTGAGCATGGCGTACTTGGTCGTGCCCTCGTCATCCACTTCGTAGCCGGTCACCACCGGGCCTTGGTACGTAGTAAACACATCTATCAATTGTTTTAGCCGAGGCACCTGGCTAAAAATTGGCTCGTCGCCCCAGATGACGGCAAACGGTTCGTCGCCAATCAGGTGTTTGGCGTTCAGTATGGGTGTGCCGTTGCCGTAGGGTCCTTTTTGCCGCAGGTACACAAAATTAGCCAGCTCGGAGAGGCGTCTAATTTCTTGCAGAGCCTCTGTTTTTCCCTGCTTTTCGAGCCAGGTTTCCAACTCGGGGAACCGGTCAAAATGGTCCTCCACCGCGCGCTTGGTAAAGTTGGTGACGATGATAACATCTTCAATACCCGAGGCCACTGCCTCCTCCACGATGTACTGGAGAATCGGTTTGTCTACAATCGGCAGCATCTCTTTGGGTTGTGCTTTAGTGACGGGCAGAAAGCGCGTGCCGTAGCCCGCTACTGGAATAACGACTTTGCGTACTCGCTGCATACTATGTTTACCGTATCACAGCGGGCAGGAAAATAGAAGCTGCACCTCGAGCCACGCCCCACGCCAGAGGATTTGATGTGCGCATGCCCGTTAGAACCGCTACACTGTCCAACAATTAAAATATCCCCACGGTAAGAGTGCGGATAGCTTAATGGCGGAGAGGGTGGGTTAAGTGCCCACTGACATCAATCATTGTAAGGGTTTCTGAGCAATTTTCCCACTCGCGAATTTAAGACATATGGGTCGGCCTCAATCGCGGTCCTTCATCAAAAATGGTAAAATGGGATTATTACTAATAACCCCCCAAATAATTATGGCAACAATCAATCCGCACATAAACTTCAACGGAAATGCCGAAGAAGCATTTACATTTTACAAATCAGTATTTGGTGGAGAGTTTACAAAGATTACTCGTTTGAAAGACCTAGCAAGCCCTGAATTCCCAGTGGGAGATATTGATGCAAATAAAATAATGCACATTGCTTTGCCAATTGGTAAAAATATTTTAATAGGCAATGACATTCCAGAAAGCATGGGACGAGTAAATGAAAATGAAAACAGATCTAAAATATCAATTAGCGCAGAAAGTCGTGAAGAAGCCAACAAATTATTTAACGGACTTTCGACAGGCGGAAACATTGAAATGCCAATTGCCGACAGTCCTTGGGGTTCATACTTTGGAATGTTTAGGGACAAATTCGGTATTGAGTGGATGGTGGACTTTGATCCAAAAATATAACGGACAAGAGTAACACTCAATAAATAAATTATGAAAATAACACCCGAGCATAATACAAAAATGGCAAAAATTATATTTGCATCAGTTTACCCTTACTACGTTAAAAAGGTTGAGAGTAAAGGCAGAACGAAAGAAGAATTACATAAAGTAATTAAATGGCTAACCGGCTTTGGTGACAAAAAACTACAAGAACTTATTGAGAAAAAAGTAACTTTTGAAATGTTCTTTAAAAACGCTTCATTAAACGCCAATACCCACCTCATTACTGGTGTAATTTGCGGATATCATGTGGAAGAAATTAAAAATCCTTTAACACAAAAAGTCAGATATTTGGACAAGTTGATTGATGAATTGGCAAAAGGTCGTAAGATGGAAAAGATTTTACGTGTTGAGTAGAACCATGGTAGAGAAATAAAAAAGAGCGACACTCATCGCTCTTTTTTATTTCAACATTAGGTATCTGGGTCGCTCCACTCTCATAGGGCAGTGGGTCGTCCCCGATACTTAGTTGTCATGGCGGAGAGGGAGGCCAGCCCAAGGCCGATAAAGATTCTCACCCTTGCGGCTATACAGGTTTTTCTCGACCCCGTAAGAGAGCGGAGAGGGTGGGATTCGAACCCACGATACCCTTTCGGGCATACCGGTTTTCGAGACCGGCTCTTTCGACCACTCAGACCCCTCTCCGCTCTTCTACGGGTAAAAATTCGCAATACCATTCACTTTGTCCTCTATAGGTAGTATGCTCTCAATTTTGAAGCAACCACTTTATCCTTTCTCGACCCTTACCGCTTTTCAAAAACAATTCTTCACGTCGCGCGTTAGTTTTGTCGGTAAACGCTTCGTAGTAGATTAGTTTCCAGGGCCCATTCTGACTGGTGAAGGTAGAGTTGCCTGAATTATGCTCCCTTAACCTTCTTTTAAGGTTGTCAGTTACTCCTTTGTAGAGCTTGCCATTTCTTTCACTTTGTAAGATATACACGTAGTACATAGTAGTGTCGTAATGGCCTCGGCCCAAGGCCGACCAGCCTCGGGCTGGACCTCTCCATGAGTTCAAGAGCGCTGTGAAGTATAGGAGCATCGTTAGGCAGTGTCAACCGTAGCAGCCACTGATGCACGCGGAATAAGCTTAAGGTACCAGAGCGCGCTGAGCCAGAGTACCAGCCCCAGGCTAAGCTTGCCGATCAGCGGGGAAGGTAGCGCCAGGCCAAGCGCCAGTGCCCCGGTGGCGAGTCCAATTTTCGGCCAGCGCGCGGTCGACAGCTTAAGCCCTCGTCGCCAGAGGATGGCCAACATGGCCAGGTTCACCCCGACTTCAAGGACGACCGTCACCCAGGCCGCTCCCCAGTACGAGTAGCGTGGGATAAAGGCCAGGTACCCGACCAGCCCGCCGAGCGCCCCCCAGGCAAACACCGGTATGTTGCTCTTTTGGTAGCCGAGCGCGAAAATGGCGTAGCCGGCGGCGTTACCCACGAACGAGGCGAGAATAGCCAAGCTGAGAATAGCCAGCACATCACCTGAAACCGCAAAGCTCGGTCCGGCGATAGCCGCAATCAGTGGACGACCAATGAGCGTGGCGCCGACGACCACGGCCAGTCCGGCCGCCAGCAGCGCGTCGGCTGCACCGGTGTAGAGCTCTCGCGTCGCCTGGTGGTTACCCTGCGCTTGGGCCCGGGCTAAGAGCGGTAGCAGCAGGCCACCGATAATAGCGGGCAGAGCTAGCAGCGCCTCAAGCATACTGTAGGCTACGCCGTACAGCCCAACCTCGGCGGCCGGGCGAACCAGCGAGAGGATAACCGTGTCTCCCTTGAAGTAGATAACATTGAGCGTGGTGGTGAGGGCTACGGGCCAGGTCGCGCGCCAGAGCACCCTCCAGACTTTAGGGTTCAGCTGCCAGCGGAAGGGGATGAGGCGCTGTACCGCCAGGTAGCTTACCGCCGCCCCTAGCACGTTGGCGGCGATGAGCGCTACGAGGTAGGCATCAACGCCGAGCTGGTGGCTGGCCACCCACCACGTACCCAGGAGTAGTGTGCCGCGGCTTACGAGCTCTATCACCACCAGCGTTTGGCTCTTGAGCTTAGCTTGGAAGACACTGGCGAAGGTTTGGCTGAGGCTGGCGGCCCAGAACCCGACGCTCACCCAGGCCACCCCGTGAATGATGTTCGCTGGGTAACCGAGCAGTACAGCGGCCAGCGGTGCCAGCGCGAAAGCCGCTGCCGCCGTGATGAGGCGGAAGCTCAAGGCATTGCCGAGCAGCACGGCCGGCTCCAGCTCCTCATTCCCCAGTTCTCGTGATACCGTCATGCCAAAACCCAAACCGACCAGCAGGCCGACCAGCTGTAGGAAGGCAACGACCGTGGTGTAGGTTCCGTAGCCAGTGGGTCCTAGGCTCCGTGTCATGAGCCCAACCACCACAATGCCAACGCCCAGGCTGATGAGGCGGCTGACGAACTGAATGGTTGTTTGGCGAGCCAAGGAGTGGAACATAGAAACCGTACTAGGTAGTTAGTTGCCAACCGTAGCGGATAAGGTCTACCCACAGGTTACCGTCGCGTGCCGTAACTGCCACACCCTCCGCCCGCAGTAGGTCAGCTTGGAGCTGTTTGCTGGCGCGCATATTCTCTATGGATATCATACCCACACGGTTAATAACCCGTTGCCAGGGGACATGGGGTGGGCAGGTGTTGAGGACCCAGCCCACGGTGCGGGCGGCGCGTGGGCGCCCTACGAGGGCTGCCACCTGGCCGTAGGTTGCCACCTTTCCTGCTGGAATGGTTTGCACCAGCTCGTACACCTGTTTAAAAAACGTATCGTCCATAGGCTCAGTATAGCAAAACCCCGCCTCTAAGGGATTGTGGAGGATAGGTGAGTTCAAACCACTAGCGCTAATCCATAGAAAAGATTAGGGTTTTGCTTATGAGTACATACCAACGTCTTCAATTCAGCGAACGGGAGGAAATTTCTAGGGGTCTCTCAGCCTATTGGACGGTATCTAGGATCGCCACCAGGCTTAGACGATCAGTCAGTACGGTGAGCAGTGAGATTAAGCGCAATTGCAAGTATAAAAGAACGTATCGAGCTATCCGGGCTCATGGCTACGCCACAGCTATTAGACATCGGACCAAACAGCCTAAAAAAATAGACCAACCAGGCAGGCTTAAGGAGTATGTATTGGAAAAATTAAGAATACAATGGTCGCCCGAGGAAATTGCCAGGCGCGTCAGGCTTGATTATGCTGATGATACAACTATGCGCATCTCCCACGAATCAATTTACACTTATATCTATTGCCTGCCCAAGGGTGAATTGAGAAAAGAGCTGCTCAAGTGCCTGCGTCAGGAAAGAGCATTCAGGTACAGTCGAAAACGTAGCCATGCTAAAAGGGCTGGTATTAGCGAGGCAATTAGCATTTCTGAGAGGCCCGCAGAGGTTAAAGATCGTATTATTCCAGGCCACTGGGAAGGTGACCTTATACTAGGCAAGAACCATAAAAGCGCAGTTGGCACGCTAGTGGAGCGTACTACGAGATATCTTCTCTTAGTTCCCCTAGCACAAAAGGATGCTCTTTCAGTTAGACTAGCTTTTGCTCGAGCAGTTAAGAGAATACCTCGCCACCTCAAACAATCCTTAACGTATGACCGAGGCAATGAAATGGCAGAGCATAAGTTATTCACCCAAGAGACTAAAATCCAAGTCTACTTTGCTGATCCCCACAGTCCTTGGCAACGAGGCACCAATGAAAATACTAATGGTCTAATCAGGCAATACTTTCCTAAGGGTACTGACTTCAGTACGGTGGGCAAAGCTAGGTTGCGAGAGGTCCAGGATCGCTTAAATGACAGGCCTAGAAAGGCATTACACTTCCTCAAGCCAGATGAGGCCTTTACACAGTTACTTATTACTTAAATTTAGCGCTAGATGGTTGAATCCAGCATATAAAACCAAAGTGCATGGTGACTACACCCCACCCTTAATGCAATTATAACCGTTACCTAAACGTCAACCACCAAAGCATCATGAGCAAAAATAAGACCTACGCCATCTCCGTGTAGTTTCTGCTCAAGTTTCTTAAGATCATCATCGCTAAGCCCATCCATCTCTTCAATGTGACTTAAAATAACCTTCTTGGCTTCTAACTCTTGCACAATAGCTAGGGTATCATTAAGAGTCGCTTCTTGTTTTAATACCGGATGGTTAGTAGGTATCAGTCGTTCATTAGTAAATGGATTAACCTCGACTATGCCCATAGGCAAAACGGCCAAATCAACACCCCGGAGGTCAATGGGTGGTTTCCAGCCTATGAGTTCATCCATAATAATGAGGACGCGTTTCCCGCCTGACTCAAATAAAAAACCATACACAAAATTTTCTTTGAGTCGGAATGGTTTTATGGTGACATCACCTAGCACCAAAACCTGACCATCCTTAATTACATGGATTCTAACCAACCCTTCCTTCTGCATATAAGCAAAATGATCCCAGCTGCCAAGCCATTGGTGAAAATCCTCAGCTACCTGCTCAGGCAAATAAATATTGGTACAAGTATTTTGGGGTGGCCAATTCCGCCAGTCCTTATTCATTTCCCACACGCGTCTACCCATTACGTGGTCAGGATGCCAATGGGAATACATGGCTCCAGAGATTCGCTTCACGCTTGAACGATTCAATAGGTGGCTGATATCTTCGGGTGTATCAATAAGAATGTCTGGGCCATGAACAAAAATGCTAGGGCCTCCTCTACTGTAGGGCACCCCCTTTTGCCTTGCTTCTAGGCAAACGCGGCATACACAAGTAGGTTTAGGAATGGTAGCCGCACCACCTGAACCGAGAAATTCAACTTTCATACAATACTTATATTATAACCCAATAATTCATCTACAAAAACACCCAGTAAACGCTAGATAGATTTTAGTGGAGTGGGTAGCCACCGTCACGGCGGGGCAAACGGGAGTGACAGTCACATCATCAGTTTGTCCCGCTACGCGGGATCCCGTCAATTTATCCTGTGGCCTGAGCGGGTAGGGAGAATCGAACTCCCAGCATCAGCTTGGAAAGCTGAGGTATTACCATTATACGATACCCGCTCAGGACACAGGAGCTGTATAGGCGCGGGAGAAAATACTTTATTATTTATACGATACCCGCTGTCATGGCGCGCCGTCGCACGCTGTAGCCTAGCTACCGCTTGGTGCTTTGGTTCAGTAGGCTGCGCTTGTGCTTGAGATCGCTCTGTAGGAGCTGCCAAAAAGTTTGTGAACGTCCGGCGTAGGCAGAATTCAGGCTTTGGCTGTAGAGCCAGAGACCGTAGATAGTCAGGGTAGACAGTACCACGGCTACCAGTATGAGTACGGTATTGCGGATAGGGTGGCCGAGCATAGCTATAGGATGTGTTGAACCGGTTTTACGGTTGGCTTTGGCTTTTTGGGCGGCGGCGGAACCTTCGCACTACCCGTCAGGATGTCGATGCGCTCGGCGGTTATGACGTCGCCATCTTTAAAACCAGCTACCCTGACGTACTGCCTGAGGCGGAGGTTCTTGGTGGTTGCCTGGCGTTTGCCCAGCCAAATTTTAGTTTGGTCCTGAAGTATCACCGGGTCGTAAACTCGGCGTTTGCCCTCGAGGTGGCTGACGGTAACCACTGGTCCGCTCAGGCCTGTAATTTGCGCCCGCGCCACCACAATGGGTGCCCCGGTTGGTGCAGGATCAACGTACCCCAAGGCCGGTGTGTTGGTGGGTGACGCGGGAGTTGGTTCTTGCGCACGTGCGGCTATGCCTATGGTGGCGAGTGCCAGCAAGCTGGTAGAAATAATGAATTGAGTACGGAAGTACTTCATAGGGTACGACTAGGGCTCGCCACGTGAAATTGAAGCGACTGTGCTAGTCTATGCCCCGTAAAGTCCACTAGTAGTGGACCACGGGGCACGTAAAAAAATTTTAGTTCCAGCTTCAATTTTTTACGTGGTGCCGAGGGCCAGAATCGAACTGGCGACGCCTGCCTCTTCAGGGCAGCGCTCTACCACTGAGCTACCTCGGCTTGGATTAGGGTTCTTATGTAATGGTCGGGGTACTGGCCTGCCCGCCGCAGGCAGGGATTCCTCCTCGCTCCGACTCGGAGCCGGGGTGCTACACTCAAGGTCTGCGCACGCTCGACCTTGTCTCGCGCCCTTCGAATCCCATGGTTGTAATGGTCGGGGTACTGGGATTCGAACCCAGGACCTCCTGCTCCCAAAGCAGGCGCGCTAGCCAGCTGCGCTATACCCCGATGGGTGTCCCTCGATTTCGCTCGGGGCATACGGTTCGCTCGGTTTGCCATGAGCGAGTGGGGCGAGTCGAATGGTGGGTCGGGTGGGACTCCGTCCTGGGTAGCGGCGAAAGCTGCGTTAGCTCGCTTCCGCCGGACGCTCCCCAGCCCTTCACGAAGAGCTGGGTCGCTCCTGCCCTTCTCGTCCCCATGCCTTTTGCTAAAGTGGTGGGGCGGGGGGGACGCGAACCCACGACCAATTGCTTAAGAGGCAACGGCT
>ORMF010565927.1_pt1 | contig 14635 bp, 11 predicted proteins | sample 1779871 | NCBI WGS metagenome assembly ORMF01 (sample SAMEA104232316, study PRJEB22302) | groundwater metagenome | biome: forest; feature: aquifer; material: groundwater | place: USA | collected 2011-08-07 | depth 5.4 m | reverse complement strand
TGCAGTTCACCGGTACATTCTTTACCGGGCAGAACCTGGGCCAGTTCGGAGCAAGCCGCCAGGGCTTCACGGCGCGCTCCAACGGCACGCTTATTCCAGTGCACGGCAAGGGCGGCTGGGCCCAATTGTCCTTTCCCTTGCAGCAACGAATCACTCTGAACCTGTTCGGCGGAATACACGATCACCGCAACGCCGACCTGGCCGCCAACGGCGTCAGCTCAAATCACACAGGAGCAACCAATCTAATGTTTCGCATCGCGCCAAACGTCTTTGTCACCATAGAAGCATTGCAGATGCGCACACAGTATCTCGACGTGGGCACCCGGAAGAATAATCGTTATGACCTCTCGATCGCTTATCTTTTCTAGCCTCGTTCTCAGCCTCGCGGCGGCCAGCGCCGCCACGGTGTCGGGAGGAGTGGAGTTGACTGATTCCAAGGACCCTGCCGTCCGCAGGAAGAAGGATTACTCCGGGATTGTAGTCTGGCTCCAACCGGTATCCGGGAAAATTCCGGCGCTTGGCTCCAAGCAGCACACGATCATCCAAAAGGGAAAGCGATTCACGCCGCACATCAGCGTGATCACGGCGGGTACAACCGTGGACTTCCCCAACCTCGACCCGATTTTCCACAACGCGTTCTCGAACTTCGCCGGACAACCCTTTGACACGGGACTTTACCCGCCCGGCGGCACGCACAAAATCCGATTCGCGCGCGAGGGCATTGTTCGGATCTTCTGCAACATCCATTCGATGATGAGCGCGGTGATTGTTGTACTGAACACACCGTGGCTGGCGTCCACATCCGCGGATGGCCGGTTCCAGATCAGCAACGTGCCGCCGGGCGAATATACCGTGCACATCTGGCATGAACGAACACCCGAGGAGACGCTGCAGAAGCTGGAACAAAAGATCACCATCAACGGCAAGGATGTGACGCTTCCGCTTACGCGTGTTTCCGAATCCGGCTACCTTGAACTGCCCCACCGCAACAAGTACGGTCGCGACTACCCGCTCGAGCCATCACTGACCTACTCAGGACTTGGAAAATGAAACTGCCGCCGCTCTCCCTGCTCTCCAAGATCTGGCTGTCCTCCTCCGTGCTGCTGACGCTGCTGTTTGCGGGCACCGGCTTTGTCCTCCAACGCCACATGCTGGAGACCACGAGCAGCACCTTGCAGGCCGAGGTTCGGGATAGTTTCCAGGCGTATGACTCGCTGTGGCGCGCGCGCTCGGAAACATTGGCATCGGTCTCGGCAGTGCTTTCCAGCATGCCGAACGTGCGCCTTGCGTTTCAAACGCGCCACCAGCCCACGATCCGCGATGCAGCGGGCGAGGTCTGGCTGAAGGTTTCCGACGCAGTGCAGGAGTCCGCCTTCTTCGCCGTGGCCGATCCCAAGGGAAATACGGTGACGTCATTGGACGCCACGGCTCCGGTCCGAATCCCGCCGCGGTGGCCGATGGTTGCGAATGTGCGGGCAAAGTTTCCGAAACAAGTTTCCGGGTTTGCCGTACTCGACAATCAACTTTTCCAACTCGTGCTGACGCCGGTCTACGTGGATTCCACACAGGGATCCACGTTGATGAGCATTCTGATCACGGGGTACGTGGTCAACCACTCCATCGCACAGCGGCTCAAGGAATCCACCGGCGGGAGCGAGTTTCTGTTCTTGTCCAAAGAGCGGGTCTACGCCTCCACGCTCAACCCACGCGCCACCTCGGCGCTCGCGTCAGTCGGGCCAGGCGCCAGTGACCTGGTCTCGGATGGAGTTTCCGAATACGTCCCATTGGAGAGGGATCTCATCAACCTGGAAGGCGTTCCCATTGGCAGGCTGTGCATTTACCGGTCGTTTAATAGCGCGCGGCAGCGTGTCACGCTTCTCCAGCGAAACTTTGTCCTGTTGTGGCTGCTGGCCGTAGGAGCGGGGCTGGGCGCCAGCTATCTGCTGGCGCGGCGGCTGATCCATCCGATCGAAATGCTGGATCGGGCGGCGGCGGAGGTGACGCGGCAAAACTACGATTTTCGTGTGCCGGTGAGAACAAGCGATGAACTGGGCCGCCTGGCGGCTACCTTCAACTCCATGTGCGCCTCGCTGCAATCGGCGCGGCAGGAACTCATCCGCCAGGAACGCATCTCGACGATCGGCCGCATGGCCAGTTCGATTGTGCATGATCTGCGGAATCCCCTGGCCGCCATTTATGGTGGAGCCGAGATGATGGTGGACACCGACTTGACGCCGGCGCAAAACAAGAGGCTAGCGGAAAATATTTACCGCTCCAGCCGGCGGATCCAGGAGATGCTGCAGGACCTGCTGCAGGTGACGCGCGGCAACAAGGGCCAGCGTGAGCTCTGCCCGCTGGTGGAAGTGGTGCAGGCGGCGGTGGACGCGCATCAGTCCACCGCGAACGGACAAGGCGTGACTCTCCAGGTACGGGTGGATCCATCGCTGGAGATACCGCTCGAACGCCAGCGCATGGAACGAGTCTTCCAGAACCTGATCGGAAACGCGCTGGAGGCGCTACCGGGCGGAGGGCTCATCCGCATCGGCGCGCAGGATTTGGGAGACAGCGTGGAAATCGAAGTGGCTGATAACGGGCCAGGCATCGCGCCGGAGATCCGGGCTCAGCTATTTCAGCCATTCGCCAGTTTCGGGAAGAAGAATGGCTTGGGACTGGGGTTGGCATTGTCGCGCCAAAGCGTACTGGATCATGGCGGGGATCTGTGGGCGGTGGGTCAAGCCGGTCCGGGAGCAAGCTTCCGGCTGCGCCTTCCTAAGCAGGCGGTCAACGTGCCGGTTTCCGTTTGAAGGTGTAGGTTGGAAAGTCAAAATCAAACTGGTTCTTGTCGGGCTGCGGGGCCATGCTCGATTTTGGCATCCATTGCGCCAGTTCCCGTTTCAATGCGGTGTGCTGAGGAAGGCCGGCGAGGTTGTTGAACTCGTCCGGATCTTTCAGGCAGTCGTATAACTCCTCGCCGCCATCGCTGTAGCGAATGTAGCGCCAGCGCTCATTGCGGACGGCGTGGTTATTGGGCAGGTAAGTGGATACGGTGGGATTGCGCTTGCCTGAGGGGTCGCGCAAGAGCGGGGTCAAGCTTTCGCCATCCAAATCCTTTCGCGCCGGCAGGCCGCACAGGTCCACCAACGTGGGATAGAGATCGAGCAGGTTGACCGGTTGATTCCTGGTTTTGCCCACGGCGCGCATGCCGGGCGCGGAGATAATGAGCGGGACGTGGGTGGAGCGCTGCCAAAGGGTCGATTTGTGCCAGTGCTGCTTTTCGCCCAGGTGCCAGCCGTTGTCGGACCAGAACACAAGGACCGTATTCTTCCCATAGGCGCTCTGTTCCACGGCGTTTACAAGTTGACCGACCATGGCGTCAGCAAATGAGATGGCAGCCAGGTAGGAACGCACGGCTTCCTTCCATTTGCCCTCTTTGACAATCCGCTCATGTTCAGACCGGCGGAAGGCGGCAAACTCGCGGCCGACCGCTGGAATATCGTCGAGATCATCGTCCCGGATTTCGGGCAGTTTCACTTTGCTGTTCGGATAGAGGTCGTAGTAACGCTGGGGCGAGAACATGGGAATGTGCGGATGCCAGAGGCCAACCGCCAGGAAGAACGGCTTGTCCTGCTTGCGCGCAAGGAACTGCTGTCCGTAGGCGACCGCTTTCTCATCCCCATATTCGCTTTCGGCCTTTGGGAGGACACCCCAATCAAACTCGCCCTGAAAATTATTCAGGCCGTTGTAGGGATGCCCGGGCGGATTTGGAATCCGCTTGTTCCAGGGATACCATTCATCGCGCCGGTACCAGGGATCATCGAAGACCTGCAGCTGAAAGTCGTCCCATTGATCGGGCGGGTTGAATCCGGCCGTGTGGTGAAACACTTTTCCCGCGCCGGCCACGGTGTAGCCGTTGCGCTTGAAGTACTGCGGGATGGTCACGACATCGGGCAGGTTGGGACGCCAGTAGGTGTCATTGTCATAAATGCCGGTATTGGAGGGACGGCGGCCTGTGAGCAACGCCGTTCGCGACGGGTTGCAAAGCGGCGAGGCGCAGTGGGCATTGGCAAAGAGCACCCCGCGCCGGGCGAGCCGGTCAATGTTCGGGGTTTGGACGCCGGGATAGCCGCGCAGGCAGCCCACCCAATCGTTCATGTCGTCGACGGAAATGAAGACTACGTTGGGACGCTTGGGGTCCTGTTGGGCATGTGCCGCCATACCCAAGGCGGAGGCAAGCAACGATCTTCGAGTCAGCGTAAAGGGTTCATGAGGCGGGTCCGTTTGTGCGCTAGTGTTGTGGTTCAATATCGGTTCGCAGCTCTTTCATGAAGCGCCCGCGCATGTCGCCGAGCCACCGGTCGGCATAGCTTCGGTTGAGGTCGATGGTGGCCACGGCCAAGGCACCGTCCACACGGGTGACGGCGAGGAGTTCACCGTCCGGGTCCATGACGTAAGTGGGATAGTCATAGCCGGAGGCGGCCACGAAGACGCGGTTTTCAATCGCGCGCGCCTTACCCAAGGTCTCGTTACCGCCCCAGATGGGGACCAGCAGGAGTTCAGCGCCTCGCCTGGCGAGGGCACGAGCCGGATCTGCATATTGCAGGTCCCAGCAGATCATCAGGCCCACCTTACCGAAGTCGGTATCGAAGACAGGGTAGTCATTGCCGGGGGTGAGACCGCCCTCAATCTCTTCCCGCGGCAGATAGACCTTCCTGTACTTGCCGGCGAGCTTGCCTTGGCGGTCCAGCAATACGGCAGTGTTGTAGATGGCGATTCCTTCGCGCTCCAGGATTCCAGCAACAACGTAGGAGTCCTTGCGTTTGGCCATATCACCAAGCTTGGCGGTTGTGGGTCCGGGGATGGTTTCCGCGACGTCCAGATAAGACTTGCCTGTTCCGACCACGGTGATGCCTTCCGGCAAGAGAATCACGTCAGTGCCGGATTTGACCTGGGTTTCCACCAAATCCAAAAACTTCTGGACACTGGCAGCGGCGCCTCCGGTGGACCGGGGGCGGAGGTTCACCGATGCCACGGTTACTTTGCGCGCAGCAGGCGGCGTGATGGGTTGGAAGGCGATATCGTCCCAATAGAGGGTGGCCAGAGGTGCGTTCTGGAGGTAGAGTTGCAGCTGGGCGATCGAGGCGTCCGGCGGCGCCTGTGCCACCAACTCCACGCGATTCCAACCATCTCCCGCGGGGAATGCGCGCCAGGCGTAGTCGGGCTGTCCCACCCGGCGGGCGCGGTTGTTGCGCCAATCCAGCCGTGCCAGAACCTGGAGATTTTCGTGGGTGATCCCGACGGGAAGATAGTGCGCTGTCAGCTTGTACCAGGCGCCGGGAGTCACCGGCAACTTGCGTTCCCAGCCGCCATAGGCGGCCACGTTCGAATTGCCTAAAATGGCGAGAGCTCCGGGCTCGCCGCGGTTGACGGTATCGGAAACGAACGTGCGCGGGGCAATCTCCGGACGGGCCGACCACACCGACCAGTCACGGGCTCCTTCGGAAAAGCCAGACTGGCGCCAAGGCTCCTGGCCTGAACAGAGTGCGACGGCGAGGGATGTGAGTGTCACTAATCGGAGCATGACACTCCTCAGTATAAGCCTGGCCAGGGGAGGGAGCCGATGTGAGCTAGTTTCCCCCATGAGTTCCCAGGCTTGCCAGAATGCCGCGGGGATCGTAGTAGGATCTCAAGTTGACGATCAGCCCGCGCTCGATCTCGAAGAGTTGAAACAGGGTCAAGCGGCCGAAAGGAGTCACGGCCTCCCATTCGCAGGCAACGTACTGGTCGGTGGAAACTTCCGTCATGATCCGAACATCGGTCAGGGCCGGCAGATAGGCCGCAATGAACCGGATCACGTTATGCTTGCCTTCCAAAGGCTCTCCCATGAGTGGATCCTCAAAGTGGATCCGGTCAGCGAACGGAGCCACTGACAAATCCCTTTTCCGCAAACATTCCAGGTATGCCTCAACAACCGCGACGTTTGGATGCATCACCAATCCCCCCTACCGCTCCGAAGTTCACTCTCCAATATAATACGGAAGGACGGTACAACTTCAAAATGATGCGACTTCTATATCTGGTGATGTGCGCGGGCGCGCTGTGCGGCCAACCCGCCTATGATCTTCTGCTCAAAGGAGGACACCTGATTGATCCAAAGAACAAGATAAGCGGTACGCGGGATGTGGCGATTCGCGACGGCCTGATTGCGGCAATTGCGACGGAGATCCCGGCGGGGCAGGCTCGCAAGGTGGTCCAGGTGGGTGGGCTGTATGTGACTCCGGGATTGATTGATCTCCATGCGCATGTGTATGCGGGATCAGAGGGGAAGGGGCTGGCGGGCGGGCACACCAGCATTTTCCCGGACGACTTTGCGCTGAAACTGGGCGTGACCACGGTGGTGGATGCAGGCTCGTCCGGGCGCCACAACTTCGCGCACTTCAAGAAGACAGTGATCGACCAGGCTCGGACGCGTGTGCTGGTGTTTCTGAACATCGGCGGGTCCGGCATGCCCGGCGACGACCATGAGCAGGACGTGAGCGATATGGATGCGAAGGCGGCGGCGGAGCTGGCCAAGGCCAATCGCGACACGATTGTCGGGATCAAGGTGGCGCATTACCGGGGACCGGACTGGACTCCGGTGGAACGCGGTGTGGAGGCGGGGACGCTGGCCGGGATTCCGGTGATGATCGATTTTGGGACATTTCGTCCGGAGCGGCCATTTCAGGACCTGGTGCTGAAGAAACTCCGGCCAGGGGATATTTACACGCACGCCTTCTATGTCCCGGTCCCGATGCTGGACGGGAATGGCCGCCTGTTACCGTACTTACTGGAAGCGCGGAAACGGGGTGTGTTGTTCGATGTCGGACATGGCGGAGCGGCGTTTGAATTCCGCCAGGCGGTTCCGGCGGTGAAGCAGGGGTTTCCACCCGATTCCATCTCCACCGATGTGCATTCGGGCAGTATCAATGCAGGGATGAAAGACCAGCTCAACGTAATGTCGAAGTTCCTGAACATGGGTATGACGCTGGATGACGTCATCTACCGGAGCACATGGAATCCAGCGCGCATGATTCACCGGGAACAGTTGGGACAGCTTTCGGTGGGAGCGCTGGCGGATATTGCGGTGCTGCGGGTGGTGAAGGGGCAATTCGGTTTTGTGGACTCCTACGGAGCGCGGATGGACGGGACCGAGCGGCTGGTGGGGGAGTTGACGGTGGCCTCGGGGCGTGTGGTGTTCGATTTGAATGGGCGGACTCGTGAGCAATGGGACCGGTTGGGCAAGTATGAAGGGCAGGGCGAGCCGTACTGGGATGGTTCGCGTGGTGGGGGGAGGCCGCGCGCGATACCCGTAAAGTAGGTCTTGTCAGCCCGCCGGGCCGTCTATGCTGCGCCAGAGGTACCAGCAGGCAAGCGTGCGCCAGGGCTTCCATGGTTCGGCGATGGATTCCATTTCCTGTGGCTTGGGGAGTTGCTCCAATTTGTAGAGGTTCTTCATGGCCGAGCGGATGCCGAAATCGGCAGTGGGAAGAACGTCCCGGCGGCGGAGGGAAAACATCAGGAACATCTGGGCGGTCCAGACGCCGATGCCTTTCACCTGGGTGAGGCATTCGATTACTTGTTCGTCGGAGAGTGCGGGGAGCGAAGTAAAATCGATTTCGCCTGATCGGGTGCGGCGGGCGAGGTCGCGGATGTAGTCCGTTTTCTGTTGGGAGAGCCCGGCAGCGCGCAACTTTGTGGGACGGAGACGAAGGATGGAGTCCGGGGAGAGGCCAGCTTGGCCGCAGGCTTGTTCCACTCTACCGAAGATCGTGGAGGCGGCGCGGCCGTTGAGTTGCTGAAAGACGATGGACCGGGCGAGCGAGGCGAAGACCGGGTCCGGAAACTGCATGCGAAAGGGACCGGCACGATCAATGGCAGCGGCAAGGATGGGGTCGCATTGGCGCAGATGAGAAATGCCTTTGCGGGGAGAAACGGAGAGAGCGGACGGCACGTCTAGCATTATGTCATCTTATGAATATGTTCCTCTTGCGTTTCGGTCTATTGTTCGCCGTGGCGACTGCGTTTGCACAGGAGGCGGTCATCAAGGTGGATGTGGACCTTGTGAACGTGTTCTGCTCGGTGCGGGACAAGCGCGGGGCCTATCTCAAGGACCTGACAAAGAGTGATTTCACAATCTTTGAAGATGGGAAGCAGCAGGAGGTTCGATACTTCACGCGTGAGACGGATCTGCCGCTGACCATCGGGCTGCTGGTGGACGTGAGCAAGAGCCAGGAGAACCTGATTGAGGTGGAGAAGCGGGCGGCGGCGCAGTTCTTTGAAAAGATGTTGCGGCCCAAGGATATGGCGTTTCTGATCAGCTTTGGAGCGGAGGCGGAACTGCTGCAGGACTACACAAATTCTTCACGGCTATTGCGGCAGGGGTTGGATGATTTACGGTTAAGCGTCCCGGTTGGCGGACTCCATCCGGGACCTGTGCCGATAAAAATTCGCGGGACCATCCTTTACGATGCGGTGTACCTGGCGGCGCACGAGAAATTGAAAAGCGAAGTGGGCCGGAAGGTGGTGGTGGTGATCACCGACGGCGTTGACACGGGGAGCCGGGTCAAGGTGCAGGAGGCCATCGTCGCGGCGCACAAGTCGGACGTGATCATCTACAGCATTTACTACGCCGACATGCGGTATTACGGCGCGGGCAACGATTCCGATCTGAGGAAGATGGCGGACGAGACGGGCGGACGGGTGTTCCATGTGGGGCGGAACAACACGTTGGATGATATCTTCCGGCAGATTCAGGAAGAGATGCGGAGCCAGTACTTGATCGGATATTCTCCGGCTAGTGTCGAGGGAGGCCGTGGGTTCCGGAAGCTGGAGATCAAGACCGCCGATAAGGACCAGAAGGTGTTGGCGCGCAAGGGGTATTACGCGTCACGGTAGTGCCCGTGATTGGGCCACGGACGAACACAGATAAACACCGATAAGAAAGCTGGGCTATCGGTGTTCATCTGTGGCCGGCACAGGGAGGTTCCGCAATTCTGCCAGCCGGCTCGCGGCGATTGCTTTCACCTTGGCCATGCTTTCCTCCTTGATGCGGTCATAGCCTCGGATTTGATCGGGCAGGGACAGGAGCTCCTGGGCTAACTCCATGTTGCTTGCCGCTAGCGGCAGTACGTCCGCGATGAGCTGGCGGTACCAGGAGATCAGCTCACGTTCGGCGCGGCGATGTGGGTGCCACCCGAAGATGTCGAGCGGAGTTCCTCTAATCGCGCGGAGGGCGGAAAGAAGGCGGAGCGGGAGTCCGAACCAGGCCCCGAGCTGCAGTTTCCTTTTAAGGCCGAGGCTGCGGAGCAGGGGCGGATGCAGGTGGTAGGCGATGGATTCTGGGGCCTCCCACATTTCCGTGAGACTGGCGGAGAAACTGGGTTTTGTGAGCAGGCGCGCCACTTCGTACTCGTCCTTGTAGGCCATCAGCTTATATAGATAGCGTTCGACCGAAGGAGCCAGTTCCGGGGCCTGAGCGCGAACCTGCTCCACTTGCTGGCGGTACTTGCCGGCGTAGGCGGCGTTCTGATAGGCGGCGAGTTCATCCTCACGGGAGAGCGTTGGAGCGATAGCATGCGCAGACTGCGTAGCCTGCTGTTCCACCCAGTTGGCGTCGTGATAATACTTGCGTCCCCAGAGAAAGGCTTGCAAGTTCCGCTCCACCTGAACACCATTGACGGTGATGGCCTGCTCAATGCTGGCCCGGGTGACCGGAATGAGTCCCGCCTGCCAGGCTACACCAAACAGAAACATGTTCACCATGATGTGGGAACCGAACAGGCTTTCGGCCAAGCGAGTGGCATCGACGTAGACGTTGTGGCCGCGGCGCGTGCAGGCCTCGATGCGATCGATGCGTTGGTCCGCGCCGTAAAGCACCATGCGCTTACGGATGGATTCGGCGGTAGGAATAAGGTCTGAGTTGACCACAACGGCGGTGCGGTCCGGATGGGCGCACTTGAGGTTGTCGGGGTGGCTGACGCCGATGAGGTCGAAGCCGAGGATGAGGTCGGAATTGCCGGCGTTGATGCGGGCCGCGGCTTCCAAGGGCCGCCGGCTGAGCGTCAGATGAGAGACCACTGCCCCGCCCTTCTGAGCCAGACCCGTTTGATCGAGAGTGATGACGGAGAGCCCGTCCATCATGGCGGCGGTGGCCAGCAGCGCGTTGACGGTAAGCACTCCGGTGCCGCCGATGCCCGGTGATAAGATGCGGTAGCCATCGCCGGCGGGAACAATGCTGGTTGGTTCGGGGACTTGCACTGAGGCTTGATTGAGTTGCGGGAGCGGACGGCGCTTGAGCCCGGTGCCGGGCTTCAGATTGACCGTTACAAACGAGGGGCAGTCTCCCAGAGCGCAGGTGTAATCCTTATTGCAGGACGACTGGTGGATGCGGATCTTGTCGCCCAAAGGAGTAGCGACCGGCTGCAAGCTGACGCAGGCCGATTGGGTGACGCAATCGCCGCATCCTTCGCATACCTCTTCATGAATCACGAGCCGGCGCGTAGGTTCCTGGTAGGTGCCGCGGGAACGCTTGCGTCGTTTTTCGGCCGCGCACTCCTGGTCATAGAGCATGACCGTGACGCCGGGTTCGCGTTCCAGTTCCCGAAGAACTTCGGGAAGATCGAAACGGTCACGGACGGTGGTGATGCGTGCGAGCGCCCCGGGGTCGGAGTAGCGGGCGGTGTCTTCCGTGAGAAGGACGATTTTGCGGACGCCTTCGGCTTCCAGCTTGCGGGTGAGTTGCGGGATGGGGAGCGCGCCGACGGCATCCTGACCTCCGGTCATGGCGACGTGGCCGTTGTAGAGGATCTTGTAGGTGATGTTGACGCCGGCGGCCACGGCAGCTTCAACGGCGAGCGAGCCGGAATGGAAGAAGGTTCCGTCGCCCATATTTTGGAAGATGTGCGCGCGAGCGATAAAGGGCGCCATGCCGATCCAAGGCGCTCCTTCGCCGCCCATTTGCGAGGCGAACTCATAGCCGCGATCGGCGTCTTTGAGGAGAATACCCATACCGTGGCAGCCGATTCCGCCGCCGGCCACTTGTCCTTCCAGAAGCATGGTGCTGCGGTTGTGCGGGCAGCCGGAACAGTAAGTCGGGGTCCGGTAGAGCGATTTTTCGCGAGGGCGCGCGGCGATTTCGTCCAATAGTTTGAGGCGTGCCTCGATGGAGGAGAGGGCTTGACGGCCGGCCAGGGGCTGGGCAATGGCGCGTGCAAGAACGTCGGGATCCAGTTCAAAGGAGGGCGGCAGTAGCATCTGTCCCTGGTGATCCTGTTTGCCGATGACGCGAGGGCGGACGGGAAGGTTGTAAAGAGCGTCGCGGATCTGGAGTTCCAGAAAGCTCCGCTTTTCCTCGATGACGAAGATCGTGTCGAGGCCTTCCGCGAAGGCGGCAGTGAATTGAGGCTCCACCGGGAAGGTGAGTCCGAACTTGGCGATGCGAATGCCGAGGCGCTGGAGTTCATCCGGGCCGATGCCCAGATCGTGGAGCGCCTGCATGAGGTCGTAGTAGGACTTGCCGGCCGTGGCCAGACCCAGCCATGCCCCTTGCTCTGCCCCAATCGCATGATTGATGGAATTGAGGCGGGCGAATTCGAGGACCGCCGCCAGACGCCGCCCGTTGGTTTCCGCTTCCAATGCATTGGTGAGGGGCGGGGTGAGGCGCGCGTCCGTAGTTTTGACGTAGCCAGACGGAGTTTGGAAGCGATGGCGGCCGGGGCCAACCTGGATCGTGCCGCCGCCATCGCAGATGTTGGTGACGAGTTTGAGGGCGGCCCAGGCTCCGCTGAAGCGGGAGAGCGCGATGGCGTAGTGGCCGTAGTCGAGGATTTCCTGCGTGTTGCCGGGATAAAGGATGGGGATGCCAACGTTGAAGAGACTGAAATCACTTTGGTGGGGAATGCTGGAACTTTTGCAGGCGTGATCGTCTCCGGCCAGGACCAGCGCGGCGCAAAGACCGGGGGATCCGGAGAGATTCGCATGGCGCAGGATGTCGCCGGAGCGGTCCACGCCGGGGCCCTTGCCGTACCAAATACCGAGGACGCCATCCACGTTGCCTGGCCCCAGCACTTGAAAAATCTGGCTTCCGAAGATGGCTGTGGCGGCCAGATCCTCATTGACGCCAGGCTGGAAGGGGATGTTGTGATCGCGCAGAAGGGCCGTTTCGCGCTGCAGTGCGAGGTCATAGCCGCCGAGCGGGGAGCCTTCATAACCGGAGATGAATGCGCCAGTGCGAAGACCAGCGGCGCGGTCCATTCTCATCTGATCAATGGGTAAGCGGACCAGGGCCTGTATGCCGGTAAGGTAGGCGGTGCCAGATGCGAGGGTGTACTTATCGCTGAGGTTCAATCGGGCATCCTTCCGGAGTGCAGACGCACGGAACTGCTGTCCGCAGCGGACGGCGTCCTATGCGCTTGGCGGCTGGGCATTACCCCATGCTACCCGATCATGGCGCTCAGCCGGAACGCTCGCGGCTCAGTTCCTCCGAGAGGATGATGGCTTCGGCGAGGTCCTTCATGGGGCGGCGCATGCGGCGGCTCTCGCCGCGCAGGCGGAGGTAGGCCTCCTCCTCGGTCATGTTGTGGTTGCGTTGCAGGATGCCTTTGGCACGCTCCACCACTTTGCGGGTTTCGAGTTCTGTCTGGAGGCGCGCATTTTCCTGTGCGAGTGTGGCGCGTGCGACCGCGTTGCCCATCTGTTCACCCATGAAGGAGAGAAGCGAGGTCTCCTCCGCGGTGTGCGCGTGGGGATTGCGGTGATGAACGTTGATCACTCCGATCACGTCGCCGCCGCTGATGAGGGGGACCGAGAGAAAGGCTTCGTAGGTGTCCTCCACCAGATCGCCCAAACGCTTGAAGCGCTGGTCGGCGTAGGCATTGTTGGACAAGGCAACCACGGATTTGTGCTCCACGACCCATCCTGTGACGCCTTCCCCGATCTTGAGACGGAGTTTGCCAAGTTCGGCGGCGTGCGGGACCTGAGAGGCCATCAGGACGAGTTCGTTTTCGGCCTCGTCGAGAAGATAGACGAGGCACGCATCACAACCGGTGACCTGCGCCGTGAGGCCGACCACCTCGCCCAGCATTTCGTCGAGCGATAGCGGCGAACTGACAATGCCACTGATGCGGTGCAGTAGTTCCAGTTGCGCGGCGGTTGGATTTGACGGGAGCTGCACTGGGATCACATAACCAGATTAGGGTGCGGAGCAAGACGCGGTCCAATCAAAATTTCCTATTGGGGTTATAGTGGAAGCTGAAAATCATGAAAACATTATCGAGACTTATTTTCAGCGTTATCGCGGCAGTTGGTTTATTGCTGGGACAAAGTTTGCGAGGGGTGGTGGATATCCACGCGCATTCCGGGCCGGACAGCGTGCCGCGGAGCATCGATTCGATCGAGTTGGCGCGCTTGTGTCAAGCGCGGGGAATGCGGGCCATCGTATTGAAAAATCATTATGAATCGACCGCGTCCACGGCATTTCTGGCTCGACGGGCCGCGCCTGGTTTAGAGGTGTTCGGCGGGATTGCCCTGAATCTAACGGTGGGAGGGGTGAATCCGGCGGCGGTGGAACGGATGACGCATGTGGATGGCGGGTGGGGCCGGGTGGTATGGATGCCGACGTTTGATTCCGAAAATCAAGTAAAGACCTTACAGCAATCGAGGCCTTCCGTGCCTGTGTCCCGCGGCGGGAAACTTCTGCCGGAGGTGTTGGCGGTTATGGACCTGGCCGCCAAGCACGATTTGGTTCTGGCCACGGGGCATTCCACGGCGGCGGAGGTTTTGATGCTGGTGAAGGAAGGGCGCGCACGCGGGGTAAAGCGCATTGTTGTGACGCACGGTATGCTGACCCCGGTGAACATGTCGGTGGAGCAGATGCGTCAAGCCGCCGCGATGGGGGCAAAGATTGAATTTGTCGGCAATGCGATGGTGGGTACAACCAAGACCGTGGAGTTCTCCGATTACGCCAAGGCGATGAAGCAGTTGGGGGTGGAGAACTGTATCTTGTCGAGCGATCTGGGACAGGCGGGCAACCCGCTGCATCCGGACGGGCTGGAATTGATCTTTGCGGGACTGCGCGGCGCCGGGCTCACCGTTTCCGAGATCGAACAAATGGTGAAGAAGAATCCAGCCAGACTCCTTGGATTGGAATGAAGTACCTCATTCTGCTTTCGTTGCTGACGCCCACGCTGGTGGAGGGCGCCTGGCTCCGGATGCTGTCATCGAATTTTGAGTTGTACACCAATGCGGGGGAGCGGACCGGGCGGCAGGCCCTGCAGCGGCTGGAGGAGATTCGCCATGTGTTTCAGGAAGCGGCAGGCTCGCGGCCAACTCCTTTGCCGGTGCGGGTGTTTGTGTTCGGATCCGAACGGGCGATCCGGGACTTTCGTCCTTCCTCCAACACACGCGGGTTCTACCAAAGCGGGCCGGAGCGGGACTACATCGCGATGGTGGACGGCGAGGACGTCTTCCGAATCGTCTTCCACGAGTATGTGCATCTGGTGTTGCATCATTCCTCTTCGTCGCTGCCACGGTGGCTGGAGGAGGGAACCGCGGAGTTTTACTCAACGCTGGAGACAGGTAAGGACCGGTTGTTGCTGGGCCG
>ORMF010598518.1_pt1 | contig 14636 bp, 8 predicted proteins | sample 1779871 | NCBI WGS metagenome assembly ORMF01 (sample SAMEA104232316, study PRJEB22302) | groundwater metagenome | biome: forest; feature: aquifer; material: groundwater | place: USA | collected 2011-08-07 | depth 5.4 m | reverse complement strand
TCGACCGGGGAGTTCATTGTCAGCGGACGTTGCGCCACCTGGTGGCTGGCCGGCACCGGCATGGCTGCGACCACGTTTGCCGCCGACACGCCGCTAGCGGTGACCGGCCTGGTTGCCAGTTACGGCATCGCGGGCAATTGGCTCTGGTGGAGCATGCTCCCGAGCAACAGTGAGCATGCCCATGAAGCAAATGGAACAAAAAGGTCGGCCCAAGTGACCTGTTGACAATCGTGATCCGCGTCTGGAGCCTCACTTTATGAAAGCGCTGTTCCTGACGCGGGCAGATCCACGCGGCCTCAGCCGATGTCGGGCAGAACATGCCGGCAGTTGTCCATCGCTCACGAATAGGAATCTGATTTTATGTCGCACCCTACAAATCGTCGCCGATTCGTGCAGGCATCTGCAGGATCAGGCATAGGACTCTGGCTGAGCGGAGGGCTCTCGACGCACGGTGAAGCTCCGAAAGATGCCTCAGGCTCGGTCGCCATTCCGGGTTCTGTCGGCGTCGCCACGAAGTTCTGGATCGACCCAAGCATCGCCGCATGGCGGCCTGGGCCGTGGAGGAAGGTTCACATCGAATACCATACTTCTCGGCACATGCCGCGACTCGCCGAACGCTTTAACGCAGACGAGTTCGGCGACCGATTGCTGGCCGCGCATGTCAACGGTGCCACTGTATTCGCCAAGGATATGTACGGCTATTCGTACTTTCCAAGTACTCACGGGCGGATGCATCCGAACCTGGCGTTCGACCTCCTGGGAGCGCAGGTGGCGGCGCTTAGGAAGCGGAAGATTTCGGTTCTCGCTTACTTCATGCTTACGTGGAATCCGGAACTCGCCGAACGGCATCCGGAATGGTTGGTCGTCCACCAGCCCGGAGAGAAGTCTTGCCCCAAGCCAGAGCAGATTTCAGAGGAACAGAAGGCGTTCATGAATACCTTGAAGCCCGAGGGCACGCGCTCCAAGACCGGGACTGGACCCGGGCCCGCTCAGCCGTTTGCCGAAGACAAGGGATATCGGCCTTACATGTGGCAGTTCTGCATCTGCCAGGAGGGGTTCCTGAAAGGAGAGCTCGATCTGATCCGAGACCTTGTCTCCCACTATGAACTTGACGGCGTATGGCTCGACGGGGGCAGTTCTCCCCCCTGCTATTGCGACGCATGTGTACGCCAGTTACGCGAGCAGGGTCTGGATCCCTTCGATGCGGGCGTCCAGTACAATCACAAGGCCGCGCTCTGCCAGTCCTTTCTCGAGCGGATTCGCCAGGTCATAAAGGAAACGCGCCCGGGTTGCCTGGTGTGCCCCCAGAATCAAGGTAGCTTCTATGGCCTTGCCAGGCGGGTCCCGCTGGTCGACTGCTCTTCCCAAGAGGCGCTCTTCACTGATGCTCCTCACTATGGCTACCATTATTTCCCGACGGTCATTCGCTACGCGCGCGCCTACGGCATACCCTTCCACGGTTGCACCGTGATTTTCAAGGACTTCTGGGCCGACTTCGGCGGCCTGAAATCGCCGGCGCAGATGCACACGGAAGTCGCCGCCTATGTATCGCAAGGCGCGCGCTGCGACATCGGCGACCAGGTCCATCCCGACGGCCGGCTCGATCCGGCGGTGTACCACGTCATTGGACAGGCCTACCAGCACATCGAACGGATCGAGCCCTACCTGGAACAGGCAGTGCCGGTCACCGAGGCGGCGCTGCTCGCAAGCGGTGATGCCCCGTGCAACGAGGTGAACTATGGTTGGGTCAAGCTGTTGAGCGAGTCGAGGGTACAGTTCGATATCGTCGAGCGAGAGACGAAATGGGAAGATCGCTATGCGATGCTCGTCTTGCCGGAAAACTTGTGGGTGGATCAAGCTTTGGCCTCCCGCTTGCAGGGCTTCATTGCCGGCGGAGGAGCCGTGCTCGTCGCCCACAAGGCAGGCCTGCTGGCGGGTACCGAGAAAAGCTGGCTGGACCGCTACGGCCTGCAGTATGCAGGCATGTCGCCTTTCACGCCGGCCTACATGGTGCCGAAGGTCAATTTCACCGGCGACATCCCTGCTTACGCGTACGCCTTGTACGAGGGTGCTTCCCAATGGCGTGCCGAATCCCCAGCGACAACCCTGGCGGTGTTGGGCGAGCCGCTCTTCCAGCGCAGCCCTGAGCACTATATGAGCCATCTGCAAACTCCCTTTGATCACAGCACTTCGTACGCCGCCGTGGCGCGGAGTGGTCGGGTAGCACTGGTGGCTTTCCCTCTGGGACAAGGCTATTACAACCAAGGATTCTGGATCTACCGCCAAGCCTTTCAAAGAGCACTCAGCGAAGTGTGTCCGGTGCCTTTGATTCAGACCGATGCCCACCTGAATACAGAACTGTCGTTGACGCACCAGGCGGCAAGCGCGGGTCGAAAAGAGCGTTACCTGGTGCACATCGTGAACTTCTCGTCGGTGCGCCGGACACCAAAGCATACCGAGTTCCACGACGATCCCATCCCACTGAGCAACGTGACGGTTCGTGTCAATCTGCCGCTGAAAGTCTCCACAGCCAAAGCGCTCTATGCGGGACAGGACTTGCCGGTTCGCCTTGCGGCAGGCGGTGGTGTGGAGTTCCTCGTGCCTCGCGTCTACATTCATGAGGTGCTGAGCTTGGAGCAATCGTGATCCTCCACCAGAACCCCGCCATCAATAACATCAGCGACTCCATCCAATGAAAGCCAAACTCATTCTCCGTTTAGCGTGCCTTCCTCTACTCGGCGCCTGGTTTGGGGTGTGCGTTATTACTACGTGGGATGGCGTGGTGGTCTGCGCGGCGGCGCCTTTGGATCCGGCTACCGTCCGCCTTTCCCCAAAGCCGGCCGACGGCACCGTTGCGCGACGCCCCCGCCCGCAGCCGACCGTCCCGGACGGCGCGAAGGAGGTCCCCTTCGATGAGACCGCACCCGCGCCGGCTCTTACCGAGCCGGAGAAGGAGCGGGGTTACCTCCTCTTCCGGCGACCCCTCACGGAAAGCATCTATCCCAACACTCATCCCCTTCCCCACGAGCGGCTCGAAGCGCTGGTCGCGTTCGCGGCGCTCGGTGAGTTCGAGCCCGTCACGTTCGCGCTCTATCCCGTACGCCCCCTCCAGAATCTGAAGGTCCGGTGCTCGTCGCTCCCCTCGTCCTTGGGCAAGATCTCCGCCGGCCACATCGACGTGCGCCTCGCCACCTACTGGAACGTCGGATTTCCGGCGTACACCACGCTCAACACGTATCGCCGTGTGCCGGAACTGCTCGAGCGCGTAACGGTTCACACCTCACCCGCCGGGGAGTGCCAGTGGTACTGGCTGACGGTCCACGTCCCCAACGACGCAAAGCCCGGCCTATACCGGGGCACGGTCACCGTATGGGATGACGGCTTCGGCCAGGCCGTCGAGATTCCTCTGGCCCTTCGCGTTCTCGGGTTCCCGCTCCAAAAGGATCCGCTCAAGCGCTTCTCGGCCTATTTCTACACGCGGAACAGGGCCCTCTACAAGGGACGCGACGAAGCGTTCGTCCGCCAGGCGGCGGACAAGGATTACCAGGCGATGGCCGACTTCGGCCTGGACACGCTGCCGACGCTCTACTTGGGCTGCGAGGACGGCAAGCGGATCGTCCTCAGGGACGCAGGCGAACTCGATCGGATGCTGGCCGTGGGCTTGAAGGGGCCGGCGCCAGTGACCGCCGACAACGCCATCGCCCGCATCTACCGTGACGCCACCCCCGGCGGGAAACATGAGAGCCATTGGCGGGTCGATCCGATGCCGCCGCCGGCGTTCTACGAGCGCGTCACCGAGCTCTTCAGGGCCTTCGAGGTAGAGCGCAAGGCGAAGGGCTGGCCGGAGTTCATCTGTTGCCCAATCGATGAGGTGGACGCCTCCTGCAAGGAGTTCGGCACCCGGGTCTATGCGGCAGTGAAGGCCGCGGGCTTACGCACCTACGCGACCAAGGATCCCATTGGGGCCGATGCCGCCGACTACGCCCCGTACCTCGACGTTTGGTGCTCCCAGCCTTACTCCATGCCCTACGACCGCATCGTCTCTCAGAGCCGGTACGAGTACTGGTGCTACCCGAACCATAACGCCGGCGAGATCAAGGACCGCCGCACGATGTGCAAAGGCGGGCGGATGACCTATGGTTTCGGCTTTTGGCGGAGCGGATATACCACCCTGATCCCCTGGCACTGGAGCTGGCCATCCGAGCCCGACCCCTTCGACTACCTGCGCGGCCGATTCTCTGGGTGCGGGCAGCGGGTGGACGACGACGGCGAGGTCATCCCTGCGGTCTACTGGTCGTGCTTCCGGGAGGGGTACGATGATGCGCGTTACCTCTATACCCTCCAACAGGCGATCGTCCAGCGCGAGGCATCGCAGGATCCGATCTGCCTTGCGGCAGTCAGCGACGGTCGGCGGCTCCTCCGGCAGACTTGGGACGCCATTCGCGTCCAACCGAAGTACCTGGCCGACGGCATGTGGCCCTCGGAGGAGTTTGACGCCATCCGGTGGCTCCTGGCGGCCCAGACCGCGCGGCTGCTCGAGTACCCCGCCGTGGGTACGGCGATTGCCCCGTCGGTCCTGGTCCCCGCATCGGCCCAGCCGACGCATGCCACAGCCAGTCCACCGTCCTTCGAGAGGGCCGAAGGCATGGGCAATCGCGAGACCCTTGACCTCGGCGGCGGTTTCGAAGGCTGGAAGAACGGGACCGCAGAGGGAAAGACCGAAATCTCGGCGGCGGCGGGGTACGCAGGCAAGACTGGACTCCGATGGACGGTCGGGATCGATCACCAGCACGATGGCGGCGAGGGTGGCAGCTACCCCGTTGGCTGGCCTCGCGTAGGCCGGGACTTCAAGCCAGGCCAACTGGACATGAGCCGATCCGACACCCTCGAGTTCTGGATCCGGATCGAATCCAACCGGGACGAGGTGGCCGACGACCATACGCCAATCGGATTGGTCGTTTCGTCGCACGGAAAGAAGAAGGCGCTCTATGAGACGACGGTGGACCTTGGCGGTGCGCAGCGCGTGTGGGTCCCCCTGCGGTTCTCCGTGAGGCAGATGATGGCGGCGGCGCAAGCGGGGGCGGAGCCGTGGAAGTCGATCAGTCGGCTGCAACTTTTTCTCTCCGAACACGACTACGCGCACGGGACACGCCTCGTCTTCGACGTGGGGGAGGTGTCGCTCCTGCGACTCACGGCGCCGGTGATCGCGGGGATGGACGCGCCCCACCACGTGCTGCTGCCCCGCAGGGCGCTTGCCTTTGCCTTCGACGTCATCGGGACCGGGGCCGTCGTGAAAGGGAGTCACACGGTCGCAGCCACGCTGGCAGGAGCGGAGGGCGCGGTGCATACCGAGGCTCGGCAGGACCTGGCGGACCCACACCAGATGGCCCTGCCCCTGCCAACGCCCAAGCCGGGGGCCTATACGTTGCGGCTGACGATATGGGATGCCGAGGGCAAGAAGTGCTCGGAGTCCGTGCAGCCCGTCACAGCGCATGCCGGACCGTTCTACTGATCGGGCGGTATGAACCACATACATGAATTTTCGCCTACTATGAATGCAATCACCCGCCGCACCTTTGTGAAATCCTCCCTCGCCGCTTCCGCCGCCTTCAGTGTCTTGCCGGGCGGAAGGGCCGCCTCACCGAACGAGAAAATCCTCATCGGCGTAATGGGCCTGGGCGGACGAGGCTCGTATCTGGCCCAGGCCTTTGCCAAGCGCAAGGACGCCGAAATCGCGTGGCTCTGCGACCCCGACTCGCGCCGGCTTGAGGGCGCGCGCAAAGCCGTCGAGACCGCGCAAGGCCGCGCCCCGCGCGTTGGGCAGGACTTCCGCCGCATCCTCGATGACTCGAAAGTGGACGTGCTGGTTAATGCCACACCCGACCACTGGCATGCGCTGGGTACTATCCTCGCCTGTCAGGCGGGTAAGGACGTCTATGTTGAGAAGCCGATGAGCCACAATCTGTGGGAAGGCCGCAAGATGATCGAGGCCGCGCAGAAGTACCGTCGCATCGTGCAAGTGGGCACCCAAAGCCGCAGCGCGCCCTACGCCAAGGACGGGGCCGACTACATCAAGTCCGGCAAACTAGGCGACGTCTATCTCGTGCGCGTGTTCAATCTGATGGAGCATCCGACGATGAAACTCGAACCGGAACAACCGCCCCCCGAAGGCTTCGATTACGAAATGTGGTGCGGTCCGGCGGCCAAACCGCCCTATCGGCCTGGCCGCGCGTGGCTTAACATGGCCGAGGACAGTTGCGGCCCGATCCCCGGCGACCCTGTCCATAAATTGGATCTGGCCCGCTTCATTCTGGGCGATCCGGCCTATCCCGATACGGTGGTTCACTCGGGCGGCCTCCTCGCGCTGCGCGATGGACGGGACACCCCGGACACCCAGTTCGCCCTGTTTGAGTACGGTTCGCTCACGCTCCAATTCGAAGGCGCGCTCTGGACGCCTTACATGAAGAAAACGCCGATGCCCGTGCGCGACACTGATCAACTCCCCAACTGGACCTTCAACAGTACCAAAATTGAAGTGCTCGGCACGCGCGGTTTCATGTTCATGGGCCGCCACGGCGACGGCTGGCAGGTGTTCAACGAGGCCGGCGAATCCATCATAGCCTCCAGCCCGAAGCAGTCGGACCAAGAGCACCAGGACAACTTCATCGAGTGCGTCCGCTCGCGCCGGCCACCCAACGCGTCAGCCGAGCAAGGCCATTACTCGGCGCTGCTCAGCCACCTCGCCAACGCGTCCTGGCGCGCTGGCAACAAGAAACTCGCCTTTGACGCCAAGACCGAAACCTTTGCGGGCGCGCCGGAGGCCAATCAATACTTGAAACGCGCCTATCGCGCGCCGTGGGTCCTCCCGGAGGAAGTGTGATCTGATGACGGTGCTCCATGTGCTGGGGTTGTCTGGCTGCCCTGCTCCTTCAAGGCGTGCCTTCCAGGGTCTTCCGGAGCGTCTGGAGCGGCAGGAACAACTGCAGGGCGTGGTCAGGCAAAGGCACGAAACCGAAGCGCTCATAATAGGCCCTCGCCGCGTCGCCCTTGGCGGCCACGAACAAACCGATGCCCCCTGCTGACTCGAAGACCTCGATCACCTTCTTCATGGCGGCCACGAGGAGGATCGTTACCCAGGCCTGCGCGGCGCTCTAACCCGGCCTATCGCGTCGCGGGCCCTCGGCCCTCTCAAACCCAATTGCACGGCGCAGATCGCCTCCAGGGCCGTGTGCGCTGATGCTCTATACGAAGAACCAGTAGTGAGCACGACCACCGGCCGGGTCTTCAACGCCGCCAGCAACCGGCGCGTTACTGCCTGGGCGGCGGGATAGGCTACAAGAATCGCCTCCTCCGCTGGAGGAGCAGGTCGGGCTCGCTGTCCTCAGCGCGCCGCCCGCGCGGTGGAACGTCCAAGACGGCCCGCTGAGACAGGGGTGCCCTACCTCAACCACGTGTCGTCCATCCTGTCGCTGAGGCGGCAAGCAGCGATTCCGAATCGTTCCCATGTCGTGAACCGAAATGATTAACGGCTTGGAAGAAGGCTCAAACGGGTGCCAAGACTCTCTTTGAGAGGCGGTTCGAAGAACCGACCGGATCGCCGCGTGAGGGCTCGCGGCCCACAGGGAACGGTGAACTGCTCTACCTCGTGTAGGCCCGGTCCCCTGACGGGGCGGGTTTTCAAACGGGCCCTGAACTCCGGAAAATCTTACTCGATTTGTTCTCCTGCAGCGGCTATGGAGAGACCTGATGTGCTTCCGCTGTTTGAGACGATCAACACCATGCCGTACTGGAGACTATTATGCGCCACTTTTTGATGATTGTCTGCCTATGCCTGATGCCATTCACCGTTCGGGCAACTCAGGTTACAGCCATGCCACTCTCAGTATTGGTGACGGGTTCCGACCATGTCCTTGTCGGCAAAGTCGAGAAAGTTGAAATGGTGGACGAACGAGGCCACGAGTTGCTCGATAGACAGGCGCGGACCGGCCCCGGTCTGAAGAACGAACTGCGCCTTCACGTCGTCATCGAGAAGGATGGAGTGCTGAAAACGAACTTGAAAAAGGTGCCTGCGAAACTGGTTCTGCCGCTTTGGCAAATGTGGCATTTCAGTCTGGGCCAGTGGAAGGATGACGGCGAAGGCAAGGTGTACATCTTCTTCCTGAAGGGCCAGGATTTTCTGCCCTTCTCTCAGGCCGAGTTCTTCCACGACATTCGTGACAAGCAAAACGTCGAAAGGCTTCTTCGAAATGGTGCCCGTAGGCAAGCAGTGGGAGTCAACCGTTCCAGCCAGGCCACGAACCAGCCCTCGTCGTCGCCTGAATCCAGGCGCTGAACATCGTATGAGGCTACCGCTCGCGGTGGACTGGGACGGCTTCAGGGTTGCCCCGGTTCCACGATGCAGTAGAGGAAACGTTCGCCCCGCAGGTAGAGTTCACGCTCCACCAGCGCGGGCGAGGCGCTGAAGGCGTCTTCAAGATGGTTGACCGCGAGCACGGCATTGTCACGGTCGTGGCGCTGAACAACCGTCGAGCCGTCGCGTCCCGTGACGTAGATGCGGTTGGCGGCTCCGACGGGTGAGGCGAAAATAAAGTCGGCGATGCCTTCGAGCCGAAGCGGTTCCCCGCGAGGGCGGCCGGTGGCGGGTTCGAGACGCAAGAGGAGGTTCTGATTGTGCCGCAGGAAGTAGAGTGTGTCGTCGTAAAGCAGCGGCGACGAGACGTAAGGCGTCGAGCGACTGAGTTTCCACGCGACGCGATCCGTGCCTGTGAGGTCGCCTTTGGCCCCTTCAAGGCGGATGGCCAGCATCGCCTGCTGATAGTAGCTGTTGCCGGCAATGACCACGCCGCGGCCATCATAGACGGGCGATGAGACGACGTTCTCGGTGAGGCCGGCACACTCCCAGAGCTGCTTGCCCGTGGCCAGGTCATAGCCGCGGACGCGCTTGGTCGCGCTGACAATCACCTGCGGCTTGCCGTCGTGGACGACCACGAGCGGGGTGGCCCACGAGGTCTTTTCATCCCGCGCGACTTTCCAGCGCTGCTCGCCGGTGCGCTTGTCGAACGCATAGAGAAAGGAGTCGCCTTCATGGTCCCAGCAGACGATGAGCGTGTCGCCGTGGAGCACAGGCGAGCTGCCTTCGCCATGGGCATGGAGGGTATGCATCCGGCCGAGGTCCTTCGACCATCGCACCTCACCTTGCAGATCGAGGCAATAGAGGCCGCGTGAGCCGAAAAAGACGTAGAGCCGCTCACCGTCGGTGACGGGCGAATTGGAAGCGAGGCTGCCGGTCACATGGCCGCCCTCGTGCGGCCACTCTTCGCGCAGGGTTTTCATCCACGAAACGCGTCCGTCCCGGCGGCTGACGGCCAGGGCGACGAATTTATGGCGGTGAGTGACGGGGACGCTGTCATGAACGCCGGGGGCGTCATCAAAGACAGGCTTCTGCGCCTCCCCGACGGACACCGCAGCGAGGAGGAAGACGGAATCCCCGAAGACGATGGGCGACGAATGTCCTTTGCCGGGCAGGGGGATCTTCCAACGGATGTTGTTGGTCTCGCTCCAGTGAACCGGAGGATCCGCGTGCGGCGCCACGCCGTTGGCCAATGGCCCGCGCCACTGCGGCCAGTTGCGGTGCAGGTCCGTCGTGGAAAGGTCGCTTGATTCGCCTGCTGACGCCGTAAGCGCCAGCAGCAAACCAAAGATCGCGAGATAACGCACCGGGGATGACATGGTAGAGGACCTGTAACCCACGTAACGCCCGGTGTCAAAGCAGGCGGCGCGGAGCGGGAGTTGGCAGGTTGCGCGCGTTACCCGCCGCGCGGGCGTTCTTGCACATCCATGGCCATTTTCTGTTGCAACAATCGCCGGCAAGTTGACACTCGCCTCAGGCATCCGACATGAAGGATCGATTCTTGTTTTGCGCGGTTGTGGTCGCTGTCTGGCTCGTGAGCAACGCTGCCGGCCTTGCAGGGGAGAAGCAATCCGCGTCCAAACCGAGCCAGGAATCCGACGCGCAGCGCGGCGCGCGTCACTTGCGCGTCACAGAGCGTCGCGCGGGAACGATTGTGATCGTTCATCGCGGCGCCTCGGCGTTCGCACCTGAGAACTCGCTCGCGGCCTATGCCGCCGCGATGGACTACGGCGCGGATGGCTGCGAAGTGGATTTGCGCCGCACCAGCGATGGCGTGCTGGTGTTGTTCCACGACGACATGCTGGACCACCTGACTTGCGGCTTCGGCGCGGTCAGCCAGCTCACGTACGGCGAGTTGGTGGCGCTACGCCCGCAGCGGCAGTCGGGCCGCGCGCTCTACGGAGGCGCGCCGACCTTCGTGGCTCTGATCGAACTGGCACGCCAGCGCGCCATGTTGCTGCACTTGGACGTGAAGGAGGCGGGGTTGGAGCAGGACATCGCGCGGCAGATCGATGACGCCGACATGTGGGATCACGTGGTCTCGATCAACACCTACAACACGGACCGTCTGCGCACGCACCCCAAGCTGAAGTTGCTCGCCTACAAAGGCCCCGGCCTTTCCGAAGCCCGACGCGACATGGATCCCGACGCCGTGCAGGCGCAACTGGCCCAACCCGGCCAGATGATCATGGTGGACGACCCGCGCGTCGCGGTCCGCGCCTTGAAGCGCAATCCCTACCGGCCCATGCCGCTGCCTAAGCCGCTGCCACACACGGACCTTGCCAGCTTCCCATCGCCCCCTCCGCCCGCCGACACCGGCGCGTTCAGTCCGCCGGCGCACCTCGCGAGACTGGCCGGGCGTGTGAACCCAGCTTCGGTGGATCAACTGGTCGCCTTGGTGAAAGCCGACTTTCCCGACCCAAACCAGGTGGAGGGTGACGACGCCTTCCAGCGCCGCCGGACGGCGCGCATCGTAGAGCGCGCGTGGGCGGCCCAGCAACTCGGCGAGCGAGGCGTGAAGTCCAAGCGCATCGTGGCCGGGCTGGAGCGGTTGGTTCGCGAGCGCAGCCTGCACAAGGACTGGAGTTACCACGGCCTCGACGGCGCCGTCGCGTCGCGCGCGCTCGGCAGGCTCGGCGCCTGGGAGTCGGTGCCGGTGCTGGTGGCGTGCTTCCGCCGGGTGGATCCGGAATTGAAGCGCGTGGCCGACCCGGCGCTCGCGCAATACCCGCTCGCCTGGACCGACTTCCGCGCAAAAATGTATATTCTGCCGGCCCTCGGTGAATTGCAGTGCGCCGATGCGAAGAAGTTCCTGCTCGAATACTTGGCGATGGACGAAGATCGAGCGCGCAAACTCAGCGCGCCTCAATTCGAAGAAGCCACTCAAGCCCTGTTCTGCCACCGCCTCGACTGGAGCGAGATTGCCGCCCTGCTGCACAGCCCCAACCCCGCGGTGCGCGGCACCGCGCTCCTTGAATGTATTGATTACCCGACCCCGGCACGGCGGCAGGCGCTGCAGGCCGCGGCCCCGTGGGCGTTGGAGCTGCCGCGGCGGAACTGAAATGCGGTCAGCTTGCACCGTGATCTTCTAGTGCCATGACGCCGCTACGCATCGCGGCGTTCAACGGGAATCTGGGGCACTACAGGCTACCAGAAGTTCGAGGCGTGATACGATGAACTGAGTTTCACTGGCCGCCACTTACTTAGCCCTGGGTGACGTACTAAACCACGCTGCGAAGCATCTTCGGCTTGATTGATTGCGTCGAGCCGGGTCATCTTCCAGCGTACAGATACCCATGAACGCCTGGAACCGAGTCAACCGAACTGATCGCACGATCAGCAGGAGAGCATTTCTCAGACACACCACGGCCGCCGCCAGTGCGGCCTTGGTCGTACCGCTGATTGTGCCCGCGCGCGTGCTCGGGGCGGACGGCACGGTGGCGCCGAGCAACCGCATTAACATGGGGTTCATCGGCACGGGCCGGCAGGTCTTCTTTGCGAACTTGCCGTGGCACCTGGTTTCGGAGGAAACGCAGGTGGTCGCCGTGTGTGATGTGGACTCTTGGCGTCTGGAAAAAGCAAGGGTGCGGGTGGAGGAGGCCTACGCGGCCAAGTCGCCCAGCGGCGCCTACAAGGGCTGCGCCACCTATCGCGATTTCCGTGAGTTGCTGGCGCGGAAGGACATTGATGCGGTGATGATCTCCACGCCGGACCATTGGCACGCTTACATGGCCATCGAGGCGGCTAAGGCGGGCAAGGACATCGCGCTGGAGAAGCCGATTTCGCTCTCGCTGGCCGAAGGGCGGGCCATCGCGGACGCGGTGAAGCGGCACGGACGCATTTTCCGCACCGACACGGAGGTGCGCACGGAGTCCCGGTTCTTGAAACTGTGCCAGGTGGTGCGTAACGGGCGCATCGGGCAGGTGAAACGCGTGCTTGCAGGGGTGCCCAAGGCCCCGCCGATGCTGAAGCAGGATCCCACGCCCATGCCTGTGCCGCCCGAACTGGATTACGCGATGTGGCTCGGGTCGGCGCCGGACAAACCGTACACCGAGCAGCGTGTCCATCCCGCAAAGGCGGGACTGGATTATTCCGGAAAAGGCCCAGGCTGGATGAACATCCTCGACTACAGCGAAGGCATGATCCTCAACTGGGGTGCGCATATTCTCGACATCGTGCAATGGGCGTTGAACACCGAACGCACCGGACCGGTGGAGGTCGAGGGCAAAGGCGATTTCCCCCGGGGCAAGCTATGGGATGTGCTCCGGGAGTTCGAGGTGTGCTACCGCTACCCCAGCGGCATTGAGGTAGTTTACAGCAACGCGGAGGATCGACCGTTCGTTCGCGTCGAGGGCACCGAGGGCTGGATCGAGAACACCTGGTTCAAGGACAGCTTCCTTGCTTCAGACGAGCGGCTGCTGCAATGGAAGCCCGGTCCCGGCGACGTGGCGTTTCCGCTCATCACGGAGAAGCAGGACTTCGTGAACTGCATCAAGAGCCGGAAGGAAACCATGATTCCCGCCGAGATCGGCCACCGCACGGCGAGCATGTGCCAGATCGGCCACATCGCGATCCAGACGGGTGCCAAGCTCAAATGGAACCCCGAGATCGAGCGCTTCGTTGGCAATGATGAAGCAAGCAAGCTCCTCGCCCGCCCCCAGCGCGCGCCGTGGAAGGTAGAAGGCTGAACCACACCTCCTGCTCATTCCTTATGAAGACCCCCTTTCTCATCGTCTGCCTGATGGCGAATTGCCTGTGCGGCGTTGCGTCAGCCGCAGAGCCTCCACGGCTGCCCTTCTTTGCCTTCGAGAACGGCCTGAAGGCCCCGCCCGCCGAGCTTGCGACGACGCTCAAGGAACTGGGCTACGATGGCCTGAGTGCCAGTGGCTACGAGGTGGCGCCGCTTCTCAAGGAACTGCACACCCGCGGCCTGATGCTCTACAACAGCTACATCACACCGGAGTTTGACGCCGCCACCAACGCACTCACCGAACCACTTCGCAGACTGATCAACGACCTGCAAGGCAACGGCGCGGCCCTTTGGATCGCGCCCACGAAAGTGACCAAAGACGGCAAGGCCTTTGCCAAGTCCTCTCCCGACGGCGACGAGGTGGCGCTGGCCCGGCTGAGGGAGATCGCCGACTATGCCGAACCGCGCCGAGTGAGAATCGCCCTCTACCCGCACACTGGGTTTTGGCTGGAGCGCGTCGAGGATGGCGTGCGCCTGGCCAACAAGCTAAACCGTCCAGGAGCAGGAGCCACCTTCAACCTGTGCCACTGGCTCAAGGTGGAAGGCGATCGCGATCCGATGCCCGTGCTCAGGGCGGCGCTCCCCAGACTCTTCTTCGTCAGCATCAACGGCGCGGACACCGGGGACACCCAGCAACAGGATTGGAATCAGTTGATCCAAACGCTCGATCGGGGCAGCTACGATGTCGCCGGGTTCGTGCGCCAACTCCGGGGAATCGGTTACGCTGGTCCCGTGGGTCTCCAATGCTACAACCTCAAGGGTGATCAAGAAGACAACCTTGCCCGGTCGATGGCCGCCTGGCGGAAGTTCGGAGCGGCCGAGCCGTTGACTCGCAAACTCATCGCCACCGGCTGGGACTCGCCTACGCCGGCCCGCTTCCGCGAGGATCTGGCGGCCTTCGAGAAGTGGGGAGTATTTGGCGGCACTACGCTGGCACCGACCCGACGCGGACCCGATGGTGTCCAGCACGACTGCCGCAACGCCTTCTCCAGGGAGCACTGGGAACGCAACGATTTCACAGAAGCCCTGGCCGACCTGAAGGCGACGCAGCCAGCCACTGCCACGGACAACTTCCTGTTCCTCTACGCCAATCCGGGGGATGTGGATTGGTTCGATGACGCCGGCTGGCTGGAGATTGTGGACCATTGGCGGCACTTGGCGTGGCTGGCCAAGCAGGGCGGGTTGCGCGGCCTGCTCTATGATGCGGAGCCCTACACGCCGCCGCACTCGCAGTTCCTCTACGCGGCCCAACCCCAGCGCGAGCGCCATACCTTCGACGCCTACCGCGCCAAAGCCCGCCAGCGCGGGCGGGAGGTCATGAGGGCGGTCCTCGCGGAGTTCCCGGACATCACCCTCTTCACCTACCGGCTGCTCTGCGACCTGTTGCCGCTCACCGCCAACGCCAACCCCGCTCTGGCGCTCGAGGGCCATACTTATGGCCTGCAACCGGCTTTCCTCGATGGCTTCTTCGACGAG
>ORMF012113588.1_pt1 | contig 14641 bp, 14 predicted proteins | sample 1779871 | NCBI WGS metagenome assembly ORMF01 (sample SAMEA104232316, study PRJEB22302) | groundwater metagenome | biome: forest; feature: aquifer; material: groundwater | place: USA | collected 2011-08-07 | depth 5.4 m | reverse complement strand
CTTCGAAATTCATCATGTGATAGATATATTTAGAGTTGTATAAACGACTTTTCGCTCTATTATATACCTATCAATTTCGGTGTCTTTTTATATCATTCATCCGAGAGGGCTATGGTGTCATTTTAGACGAGTAATTGCGCTGAATTGCGTTTTTAATAATAATAATATATGATACTTAATGGTTCTTTGACACCCTTTTTAGGAGTGCCGGTATGAAGACGGCCGCAATTTTTCTAGGTATCATTTTTATCGCACTGGTTCCGAATCTCTATGCCCAGTCGCTACCCGAATTGACAGAGGATATGAAAATTCAGCTTCTGCCGACGAAGCATGCCGTCCAAGCTTTAGAAGACACTATGAAGACCGGTGTTTTGACCAAGGAGCAGTTCGGCGTGGCTACAAAGAAGTATTTGCTCGAAGCGGAGAAAATCGCCAGTCGTCATGTATCTTTGGAAGAAATACTCTCCGTACCAGAACCAGCCAAGCTGACCGGTTTGCAGAAGTTCGCTGGCCTAGTCGCCTTCATCAACATTTTGTGGGTGTTGAGCATCTGCTTCGGAGTTTTCTGCCTGTCCTTTATTATGATTGATTGGTTTAAGGCTTTGCCCGGAATTTTCTATGAGACCGCTCTATATCTCGCTGGCGCTTCTTGCGTTTACGCAGGACTCGATCTTGGCCTCAGTATCAGAGAATACATTGCTTTAACCGGTTGTCTGTTGGTCACCGGTGGCGTGTCTGTGACGCACTATCTCCATAATCACAAAGGTTCCGGTAGTTGGGAATCACTGATAGTCGCTGTCTTTTCCGGTGTCGTGGCTGTTATTTATGCCAGTAATATGGTTGGTTTCGTGGCAGTCACGGCTTTGATGAGCGCCCTCGGATTCAGTATGATTATTACGCCGCTTTGCTATGGCATTGGCTTCAGGGATGAAGATGCGGTTAGCAAAGCGACTTCGGCGGCCTTCGTGATCTTGTCTGTATATGTAGGATCCGTGATGTTCGGTTGGCACTTGGGTAAGGCCGAAGTATTTATGGCAGGTGCCCTGTGGATGGGCAGTTTCGTCGGTTATCTGGGACTGCTTATTGCTTCTTCCAAGTGGTACCATTCCAGAAATTACGCGCTAAGACAGATTGTTACCGTTTGCGCCGGGCTTTTAGCACTCTATATCGGCTCGGTAGCCCAGATTGGAGAACTTCAGAAAATCGGCGGGACGCTGTTCGTGCTTTATGTAATCGAAAAGTTGATGGAAATTCCGGCGAAGAACTTTATTGAATACTGTTATCTCGGATTATTTATTTCTGGTCTGCTCTATGGTTTCTGTGCGTATGTCAAAGCACACGCCGAGGCGATGAAGCAGTTTCTTTTCTTCTAGGGTCTCTTCACTAGACAAAAATTATAAGGCGCGTCCATGCAAGCGGACGCGCCTTTTGCCTTTCAATGCGCTTTGCATTGCGTCCCCTTTTTTGCTATAATTTAATTATTCCCTGAGCGTAGCCGAGTCGGGCTCGGCGCAGGCGCGGGGCTTCAATATGTCCAAAAAAGACGATAAAAAATCACTCAAACCGGAGGAAAAAGTTACCAAGGAGGTGGGTAGCAACAAACCGACCTCTTATACCGCCAAGGATATTTATGTCCTGGAAGGTCTAGAGCCGGTTCGGAAACGCCCGGGTATGTATATCGGTGGCACTGGCCCCGACGGTCTTCATCATCTTATTTGGGAAGTTGCTGACAACTCTATTGACGAAGCGATGGCCGGTTATGCGAAAACTATTCGGGTTGAAATGTTGCCGGACGATAAGATAGCCGTAAGCGATGACGGCCGTGGTATTCCCGTCGAGACTCACGCGCAGACCAAAGTCTCGGCGCTGGAAACAGTTATGACTAAGCTTCACGCCGGAGGTAAATTTGGCGGTGAATCATACAAAGTCTCGGGCGGTCTCCACGGTGTCGGCGTCTCGGTAGTGAATGCGCTCTCGACTCACCTTCAGGTAGAAGTTTGCCGCGAGGGCAGTCTTTATGTGCAGGAGTATAAACGCGGCGCGCCTCAGTATAAAGTTAAAAAAGTCGGCAAATGCGAGATTACCGGCACTAAAGTAATTTTTCAGGCTGATCCGGAAATTTTTCAAAAAATCGAATACGATAAAAAACGCGTTCTGGAACACTTGCGCCAGCAGGCGTATCTCACCAAGGGCGTCAAGCTCGAAGTAGTGGATAGACGGGAAGCGGGCGCCCCGGCCTATCACGGTTTTTATTTTGATGGCGGATTGCTCTCGTTTATTAAATTTTTAAGTTCGGCCGAAAAAATTCTCCAGAACAAGCCTTTTTATGTCAACAAAGAATATGAGCGAGTCGAAGTCGAGGTGGCTTTTACTTACAACAATGAGCTCGAGACTAAAGAGCTGAGTTTCGCGAATAATATTTATACCCCCGACGGCGGCATGCATTTGACCGGTTTTCGTTCGGCTCTGACTCGCTCATTAAATGACTACGCCCGCGCCGGCAATTATATCAAATCAGTCGAAGATAATTTTACCGGCGATGATGTGAGGGAGGGCTTGGTGGTCGTAGTTTCGGTGAAGATCGGCGAACCCCAGTTCGAAGGTCAGACCAAGGCCCGTCTCGGATCTCCCGAGGCTCGGACTGCGGTCGAGGCCGTGGTGGGCGAGGCCCTGAAAGATTTTATGGAGCGCGAGTCGGCCGATGGCCGCCGGATAATCGAGCACTGTCTCTTGGCGTCAAAGGCGCGCAAAGCCGCCAAAGCCGCGAAAGATACCGTGCTCCGCAAGGGCGTCCTCGAAGGTCTGACTTTGCCGGGCAAGCTCGCCGACTGTTCGAGCCGTAACCCCGAAGATTCGGAACTCTTTGTCGTCGAAGGCGACTCCGCCGGAGGATGTTTTTCCGGAGATACTAAGGTCGCGCTCGTTGACGGTCGGAACCTGTCATTTAAGAATTTAATTGAGGAGAATAAAAAAGGTATTAAAAATTACGGTTACACTATCGGTAAAAATGGAGAAGTTGAAATAAGCGATATTTTACATCCGCGTCTTACTAAAAAGAAAGCCGAAGTTATTAAAGTCGTCCTTGATAACGGCGAAGAAATCACCTGCACTCCGGATCACAAATTTATGCTGGCAGACGGCTCATACAAAAAAGCATCGCGACTCACGGCCAGCGATTCCTTGATGCCTCTTTATAGACAGCATTCTCGTATTGGTAAACGCATTACTATCGAGGGCTACGAAATGGTTTTTTGTCCGGAGAGACATAGGTGGTTATTTACCCATGTATTATCGGATGAATACAATATTAAAAATGGTATTTATTTGGAAAATTCCGGGAAAGTTCATCGCCATCACAAAGATTTTAACAAATTAAACAATAATCCGGAAAATATTATTCGCTTGACTCCCGAAGCTCATTTGGCGCGGCATCGTGAATGTGTTGAAAAGACATTAAGACGACCGGAGGTTATGGAAAAAGCAAGATTAGCCAGACAAACACCCGAGTTTAGAGCTAAAATCAGAGCTATTAATTTGGCCATGAAAAGCGAGTTGAGTCAGCGGGCAAAAGCGCAATGGCAGAATGCCGAATACAAAGCTTATATGGGCGCTAAGTTTTTAGAATTTTATAACGCTAATCCTGACTATCAGAAACAAAATGCCGTGACTTTGAACGAAGCGCAAAAATCATACTGGAGTTCGGAAGACAATAGATTGGCGCAAGCTAATCGCGTAACGGATTATTTTAAAAATCATCCGGAAAAAGTTGAAGAATTTAGCCGGATTGCCAAAGCGCAATGGGATAATCAAGAGCTTAGGATGTGGCGTAGCGATAAAACTAAAGAGCAATGGACGGACGCTTTTAGAGTTAAAAGGAAAAAAACATACAATGAAACTTATCTTTCCAAAGCTCTGAAAATTATGCGCTCTATTTATGATAAAAAGGGCGTGTTTGTGGTTGAAGATTATGAGGGAATTCGCAAAGAGGTCAATGACAAAACTTTGTTGCGCTACGATACAATCCTGGCACGATTTTTTGCCGGCAATAACGAGTCACTTAACGAGGCCGTTGCGCATTATAATCACAAAATTAGATCCATGGTAAGGGTAGAAGAAAGAATTGATGTTTATGATCTTGAAGTGCCGAATACTCACAATTTCGCCTTGGCGTCGGGGGTTTTCGTCCACAATAGCGCCAAGCAAGGCCGTGACCGGAGGTTTCAGGCTATTTTGCCTCTGAAGGGTAAAATTTTAAATGTCGAAAAAGCTCGCGTAGACAAGATGCTGGCTTCGGTCGAAGTCAAAGCCTTGATTATCGCGCTCGGGACTGCTATCGCCGAATCTTTTGATATTTCTCGTTTGCGTTACCACAAGATCATCATAATGACCGATGCTGATGTCGACGGCGCTCACATCCGCACCCTGCTTCTCACGCTTCTTTACCGTCATTTTCCGGTTATTATCGAGCGTGGCCATTTATATATCGCTCAGCCTCCGCTATACCGCATTCAAAAAGGTAAAACGGTTGTTTACGCGTATAACGACGCTGAAAAAGAAAAGCGCATCAAGGAATTATCTGTCTCTGCTAAGTCTACGACTACTCCTAAAGCATCGGCAGACAAGACTCCCGACGAAGAGCGGGAGAAGGGCTTGAATATCCAGCGCTATAAAGGTCTCGGTGAAATGAACCCCGATCAACTTTGGGAGACGACGCTAAATCCGGAGAACCGCGTCCTAAAACAGGTGATGGTCGCGGACGCGCAGGTGGCGGATAAGATGTTTGATGTCCTGATGGGTGAAGAAGTTTCGCTCCGTAAGGATTTCATCCAGACCCACGCGCTCAATGTTAAAAATCTCGATATCTAATAGCGTTATTGACATTGTAATTGAGCTACTCTATAATAGAGTAAATAAACATATGATAGAAAAAATAAAGCTTTTTTTTGAGGAATCTCGGCAGGAATTCAATAGAGTGAATTGGCCGACTACCAGAGAAACACTTCGTCTTACCGGACTCGTGCTCGGGATGTCTCTGGGGGTTGCTATATTTCTAGGCGCTTTCGACTTCGCGTTTGCCTATATACTTCAAATTTTAGTCTCATAATATGAATCAAGCGGAACCAAAAAACGGAGAACGGCATTGGTATGCCATCCATACTTACTCGGGCTACGAAGACGCCGTCGCGCGCTATTTAAAACAGCGCATCGAATCGCTCTCGATGGGCGACAAGATCTTTCAGGTTATTGTCCCGAAGGAGAAGAAAATCAAAATAAAAAACGGCAAGCGCCGCCCCGTGGAAGAAAAGATTTATCCCGGTTATGTTCTGGTTGATATGGTTTTGACTGAAGACTCGTGGTATGTCGTCCGAAACACTCCGCGCGTTACCGGTTTTGTCGGCTCCGACACCACCACCCCGACTCCGCTTTCCAAAGCAGAGACCGATGTGTTGATGGGCCGGATGGGCGAGAGCGAAGAGAAAAAGTTCACCATTGATCTCGTGCCCGGCGATGCCGTGAAAGTTACCGACGGACCCTTCAAGGATTACGACGCCAAGGTCTCGGAGGTGGATATGGATAAAGGCAAGATCAAGGTCTTGATACCGATCTTCGGCCGCGATACGGTGGTTGAGTTAGACTCGTTGCAAATTCAGAAGCTTTAATGCATTGCTTTTCTGGTAGAGTTTTAGTATAATTTTATTAATTAAAAATATGGCAAAAGCTGTCAAAACAATTTTAAAAATCCAGATCGAGGCCGGTAAGGCCAACCCAGCTCCGCCTATCGGCACAGCCCTTGGTCCACACGGCGTAAACATCGCTGATTTTTGCAAGCAGTTTAACGCCGCGACCAAAGATATGACCGGCGATGTAGTCCCGGCTGAAATTACTATCTACGAAGACCGGAGCTTTTCGTTTAAGCTAAAAACTCCTCCGGCCTCGTCCCTTTTGAAAAAAGCCGCGGGTATAGAAAAAGGTTCGGGTGAGCCGAACAAAAAAAAAGTGGGCAAAGTCACCAAGGCTGATGTGCGCGCGATCGCCGAAAGGAAAATGGTAGACCTAAACGCCAACGATATCGAAGCCGCGATGAGAATCGTGGAAGGAACTGCCCGAAACATGGGTATCACGGTTGAGGGTTAGTATTTAAAAAACCACCCGCTCGGGTGGTTTTTTAGTTTGCTTCTTATTCACAATTAGTTTCTTGTCTCCCTCTCGTTTTTAATGAGATGATTTATCAAGCTCCTACCAATCCCCAAATTTTTCTGGGAGAATTAAAAGATGGATAAAGATAAATTTATAGTTATCGAAGGTGGTGATGGCTCTGGAAAAGCGACACAGGCCAAGCTTCTTATCGAGAGACTTGGGGCCTCGGGCATTGCGGTCGCGACTTTCGACTTTCCACGTTATGGACATCCCTCCGCGTATCTGGTTGAGAAATATTTAAATAACGGCTATGGCCCCGCTATTGATGTTGATCCCCATAAAGCCTCGCACGCCTATGCCGCCGATCGTATGGATGCGAGCGATGAGATTAGGGTCGCTATGGCGTCTGGGGCTGTTCCCGTGAGTAATCGCTTCACAGCCTCAAATATGGCTTATCAGGGCGCTAAAGTCCCGGACGCGCATGATCGCGCCGAATTTTTGCGTTGGCTTCTGGATTTGGAATTTAAAAGATTAGCAATTCCTCAACCCAGCTTAAATATTATTCTCCGCGTGGCACCCAGCATTTCTTTTGCCCTGATAGAACAAAAAGCCGTGCGCGAATATATCAAAGACGGCAATCGTGACGGCCATGAGCGGAGCATCGAGTATCAGAAAAAAGTTTGTGCAATGTATGAGGAAATCGTCGGTCTTTTCCCCGACCAATTCACTGTCATTGATTGCATGGACGGAGAAAAATTACTTTCTCCAGAAATCATTCACGACCGCGTCTGGACGGTGGTCAAGGCACATTTGGAAATCTAAGAGCGCTTCAACCGCGCTCTTTTAATTTAACTTAAGTTTTGTTATCATGGATATAGTTCCTCGATAAGGAGATGGCGATGCTAAGACTTACATTGGGTTGTTTCTATTGCGCCAACCCCCACAATACAGCCGATGAAAGAGATGCTTGCTGGGCTAGATACAAACTTCAGAAAGATCTCGAAATCCAAAAATTAGCCGATGAGATCCATAAAGATTTATGCCGGTCTTGTCACGGGAATTGGCAATGCTCATATGCTGAAGAAATTTGGGATCTGGCTATGACGACTGGCGCCGAAGTTAACGCTCCCCAAAAACTCAAATGGTTCAAGAAGGCCGAAATTGTCAGGAAGTTTTTAACTGGTGAGGGTTCTCCGCCCAGCATGGGTGGTTCGCTACATACCTACGAAAAAACCATTAAACTCCCAAAGGCGTTTCGAGAAGCGCTGTCCGATAGGGATGGCAAGGAAATCCCTAGTCAAGCTTTGAACGAATATAATTACCGCAATTTTTTGGATGTTATTTTGGTCTTAGAGGGTATTCCCGTTAATGAAAAATCGTAGCTTAACACCCCAACCTCTTAAAAGGTTGGTTTTTTTATTTTCTGCAATTAATTTGGCGATCGCTAAATCAATGCAGGAGAGGGGTGTCGTCACCTCATAAGTATTACAAGGAGGTTTTTGCATTTTAGCTCTATTTTTTCTACAATAAAAGTAATCGTCATTGTGAGCCTGCCCCTGCCTACCGGCAGGCAGGGCCTCGCAATGACAGCATTTGCGTTATTAGCGATTATTCTTATGTCCAAATATATTCCCACCATCGGTCTCGAGATTCACGCCGAACTCAAGACTAAAACCAAGATGTTTTGTGATTCGCTAAACGATCCCGATGAGGCGCATCCAAACATTAATATTTGTCCCGTTTGCACGGGTCATCCCGGCACGCTCCCGACCATAAATAAAGAGGCGATAATACTGATGATAAAAATCGGTCTCGCCCTCAAGGGCAAAATCGCTGCTGTGACTAAATTTGACCGCAAAAATTATTTTTATCCCGATTTGCCCAAAGGTTATCAGATTTCTCAATACGACGAGCCGATTGTCAGCGGCGGTATTTTAAAAGATATCCGCATCAAGCGGGTGCATCTTGAGGAAGACGCGGGGCGTCTATTGCATATTGCGGATCGCGAATTGCCAATCGATAAAGAAAATTCAAGTGGTAAGCGACACGCTATAAGCGATAAGCAATTAGCTAGTTTAGTGGACTACAATCGCGCCGGTTTGCCGCTAATGGAGCTAGTGACGGAGCCAGATATTCACGATGGTAAAACTGCCCGAGAATTTGCCGAAGAGTTGCGACGGATTTTGCGCTATCTTGATGCTTCAAACGCCGATATGGAAAAAGGCCAGATGCGGGTGGAGGTAAATATTTCCCTGGCGCGCGCCGGGGAGCCGCTCGGCACGAAAGTGGAGGTAAAAAATATCAATTCTTTCAGCGCGGCGGAGGCGGCGGTAAATTTCGAGATCGAGCGCCAGACTGCGGCGCTTGAGGCGGGCGAAAAAATTGTCCAAGAAACCCGCGGTTGGGACGATGTGAAAAGAATTACGGTTTCTCAAAGAAGTAAAGAAGAGGCCCACGATTATCGTTATTTTCCGGAGCCTGATTTGCCGCCGATGGAGATCTCTGAAATGGGTCTAGATCTCGAAAAAATCCGCGCGTCTTTGCCAGAGTTGCCTCGCGAGAAGCGAGAACGATTCGCTCGCGAATATGGCCTCTCCGAAGAGCAGTCTGTAATACTTGCAGATGATCGGGCGATGGCTGAATACTTCGAGCAGGCGGTCTCCGAAATGCGCACCGAAGAGGGTGGTCGGAGCGATAAGGCCGTCAAACTCCTCTACAATTATTTTACCTCGGATTTCTGGGGCTTATTAAAAGAAAGTGGCTTGGGTTTAGCTGAATCAAAAGTGACACCGGAAAATTTTAGCGATCTGATAGTGCTCGCGGCCAGCGGTAAGACCTCGAGTCGGGGCACCAAAGACTTGTTGCGTAAAATGATGGAAACCGGCGAGGATCCGCGGGTTCTCGTCGCCTCGCTTGGCTTGGAGCAAGCGAGTGATGTGGGGGCGATTGAGTCGGTGGCTAAGCAGGTTATAGAAGAAAATCCTAAAGCAGTGGAAGATTATAAAAAAGGCAAAGACCCTGCCCTCCAGTTTTTGGTCGGCCGATCGATGGCCGCCATGCGGGGCAAGGGTAATCCGAGTATGTTGCAGGAAATAGTAAAAAAATTATTGGAGAGATAATTTTATTTTGTATTGCCGTCCTCGGCATAGCAGGGAATCCCGTGGGATTATCCGTTTCGCCAAGGACGGCATCGTGACCGTTCTTTGATTGTGGAGAAAAGTTATGCCGGATTTGCCCAAGATTGAAACGCCGGATTTTGCTGATTGGATAAAATGGGAAATGATAGCTGACAAGGAAAGGGCTCTGCACTGGGGTATCTCGAATAATAAAAACCGGAGTCCGGACATCCGCATCTTGAGGTGCGAGCCGGGCAACGGAGATCCGGAAACGCGGATTGGCATCGTGTATTGCTATAGATTCTGGGACAAGCGGTCGATTAGTGCCGAAGAAATGATAGTTTTTGGACAGGCAATTTTACGCCGCTGGGGCTTTGAACGAGAAGAGAAAAATAAGTGCGTGGCGCTGTGTTGCGACGGAGTCTGGCGAAATATCACCGGCCAACGGTCGGCGTTTGTGTTGGTATTTAGAAATTTAAAAAAAGAGAGAATTCTGAAAGAATTCCGGATAGATGTTTTCGGCACTGATGGAGCAGTCATCTGTTCGGCGCGAGTTCGAAATCCCGATGTCCCCGAAAACAAGCAGTAGGGGGGCATACGAGATGGCGCATCTTTTACCGTCCGGATCGGACTATACGGAAAATGTGCCTGATTTTTCTGATGAGAAGCTTTGGGCTTTCGAGGGCAAGTTCTCGATAGACTTTCTGGTGGGGAGCGGCGGCGATGTCTGGAATTTGGATGACTGCGTCGCGGTGCCGATGGATCGTTCCGATGCCTTGCTGCGCATCGGCATTGAACGAAAGTATTGTTCGAAGCCGACCAACTTGGTTGCCATCGAAACGGCATTTTTCGGTGATCAGTCTCTTTTTATGATTTGGTATGAAGTTGATGAGGCATGCGCACAAACCCTGCGATTTGGTGTCCGCCATTCTGGAAAATACTGGCTAGTCCGGGATCATGACACGGTCACACTGAGGGCCCAGCCGGTGATTATCGAGCTAGGCGATGGTAGAAAAATAATCAACCAGATTTATTTTGAGATTTGTGAGAAAAAGAGCGGGAAACCGCTGGAATATCACTTTAAGGAACATCCGGAATATCCTGCCGCCAGATTAAAAAAATAAACCCGCTCTAAAGAGAGCGGGTCTTTATTTCCTCATTTAATTTTTCGGCCAGCGTGTCTGGACTCAGCGCGCCCAGATCGCCGGATTTTCGGCTTCGAACGCTTACCGTCGAAGCCTCTATTTCTTTAGCGCCGACGACTAGAATATATGGAATCTTTTGGAGTTCAGCCTCGCGAATTCGTTTGCCGAGGGTCAGGTTGTCGGCTGATATTTTGGTTCGTATACCGCGCTCTGCCAACCCGTTATTTATTTTTTCAGCGTATGCGGCATGATCCGCGCCGACGGGCAGAATGACCGCTTGTATGGGAGCGAGCCACAAAGGGAAGGCGCCCGCGAAATGTTCGATAAGAATCCCCAAAAATCTTTCGGTCGAGCCGAGTATGGCGCGATGAATAACAATCGGCTTTTGTTTGACGCCGCTTTCGTCGATATATTCCAGATCGAAGCGAGTCGGTAGATTCATATCCAGTTGGATGGTAGATAGCTGCCATTCGCGGCCGATGACATCTTTGAATATAAAATCCAGTTTTGGTCCGTAAAATGCGGCCTCGCCGACACCGATCTCATATTTCCAACCGCGATTTTTTATTAATTCACCGAGCGTTGCCTCCGATTCCTTCCAGATTTTCGGATCCCCGATATATTTTTCTTTATTTTTCGGGTCATGCGTTGAGATTCGCACCCAAAAATCATTAAAGCCGAAAGTTTTATAAACTTCGGAAATCATATTCAGCATCAAGTTAATTTCTCCGGCGATCTGATCCGGGCGGGCAAAAACATGGCAATCATCTTGAGTGAGAGCCCGAACGCGCGTGAGGCCCGATAGTTCGCCGCTTTTTTCATAGCGATAATTTGTCGTCGTCGCAGTCCAGCGCACCGGCAGTTCGCGATAGGAGTGCGGGGTTGTTTTGTATAGCATCATAAAATGCGGGCAGTTCATTGGTTTCAGATAATAATCAGCCTCATCTTTTAGCTTCATCGGCGGATACATCGCGTCGTACTTGTCGAGGTGACCGGAGATTTTGTAGAGCTCGCCCTTCGTGATATGCGGGATCCAGATTGGTTCATAGCCACGCGATTCCTGGAGTTCAGTAATATAGTTTTCAATCAAGCGTCGTAGGATGGCGCCCTTTGGATAGAACAGGGGTAAACCGGATCCGACTTCGTCAATAATAGAAAAAAGCTGAAGGTCTTTGCCGAGCTTGCGGTGATCGCGCTTTATAGCCTCCTCGCGTCGCGCGACATATTCGTTTAATTCTTTTTTATCGTTAAATGACAGCCCGTAAATTCTTTGGAGCTGGGGATTTTTCTCACTGCCCTTCCAATAAGCGCCAGCGATTTTGTCTAGTTTAAAAGACTCCGGATCAATCTCCGAAGTATTTGCCACATGCCCGCCACGGCAAAGATCTATAAAAATGTCCCCGGTTTCATAAAAAGTAATTTCGGCTTTAGCTTTTTTGAGCTCGGCATGCAGTTCTTTCTTAAATGGCTGTCCGGCCAAAAACTTTTTAAGCTCCGCCGGTTTCAAAGCCATTTTTTTAAAAGGTAATTTAGACGCGATCATTTCCCGCATCGAGGCTTCAAACTGAGCCAAATCCTCCGGTGTGAAATTTTCCGCCGTTTTGAAATCATAATAAAAGCCGTCGTTGATCACCGGTCCTATGCCCAGCTTAGCTTTCGGATATTTTTTTAACACCGCCGCCGCGAGCAAATGCGCGAGCGAGTGTCTGATGTCGTGGAGTTTGTCCATGTAAATTATCTTAGCGCAATTTACGGGCGATGCCAAATCATTAAAAATTATTGCATTGTTAAACTGTCAAAGATTTGACAGCAATTTAGGCATAATTTAACCAAGATTGCTATTTACATTGGCTTATGTTAATACTAAAGACGGTTCGTTGACATTCCGGTTGGTTCCATCTGCAAAGGAGATGGCGCATGGGTCAGGAGGTTCGAGGGGGTTCATTTTTTTCTTCTCATGCCGAGGTCGCGCAGTTGGCTATTCGTGTGATGACAAAAACATACCATCCCTCAAAGTCTGATGCAGCCTATCTTTTTGCTCATACTCCGGCAAATATGTGGCCGGTCATCTTGAAAGGCTCGGATCTTTATAGGAAGAATTGTGTAGGTAAACTGGTTATTTTGGGATTGGCAAAAAAGATTATGCGTAGAGGTGACGATGGTAAATTGGTTCCCGATTACGGGACCCCGGCCATGACTGATAGCCACACCACAGAAGAAAGTCCTACAGAAATTCATACGGGATGGAGATTTTGGAAAGATAGGCTTTGTGGTTGTGGGGCTAAAGGAGGGGATGTCATTATTTCCGAGCTAGCGGATCCTGTATATGTCGGTCGCGCCTACAATACACATACCGAGGCGGTCGGATTTGTTCAGATGGCGAAGGCAAGGGGTTGGCATGATTTGACCGTAGTTTCGCCTTATTGGCACATCATTCGAGCTACTGCAGAAGTTGTGACCGCTGTTTTGAACCATCATCCAAAAGCAATGGTTTTTGTTGAACCTTGCGATATCTGTAGTGATGATTGGCTTGGAGAAGGAACCCTTCAATCTCAAAGCGATACCAAGCCGAAGGCGCGGATGGATTCGCTGGTAGATGAGGTAGCTAAAATGGATGCTTGCTATCGCCAAGGCGACACCGATCTTCGTTCCGCGCGGGAGATTCTCGAATACTTCAACTGGCGGGATAGAGAATGTGGGGTACGATACAAAGCGGAATTAGCGAGAGCCTGCATGGATTAACTTTTTTTCAAAGCCGTTCAGAGTTTTCTGATCGGCTTTTTGTTACGCATTGACTGTATCTCGTTTTTATACTAAGCTTGGCATAGTTCTTTTTAGGAGTTTAGTGATGGGCGAGAATATCAATTATCCTGGGGCCCCAAAGGAATGGAACGATTTGGTGGACAAGGTTGAATCTAGTAGTGCCTCGGTTCAGCCTTTTTACGCCTCTCCCGAAGAACAGTCCGAATATCTGGCGCGGGTGTATAAAGACTGTCTGCCGAAAGACAACTTTGATGCTGTTTATGGTTTTGGTTGTCATAGGCATAACGAATGTTCAGTGTTGGAAAAGGTTTGGGTGTGTGGGCATAATTGGAGTAAATTCGTTCTTGTTTTAGGAAGAGGCGAATATGTCCTAAAAGATGGCGCAGTAGCTTATTCGGGCGAAATTGCTTGGAGAAATGGATTAGTTAGTCCTGAAGGATTAGCGCCGATAGATCATAAAATTTTATCTGTGCCGGCGGTTCAAAGCGGAGGTGAGAATTACAATACTTTTCTCGAATCCCTGGATGTAATGGGTTTTGTAAAATCACAAGGTTGGGGCTCGCTCGTTATCGTGGCTTTTCCAGCGCATCTCCCGCGTGCCTTCGCGAGTATAGTGACGGTCGCTAAGCATTTGGGTTGGAATGGAAAGATTTTTGCCGCCTGCGGAAAATCTCTGCCCTGGCTCGAGGGGGTAACGCATTCCCACGGAACTGGCGCCATCACTCGTGCTACATCTGTGAAAGAAGAGCAAAAGCGCCTCGATACTTACTGCAAGAGTGGCAAGCCCGTCCCACTTCTCCGTGCCGGTGGACTTCTCAAATATCTGAACGAACGCGACGCCTAGTTGTATAAAAATAAAAAAGCCGTCTGCGATTAGCTCGCGGGCGGCGTTTTATTTTCTGACTCATCGACGATCTCGTCGATACCCACCGTTACTTTCGAACGGAGTTCGGGCGAGACGCTGTTAAGTAACGGTTCTAAAAATTCCGCCTTTATTTTTTCCGCTTCAGCCATGGTCTCACAGAATATAAAGCAAAAGTCCGGCATCATCTCGGTATTCTGATGTATCGTTTGTAAACTTTCTTGGTCTATGGAAATTCCCGGATTTTGCTTGATGCATTGCCGAAGCTTTTCCGGCAACCACGGCGCTCCGATGACTGTTATGACTACCGGCACATCGGTAAAAACCGCGGCCCGGTATACTTGAGCCATTTCTTCCGCTGAAATAAAAACGAGATTGGCGCCAAAAATTTCGTCGCTCTTATCGCTCATCGTTTTCTCCGCCAAAGGATTTCGAAGTTCTAATATAATTAATATATTAAAATTAACCATTTGGCAACTATGTGCATGATGTTTGTCATAGTCATCGTCGTCGTGGTATTTTTTTGGTATGCCTCGCTTCACTCATCTCCATACTCATTCTCATTATTCGTTGCTCGATGGCCTGGCGAAAATCGATGGGCTGGTCGCGCGCGCTCG
>ORMF010820636.1_pt1 | contig 14641 bp, 15 predicted proteins | sample 1779871 | NCBI WGS metagenome assembly ORMF01 (sample SAMEA104232316, study PRJEB22302) | groundwater metagenome | biome: forest; feature: aquifer; material: groundwater | place: USA | collected 2011-08-07 | depth 5.4 m | reverse complement strand
AGAACAAAATTATTCGTAACTAAAATAGTGTAAAGGATGTACCCGGTCTAAAATGTAAACGATGTTTCAGTTGCACAGACAGTACGTTTAACTAAAAGAGGAGAAAATTTATGTCTAAAAAAATATTAATCTGTGATGATGAAGAAGGCGTGCGTGAATCTTTAAGGCTTGTTTTAAACGACCGCTACGACTTAATTATAACTTCCGGCGGCGAAGAGTGTCTTGAGACGCTTAAAAATTCCAAAGACATTGGTCTGGTTCTTTTGGATATCAAGATGCCGATTGTCGGTGGGTTAGATGTCCTCGCGAAAATTCGGGAGGACTATTCGTCCATCCCTGTCATTATGGTCAGCGGTTATCAATCGGTTGAAGCCGCCAATGAGTGCACTCGTCTAGGGATCACGGATTATATTAGCAAACCCTTCCACTCTGTCGATATCCTTCAAACGGTTACGAGGAATTTTAAGTAGTCCGAAAGTTCACGCGGCGAGGCGAGATATTCTTCGAATAATTTTTAGATCTTCCCCTTCTCCCAGAGTTCGAGAAGGGCTTTGGCGGGGATGGGATTAAATTGGGTGCCGCTTTTTTCTTTGATTTCCTCAATCGCGATTTTTTTCTCCAGGCCTTTGCGGTAGGGGCGGTTAGTCGTCATGGCGTCAAAGGCATCCACGACCGCGATGATGGCGGCGGATATCGGGATATCAGCGCCTTTGAGTCCTTGGGGGTAGCCAGTTCCATCAAAATTTTCGTGGTGATATTTGATCCCGTCGGTGCATTCTTTGGGCAGATTTAAAGGTTTAACGATTTCACTCCCGCGTAAGGTGTGCTGTTGCATTTCAAGATACTCCTCTGAAGTCAATTTCCCTTTTTTATTCAGGATGGATTCTTGGATGGCAATTTTTCCGATATCGTGGAGCATCCCGGCGATATACAAATTTTCAAAGAAATTCTTATCGAATTCCGTTGAGCCGTTTTCCACCATCTGGTGGGCCACGGCCAGGGCGTAATGCGTGACACGTTCGGTGTGCCCTTGAGTGTAGGGGTCTTTGGCTTCGATGGTGGAACCTAGAACAACAATTGTTTGAATAAAGAGTTCACGATTGCGCTGCGCTTCTCTTTTGACGTGTTCAAAGAGTTGGGCATTGCGAATAGCCATCGCGGCATCCGAAGCCAGAGCCGCGAAAAAATCCAGTTCATCGGGTTTAAATTTTATGCCGTCATTTTTTTCTCCCAGAAGAAGGACCGCCATCAATTCACGCTGGTAATAAGCCGGAACGCAAGCCGTGACCATTAATGCCCGCATTTGTTCATCCACTTGATTCAGAAGGGCCTTGGTACTTTCACTGGTCTTTGTTTCAATGAGGCTTTCTTTCCACAAGAGACGATTGATATCTTCGGAAAGAACGGCGTTGCCGTTTAAATTAAGCGATTTAAATTCTTTTTTATTAAAAAGTTTGATGATGGGACTTGTTTTGTCGAAACGGGCGAAACCGGTGGGGATTTTAATTCCTTGCTCGCCGCGGGAAATATCGAGGATATAACTATTTTTTTCCGGATCGTAAAGGATCATCGCCGCGTGTTTGATGTCAAGCTTCTGGACGATCATCCGAACGATTAATTTGATTAAGAGCCTAGGATCGTGAACCATGATCATGCTCTTACTGGCCGCTTCCAATTCTTTTTTATAATCAATTTTCAGTCTTCAGTTCCTCCATGACAATTTTTTCCAACTCTTCTAAGATGAGCGGTTTGTGGATGTAACCCTTGACGCCCCAGCTGTTGGCTTCATTGACGACCATTTCATCCTCGACCCCCGTTACCATAATCACGTTGACATCGTTTCCTTGTTCCCGAAGTTTTTTTAATACCTCAACACCCGTCATCTCCTCCATCCGCACGTCGAGAAGAACTAAATTCGGCTTCTCTTCCGCGATCATTTTTAAGGCCTCCATCCCGCCGCTCGCCGTGAAGACCTCGATACTGCGTTTGGTGAAAAAACGTTTGGCAAATTCGCGGACATCCGCTTCGTCATCAACGATTAAAAGTTTAGACATTTTTGCTCCTCCGCTATTCTCCGTGGCAGCTTATTTTATTATTTTACCTCACTCTCCGTCTAAACACAATATTTAGTTCTAAATTTTGGTCTAGGATCATTTAATCAAGAGATCAAGCCTAATTGAACTTTCAGTACTCGTTCGATATCTAACATCTCCCCAGAATTTATCCTGCCTAGACGTTTGATTAAGCGCTTTTTACTCACGGTCATCAATTGATCAGTCATCGCCTTACTTTGTTTTCCTAAAAAAGTAACATACGCTTCACTGGGGTAAAGCCGATCGATGTTAGAAGTGGCTGGGACCACTTGAACACGATTGAGAAATTTGTTGGCGGCATCATTACTGATAATAATGACTGGTGAAGGGTCAAAATTCACCAGCCAAACTTCACCGCGGGTCATCTTGGATGTCTCCCATGAGTCCTTCTGACCATTCAAGAGCTTTTTTTTCCCGTCTTTCATCTTCAGCCATTTTTTGATAAACGCTAAAAAGATCAGAAGAAATCACATGAGGGCGGACTAACGATTCTATAAACTGACTTATATGTCTCGGCCCTAAGACTTTATGCAACCCTTCATAAACTTCTTGATCGATGGTAAGAGTTAATTTTTTATGCATAATTTTCACCTCCACGTATAGTATACGTGTAATATGCTCAATTGTCAAGGCTAAATTTTTTTAAGGCTGAGAAGATCACTGAAAACTGGGTGCCGCGGCCCTCTTCGCTTTCGACTTTGATTTCTCCCCCGTGTTGCTTGACAATCTCCTGGGTGAGGTCTTTATTCTTGACAAAATCTATAGTATGTCCCCTCCCCTTCTTCCCCTCGATGCAAATTATATTTGCGAACGTCAGTAAGAACGTTAGGCAAACTGGAACACGGGGACCCGCATGGTTCTAGAAGTATGATGGAATTCAACCACCTTTTGCAGTTTGTCAACAATCTCCGGTGAAAAATATTCTTCGCCACAATGATGACAGACAGAGGCAGGGACATTTTCAACAGCAATCAATTCACCTTTAAACCATTGGGTGTAAGTGATCGTCGTGGTGGTGAGTTCTCCATGGCAAATTGAACACGTATTCATGGTTTATTTCCTCCTGATTTTGTAATCCGTCCATTCTTCGCGATTAGGCTCATAAATGGTCACGATACTGTTCAATGATTTCTCCGTTAAGAATCGCCTGCTTAATTTCTTGCGCGCTAATTTTTCGATTGATGCGTTGTTCTGCGCCATGCTTCGTATAGCGGAAGTTTTGTTCAATAAATGCTTGCTGTATTTTCGTGATTTCCATCTAAGTCTAAGTATATCATGGAAAAGAAAGCAGGACAAACAGAATGATGCCTTTCAGCAGGTGGAAAGGGAGTAGAGTTTACACCACCGCCACGGGCAGGTAAATTTTGGTCTGGGAGCCCTGCTGGTATGTGGAGGAAAAATCGACTTTGCCTTTGTGATTTTCTTCGATGATCTGGCGGATGACGTAGAGGCCTAAACCCGTCCCTTTGCGGCTGGAGAGTTTGGTCGTGAAAAATGGGGTAAAGAGTTTTTTGAAATCCTCGCCCTTGACGCCCATCCCATTGTCGATGATCGTGATTTCCAATTGGCCGTCAAGTCGCTCAGCCGTAATGGCAACGCATCCTTTGTAGCCCTGTTCTTTGAGCTCATTTTTGCGCTGGATAATGGCGTCGTAGGAGTTGTCGATGATGTTGAAAAAAACTTCCTGAAGCTGGGTGAAATTGCCTTTGACGGGAGGCGTCGAAGATTGAAGTTTTCTCTGCAGTTCCATTTCATTCAATTTAATTTTAAACTGGAGCATTTCAACGGTTGAATCGAGCAGTTTGTTAAGGTCGATCGGTGAAAATCCTTCTTCCCCTTTGCGGGTATATTTCAAAAGCCCCTGAACGATCTCTCCACCCTGTTTGACGTTATCCTGGATGCGGGTTAAGGCGTAGTTTAAATCATTAATTAAGCCTTGCATCACCTCGGGGATGGGTTCTTTTTTTTTAAGCGCGATGGAATCGAGCGCGTCGCCGGCAATGAATCCCATGGCGTGGAGGCGGTTGTTGATCTGATGCGAAAGCCCGTCGGCCATGGTCCCGATGGTGGCCATTTTCTCGGCGCGGAAAAGTTGTTCCTGGGTATTTTTCATGTCCTCGTAAAATTGGGCATTTTCGATGGCGAGGGCTGATTGGTTGGCAAGGATCGAGAATACGGTTAAATCATCTTCGCTGTAGAGTTTGCCTGAGGTTTTTTTGCCCAAGATAATGATGGCAATCAGCCGGTCCTCAATAAAACTGGGGACCGCGAGCGCGGCCTCAAGCTCATTTAAAATCGCCTCGATATCCTGAAGCTCTTTGTCGGCGTAATCGCTGCTGCGCTGTTTGATCTCTTCGTAAACTAAAGCTTCCTTGTTTTTTTGAAAATGGAGGATTAAAGGAGAGTTTAAAGACAGCGTTGTGTTTTTTAAATCCGCGAAACGTCTGCCCTTCAGCGCTTTTAAAACAAATTGATTGGATTGCTCGTGCCACAAGAACACCTCGCCGTGTTCAAGTTTAACCGCCCGCACCACAATATGCACGATGAGATCCAAGAGACGTTTTAAATCTTTCACCCGCCCCATCCCGGCGGATGCCCTCTGCAACGTCGCCTGATACGCCCTCTGTTCTTTAAGAAGTCTATCCTCCGCCCGTTTTTGGATAAACAAATAAATAAACGGCCCAAGGGTAGCAAGGACCGTGGAACTGATCAGAGGCACCAGCCACCAGCTCTCCCCCAAAAAAGTTTTTAAATGTTCCTTCCATCCAAAGACCAAGGCGAAGGGAATCCCAAGGACGAGGGAATAGGTGGCGATAAAGATGCCGGTGCGGGTGATAACTAAAGATATATCCATTAAACGATATCGTAAAATCGCATAGGTAGTAATGACAGGATATAAAAGGACCGTAAGATTTCCATAAGGATAAATATCTAAACCAAATACAGGGAAATAACAAGTTATGCCTCCGGAAAACCCTGCAAATAGAGCAAAGAAAAAATATTTAGTTTGGTTCCTTTTTATAGCTGTTGCTTTTCTGAAATTGAGGAACAATATTATGTGAGCATAGAATACAGCGAGGTACCATAAAATAGTAAAAATAACATAAAGTAAGGTCGGGGGCCGCCCATCATAATAAAAAGAATCAAAAACCCACTCTACATTATTGATTAGTTTGCCTTGGAGAAGTGTAATAAGAAAAAAAACACCAAGCCCATAAGCTATCCAAATCGGCCATTTTTCTTTTTTTCCGATAAATACATATATAAGATGGACTAGAGCAATAGGAATAAAAATAACTCCTATATGGGCTATTTTCCACCAGAGCAAAGAAAGTTCTCTATCCTGAATTAATCCAATCCTGAAGGATCCTAATCCCCATATCCCAACGGTAATAGTAAAAAAAATACAGAGTTTATTAATAATGCTATGGGGATTTTTTAAAAGAACTATGACAACGATAATGCATGCAACTAAAGTTAATAATCCTGATAAGGCAAAAAGATTCATATTATTGAGTTATTTCTATTTGTGGAATTTTATAAGAGGAAAGCCTTGATCTTAAAAATCTCTTTAACTGGTGTTTATCAAATTCTTCTGGCTTTTCAACGGAAATCTTGGCTGAAAGCACGTTGCCCCAAATATCATCATCCATGATATTAATTTGCGCAGCTATTACATCCTTGAAAGATAGCACAACCCTCTTTACTTCATTAACATCCACGATATTCCCACCGACTTTAGTTATCATTTTTTTTCTTCCTGTGATGAACAGATAATCATCATCGTCAAGATAACCCAAATCACCCGTATAAAGCCACCCATTTTTAAAGACATTTTTTGTTTCTTCGGGGCAATTATAATATCCTTTCATGACTGTTTTCCCCTTAACAATAATTTCGCCAATTTCATTCTTTTCTTTTACATTTTCTTCATCATCAACAATTTTGACTTCAACTCTAACATGTCCACCCAATCTCCCCAAACTATGAGGTTTGTTTTCATCGATTGGATTACAAATAAATGGTAAACATTCAGTTAATCCATAACCTTGACATATATCCCATCCTATTTGTTTTTTTATTTCTTGATATAAAGAATACGGGAGAGAACTTCCTCCAGAAATACATTGAATTATGCTGGATAAATCAAATTCTCCTTTTTTAAAGTTTTTTAGCAATAAACCATAGTATGATGGCACACTAGCTAACATATGGATTTTTAATCTATCTATCAACGAAAATAATTCTCTTGGATTAAGTTTATCCATAATTACAACTGTTGAACCTAAGGATAGAGGAGCAATCAAGCATCCAATTAAAGGATAGATATGAGAAAAAGGCAATGCTGCTAAAACATTTTTAGTTCGAAACATTTCAGTTTGTCTGATATATGTATCAATTCCCCATAAATAATTTCCGTGGGTTAACATGACTCCCAAAGGTTTCCCAATGCCCCGGTAAGTATAATTTATACTTGCGAGAGCGTCGCCCCTAGTATATGTAGAATTCTCTTCCCCACTATTTGTTTCAAGCAAATCTTTTACTTTAATTATTCTATTTAAAAAACGATCTTTTAAATACCGCTTACTTGAGATTATAACTTCTCCATCAGGTAAAGTCCCTTGAGAATATAATATTTTTTTTATAAATTGGCCATCCGTTATCATTAAGGATGGTTTACAATCTTTGATAATTTGCTTCAATTCATAAGAGGTATAAGTTTGCTTTAAGGGCACAGCGATGGCATTAATTTTAAGAACAGCAAGAAAATTAAGAACATACTCGATGGAGTTAGGTAGGCATAAGGCGATTTTATCGCCTTCTTTTATCCCATGTTCTAATAAACCTTGAGAAATTTTATCTACGGAGTTCCATAATTCTTGATATGTTAGTTTTCTATCTCCCTGAAGAAAAGCAATCTTTTTTAGAGCTCCCTTGTTTAATTTTTTTAGAATTTTAATAAGATTCATCTGTTTTTTATAAAACCACATTTGAGACAATATGAATAAATTCTGTTTAAAAATTTATCATCAATGATAGGCCACTGAAAATCATCTTTAAGGATTAGTTGTATATTCTTTGTGTCAAACCATAAGTCATAATTAAAATATGGGATATACGGCTCGATCAGATTATGTTCTAGTTCGCTAATTTGACCAAAATTAAATTTAGACAAGGGAATCAATTTTGGTTTTCGGAAAGCAAAATACCGAGAAGCAGTAGTAATAAAAAAATCTAAATTAATTTTATGCGGATTAATAATATTAAAAGTCATATTTCTCGTTTTATCTTTTAAGGAAAGAGATACTATAGCCTTAGACACACAATCAACGGGACAAAAAGAATATTCAGTAGCACCATCTGCTGGAATTTCATTAAAGATCTCGAGTGAAAGAAAATGCAATGGTTGATAGACCATTTTGAAATTATTTGTATATCCATTCGAACTATCCCCTACAATTATGGCTGGTCTATAAATATTTATAGGGATGCCTTGATTTCTATATTCCGTTGCTAATCTTTCAGCTTCAAATTTACTTTTTTCGTAAGTATTGTGAAACCCTTGCCCTGTATCGAGTTGATTCTCATACAGTATGCCTTTTTTGTTGCCTCCCACAGCTACAGTACTAACAAAATGCACTCCCTTAAATTGTTTTTTGGAATCGCATAGCCGTGCAAATTCAAGGACATTTCTAGTTCCATCAAGATTGGCTATTTTTATTATTTCCCAAGGTATTTTAAAATCACATAAAGCGGCAGAGTGGTATATCGTAGTTATGTTTTTTGCAAAATTAAGATAATCTGTTTGGGACATTCCTAAATATTCTTTAGTTATATCTCCACGGATAACTTTGATAAAATTAGGCAAACTATTTAATTTATCTTTTGGTAATACTGGTTTCAGAGAAGCGATAATTTTCCTTTCCGCTTCTTGCTGAGTATCTCCTCTCACTAAAGCAACTATTTGATTTATACTGGAGGACTCAAGGCAAGAGATCAAATCTCTAAGCAAATATGCTCCTAATAGACCAGTAGCTCCTGTGATGAAAACTTGCTTAACTCTGTTCATTTTTTAATTTTATAATTAAATTCACTACATCATTAATGGTTTTAAGGCTTGGCAAATAACTTAGATTTATTTTTATAAAAAATCTCTTTTCAACTAATACAAGAGCTTCTATGGCACTAAATGAATCTAATCCTAAGTCAATTTTCAAGTCGTAATTTTTTTTAATATCTTCCATGAAGTCTTGACCTAAGACTTCATGGAAGATATTTTTTAATGTTAATAATATTTTACTCTTTTCCATTGTAGGGATGTCTAATTTCATAGTATCCTTTTATTTTCTGCCCATCTATGTTATCGGCAGCTCCACCACAAATTTTGTCCCTTGCCCTACTTTCCCGACGCACCGCCCATTAGCGGTGGTCGGAGCGCTCTCTACCCTTATCTTCCCTCCATGACTCTCAATAATATTTTTCGATATCGAAAGACCTAAGCCCGTGCCTTTGGCTTTGGTGGTATGAAACGGTTCGAAAAGGTTTCTGAGAATTTCTTGTGGAATGCCTGAGCCGGTGTCAGAAATTGCAATTTGAATCTTTTCTATGCCATTGGCCATACGCTCTACGCCAGTTCCCACCATCAGCGTTCCGCCTTTGGGCATGGCTTCGATCGCGTTAATGAATAAATTCAAGAACACCTGGCGGAATTGATTGGGATCGATTCTGGAAAGCGTTCCGTTTAACTGAAAATTTTTCTCTACTTTAATATTGCAATTGATGAATTGGCTGCTCAAAAAATCCAAGACTTCATCCATGAGATTTTGGATAGATGTTTCTTCCAGCTTTGGCGCGGATGGACGGGAAAATTCCAGCAATTGACGCACCAGGTCATTAATCCGGTCCGCCTCTTTGCCAACGATACGCGAGAACTTTTGCAGGAATTCGGGATCGTTCATCTTCAAAGGCAGATATTCCGAGAATATTTTGATGGCCGTCAACGGATTCTTAATCTCGTGCGCCATCCCGCTCGCCATAGTCGCCACGGCCTTGAATTTTTCTTTGTCCATCACCTCCTGGCGAAGAAAAGTATTTTCTTCGGCTAATTTAACGGGAGTTCCCTTTAAAAATGTCTTATCCACAAAGGCTTGAATTTTATTTCTAAGAGGTGAAAAAATAATCGCAATAAGGAAAACAAAAATAAGGCTAACGACGTTAGTATTGTAGTTTAAAACATCTTGGAAAAATTTCTCAGAAATAAGGACAAACACGAAATAAACGCCTGTAATCAATGTCCCGAGGAGAGAATAAACGAGGCTTTTTTTAATTACAATATCCATATCCATTAACCGGTATTTGATGATAGCGTAGGTGGTGGCAATCACATAAATCGGGATTAAATAAATGCCATAAGGATAAATGGAGAAATCATACACTAGAAGGAAAGTAGTTCCTCCTCCTAAAAAACCTATGGCTGTTCCCCAAGAAACATATTTCAATTGATTTCGTTTTTGTAAAGAGGCGCAGGTTTTGTAATCAATGTAAAGATATTTGAGGCTTGATATGACAATCCAAGCGTAAAATAAAGGAAATAAAATATGAATTTTCCCAGGATTGGCATAAAAAATACCTAATTTTTGGCTGATACTTGAGACAAACAGATGAGGAGCAAAGAATGAGACAAAAAAATAAATAATAGTAACAAGATAATGAAATTTGAGTAGATTATATTTCCTTTCAAGCTGATTTGTAAAAGTTAAAACAAAATGTGAAAATAATACGGGAATAAAAAGGGCGAATAAGTTCCCGAATCGCGAGGAAAACAAAGCTATTTCTTCAGTTTTTGTGACGGCCGAGAAAAATATACCGGTCGCCCATAAACCAACAAAAAGACTAAATAGACTCCAAATTTTTTTGACTTTTGTACGCGGATGACTCAAAAAAACAAAAATGACGCTGAAAATACTACTCAGAAAAACTAGTAATGAAGAAACAGCGAAATGATTCATTGTTCTTATCCCATCCTCAGTGCGTTAACGGCACATTTATTTTTAACGGTAACCTCACCCTAATTTCTGTTCCAGCACCTACCTTGCTGTCGATCTCGAGTTGGCCATTCATGCTCTCGAGGATGCTTTGCGTGACGCAGAGACCTAGGCCTGTGCCGGTTTGTTTAGTTGTAAAAAATGGATTAAAGATTTTCTTTAAATTTTCTTTTGATATCCCGCAGCCGGTGTCTTTGACAGTCAGGATAAATTCATCTTGAATTCGCGCGGTGTCAACAAAAAGATCCCCGCCACTGGGCATAGCCTCAATGGCGTTGATAAAGAGATTCAATAGAATCTGGCGCGTCTGCTGGGGATCGACAAAGATTCGTAGGGGCACAGCATTCTGTACCCCACCATCAAAATGCGTGACCAATTTAACCTTCTGGCTGATCAACCGGCTGCTTAAGATGTCCAAGGTCTCCTGAATTAGAGGATGGATATCCACCTCTTCCGATTTCGTGGGCAGAGGTTTTCCGTAATCTAAAAGCGAATGAACCAATTGATTGACGCGCTCCACCTCTTTTCCGACAATTCTCGCAAATTTGGCTAAAAATTCTTTGTCTTCCATTTTTTGCGGCAGATACTCCGAGAAGGTTTTAATGGCCGTTAAAGGATTTTTGATTTCGTGGGCGACACCCGAAGAGAACGTCCCTAAATTTTTGTATTTTTCCGTCTGAATCAATTCCCTCCGCATCTGTTGGTTTTGTTCCGCAAGCTCAAGTGGGTTACCTTTGAAGAAAAATTGGTCAACAAACCGCTGAATTAAATTCTTGAAAGGAGTAAAAGTAAAAGCCATGGCCAGAGCCGTCAGACAACTGACGACGTTGGAATTATACCCAACCAATCCCTGCAGAAATTTTTCTGAAATAAAAATAATGAAAAGATAAAACGCGGTCACGCACGCGACCAAAATGGAATAAACAAGGCCTTTCCTGATGACAATATTAATATCCAAAAGATGGTGACGGACAATCGCGTATCCACTGATGATGGGATAGAGCGGTACTAACATATTCCCGAAAGGATAAATGTTTAATCCGAATACAGGTAAAAAGCAGGTTATGCCGCCCGAAAATCCCAAAGCCACAGCCAGAAATAAGTATTTTATTTGTTCTTTTTTAGTAGAAGTCGCTCTTCTCAAGTTAAAAAATAAGACTGTATGCGCGTAAATGACACTCACCCACCACAATATTGTGAAAATGGTGTAAAGCATTGTGGGAGGACGGCCGTCGTAATAAAAAGAATCAAAAACCCACTCGACATTCTTGATTAAATGGCCTTGAATAAGCGTAATGAAAAAAAATATCCCCAAACCATAAGCTGTCCAAACAGGCCATTTTTCTTTTTTTTCAACAAAGGTAAATATAAAATGGAAGAAAGCGACAGGGACTAAAATGACACCTATATGAGCAATTTTATACCAAAGCAAAGCTAGTTCTCTGTCTTGAATCTGAATTAATCCAATTCTGAAAGAACAAAACCCCCATATTCCAACGGTGATAGTAAGAAAAATAAAAAGATTGTGGAGCATCTGGCGGGGATGTTTCATCAGAGCCGCCACGACCACAATGACAGAGGCAATAAATGTTAGTAATCCTCCAAGCGCGAACGCGTTCATGGGTTAGTTAGCCCCCTCTGACATCATTTTATCATTCCTTCATCTTAAGACGTAGTAAATGCTTTTCCTTTGCTATTTCATCCTTTAATTCTTTTTCGCTAGGTAAATAGAGTTTGTATTTTGAAGCAAAGAGTTTTTTGTTTTTGCGAAGTACCGAATATTTTACTACCGTTTCGTCCTTTTCGGCACACAAAATAATACCAATGGTTGGATTATCATCTTGGCCCTTTATTTTATCTTCAAACAGACGTACATACATATCCATTTGCCCGATATCCTGATGGGTGAGTTTGCCTGTCTTAAGGTCTACCAGGACAAAGCATTTGAGCAGATAGTTATAAAAAACGAGATCGATAAAAAAATGCTGTGTTTCCGTAGAAATACGTTTTTGACGTGCTACAAAGGAAAAACCACGGCCCAATTCTAAAAGAAACCTTTGTAGATCATTAATTAAAGCCTGTTCGAGCTGACCTTCCCTCAGATGGGACATCTCCTGAATCCCTAAAAATTCGAGCACATACGGATCTTTAATTTGGTTCTCCGTCATTGGTTTCAGTTGTTTGGCTTTTGCGTCAGCCTCCTTTTTAAGGATAAGCTTATTTTTACTTGCCAGGAGCCGTTCATAATAGAATGAATAGATTTGGCGCTCCAGCTGTCGGGTGCTCCAATTGGCGTGCGCGCATTCATTTAAATAAAAGTCCATGGCCTTTTCGTTTTCTACCCGTAACAACATCTTGTAATGGGTCCAAGTTAATTCTCTCCGCAGTGCGGAGAGAATTGGGAAACGCACATAAAACTGTTTCATATTCCATAAACTTTGCTCTGAAAAACCTATGCCCAACTCTTTAGTAAGCCGACTAGAGAGGCTTTGAATTAAATACTCACCGTAATCCGCTCGTCTGCGGCCTTTCTGTTCTTCCTCGACAATTCGTTTGCCGACATTCCAGTAGGCTTCGACCATCGCGAAGTTAACCGCCGCGTAGGCCTTGGCCCGTGCGCTGGTTAGGATATTTTTGATATCCTGATAAAATTCAATATTTGTAACTTGTTTCCTCAAAATTCAATTCCCTTCGTAAAAATATGAAGCATTAACGCAATGGCAACTCCACCATAAACCTCGTGCCTTCTCCTAATTTACTTTCGATTTTGATTTTCCCTCCATGCCGTTCGATGATGTCGTTGGTGATGGCGAGGCCTAAGCCCGTCCCACCCTGCTTCTTCGAATAAAAGGGTTCAAAGAGATGCTTGATATCTTCGGGTGCGATGCCAGGCCCCGTGTCCTCGATGCTGATCGTAAATGTTTTGGTCTTTAGTCCCTGGTCTGTAGTCTCGATTTTCAGCGTTCCACCTTTCGGCATTACTTCCACTGCGTTCTTTAAGATATTCAAAAAAGCCTGTTTCATCTGCTGGGGATCGAGGTCAAGCAAAACACCATCGGAAGAAAAATTTTTCTTCAAACTGATCCCATTGCGCTGAATACTCCTTTCGACTAGAACCAGCGTATCTGTCAGCAGTTCGTGGATGTTCACCTGCGTTAAAACAGGCGCGGAGGGTTTGGCAAAATCTAAAAGCTGACGCGTCAAGGCCTCCGTCCGTTCCAGTTCTTTGGTAGCAATACGTCTGAATTTTTCGATAAATTCGGGATCATCTTTCTTTTGTGGAAAAAATTCTAAGAACGTTTTAACGGGGGTGATGGCGTTTTTAACTTCGTGAACCAAACTGCTCGCGATTAGAGCCACTTCTTTAAACTTTTCCTTATCAGTGACTTCGTGGCGTAAGAATTCGTTCTCCCGAGCCATCTCAGGACTTGTTCCCTTAAATAAAGTGCGCTCCAGAACATACTGCAGGCGGTTGCGTAAAGGGACTACTAAAATACCAATCATAAAAGCCAAAAATAAATTCAAAAAAACGGAAGAATATTCTAAAAAATGCTGCAAGATATTTCCTAAAACAACTACAACGACTAAATAGACGATAGAAATACTTGTCAAAAGCAATGAATAAATTATACTTTTCTCAAGGATAATTTTAAAATTGAATATCTGCTGGTTCACCATCAGATAGCTTATGATCAATATCCAGGTCAATATAAACGCCCAGCCAGCAGGATAAATGGCAAGGCCATATTTAGGAAGAAAATCTACGCTGCCTAAATAGGCAATGAAAAAAGAAATAAGAAGATATCTGATTTGGATTTTGGAGGATTCATCCCTCGCGGGGTCTTTTAAACTGCGCCATAGCAAACGAAAAGATTGGAAAGAAAATATCAAAAAGAGAGCGATAAAATAAATATAGTAAGGCCCCGCGATTCCATAAAAGCCAAAAAAGAATGGACGCGGGCCGTGGAGGAATTGATCCGACAGCAGCATAAACGGCCCTAAGACTAAAGCGATGAAAAGAGATGTGGGGATAAATCTGCCTTCATCTTTCTTGTTAACGAATTTAAGATTTAAATTATATTGGTTGATGGGAATAAAGATGCTCAAATAAGACCCCAGACGGATAAAGAAAAGAGCGGAATGAGGATCTTTGGAAAAATAGTTTAAAGAATAGCTAAATAACCACCCGAAAAGCGACAAAGACCATAGCAAAAAGGCCTTGCTGAGATCAGCATTGGGATTCCGTCTGTAAACAAAAAGGCCTAAGAAAAGTGTAATCACACTCGTCAAAAACGGCGGTATCGCATATGGATTAAATTCAAACATGGGTTAGTTAGCTCCGTTAGGTCTCCCTGTTGATTTTCCTGTTAATTTTCCTTGACATCGTTCTTGTCCATGGTATATTTAAATTAGGTTGGATGCTTTGGTGACCATCGTTCGTAACTGACGATCTGAGCCAAGGGCTATCTCCCTAAGAGTGAGATCTCCAACCATTTTTTATTT
>ORMF010197283.1_pt1 | contig 14643 bp, 20 predicted proteins | sample 1779871 | NCBI WGS metagenome assembly ORMF01 (sample SAMEA104232316, study PRJEB22302) | groundwater metagenome | biome: forest; feature: aquifer; material: groundwater | place: USA | collected 2011-08-07 | depth 5.4 m | reverse complement strand
CTTGCGGAGAAGGCGAAGGAGAATCCGAATTATCGGCTGTTGGACGAATCCGATGAACCGGCCGGCGACGAATCAGAGCCGGACGATCTTGACGAACTGCGGGCGCAGTGGGAGGCCAAGTTCGGCAAGAAGCCGCATCACAAGAAGTCGGCGAACACGTTGCGCGAAGAACTGAGCGATGGCGACTAAGGCCGAACTGCGGGACCGCGCGGCGAACGACCTCGGGCTGCTGCGCCTCGGGCAGTCCCTGCAAGCGCAGGAGGTAACCCGTATCGAGTCCGGCTTTGATGAAGTCTATGCCGACCTGAAAACGGACGGCCTGAACGTCTGGGCTTCGACCGCATCTTGCCCCGTCGAGCTGGTGCCGCATGTCGCCGCTTTGATCGCTGACAATTGCCTCAATACCTATTCGGTTTCTGGCGAGCGTTACAAGCGCATCAAGATCGCCTCCAGTGTGGCCAAGCGCGAGATGCGCCGGCTGATCACGCCTGCGCATGAATCCGCCGAAGAGCCAACGGACTACTGATGCTCGTTCCGATCAACCTGACAGGCGGCACGTACAAGCACCCGTCCTTGCCTTTGTCTGCTCAAGTTACCCGCAATTTCTGGCCGCAGCAGATAGACAATCCATCAGCGAAGTCTAGTTACGTCCTTGAATCATGGCCTGGGCTGACGCTGCTCGGAAGCGGGACAGGCGCTGACGGCGGGCAGTTTGAGCATAACGGCACGCTTTATCACGTCTGCGGGACCACGCTCTATTCCGTTGCATCGGACGGAACGCATACCAGCCTTGGAACCATAACCGGCACAGGGCCGTGCATTTTCGACGCGCTAGGCTCAAGCATCGCAATTGTGCGCGGTGGCGTGGTGAGCGTATGGAACGGTACTACGCTGTCCACTGTGGCCGGTGTGGAAACGCCGAACAGTTGCTCGCACCTGAATAACCAGATGCTCTACGATGGCGATGCAGGCAGGTTCTGTGTGTCCGATGTCGGGGCACTTGGAACGATCAACGCGCTTAACTATGCCACCGCTGAAAGTCTCGCTGACGACCTGTTGAGGGTGTACGCCTTCAGCGATCAGGTTTATCTTTTCGGCAATAAGACGATCGAGCTATGGTGGAATTCTGGCGTGGGGAATCCGCCATTCGACCGGGTACAAAACGCAACGATCAAGATAGGGCTGAAAGCCCTGCATTCTGTCGCAAGCAACAAAGATTCGCTGTACTTTCTCGGAACGGATTCTCGCGTCTATCGCGTCTCTGGCGGGCAATCCTTGGCGGTTACTGATCGCGCGATGGCCCGCGCCATTGAGGAATACTCGGACGCCTCGGATGCAATCGGCTGGTGCTTCACCAAGGACGATCAGTATTTTTATCAGATCACATTCCCTACTGCTGACAAATCTTTCATCTACCCAGAAGGCGGGCAATGGTTCGAGGTTTCATCAGGCGTCACTGGCGCGCGGTATATTGGCAATTCCTACTCCTACGCGCACGGCAGGCACCTTATCGGCGACTACCAAAACGGAAACCTGTACGAGCTGAGCGATTCAACCTATACCGAAAACGGCTCTGTGATTCGCCGGGTGAGAGATACCGGGCCTTTGCACGGCGGGCTGATGCGGGCGCAGGGCAAGCGGCTGGAAATGAATCGGTTCGAACTGATCATGGAGACCGGGGTTGGTATTGTGTCCGGGCAAGGCAGCGACCCGGTTGTAATGCTTTCCTTCTCTGACGACGGCGGCAGGACGTTTTGCACTGAGACTTGGGGGACGATAGGCCAACTCGGAGCGTATCGGTGGAAGATCGAATGGTTTGCGCTCGGCTCTTTCGATTCGAGGATTGTACGTGTTGCCATTTCTGACCCGGTTAAAGTTTCGATTCACTCGGCTGCGGCTGACATTGAAATTGGCATCTGATGAACACGATCCAACCGCCGCCGCCTCCGCAGAAGACGGGGAATGCGCAAGTTGATCTGTACCTGCGCCGAATCTACGAATGGGCCTATCTGCTCTGGTACTACCAGACCGGGGCGGGGATACAAGATCCGGCGATAACCGGATCGACAGGAGCCGCGGCTAGCTCCAGTGGAATCGTAATTCCTGGAATTGACGGAGAGGATGGCGCGGATGGGCTGACGATAATCGGCCCGCAAGGTCTTAGAGGATTTTCCGGGTTGACCATTCCGGGCATGGACGGTCAGGATGGCGAAGACGCTTACATGGGCGTCTCGACTGGTTTGTTTGATCCATACGGCGCAGCAGCAGCAGCGCAAGCAGCCAGCCAGCCAGCAGACGCCGACCTGACAACGTGGGCCGGGGTGACGCCTGGCACTGGCGTCGCTACAGCTTTGGCGGTCAACGTCGGCACTGCTGGCGCTGTTGTCGTCAACGGTGGCGCGCTTGGAACGCCGTCAAGCGGGACATTGACCAACGCATCAGGATTGCCCGCTGCCGGAGTAACGGGCACTGCCCTTGTTGCCGCGGCGATCGGCAGCACGGTGCAAGCCTACAATTCCAATCTTACTGGAATAAATCAGGCTCTGGACACAACGGCGAGTCCAACCTTTGTAACGGTAAAGCTGTCAGGCTTGACCGATCTTAAAATTCCCAAACACGTTGCCGATGCCACTGGCCTTGCTGATACGACAATTACGGTGTCGGCGAACAATGAGGTTACGAACGCAAGCCAACCGGCGTTTCTCGCGCTCAGCAATACGGGTGGCGCCAACGTCACAGGCGATGGGACTGCGTACACCGTCGTATTCGACGCGGAAGTATTCGATCAAAATGCAGACTTCGCCAGCAACACCTTCACCGCTCCGGTGACAGGCAGGTATCAATTGAATGCTTCAGTGTTTCTTGCTGGTGTGGCGGTCGCAAATACCATCGTTCTGCAAATCGTCACGTCGAACAGGACGTACCAGGAGCAGATCAACAACCTCAATGGGAACGACCAAATAGGATTTTCTGTTCTGGCAGATATGGACGCAGCTGATACGGCGACCGTTTCGGTAACCGTATCTGGTGGGGCCAAAGTCGTGTCAACCGTAGGGTCCGGCTACTCTAACTTCTCCGGGTTTTTGGAGGCATGACGTGATACTCGAAATTGAAATATCCGTCGATGATCTCGCCGCCATAGCTCATGTGGTTGGCTCTGACCCGGATTGCGCGATTACTGGAGAGCCGCCTGAAGTGTGCTGGGCGCGACGAGCTTTCGAGAAAATAGGCGCAGAAGCAATCCGGACAAAAATCGCGAAATACCGTGATGCCTACATTGCGGAAAAAGCGGCACGCGGAGACGCTTACCAAAACGCTGCACAGAAACGAGCAGCGGCGGAAGCCGAAGCAGCAGCCAACATCAAAGCAGAGGCGGAAGCGAAAGCCAAAGCGCTAGCTGAAGCGCAGGCCGCCGAAGAAATAAGATTCCAGACTGCCGTTGACGCGGCGGTAGCCAAAGCTATGCAGCAACCCTGACAAAAGCGAGGAAATCATGGCGGCAAACAAAATTTTCAACTTCGGCCCGGTTGCGATGTCCGCGACCCTCACAACCAACATTTTGAATTCAGCCATCACGTCGCTTGCTGGGCCGGTAGGCTTTACGGCGACGCAGCCGTGCATCATCCTTCGACATATCCGCATCGTGAACAAAACAGCGGGCGCGGTGACATTCTCACTTTGGAAAGGCGCGAATGGAGCGAATGCGGCCGGCACGGAAGTCATCGGCATCGGCAAGAGCATTCCGGCAAATGACGTGTACGACTGGTACGGAATGATGAGATTTGATGCCGCTGATTTCCTTGTTGGCGGTGCGAGCGCTGAGATGAGCCTTAGCATTCAGGGGGAAGGGGAAATTGGATTTGTCTAGGCCCACGCCTGACGAAATCCGGCGCGTGCTCTGCGACGCTGAAATATGGGAGCGCGAGACCGACGATGCCAGCCCGCAAGCGTTTCCCGGACTGCCTGATTCTGTTTCCTGCATCGGCGGCTACACCGGAGAGGCGATTATAGGGCTTGCGATGACGCACCATACACCTGACGGCCTGAAGTTTCACTTCGCCGTCCTACGGCCCTACAGATGGCTGGCAAGGGCATTCCTTGCGCGCGTCTTGGAAGTGGTCGGGCCGGTGTACTGCGACATTCCAGACTGCTACCGGGCGGTGATCAACTTCGCCAAGCATGCCGGGTTTGTCGAAACCGGGAAAAGCGGGGCTTACGTGAAAAACGGAATCAGTTACCCAAGGACTCGGCTATGTCGATCATAAGTGATATTTTTGGAGGCGGTGACGCGGCTGATGCTTCCCGCCAAGCGGCTGACGTTCAGGCGCAGGCCACGCGAGAGGCTACGGCGTTTCAGAAAGAGGCGCTAGGCCAAACTCGCGCCGACCTTCAGCCGTTCCGCCAAGCTGGTGAAGCGCAACTGCCTGGGCTGGCTAAGGACGTATCCAGCCTGTCCGATCTGACCGGCGATCCGAACAAGCAGAAGTCGTTTATCGAGAACAACCCATTTTTCAAGCTGCTCGCAGACGACGCGCAGAGCCGCCTGTTCGCCAATCAAGCAGCCAAAGGCAAGGTCGGCTCAGGGGAGACCGCGAAGGCGCTGCAAAACAGCCTTCTCCTACTCGGGCAGGACTTGCTCAATCAGGACGTGAACCGGAAGAACATCGCTCTGAATCAGCGGTTCAACTTGACGACCTTGGGAGAGAACGCCGCGGCAAGGCAGGGAACGGCCACGCAGAGCACGGCGGCGAACATTTCCAATCTCGCCACTGAGGGAGCGAACGCAACCGCTTCCGGCATCGTCGGCGCGCACAACGCGAAAACTGCGGCCACGAATACCGGAATCAATACCGCCTTGTCCGTTGCTAGGCTCATGCTATCCGACAGGACGATGAAAAAAGAAATCAAGAAAGTCGGCAAGGATGATCAGGGGCTGAACCTCTACACGTTCAAGTACAAGGGCGACGACAAGACCCGCATCGGCCACATGGCGCAGGACGTGGAGAAGAAAATACCGGATGCCGTGAAGACCATCGCCGGCATCAAGTTCATTGATTACGGAGAAGTTCATGCCGCCTCTTGACACGTCGATCCCGCTTCGGACTACGACCATTGACCCGTCGCAGGGGCTCAATGCTCTGGCTGGTGCATTCCAGTACAAGGCGCAGCAGCAAGAACGCGCGCAGACGATGGACATGCGCAAGCAAGAATTCGAGTTGCGCAAGCAAGAGGCCGCGGGCAATCAAGAACTGCGCCAGATGCAAATCGCGTCTGCCAAGTTTCAACAACTGGACGACAGGGAGAAAAGACGCCTCAAAAGCACCATCCTCGGCGCGGCGCAGCTGAACACGTTTCTGGACGCCGGCGACACCGAAGGCGCGGCGAACTTCCTGCAAACACGCAGGGGGCAGATCGAGCAGGCCAAGGCCATTGATCCGAGTTTCGACACCAACGAGACCGATCAAGCCCTTGGGATGCTCAAAGCGGGCGACGTTGAAGGGCTGAAGAAAGTCACGGCGAACGCGATCAAGCTCGGGCAGGAATTGAAGATACTGGAGAAGCCGAACAAAAGCGAGCCGTTCACGCTTGGCGAGGGGCAGCAGCGGTTTGGGCCGGATGGGAAGTTGATTGCCAGCGTTAAGCCGAAATCCAAGTTGCTGACAGCAGAGGAAATGCAGCAGAAGATGCAGATTGCTGCGGCCGGCAAGCCAAGCGTCAATGTCAAAGTTGATACCAAAATGGGCGAGAGTTTCGCCAAGGAAATCGGCCCAATGATGACCGAATCGCGGTCGGCGGCTCAAGGCGCGCTGACGGCAATCGACACGGTGAAACGAATCCGCGGAGCAATCGAAAGCGGCAACGTATCTCTTGGCCCGACTGCGACCGTGCGGCAAAACCTGAATCAGTTCGCGCAGGTCTTGGGCGCGGCCGGAAATACCACGGAAGAAAAGCTCGTGAACACGAGAAACGTCATTCGCGGGCTGTCTCAATTGGCGCTTTCGGCTCGGAAGCAGCTCAAAGGTCAGGGCCAGGTCTCCGACTACGAAGGTAAGTTGCTTCAGCGCGCAGAGGCCGGCGAGGTAAGCGATTTCACCATGCCGGAGCTGAAAGACTTCATCACCGTAACCGAAAGGATGGCCGGCAAGGTCGTGAAAGAACACAAGCGCACCCTTGACGTGATGAAGACAAATCCAAACGTATCGCAATTCGTCCCGTTCTACGATGTTGGAGAAGATGCCGGCGAAGTGACGGTAGGCAGGTTCAAGGTGAAGGTCAAATAATGGCCGAGTACGTTGTTACTGACCCAGGCGGGCGGGAAGTTACGCTAACCGGCGATTCGCCTCCGACCGAGCAGGAACTGGAGCAGGTATTTGCTGCCATCCCGAAACAGCAAGCCGCGGCGCCAGCAAAGGCGCCAGTGCAGACGCCCGGCATGGTTAAGGGCGTGGCAAATGAAGCGCTGCAGGGCGCGACCTTCGGCTTTTCCGATGAAATTCAATCCGTGATTGCCGCCGCAGTCGCGTCTCCGTTTATCTCCGACAAAACCTTCAGCCAGTTGATGATCGACGCCCGCAATTCCCTGCGGGACGAATCCGGCGCATTCAGAAAGGAGAATCCGAAGACGGCGATTGCGGCGAATATCGCTGGAGGGCTGGCGACTGGTGGGGCTGCTGGAATGGCGAAACTCGCCGCCACCGCTCCGATCAAGGCTGGCGCGGTGGCTGGCGCGGTGGCTGGGGCTGGATTCTCGGACTCGCCCGAGCTGCTGAGCATGAGCACAGCGCTTGATACGGCCATTGGCGGGGCCGCAGGCGGCGTCCTGGGCGCTGTCCTACCCAAAGCCATAGATGCGGTCTCCAGGACGGTTAAAAAGGCCCTGGGCAAGTCTCAGATACAGGTATTCGACAACGCCGGCCAATTTACCGACGACGCCATGACGGCCTTGGACGATATGGTGAAAAGCGGCAAGGCGACGGCCGGCGAGGTCGACGAGGTAATCCGCCAGGGTTTGCAGAAAGAGCGCATTTTGACGCCGGAGCAGGCGCGGCGCTTTAATCTGTTCGTGTCCAATAAAGTCACCCCGAACAGGGCGAATCTTACGCAATCAGCAGATGATTTCAGCAATCTACAATCGGCCTTGAAGCGTAGCGGTCCAGTTGCGGAGAATGTTGCAGGCCAGGACAAGCAATTGACGGCGCTTGCGATGGGCGCGCAGGAAAAGATCAGCTCGCGCGCAGGGAGCGTGCCGGAAGTCAATGCCGGCGTCTTCAGGGTTGTTGACGACATCGTTACCCGAACCGACAAAGCCGTAGGCGCAGCCTACAAGGTCGCAAACGATGAGGCAAAGGGACAGCCTCGGGTAACGCTCGAAAATCTCGCCAAGGCTGTCAGCGACAACCGCGGCTCTGAGAATGTGTCCGGCGGCGTCATTTCGTCCCTGCGTGGCGTGTTACAGAACAAAGGTCTGATCACGCAGGACGCTATTGTAAAAAAACAGATGCACGGACGCACAGTTGAAATTGGCGGCGACATAGACATCAATAAGCGCGGCGCGAGAATTACCGAGCAAGGCCTGCGCAAACTCACCGTCAAGGAAGCTGAGGAAATCCGTCAGCACCTCAATTCGCTATATGACAGCGTGACGCCGCAAGGTAGGCGACTGATCCGGGAACTGAAGGACGCGATTGACGAAGATGTGTCCGGGGCTGTTGGCGCTGATGTGTTCAAGGAAGCGCGCGCGGCAAAGATCACCTTTCAGCAGATGATCGAGCGCGGCCGGCGCAACAAGTTCGACAAGACGGCAGGCGGATTCCTTGAGGATGTAATCGACAACAAAATCCCGGAGGAACAGATCACGCGGCGGCTGATCGGCGGGCGGGATGATGATTTCATGAAGTTCAAGAGCTTCCTGAATGATGACGCCGGGCCAGCGGGGCAGCAGGCATGGGACGATATCCGCGCCCAGGTGCTACGCGGGGCAATCGATAAAGCAACGTCCACGATGGGCAAGGGCGAAGGCGGGCAGGGTGTCTTTAACGTGCGCCTGTTCAAGAACGAACTTAAGCGGCTTCAGGATTCGAAGAAATACCCAGAACTGTTCAACGTGGACGAAAGAAAGATGATTGCGGACATCATCGAAATCGGCAACCTGCGCATTCCGGTAAGCATGGTGCAGCAGGGCAAGGGGCCGACTGAACTTGCTGTGAATGAACTGCGCAAAGGAATAATGAAGAAGATTCCGTTTGTCGGCGAAAAAGCGACAGAGCTATGGGATGCCGTAGCGAACCTGCGAGCAGATCGCAGGCTGTTGGACGTTACTCGCGAGACTTCGGTCGCGCTAAGAAAATAGACTTCACCTTTCCGGATAGGTAAATCACTATCGGCGTTGGGTAGAGGGTTTCCTTTTCGTCGGCTGACATACCCTCGTTAATCGTAGCTGTCCCGCAGAAGAACGCCGCAAGAAAAGCCGCATATTCCGGCAGGACGAACGAGAAAGCGTAGTAGTACCCCGCCGGCCAGACCACGAAGTATTTAAGCAATACCACCGTTTTCAGCAACCAGAACGGCGCATTGATTTTCTTCAACTTGCTCGCCCACTCGGGGACAACGAGCAGGGCGAACACAATCACAAGTAGTCCGAAAGTTTTCACGGAGCCTTCATTATGGCATGGTCGCCTATCGGTTTAACCGTCCCGCAGTACGTGGATTCCAATGGTACGCCCTATTCCGGGGCCGTGCTGAAAGCCTACGCCGCAGGGACTTCTACGCCTATCAGCATGGCGACGGACAGCACCGGGGGAACGACCGCGACAAGCGTTGCTCTCAACGCCTCTGGTTATCCAGCCGTCTCCGGGAATGTGATTATTCCGCACGTCTCTGCGAACTACAAACTGGCCCTATACCCAACGCAAGCGGCGGCTGACGCGAATTCAGGTGCTTTGTGGAGCGTAGACAACCTGGTCCCGTTGGGTTTAAGTTTATTCGCCACCGTAGCAAGCATTACCGCTTTGTCCGCAACCCTCGCAACGAGCGCTGGCGCTGCGTTGATAGGGTATATTCGCGCCGCTACCGGGGCGGTGCTGCGCACACTGCAAAGCAAGGCGGACGATGATATTAGCCTGTTCGACTTCCTCACGCCGACGCAGATCACGCAGGCGAAAGACCTCACGACAAAGCCGGATGTAACGGCGGCGCTGATCGCGGCCATCGCATCGCTTCCGACACCGACAGGCGGAACGATCACCGTCCCTTGCCCGTTCAACGCAAAGATTTCGTCTCGCATCACGTTTGACAGGGCGGTGCGCCTGCTTGGAAAAGGGAGAGGCGGGATCATCCCGGCACAGACGGCGGCGGTGACATTCACCAAGGCGGCAGCGCTGCAAGATGTCGCGTTCGCGATGGATTATCTCAGCAGCGGGATCGAGAACCTGAACGTCGATTGCGAAGCGGGGCATTCCGGCTATGCAATCCAAACAAGGTCACAGACCCCCGTGCTGCGCAACGTCTCGGTTTATAACGGCACCGTGCGCGTCGGCAAGGACACACTCAGCGGGCACCCGACATCTGGCGGGTTCCTGCTCGATCGATTGTGCGTGGCGTTCTCGAACACATCGGTTGCCGCTGGCGCGTTTGTGGTCGGAACGGCCTACATCGTCGAGGCGGTCGGCACCACAGACTTTACGCTGATCGGCGCGGCGGCAAACACACAGGGGTTGCCGTTCGTGGCAACAGGAGCGGGCACCGGATCAGGCACGGCGATCGCTATGAGGTACTCGAACACCATTGTCACCGCAGGTTCGTTTGTGACCGGCGTGAGATATATGATCGTTGCTGTCGGAACCACAAACTTTACGTTGATCGGAGCGACAGCTAGCACAGCAGGCGTGTCGTTTGTTGCAACCGGCGTGGGGGCGGGATCGGGCACCGCAATAGCTGTGTACGGCCCTGCAATCCACATCTGCGATGCGAACGCAGCAACCCCGTCTAACGGCGGCGTAATAATGCACCCGCGCACGTTGTTCTTCAACGGCGGGCCTGGCATTTGCTTCGAGAACTCGCAGCACAACGAAGTCATCGGTATCAATCCAGAGGGATCTGTCGCGCAGTACGGGCTGACGTTTGTCGGAACGGCGAACAACAACCGGATATTCGGCGGCGATCCAGACGAGACAGCCGGCACAGTAATGAAAAGCATCCACGTCGGCACCGGATGCTCGGATAACTACATCAGCGGTGCCGCCTGCGTTCAGGGGTTGCTTGACGAGGGAACGCGCACATGGATCGACGCGCCATACAACGGAGTGACGGCGGGCCTGTGCAAAATACCAGTTCCCGTAACCGCGCCTTCGGTCGCTGCCGCCGTATTGCATACAACGAGTGGATCGGTGAGCGTCGCATCCGGAGTGGCGACGACATTGTTCACGCTGCCGGCCACGACGCCGGGTGTGTTTTTCGTTCACGCATCGAATGATATATCGGCAAGCGGAACCTTCACAGCGGCGGGCGTGGTTGGAGTGACGAATACGAACACCGCCGCCGTGCTACTGCAAGCAATGAACGGGGCAGGCTTGGCGCTGACGGTATCGGGGGCTACCGTGCGGGCGACACAAACATCAGGCGGCGCGCTCGACATCTCGTGGTCTTATCAAAGATTCGCTTAACCCCCAGACTGGCATACGCAGAAGAGTGTATCGACGCAACTTTAAGAACGACCAATAATCAAAAGGGACACCCGATGGCATCATCCGAGGAGTTTCAAGATGCGAGCACAGACTACGGACCACTATCACAAAGGCAGGCGGAAAACGTCGCAGACCTCGCGGCTCGGCGCGCTGAGGAGCGCGTGTACGCGCGAATCGGACGCTCTGTGGTTACGAAGACTCTATACACTCTCGGGGCAGGCGCTGCTTTCATTGCTGCTTATATGTCCGGTTGGTTTCATTTTGGCCCGAAGTAGATTATGGACTTCGACCAAGCATTCGACCGGCTGATCAGCAATGAGGGCGGGTACGTCAATAATCCCGCCGACCCAGGCGGAGAGACCAACTGGGGCATCAGTAAGCGCAGCTACCCGCACGTAGACATCAAGAACCTCACGCGCGAGCTCGCGCGCCAGATCTACCTGGCCGACTTCTGGCGGCGCGGACAGATGGATCAATACGACCAGGCCATCGCCTTCCAGGTGTTTGACATCGCCGTCAACAGCGGGATAGAGACCGCCGTGCGCCTCCTGCAGCGCGCCGCTGGCGTTGCCGATGATGGCCACATCGGGCCGGTGACCGTGGCCGCGATCAAAACAAAGAGCGTCACCGACATGCTGATGCTGATCACCGCCGAGCGCCTGGACTTCTGGCGGCGACTCTCCACCTGGCCGCAATTCGGAAAGGGATGGGCGGGCAGGGCGGCAACGGATCTTCGATACGCAGCGCAGGACTCATAATCATGCGAATGGCAGACGCATCTCTAGCGATCATCCTTCTGTTGGTCACCTGGTCCTTTTACCTCGCCCAGAAAGACCCGACCGTCAGCTTCAACCTGTTCGATCTGGTAATGGAGAACGGCAGGGTATCAAAGCTCGCCGCTGCATTCGTCGTCGGCGTGATGGCCCTCACTTGGATAATGATCCGTCTGACCGTGGACGGGAAAATGACAGAGGGCTACGTCGGATTGTACGGGACCATCGTCATTGCCCCGGTGATCGCAAAGCTATTCAGCCCCGCGCCGCCGGCCGGGACCACCACAACCACCACGGGCGCTACGTCCACGACGACGCAGACCGTGGAACAACCGAAGGTAACGTCATGAAGAAGCAAAGCGGAGTCATAGCCATGGTCTGGCTCTATCTGGCCGGCGCGATCGCGGTGATCGTGGCCCTGACCGGCTTGGTGCTGGCGTGGAACAAGTACACGGCCGGCCTGGACCAGAAAGGGTACGACCGCGGGGTTGCCGAAACCACAGCGGCCTTCCAAAAGCGTGACAACGCTCAGCTGCAGGCTGCTCTTGCCGCGCAGCACGCTGCGGAGGTGCTGGCGGCCCAAGCCGAGCGAACCGCGCTCAAATCGCAATCTGACGCATCCCAGGCCTATTCGAAAGGAGTCAATGATGGAAAAGCTAAGACTGCTGTTCTTGTTGCCGCTGCTCGTGCTGGCTCTCTGCAGCTGCGGGACCCGGGGAATCAAACCGGAGCCTGCCCCGCCCGCAGTGGTCCAACTGGCGAAGCCTCGCTTGCCGGACCCGCCGCCGGAGGTGATGGCGGTACGGGAGCCAAGCTTTCAGCAGAGGCTAGTGGATTTCTTCTCGCCCTCACCGGCGAAGCCGACGACACCGCCCGCCAGCTCGCCGCTGCTCAAGCCGTGATAACATCTGATCGGGTGCTTTGTAACGCGCCATAGCGGTCCGCTGTGTGGGGATTTTCTTCCGTCCGATCCCAGATAGCACGGTCTTCATCCGCTCCGGGTACAGGTGGGCGTACCGCCTGCTGGACTGGATGGATTCATGGTGCAGCGCCTCCTGAACGTCGGTCAGGGTACCGCCGTCGCTGACGATCACCGACGCCAAGCTGTGCCGCAGATCGTGCGGGTTCAGGTCAGTCCGTCCGATTGCCGCCCTGGCTTCGCGGAACCGCGTGTAATAGGCGGCATAGCCGCGCGCGAATGGTAAGTGCCGAAGATCGCCGCGGGCCTCCGGATGGACCCATTTCATGCGTTCTGCGCCGCTCTTGGTCTTGCCGAGGTAGAGCCACACGTCGTCGCCATTGCGGCGCACGTCGGCGGCGGTGCGCGGCAGCAGCTCAGCGCGCCAACGCAGGCCGCAGTAGAACGCAAGCCGAAAGATGGCGCGGGCATCCGGATCCTTCAATTCCTTCCACAGCGCCTTCAACTGCGGCAGCCTGGCGTACACCTGGCGCTCGTTCCTGACCGTGGGCATGCTCATGCGGTCGGTGTAATCCCGGTCCCCGTAGTTGTGCTTTTTGTAGGCGTACCGGACAGCGGCCTTGAGGTAGGCGAGACGGTTTCTGATCGTGGCCGGAGCGAACTTGCCGCGCTGGGCGATCTCGTAGCGGGTGGCGAGGTCAGAGACTTCGGACAGGTCAGCGGCCTCGATCTCTGGGAGCAGCTGCGCGAGGTCCTGCGCCGCCTTCACCCCGTTCTTCAGATCCGGGCAGCGATGCTCCAGGTACAGCTTGACGGCCCCGGCCAGGCTCAGGCGCGGCTGTTCGAGGCCCGTTGCGACGGCGTAAAGGCGATGACCTTGGCTCCGGTCGTAGGCTTCTGCTTGAGCGCGACTCCAGCCTTTCGGAAGCAGTTTCGTAATGCGGCTGCGCCGTCCGCCAATGATCCGGTCAAACTCGAAGCGCCAGCGAGCGCGTGCTTTGTCGAAGTAGATCGGCATTGTGCTAGGTGGGCGTCCAGATCGTTCTTATTCCAGCGGATGCGCCGGGGCGACAGATTATAGCGCGGGAGGTCGAGCTCGTAGATCGACCGGACCGGGACGTTGAGATACTCGGCGGCTTCACGCGCGGTCAGAAGCATGGCACTCCCTGCTCGCGCAGCCATGCCCTGTAGGATGCGACGTGCTCCGGACATAGGTGGTGGTCTTTGTCGATCTCGAAGGCGTGCGCCTCGCACAGGTGACGGTCGCAGGTTATGCCGCCGGCAACTTTCCAGTCGCACTGATAGCCGGTCATCCATCCGCAGGCCGTACCGTCTGGCCGACGCTCGCGACATGCCGGCGGCGCTGTCTTGTTTCTCCGGCCGCCGAAGTTGACGTGGACCGTCATGCCGGAGGGAGTGCGGTACCAGGGCATTACTCGCCGATCACCGGAAACGGCCAAGGCTCGGCCGGGTTGATTACCGTTTTACTTGGCTTCGCCTTCGTCTTGATGGCGGGCGGCTCCGGCAATTCCATCCAGTGCGTCACCCGCGCGCCAAGCGGATCAGCCGAGACGTAGAACCACTGGTCGCCTTCGTGGTATCCGGTCCAGACCTCGCCGTCGTCCAGCGCGATCAGGACCGTTGTCTCGTCGTCGGGGAGTTGCTGGGAGGCGTCGATCCAAGTGCTCACGCTGACCCCCAGAATATCGCCACCCAGATCAGCAGCGTGATGATCTCCGGAATCCAGCCATCGGCGTCAATGCGATGCTCTTTGGCGGGTGTGCTGCTGGTGATCGCGCTCATGTAAATAGGTCCCCAAGTGCTTTGCGCTCGCGCCGTGTTGCATGCGCGTTGCGCTGATGGTGGTCATGGTCATAGGCCAGGTGGCATTTCTGGCACCAGGCGCGCAGGTTGTCGTCGGTACAGTTTTCCGGCGTGTGGTCCAGGTGGGCGATCGTCAGCACAATCAGCGTGACCGAATCGCCGTCAGCCAGTTCCCAAGATTCGCCAAGCATGCCGTCGTTCGTCAATGCTCCGGTCCGGTTGTTGCGCAGCCAGCCATTCGGAGCGCGGCAGGTAGGAAAAGCCGGCGAGCCCTCGCAGCATTGGCCAGCGCGGGCAAGAATGCGCGCCCGGATCTGCTTCCAGTCCTTCGGATACCGCGCAGCGTTTTCTTTCTTGATCGGCACGATTTTGGTTGCTCACTAATACCCGTACCCGTACCCGTCCCCGTACCCGTCCCCGTACCCGTACCCGTCCCCGTACCCGT
>ORMF010777930.1_pt1 | contig 14648 bp, 6 predicted proteins | sample 1779871 | NCBI WGS metagenome assembly ORMF01 (sample SAMEA104232316, study PRJEB22302) | groundwater metagenome | biome: forest; feature: aquifer; material: groundwater | place: USA | collected 2011-08-07 | depth 5.4 m | reverse complement strand
TCGGCACGGCGACCGCCGGTGTCAATTCGGCCTCGGTAGCATTCACGGCGCCGTCCAGCACGGGCGGGTCTGCGATCACGGGCTATACGGCAACGTGTAATCCAGGGGCGGTGACAGGGACGGGAGCAGCCAGCCCGATCACGGTGAGCGGGTTGACAGGCGGGACGACTTACACGTGCACGGTTACGGCCACCAACGTGGTAGGGACGAGCGCCCCCTCCAGTGCCTCGAATTCCTTCATCCCATCCACGCCTATCGCCGCGCCCGTGCCTCCGGGCCTCGTTAGCTGGTGGCGCGCCGAAGGCAATGCGCTGGATACCCTGGGCGCCAACAACGGAACGCTGCAAGGCGGCGCAACTTTCGCTCCCGGCGAAGTCGGCCAAGCCTTCAGCTTCAACGGGTCGAGTAGCTATGTGACCGCGCCCGACTCCCCGTCGTTGCGGCCGAGCAGCCTGACAATGGAAGGATGGGTGAATTTTAGTTCCGTGGCCTCGGGTCTGATAACTTTGTTCGGTAAAACTCTCGGGACGGGCAATAACGACTCGCACGTGGTCTGGTACCAGGGCGGCGCGCTGCACGGTTTTGTCGGTAATACCGGGGGCGGGCAGGCCATCGCATACACCTGGACGCCGGTGCTCGGCACTTGGTACCACGTGGCGCTGACGTTCGACCAGGCAGGCCAGTCCCTCGCGCTTTATTTGAACGGCGTCGCGGTGGCATCGGGCACGGCTGCGATCACCGTCGGCTACGACAACCACCCGCTGCTGATCGGTGCGGAGTGGGAGAACGAAGTGCTGTCCTACTTCTTCCCCGGACTGATCGATGAAGTCGGCTTGTTCAACCGCGCACTCTCGGCCTCGGAAATTCAGAGCATTTTCAACGCCGGCAGCGGGGGCATGTCCACCCTGCCCGACCTCAGCGTGACGAAGACCCACTCGGGCAACTTCACGCAGGGACAGACCGGGGCGACCTATACGATTACTGTGAGCAACAACGGAGTGACGACCACCTCCGGCACGGTGACCGTAGCCGACACGCTGCCGGCAGGACTAACGTCAAGCGCGAGCAGGCCGCCGGCTGGCCGGCCGACGCCGACGCCGCGGGGCTTTACGGCGAAGAACGCCATCGGGACCGGCTGGAGTTGCATCGCGCTGACTTGCACGCGGAGCGATGCGCTCGCGCCGGGCGCGAGCTATCCACCGATCACCGTGACGGTGGATGTGGCGGCCAATGCAGCCGCTTCCGTAACGAATACCGCCACGGTTTCCGGCGGCGGCGAGACCAACACCTCAAACGACATCGCCAGCGATGTGACGACCATTCTGCCCACGGCAGCCATAGTAAACATAGACGCCACGCTGAACGGATGTACCTTCTCGGCATGCAACGGGTCCCATCCCGGCGTGGGAGCAACCGTCATCCCGTTAACTCCCAAGAATCAGGTAACTCTCGGACCGGGGACTTACACCGTCACGAATGGCACCGGACTGCCGGGCGCCAATCCGGCTTTCACGGCCTGGAGATTTGATGGAGGGAACGACTGGGTTTGGAGCTTCATTATCGCCAACGATGCGACAAACACGGTCCTGATGGATGCTTGCTGTTCTAACAGCGCCGTCCAGTCCACGCAAGCCGCCGCCGCTGGTGAAAGTTCGGTCAAGAGCTTCTTGGCCACCTTCACGCTCGCCAGTACCACGACGCTCGATTTCATGATCGAAGATTATGCTCTGGGTGATAATGCCGGCGGCGTCGCATTGTATGTCGCGCTTGTGCCAGCCGCCGGAACCATCGGCACAGTAGCGGGGAATGGCGCTGCTGCCTTCTCCGGCGATGGCAGTGTGGCGACCAGCGCCGCGCTGAACGCTCCCGTCGGCGTGGCGGTGGATACAGCGGGCAATTTCTATATCGCCGACGACATCAATAACCGGGTCCGCAAGGTGACTCCGGCCGGGATCATCAGCACGGTGGCTGGTACAGGGACCGCTAATTTCTACGGCGACAACGGTCCGGCCGCCAGCGCCGCCTTGAATAACCCCGTCGGCTTGGCAGTGGATGCGGCGGGTAACATCTATATCGCCGACATTAACAACCGTCGCATCCGCAAGGTGGATACGGCAGGGGTCATCACCACCGTGGCTGGTAACGGCGCCGCTGGTTTTTCCGGCGACGGCGGACCGGCCACCAGCGCCGCGCTGCTGGATCCCACGGCAGTCTTCGTGGATGCGGCGGGCAATCTCTATATCGCCGACACTTCCAACAACCGCATCCGCAAGGTAACTGCCGCGACTGGGATCATTACTACCGTTGCCAGCAGTGGGACCTTTGGCTTTTCCGGGGACGGCGGCCCGGCCACCAGCGCCGCAATGGGCTTCCCGAGAGGAGTGGTGGCGGATGCGGCGGGCAACGTCTATATCGCCGACACGAACAATAACCGCATCCGCAAGGTGGATACTTCCGGGATCATCAACACTGTCGCGGGTACGGGAACCGCTGGCTTTTCCGGCGACGGGGGCCCGGCCATCAGCGCCGCGCTCAACGCCCCTCTCGGCCTGGCGTTGGACGCGGCGGGCAACCTCTATATCGCCGACGACTTCAATACCCGCGTTCGCGAGTTGACTCCCGCCGGCATCGTCAGCACCGTGGCGGGCAATGGGACCGCTGGTTTTTCCGGTGACGGCGGCCCGGCCACCAGTGCCCTGCTGAATACCGCTGTCGGAATAATAATGGGCGTGTCGGTGGATGCGGCCGGCAACCTCTACATCGCCGATTCCGGCAACAACCGCATCCGCAAGGTCACGAAAGGCGCCGCCGCTGGATCCACGGTAGCGATTAACCAAGCGGCCAGTCAGCCCGATCCCACTATCACGTCTCCGATCAACTTTACGGTGGTGTTCAATGAAGCGGTCACGGGCTTTACTACCGGAGATGCGACCTTGAGCGGGACTGCCGGAGCGACCACCGCTACGGTGACGGGCAGCGGCGCGTTCTATAATGTAGCCGTCAGCGGGATGACTCTATCGGGGACGGTGATTGCAACGGTCCCGGCGGGAGTGGCAACCGGCACGATCTCGGGCCTCCCCAATGCGGTCTCGGTCAGCATGGATAACACCGTTACCTTTAACCTCCCGGTCCCCGATCTCACCATCGCCAAAACGCATTCCGGCAGCTTCACGCAGGGCCAATCCGGGGCGATCTACACGATTACGGTAACCAACTCCGGAAGTGCCGCGACCTCTGGAACCGTGACGGTCACGGATACGCTGCCGGCAGGACTAACGTCGAGCGGTATAAAGCCTCCGCCTGGCCGTCCGACTCCGACGCCGCGGGAATTTACGATGAAGGACGCCATCGGGACTGGCTGGAGTTGTTCGCCGACTCTCACCTGCACGCGGAGCGACACGCTGGCGCCGGGCGCGAGCTATCCCGCGATCACGCTGACGGTGGACGTGGCCAGCAATGCCGCATCCTCGCTCACGAACACGGCGACGGTCTCTGGCGGTGGTGAGACCAACACCTCGAACGACACGGCCAACGATGTGACCACCATCAACCCGGCACCGGTCATCACTACCGTGGCGGGAAATGGGACGGCCGGTTTTTCGGGCGACGGCGGCGCGGCCACCAGCGCCATGCTGAATAGCCCGAATGGCATTGCGGTGGATTCGTCGGGGAATCTGTACATCGCAGACAAGGCCAACAACCGCGTCCGCAAGGTCAATCCCTCCACAGGGAATATCAGCACGGTGGCGGGCACGGGAGCCCCAGGCTTCCTCGGAGATGGCGGCGCGGCCACCAGCGCCAACATCTACCTTCCGACGGGGGTAGCGGTGGATACCGCCGGCAACCTCTACATTGCCGACTTTGGCAATAACCGCATTCGCAAGGTCACTGCCGCCACAGGCATTATCACTACGGTAGCGGGCAATGGTTTGATTATCTTCTCCGGCGATGGTGGTCTGGCTACCAGCGCCGCTCTGACCGCCTTCGGGGTAGCGGTAGATGCGGCCGGCAACCTCTACATCGCCGACTATAGCAATAACCGTATTCGCAAGGTCACTGCCGCCACAGGCATTATCAGCACGGTGGCGGGAACAGGAACCGCAGGCTTCTCCGGTGATGGCGGCTTGGCTACCAGCGCCCAGGTGAACTTCCCCTACGGGGTGACGGTAGATACGGCCGGCAATCTCTACATCGCCGACGTCGGGAATCACCGGATTCGCAAGGTCACTGCCGCCACCGGGAATATCAGCACGGTAGCGGGCACAGGGACCGCAGGCTTCTCCGGCGATGGCGGCCTGGCTACCAGCGCCCTTCTGAACAACCCGCAGGGGGTGGCGGTGGATGCGACCGGCAACGTTTACGTCGGCGACACAACGAATCAGAGAATCCGCAAGGTTACTGCCGCCACCGGGTTTATCTCCACGGTAGCGGGCAATGGGACCGCTGCCTTCTCCGGCGACGGCGGCGCTGCCGCCAGTGCCAGTCTGAACCAACCGACCGGGGTGGCGGTGGATGCGACGGGCAACCTCTTCATCGCCGACCAGTTGAATCACCGCATCCGCAAGGTCAATGCGCCGTGAGTGCCGTGACTGGCTCTTTGAAGGGCAACCCCGCAACCTTCAGCGCCACGGGCCCTGCGACGCTCACCTGTACCCGCGGTGACGCGCTGGGGTCGTCGTCGAGCTATCCGGGCATCAACGTGACGGTGAACGTCGCCAACAATTCCGAGGTCTCGGTATCGAACTCGGCGATGGTCTCCGGCTGGCGGCGAGACCAACACCACCAACGATACCTCCACCGACACGATCAAGTTGTTGACGGGATCGGCCGCGAGGACCTGCGAGTGCCGCATCTGAGTATTGGAACCACGGCTATTACTTCCACGGCTATTACACCGGACATATCATGTGCTAACGACACCACGGCTATTACTTCTTGACATCTGCCATAGTTGTCCTGTATAAAAGCGAACAACGGGGAGAGGACTGCAAGATCGGTTCTGTAGTTGGCGGTTAACATTAAGAGATTGGCCGGCAATTAGACTAATTTTTGGGTTGCTGTATAGCGCTGCAGTTTAGCCCCGGAGGGGCTGACCGTGAATAGCCGTAGGTTTCAACCTACGGTAAACCACGAAATGAGCAGCCCAACCCCGCAAGGGGTTGACCCCGGTGTTACTATACAGCAACCCTGAAAACGCCATAGGTAGGGCAATATGGCAAAGAGGATCTTGATAGGTATCGGGATCGTGTTGGCCGGTGCGGGCTACTTGCGCTTCGCCGCTGGGCAGCAGCAGACCTCCGGCAGCGCCGAGCGCTCCGCGGCGGTGAAAGCGGAATCTCCGAATCCGGCCAACGTTTCGGATCGCCGATTGTTCGTCAACCGCTATTGTATTGCTTGCCATAATGAAAAGTTACGCACCGCCGATCTTCTGCTGGACAAATCCAATATCGACAATGTAAGCGAAGATGCGGAGATCTGGGAAAAGGTCTCACGCAAACTGCGAGCTCGCGCGATGCCGCCCGTCGGCATGCCCCGGCCGGACAAGGACGGCTACGATTCGTTTATCCGCTACCTGGAAACCGAACTGGACCGCGCGGCGGAGACCCATCCGAACCCCGGCAGGCCCGCCGACCACCGGCTGAACCGCGCGGAGTACGCCAACGCCATCCGCGATCTGCTGGACCTGGAGATCGACGGCGAAGCGCTTCTCCCGCAGGACAACGCAGGATACGGTTTCGACAACAATGGCGACGTACTGGCAGTGTCGCCGCTGCTGATGGAAAGATATATGTTGGCGGCGGGTAAGATCAGCAAGCTTGCCGTCGGCGGTGGCTCCACTCGGCCGGCGGGCGAAACCTATACGGTCCTCAAGAACCTTGTTCAGAACAGCCGCGTTAGCGAAGACCTTCCCTTCGGCTCCCGGGGCGGCATTGCCATCCGTCACCGTTTTCCCGCCGATGGCGAGTACGTTATCAATGTGACGCTACAGAAAAACATGGATGGTTATATCCGCGGCATTATCAAGCCGAACCTGCTGGACGTTCGCGTGGATGACGCCCGGATCAAGCTGTTCACAATCGGCGGCGAGCGCAAGGGCAGATCGGGACCGGCATTCACCGCCAATCAGAATCCGGAATACCGCGGCGATCTGGAGCAGGTGGGCTACGAATTCACCGCGGATGAGGGGCTGCAGGTGCGCTTCCCGGCCAGGGCGGGCACTCATGTGGTTGGCGTCGCTTTCCTGAAGCAGCCGTCCAAACCCGAAGGCGTTTTGATGCCTGCGATGTTGCTCGGGGACTTCGACCACTATAAAGGCGGAGAAGCCGCCGTCGAGAGCGTCACCGTCACCGGACCCTACGACCCAAAGGGGCCGGGTGACACGTCCAGCCGGCGAAAGATTTTTGTATGCACCCCGAAGGGGAGCGGCGAAGAAGAGTCTTGCGCCAGGAAAATCGTCTCCGGGTTGTCACGCCTCGCTTACAGGCGGCCCGTGACGGACGCCGAAGTCCAGGATCTGATGGACCTCTATCGAGCCGGCCGGGGCGAGGGGAGCTTTGAAGCCGGAATTGAAATGGCGCTCCAGGGAATCCTGGCTGGACCGGAGTTCCTCTTCCGGACCGAAAGCGATCCGCCGAAAATTGCTCCCGGCACCGCTTACCGCATCGGCGATCTGGAACTGGCTTCGCGCTTGTCGTTCTTCCTTTGGAGCAGCATACCCGACGAAGAACTCCTGGACTTTGCCCAGCGCGGCGAACTAAAAGATCCGGCGGTACTGGAACGGCAAGTGCGGCGCATGCTCGCCGACTCACGCTCCCGGGCCATGGTGGACAACTTTGCCGGGCAGTGGCTCTATCTGCGCAACATGCGCCAAGTGTCGCCGGACCCGAACAAGTTTCCCGACTTCGACGACGAGTTGAGGCAGGCGTTCCAGAAGGAGACCGAGCTTTTCTTTGAAAGCATGCTGCGTCAAGACCGCCCCGTCGTGAACCTGCTGAACGCCGACTACACGTTCGTGAACGAACGGCTGGCGCGTCATTATGGCATCCCCAACATTCTCGGCAGCCGGTTCCGGCAAGTCCCGGTGACAGAGGAAGCGCGCAAGGGTCTTCTGGGTCAAGGGAGCATTTTGACGGTGACCTCCTATGGTGGCAGGACTTCTCCGGTGTTGCGCGGCAAGTGGGTGCTGGAAAATCTTTTGAGTATGCCGCCGCCCCCTCCGCCGCCCGACGTTCCCGCGCTGGAGGAAAAGAGCAAGGATGGCAAGGTGCTCACCATGCGCCAGGCGATGGAACAGCATCGCGCCAACCCGGCCTGCTCCGTCTGTCACAAAATGATGGACCCCATCGGTTTCTCGATGGAAAACTTTGACGCGGTTGGGAGATATCGAACGAGCTATACCGAAGCAAATGCCCCGATTGACGCTTCGGGAGTATTGTTCGACGGCGCCAATTTTCAGGGTGTGGTTGAGTTCCGCAAAGTGCTGCTGAGCCACTCCGACGAGTTTATCCGGACCGTCACGGAGAAATTGCTCACCTACGCCGTGGGACGCGGAGTTCAGTATTACGACGCCCCGGCGGTTCGCAAGATCCTGCGGGAGGCGGCGCCGGCCAACTATACCTGGTCGTCGCTGATTCTCGGAATCGTGAAGAGCGCCCCATTTCAGATGAGGAGGTCACATTCGTCATGATGATATTCAAGAAGGCCCTCGCTCGCCGCACATTCCTGCGTGGGATCGGGACCACGCTGGCGCTGCCCCTGCTCGACTCCATGGTCCCCGCGTTCGCAAGCACCATGGACACCGCGGCGAAACCGGTGCTTCGCCTGGGATACGTCTATCTTCCCATCGGCAGGATCATGGTCAAATGGATTCCGAAGACGGTGGGACCGGACTATGAACTGACTCCCACGCTGGAGCCTCTGGCGGATTTTCGGAGCCAGTTCGTCGTGCTCAGCGGTCTGAACATCAAGGCCGCCGACCCGCGTCCCGGAGAGGCTGGCGGCACACACGCCCGGCCCTGCGCTTCTTTCCTCACTGGTGTTCATCCGGCGCCAAATAAGTCGATTGGGATTTCGGTGGACCAAGTGGTCGCGAGGGAATTCGGGAAGCACACGCAGCTCGCGTCGCTGGAGCTGGGCTTGGATCCCGCCGAGTTTGCCGGCGGAGACGAAGCGGCGTACTCGGGCTACTTCCGCAGCACCATCGCATGGCGCAGTCCCGATACCCCTCTGCCCACCGAAAACAATCCCCGCAAGGTCTTCGAGCGCATGTTCGGAGACAGCGATTCCACCAACGCCGCCGAGCTGGCCCTCCGCGTGAAAGCGCAGCGCAGCATCTTGGACTCGGTGATGACACGAGTGAATCGCATGATGGGCACGGTCGGCACGGGCGACCGTTACAAACTCGGGGAGTATCTGGACGCGGTCCGCGATGTGGAGAGGCGCATCCAGGTGGCCGAGAGAGTTTCCGAGCGGGAAGCCTCCTCCCAGGATGAGCCCGCCATGGAACGTCCCGCCGGAATTCCGGAGACCTACGCGGAGCATGCCAAGGTCATCTTCGACTTGATGCTGCTCGCCTATCAGACCGATCTGACGCGCGTGGTCACGTTCATGATGGGCCATGAGGGAACCAACCGGACCTACCGCGAGATCGGCGCGTCAGACGGACATCACTCGCTGTCACACCACAAAGGATCGGAGGAGTCGATCGCGATGCTCGAAAAGATCGATCTCTATCAGTCCAAGCTGCTGGCCGGGTTCCTGGAAAAGATGCGGGCCACGCGTGATGGCGAAGGCTCTCTGCTCGATCATTCCATGATTGTCTGCGGCAGTTCGTTGAGCGACGGCAATCTGCACCTGCACAACGACGTGCCTATACTGGTGGCAGGCGGAGCCACGGGAAAGGTCAAGGGTGGCCGTCACGTCCGTTATCCCGGCGTGCCGCTATCCAACCTGCATCTGGCTACTCTGGACATGATGGGAGTTGCCTCGGACAGTTACATGCGGAAGGACAGCGACGGAACCGGGAAACTCGAAGGGCTTGCGGGATAGCGTCCCTCTGGCGGAGCGAATCGAAGGAGTCGTGAGGATGTTTGCGAAAGGCAGAAGCTACGGTGGCTGGATTTTGGTGCTGCTTGCATCCGTGAATCTGGCTGTCGCGGCCACCGATCTTCGTCTGGTGGATGCGGCCAAGGAGGGGGACTCGGGCGTTGTCCGTTCCCTTCTGACCGAGCACGTGGACGTAAACGCCACAAAGGCGGACGGCACCACCGCGCTCGCCTGGGCCGTATACCATGACGACCTGGAAACAGCCGGCCTTCTGATCCGCGCCGGGGCCAACGTCAATGCGGCAAACGACTACGGTGTCACTCCGCTGTCGCTGGCCTGCACCAACCGGAACGGCGCCATGGTGGAGAAGTTGGTCGGTGCGGGCGCGAATCCAAACGTAGCGCAATGGGACGGAGAGACCCCGCTGATGACCTGTGCGGGCGCCGGCGTGCTCGACGGCGTCAAGACCATGCTGGCCCATGGAGCCAGCGTCAACGCCAAGGAAAACCAGCAGGACCAGACAGCCCTGATGTGGGCGGCCGCCGAGAAACATCCTGAGATTGTTCGGGCGCTGGTGGAGCGCGGAGCCGACGTGCATGCGCGTTCCAGGCTGGTTCCCCTGCCGGAACCGTTTATTATCCCGACCAACAGCGTCTTCGGCAGCAACTATCCCCAGACGACGTATTTCCCCAAGTCGGCTGGTGGCTTCACGGCATTGCTGTTTGCGGCTCAACAGGGAGAAATGGAATCGGCGCGTATTTTGCTCGAGGCCGGTGCGGACGTGAACGAGCGCACCGAGGAGGACGGCACCGCCCTGGTGATCGCGACCGCCAGCGGGCATGAGAAGCTTTCGCTATTCCTTCTGGACAAAGGCGCCGACCCGAACGCAAAGGACGGCTACGGAATCACGCCTTTGCATTACGCGCTTCATGAGGGCCTGCTGACGCTGGCCGGCTTCAAGCCGTCATCCAGCGATCGCTTTGGGTGGCAGAGGCCGAACATGCCGGGGTTGGTCAAAGCTCTCCTGGCACATGGTGCGGATCCGAACGTTCGGGTCGGGAAGGCAATCGCGTCGCTGGATAACCCGTTTCTCGGCCGGGGGAGCGAAGATCCGCCACAGGTAGACCCGGTGGGGGCAACGCCGTTCATGCTGGCGACCGCGTCCGGCGATGTCGCCTCCATGCGCATTCTGGTGGAGGGTCGAGCCGATCCGAAAGCAACAACAGCCGAGGGTGTGACACCGATCATGGTTGCCGCGGGCTTGGGCACGGAGCGGAACAGCCGCGCGGAGAAGAATGCCGTCGAAGCCGCGAAGCTCGCGATTGCCCTGGGCGGCGACGTCAATGCGCCCATGAAGGACGGCCGTACCCCGCTGCACGCCGCCGTGTACCTGGGATGGAATGAAATGGTCCGGCTTCTGGTAGAATCGGGTGCGAAACTGGATGCCAAGGACATATACGGGGAGACGCCCATGAGCATCTCTCTGGGCGATCCCGAGGGCCTGCTCTACCGGAACCGTCCGGGAGGAAGATACGACGAGAGGTTCTGGAAGCCGAAAGGGCAAAAAGCGACGACGGAACTTCTCCTCAAGCTGGGTGCTCCGCCGTTCACCGGGAAAGTACGCGACCGCTCGGGCGAGTGATTCGGCGGCGCGTCATGAGCAATTCCGCTTCCTGCTTCCGCAGGCGCCATCAGCTATTTCGGAATTTCGGATAAGCAGGGTACATGAAAGGGCGGGAGGGCCGCCGCCACGCAAATCAACGTCGTGCTGAATTGGTTTGAGGAGTTACGGCGCAAAGCGCCCAGCAAGTAATCAGCGTTGTAGCCACGGCACGTTTTTTGTGCCGGGGGTTTTGCGCCCGAACCACTCCCGAACGTGCCCACGGCATAAAAAACATGCCGTGGCTACCTCTGGCCTCGATCATTCTTGCGCTTCCCCGCCGGCCTCGCCTTGTTCCGCAATGATTCGGCGGGCTTCTGCGGCGTCCGATTCCAGGACCAGGATGTCCCGCTTCGCCAGTCTTCCCACGTTCAAGGGAAAGAGGCTGTGATCCACCAGGGCGTTGGTCACGCTTTCAATCCCGGCGGTGCGAAGCAATTCCTGAACCATGCGCGCTTCCATCTCGTCCTGCGTGGAGTAGACCGGCGTCAACTTCTCGCGGGAGCGGTCCGGTGTGTTGGCCATAAGCGCTTGGCGTCCTTCTGTCCGGTGCGAATAAAAAAGCGGGCCGCTTCGGCCCGCCAACAATTTCCAACCTCGAATCTTTCCGCGCCTTACATCTTGTATCGTCCCATGTCCTCGTCGTTGAGGTTTTCGAGCCACTTCCGCAGCTCATCGCTGGTGGCCTTTTCGGAGGTGGTGCTGGCGAGTTTGGAGGATTTCAGCACGCCATCCTCCACAAAAATGGGGCAGTCGAGCCGTAAGGCCAAGGCGAGCGCATCGCTCGGGCGGGAGTCGATGCTAATGATCTGGCCATCCTGCTCGAGCCAGATCAGCGCGTAGTAGGTTTCCTCGCGCAGGTCGTTGACGACCACTTTGCGAACGGAGGTATGCAGGCCCAAGAGAAGATTCTTGATCAGATCGTGCGTCATGGGTCGGGGTGTCGAGACTTTTTCAATCTCCAGCGCGATGGCGTTGGCTTCGTAGACTCCCACCCAGATCGGCAAGACGGAGTTGCCATTGATGTCCTTGAGAATCACAATGGGCATGTTGGTCACCGGGTCCATCATCAAACCCCGGATTTTCATTTCGACTTCCATCGTCTCACCTCGAAACGCCAGGATTCTCCACCCCTCATCCTTGCTGCCTTATGATCCCATGTTATCGCACTCAATTCCACGAAAAAAGCGCCGCGGAAGAAAAGACGCGCGTTGCGCGGGATTATAGGACGCGCAATAGATCTTGCGGCGGGTTGGGCCGGTTTCCCGCCACGATGGGAAACGGCGATGCGCCGAACTCAGCCGCCGCTTCGCCAAGGGGAGCACTAAGACGATCAGGGCCGCAAGCTTCGCCGACCAGGCTATTGGGACCGGCCTTGGTAACCCGCACCTCCATGTAACGGCCCGCCGCGGCCGCATCAAGCAGTGCGTCGGGGACCGTGAAATTGAGCATGATGTTTTGCGTGGTCCGTCCCTTCCACTGCGGCTTTCCGGCGTCTTCGCGGTGGTTCATGCCTTCCACCAAGACCTCCTGGACGGTTCCCACGAGCCTCTGGTTCCGCTCGACCTGGATCGCTCTCTGGCGGTCCTGAAGGATTCGCAGGCGGCGGCCTTTTTCCTCTTCGGGGATGGCGTCTTCCATCGCGAGCGATGCGGTGTTGGGGCGCGGCGAGTATTGGAACGAGAAGATCGAATCGTAGCCGACTTCATCGAGCAGCGTCATGGTCTCGACGAAATCGGACTCCGTCTCGCCAGGGAATCCCACGATGACGTCGGTCGAGATGCTGATCGGATGGTGCGCCGCGCGCATCCAGGCGATTCGCTCCAGATATTCCTCGCGCGTGTATTCCCGGAGCATCCGTGCGAGCACCGCGGACGAACCCGACTGCACCGGCAAATGAACGTGATTGCAGAGCGCCGGATGGCTGTCGATGGCCTCGACAATCTCCCGCGTGAAGTCGCGCGGATGCGATGTGGTGAAGCGCACGCGGCGGATTCCGGGGACTTCGGCGACCTGGGCGAGAAGTCCGGCGAAAGACAGGCCGCCGGGCGACGGATCGCGATAGGAGTTGACGTTCTGGCCCAGGAGCTGAATCTCGGAATAGCCGGCATCGGCGAGGCGCTGCGTTTCTTCGATCACGCTGCGGCCGGTGCGGCTGCGCTCCGGCCCTCGCGTAAAGGGAACCACGCAATAGGCGCAGTGCTTGTCGCAACCCTCGATGATGGTGATGTAGGCGCGGAAGGGATTGTCGCGACGGGTGAATTCGGTCTCGAAGGTCTCGTCGGTGTCGAGGCTCAGGCCCGTGACGCGCCGCTCGCCGCTTTCAAGCTGCGTGAGCAACTCGGAAAACCGCGGATAGCTGGCCGATCCCGCGACCAGGCTGACGTGCGGCGCGGCCTCGAAGATTTTCTCGCCCTCCTGCTGCGCCACGCAACCGAGCACTCCAAAAAGCTGTCCCTTGCCGCGCGCCCTTTTGAATTGGGCGAGACGGTTGAAAACCTTCTGGGCGGCTTTCTCGCGAATGCTGCATGTATTGTAGAGAACCAGATCGGCCTCTTCAGGCGTTTCGACCTGGCTGTAACCGCTCGAGAGCAGCTTGCCCGCGACCTTCTCCGAGTCGTGCGCGTTCATCTGGCAGCCAAACGTCTCGATGTAAAATGTCTTCGGCATTCCGTGGTTCCGCCCGTTCAACGTTATCTAGACACTGATGCTCTATCGCGATTATATCATTATCCGGCGAGGGAACCGGGAGAGCGGCTCACATCGCCTCGGGCACTTCAATCCCGAGCAGATCGAGCGTCGCCGACAATTGCCGTTCGACCACTCCGACCAGCCATAGCCAAAACGTTTTCCGTTCGGCGTCCGGCTCGGTGAGGATGCGGAAGCGGTGGTAGAAGTTGTTGAAGGATTGCGCAAGTTGGAAGGCGAATTTCGCGACCGCGGCCGGTTCCGTCGTGACGATGGCCTGCTCGGCGGCGGCGTCCAACTGGCTTGCTTGATAGAGCAGTTGCCAGTAGGGATCGCCATCGGTTGACGCGAGAAAGCGGCCGAGCACGGCCGGCGTGACGGCGGAGGGATCGAAGCGGCCGCCTTCGGCTTCGAGCTTCCGGAAGATGTTGCGGGCGCGAACCACGGCGTATTGAACGTAAGGGCCGGTCTCGCCCTCAAAGTTCAGCGCCTCTTTGAAGTCGAAAGCGATGACGGCGTTGCAGGTGTACTTGAGCAGGAAATAGCGCAGCGCGCCGATGGCGATCTGCGTGGCGATGCGCTGGCGGAACTCGGGAGTTTGCTCGGCATGGCGGGCCTCGACCTCGCGCAGCGCTTCCTGGATAAGACGGTCCACCAGATCGTCGGCCTTGACGCCCAGGCCCTTGCGGCCCGAGACCTCGATGTAAGGGCGCTTCTGGTCCTCGGGGCTGAGCTCGATGCCCATCTCGGCGCAGCAACGGGGCGAGAGCGCCACCATTTCATAGGAAAAATGGATGGACCGCGCGGCCTGGTCTTCATACCCCAGCGCGCGCAAGCCCATCGCGACGATGTTTTGGAGATAGCTCTGGCGGGCGTCGATGACGTTATAAACTTTTTGGCCTTGGCCGAATGCGGGGTGTTTCCCGGTTTCCGACTCCACGGCGCTCACCCAAATCTTGTGTCCGTTCGGATAAGTGTGGACGAGTCGGTAACCAAAATCCTTACCCAGCAGGCCGAACTTCCATAGCTGATAGGCGATGTCCTTGCCGACATAGGTGACGGTGCCATTCGAACGAACGATGACTTTGGTATCGTCGGCAGCGGCTTCTCTTTCGGTTGCTTCTTCTCCATGTCCTCCCGCCGGTGGCTGTTCGGACGACCGCTCCCTTTCGGTCGCGGCTCTGTTTTCTTCCTTGTTTGCTCCCGATTGCGGGACCGCACCCTCGCGGTCGCGGCCCTGTTCGTCTGTTCCCTG
>ORMF012437152.1_pt1 | contig 14652 bp, 20 predicted proteins | sample 1779871 | NCBI WGS metagenome assembly ORMF01 (sample SAMEA104232316, study PRJEB22302) | groundwater metagenome | biome: forest; feature: aquifer; material: groundwater | place: USA | collected 2011-08-07 | depth 5.4 m | reverse complement strand
AGGGAGGAGCCTATTACTGGAAGAGACCCGCTTGTTGTAACTGACGACCAAGGAGGCATCAGCGGTGATAGGCTGCAATCAGAATACAGGTTCAGTGTGCTGCTTGACAAGGTAGGCGTTCCTGACTTGGCAGCAAAAGGTCCGGAATTATACAAACCTGTTAATGTATCTACGCTGCTAGTGCGACCTAATCAATTGCATGGTTCAAGAGTGCCTTTGCCAATGGGCAAGGAGTTAGTAACAAGGTACTTGAATGAAGGCTATGGTGTGCCTTTGCCTGCCAGGATGATTAAAGACGCTGTGCAACGACTTGATGAAAAGGCTGCCGGCACTGGTTTTGTGCCTTTAACTTTCATGTCTTTATCTTAATTAAGTCGAGATTAAGTTTAAAGCCATCTCAAAAGTGATCGAAAACATAAACCCACAGCGCGTTTTCTATTGCCAGAAAGACTCCAAGCAGAATGGAAAGGTAAGAATCCCACTTGTCCATCATGTGCTTAAGCATACTGCAAAAAGCGGTCTATCAGTTATTTAAGCTTTTTTGCCTCTGAAGCCGCCAAACCACCAAAAACTATTTATACTACCAATATACTGAATTGTATACTGGCTATTTATTCGTATAGCAAAATGAGGTGACAGAATGAAGGCAAAGAAGAGTTCAAATGGTCACAGCCGCAGCAGCGGCAAAAAGAGTGCGCCCAAGCGCAATGTGTGCGAGTTTTGCTGAGAATGAAGTGCACGAGCGTTGTAAGGTATGCGAAAATCCTTCTTCCATTTGTAGCTCTCAGCTTGCTGAGCATGATTACTCTCGCCCGCGAATCCGAGCCTAGCGGCGCCATGCTGGATGACACTCTCAAACACAACGCTATTGTGAGCATATTCGCCGGCAGTGCCATTGTAATCGCTCTGATTGTCATTGCCGCTCTTGCTAAGAACGCTTTGGCAAAGAAAAAAAGGAGGAAAGATGTTGAGCTGCCTCCCAAGCTTGCCTACCTGCTCTTCTTTTCGATTACAGTAGTAATTGTACTGGTAACGCTTTACGTTGCCGGTTCAACAATTTATCTTAACACAATCTCCTCAACTAAGGGGCCTGTGCACTGGCATGCAGACTTTGAAATCTGGAACTGCGGGGCTATCGTTGGCCTGATTGACCCAACTGGCCTGAGCAACCGCGTTGGTGAGACTGTTCTGCATGAGCACGGTGACAACCGCATGCATGTGGAGGGCGTTGTGGTGAACACTGGCGATGTAAGCCTGGCTAACTTCTTCAGGAGCGTGGGCGGCGAACTTCGCGCAGGCATGCTAGTTGTTCCAACAAATGCAGGCACGGTTGCCCTGGAGAGCGGCAAGTCCTGCCCTGAAGGCCAGGCCAAGCTCCAAGTGTTTGTTTACAAGGCTGTTGAAGGCAGGATTGTGCAGGAAAAGCTTGGCGCTTACGAGGACTACAGCTTATCAGGCCACAGCCAGGTTCCTCCTGGCGACTGCATAATCCTTGAGCTGGCTCCTGAAAAGCCAACAACTGACCACTTGTGCGAGAGTTACAAGGTAGCTATCAGGCGAGGTGCGCTAAATGGCGGTTGAGGCTTACCTTCCCACGCTGACAACCGTGGTCGTGACTGCAATGATTGACGCCATTAATCCGTGCGCTATTGGCGTGCTCATCCTTATGATGTCTGTCATAATTTCTTCCAGGCAATCAGTGAAGAAGATGGTGATGCTGTGCAGCATTTACATCTTTGCAATATTCGTCACGTACTTGGCTGCTGGTCTGGGGCTGGTTTACTTCATGTCGAAGATACCACTTTACCTTGCTGAGTACATTTCAATTGCAGTTGGAATATTCATAATTTTTGCAGGGCTGCTTGAGATTAAGGAGTACTTCTGGTATGGCAAGTGGTTCTCGCTATCAATACCATCAGTCTTTGCAAAGAAACTACACAGTTACACGACAAAGATTACTGTTCCGGGAATTGCCCTCCTTGGCGTCTTTGTTGCAGGCGTAGAGCTTCCCTGCACAGGCGCGCCATACCTGGCAATAATCACGCTCCTGTCGCAGTACTTTGACTTTAGCGCGTTCCTGCTTCTTGTCCTTTACAACATCATTTTTGTATCGCCGCTTATTGTTATCACAGCCATGGTAGCAGCAGGCAAGAAGCTGCATGAGGTCAAGAAGTGGAAGCAGGAAAGCAGAGGAGTCATGCGTTTGTTTATAGGGCTGATGCTTGTTGGCATGGGCTGGCTGCTTATGCTGATTGCGAACGGAACCATAAACTTTGGGTAAAAGGTAAGCTTGCTGTGGATAACGCAGCGGTGGTGATGAGTGATGCCAACTAGGAAAGCAAAAATTGCTGGAAAGAGAAAACATGGCCACAGGCAGGAATTCCACTGCATTGTGAAGCGCAGCAAGTCTGGGCTTTGCGAGGCCTATGATGAGCGCAAGGTTTACGGCTCGGCTTACGCAGCGTGCTATGTCGTGCTGATGAATGAAAGGGAGTGCGAGAAGGTTGCGGGCTCTGTTGCGAGAAGCGTAACGAAGCTTGTCCGAGCCAAGAAGGAAATGGAATCCAAGGACATTGCCAGGCATGTGATGAAGGAACTCAAGAAGCACAATTCCCATGCTGCTTTCATGTACGAGACGCACAGGGACATAGCTTAATTAAGGAAACAATCAAGAAGAACATTTAACGCTGTCTTAACCTGCCTTTGGCTGCGTCTTCAAGACCGCACGTAATACTCATTAACAACTCATCCTGGGCAACCCTCTCCAGTCTCTTCAGGCGCTCATATTCTTCTTTGGGTGTAGTTATCATTTCTGCTCTCATGGAACGTAATATCAACAATTTGATTTCGGGCTCTTACATATAGTTTCTCTTAATTAATTCTCCTATCGTTTGTCCAACTAGATGTCCAGTATATAATGGGAATCCTATTCTCGTAATACTTTTCTCTAACTTCCCTGAAACACCATAAGAAACGATTGCAGCAGGTAATGCACCGTATAGGCCATTTGTAAAATATGTTAGTATATTCAAACCATCTTTTTGTCGCAAACTGTCCCCAAGCCCAAATACAGTACCAGCCCCAAATATCATAAGTTCTAATGATATCCTTTTAATTCCATCGAGAGTGTAAGCCATTTTTTTCTAATGCATAATCTAATGCGAATTCACTTCCACGGCATGTTTAGCCGCAGCTTTGGCCTCTTGTTTTCATCTTCCTCTTTTATGCCTGTGCTCAGCTCTTTTAGTTGCCTAAAGGTAAGCTCTTCAACAAATGCCACGATTTTGCCCCTTTTGTCACCCTCAATCCTGAGGCCTTTTAGGAACTCGTCAAGATTGCGGTCTTTACTGGCATTAACCTGCCTCTTTTTCCTTCTTGCCATTTGCAGCCATGCAGCAGCGGTTGCAGTAGTTAAATTTTTCGCTGCTGCAACGCCGCCTATACGGCCAAAGCGAAAGTTTAAATATGCGCTCAATACATATTAAGTTATATGGAACTTTTTGACCAGAAGATTGTTGTTTGGATTGTATCAGCATTCGCTGCTTACATGTTCTACAAGTGGATGTTTGGAAGGGCAGCGAAAGAGCAGCCGCTGAACAGGTACGAGACTGAAATTGAAGAGATATTGACTTCTGACAAGTACAAGGTAAAAGGCAGGTTTGAGGATTAAACAGAACTGGCAAATGGCGCTTCTTGTTGTCCAAATACCGCTTTATTTTCTTCCAGGAAGGTAAGCGCATCCTTATATTGCCGTAAAAGTGCAGTAACCGGAGCTGAACTGAAATAAGCCTCAACTTGTTGAGCAAACAGTCTGTTCAGCCTATCAGCCTGTACCCTCAGCCTTTTGAGCACAACCTGTTCTGGCCATTCATTTGGCATTTCTTGTGCTCGCTTCATAAAATACATCCTGTTAAGCTGCGAATCCAGCATGAATCTCCTGGCGTCTCTTGATTGGCCACCAAGAAAATCAATTTGATCTTCCAGCGTCTTAGTCAACCCATCTAGCGGGAAGTTTATCAATGTCAGGTCTAAAAGTTTGAAAACAGCTGCCGTCTCATCATTTATCCCATTTTCCCTCCATTCGTTAAGTGTGGTTTTCATCCTGCGGTAAAGCCAGCCTCTCTGGTGTGGTGTGAATAGCGCAGAATAGCCTGCCTCTATTACTGTAGCTTGATATAACTCACGCGCCTGCTCGTATGGATTGATTTCATCTGGTATGGAGTCGTGGCCGTTTTGGGAGGCATAAAGTTCCATTTTAGGCCTGACCCAGGAAATGTATTTATGCAAAACCACTTTATCGGTATGCGACATGTCGGTGCTAAACGGGTAGGTTCTTTCCAAAGTAAAGCCAAGTAGTTTCTCATCGTAGCAAAGCCCTCTTAAAACTAAGCCGGTCTCATCGATTTCACAAGTGTATAATATTCCCTGATTTTCATTATGTTCCTCATTCAATCGCTGCCCGTCAGCAAAGTAAGAAAAGAAGCCTAAGGGCGAATTAATGTGGTTCACGTGCCTCATGACTGTATCTTCGTCAAGAAGCGCGACCTCTGTGTTGGCTCTAAAGGGCTCATTTCCAGTGACTTTCCGAGGTGCTAACTCAGGCAAATTTGTTACATCCGCCTCTCTTAGAGAATGCAATTGAAGCCAGTTGTTTGGAAAAAATGTAAAGCCCGAATCGGTAAGGAGAATTTCTCCGTGGAAATACATAAGTGGGTCTGTGAGCACCAGTCTGTCACCCTCGACAGGCCGAGCAAGCCCAAAGTGGGAGCTAGAGTCAGGATATGGCTGATACCTGATTATTCTGACGTCTGCATGCGGCGCAAATGTTTTGTATAGCATGAATGCATTTATGCCAGCTTCGCCGCAGTTTAATTGCATATTTGAGGGGTTTAATTGGTGAAAAAGCCTTAAGCGGTATCCTGACTGTATTGCTTGCGCTGTTCCGTAAGTAATGAGGTTATCACTGCGTTCGCAAAAGCGCATTATTCGCGATTCAAGGTCGTCCAGGCTGATTCCAGATGTGAGTCCAAGTTTTTCAGTGCCAAATTTATGTGCAGCCCGAATAGCTTCACGCGGGAAGGTTAGTGTCATTCTCAGAAGCTAGCTATACAATTGTTCTTCCCGAAGGCGTTGCTCAAGAGCAGAAGGTGTGTAGCCTGTTCCACTTGCGATCGCTGCTCTTGCCTGCCGGCGAGGATGTTGCCTGGTTGATGCTAGTGTTGCTTGCCGTTCCTCAGTGGCCAAACCTGTTAAGTGGTGTACAAGTTCATCAGGTTCAACAACAGTAGCAGGTGGTTCGTAGCCCTCAACTAACTGGTAAGATGCAGTACCGTGCCAGTCCTTTTGGCCTTTTCTTTTAATATCAATTGCAGGCTGTTGTGCATAAACTTCGGAGCCAACTGGAGCAGGCAAAGCTTCATGCAACCTTCTCTCAGCCTGGTTGCGGGTTTTTCCTTGCGAAGTAGCGTATAAGATCTGCGGTTCGCTGGAAGCAACAACATGCCTATCCTCTTCTGTTTCTTTTCGCCTTCCAAGAAGCCCGTTGACAAGTTCAGCTAATGACATCTACTGGCATCTATTTGAAGGAAATATATAAATTTATCTGCGCAGTTGCTTTTTGCTTGCATGTTAGAATTAGCGATTATCGCTCTTGCTCTACTGCTGCGCCTGCTGTGGCGGCGTGTTGGGGTTGAGCTTTCCTGTTGTGAGGTTTATGAACGGCCTTCCGGGAATCGCGCTCATGGTCCTGAATACATACGTCCCGTCGCTTTCCACGGTTCCTACTGTCGGCCAGGCACTGCGCAGCCGGTCATATGGTGAGACATCACCAGTCAGGAGAAAGGTTGGCACAGCGGTTATGCTGTATTTTGTGACTAGCGCCTTGCCTTCTGCGCTGCTGATATCAACGGTTCTTGTCGATTCCACATACATCTGGAAGTTGCTCTCTAGGATGAACGTGTGCAGGCTTGGGTCATAGCAGCTGCTGCAGCTGCTGTCATTAAGCAGGGTTACATGCGTGACACCGGCTACTTTGCCTGTGCTCACGTTTAGGTAAGGCGCGTTTGCACCGATGGCAATTACTCCGTCCTTCTTTTGGGTGCCTATTAGGGCAATCTGGGCAGCAGCCTCGTATTCTTTTATGTCACTTGACAAAAGCAGGCCTGGCAGCCGTGCCATTGAATATTCCGCGATAAGCCTCTTGCCTTCTGCGCTTTCACTGTCAACAACCTTGAAATCGCCTATTTTGACTATCTGCCTGAGCTGTTGCACTGCCGGCATTAGGTCGCTGCATGCTTGGCAGCTGGAAGCGTTCACTAATGTTGCTGTCACAAGGCCCTTGATGCGCCCTGCTGCAATGTCAAAGTATGGGGGCCCTACGTTTGTGTAAACAAGAGCGCCGTTAACTTTTGTGAAACCGGCTCCAGCGAGGTTTACCTTGTCAATTTCGCCTGTTATTACTATGCTGGGCAATCTCTCAATGCCATATTCTGTTATCAGGCGCTTCGAGTGCTCATCTGTAGATGGCAGTGTGAGGTATTTTGTTATGTTGATTCTAGCGCCTTTTATAGTGTCAAGAAGCGCGGTTATCGGCGCGCAATCAGGGCAGTCTGCCTCTATGCTTGTGAGCTGGATTACAGGGTGTTTGCTTTCTTCGATGGCCTTTTCAGCTTTTGCGTCCAGTTCCTGCAATAGCATGCGTGACTCATTGGCCTGGAAGATAAGAATTATCAGCAGTAAAATTGACGCGCCGACGGTAATTGTTGAAAGAGTAGCGCCAGAAATTGAAGGGAAGGCTATCTTGATTTCGCTGCGCGTGGCAGAGGCGCCTGCATGCTGGGGAGAGCCGGTTTCTTCTACTTCTTTCTTTATTTCCCTTTCTGGTTCATGCACTCTTGCGTGGCCTGCCTCATGCTTTCCTATATGCTCAGATGGTGTGTGCTTCGCAGGGTGCTTTTCAGCGTGCCCTGCAGTTTCATCATCTTTTTGTTCAGCCATAAGTAAGAACCCTTTTGCACACTATAGCAGTTAGATTCACAGTCGCGTTCAAAACGCCTCGCTTAGCATCCACCTACCATGGTCGGAAGGCTTTCTATGCCTATAGCGCCAGGGCTTGCCCCGCCTGAGCCAGAACTAGCAACAGGGCTGCCTGAGCTCGCAATTGTTACAGGGCCTTTTGGTCCTGATGAAACTGACAGCTTGCCCTCTGAAATCTTCTCTTTGAGGGAGCTCAACTGGAACGCCTGCACTGCAGAAACTACAACCAGTGCAATCAGCACAAGCGGCAAAATCTTATTTAATCCTACCATTCGCTTTCACCCCCACCAAATCATTTGTTACTTGAGTTTTGTTATCAAACGTATCATAAGCGTATCAATTCCGTGTTTAGCATCCGCCAACCATTGTTGGCAGGTCGCCAATGCCTGTTTTGTCACCTGCAGATATCTTCTTCAAAAGATCCCTGTCATTAAGCACTGCCGGAGTCAATTCAAGGTCATTGTTCAATGCCGCCACTGCCTTTTCGACCATGTTCTTTGGGTAGTATATTGCTTTCCACTTGGTTGCTTCAAGCAGTATTTCATCATCAGTCCATTCGGATGGATGGTTCTTTATTAAGTACTTGGCTAGGCCACTAAAAGACGCCGCGTGTGAGCAACCACACAGGCTTCTTCCAGTCTGGTCAATTACTGCCGGCGCGCCGCAGCAAAATTCGCATGATATCTTAGTTCCTATATTAATGAATCTTATTTTTTCTTCTTCAGTTAATGAGCTTGTGGGCACTTGCCCGTCTAGGCTTGCAAGTATTTCCAAGCTTTTGACTGGGTCGTCAAAGCTTACGCCGAGCTCAGCGCCATACGGAGGCGTGCCTGTGGAAATTACTGCCTTGATTGCGTCCTGGACAATATTGCCGGAAAGCTTGACATCCAGCTTGGTTCCTTTCGATGAGGAATCGCTACTGCTTCCTCCGCCTGTAGCGTCAGAAATTGCCATAATCTGCCATTGGTTAAGCAGGAGAATTATCGCTGATAATGCAACAAGAAATGCCATCATTGCACTATTTTTATTCATGCCAAGTTTTATTGCCATTTTCCTTTAAGTTTTTGTAAGGCGCTCAGTATTTAAATTTTTCTATTGTAAAGCTTTACAAAATCAGAAAAGTATTTATAGGTGTTCTGGCAGGGTACTTCTAGCGTCGTTCTACATTTCACAGCATAGAACACCGCCGAAGCAAAAAAGCGCTCCAAGGTTAAATACAATGAAGCAAATAAGCGGAAAGTCAAACTTTAACCTCCTGAGCCCGCTCGAGAGTGATGTGCTTAATGAGCTATGGCCTGATGGAAAGCTCAGGGTAAGGGATATTTACCAGAAGCTCAGGAAGCAAAGGAAGGTTGCTTTGACAAGCGTTGCAGTGATTCTGGACAGGCTTTTTGAAAAGGGCATCGTCAACAGGCAGATTGAGACTGCAAGGGGAGGCCTGCGCTACATTTATTTTCCAAAACAAGACAAGAAGCAGTTTGAGAAGTCAGTTGTTGAGCAGACCGTAAATAAGCTCATCGCAAACTTTGGCGATGCCGCCATCAGCTACTTTAACGAGCGCTTTGTGAAACGCAAGAAGTGAGCATTAAGGGGTTGGCAATTAAGTAAACGACATAAGTTATGACTTAATTGTATGCCGTTTACAATTTAGTAGCGGCTTATGATAAGCAATTACTTTTGTCCGCTATTAATTATTCATAAGTTTTAAAAGCAGGAGCTTTGTTCGGCAGGATATGGGGTACCTTAATGTGCACTGAATGCAACCTGGCGTTTTTCCTGAGCCCGCTGAAGGCAGGCATCGTGGCTTTGTCTTTCACAATAGCCTTGGCTTCCCTTGTTGCCCTTAGGAGGTGGAAGAAAGCAAGCACTAAGCAGCGCCTTTCGCTTCTGTACGTTCACGTTTTTGCCTTTGTGTTTCCTGTTTTTTTCTTCCTGTTTTTTAGGGGATGCCAAAGCTACTTCAGTGGCTGTGACCAGGCAAAGGCAATTGCTGCGATGCTGGGACTGACAGCTTTCATAGCCACAATATTGGCATTTGCATTGGCGCCGTTTATCTTCGTCAAAAGGTATTTGCGAAAGTCCGTGCTTATGAAGGGCAATCACTGGGCTGGCTTTGTCAAGCGCCACTCGGAAAAGCTTGTGCTAAGAGAGCCAAAGCTGTTTGTGATTGACAGCGCAGCGCCGGTAGCTTTTTCCTTTTCATTCATGCAGCCAAGGATTTTCCTGACCGTAGGGCTGTTTGAGCTCCTTGGCAAAAAGCAGATTGAAGCTATTATATTGCACGAGCTTGCGCATATCAAAAGCCGGGCAACGTTCGTGAAGCTTTCCGCTCATATGGCAAGGCTCCTTTCGCCTTTTTCAGCGATGGCAAACTTTCTTGGCGGGAGCAGCGTGAGCGATGAGGAAACTGCAGCTGATAGCTTTGCGGCCGAAACGCAGGGAACTTTTAGCCACTTGGATTCTGCCAAGCGCAAAATTGTGCGCTATTACAGCGAAAGGAAAGGTTATCATGGATAAGCACATATGCGCTGATTGCAACAGGGAATTTCAAAGCTCCGAAAGCCTTAACCAGCACAGGCAGGCGAAGCATTCTGTGCAGCCTCCTGCATCGGCTGCGAAGCCCAAAGGGAAACTCTCGAGGAAGCTCATAGTAGCTGCAGTTGTTTTGGTGCTGATAGTTGGCGCTTACTTTGTTTTTGCTGGGAATGGCAAGGATGACAAGCCGCTGATTGACAATACAGTTTCAACCAATGACACCGAACTTGCCGCAATGCTCAAGTTTAACCTCGCGCAGCACACCACTAGCCTTGCCCTTCACATACATCCCAATTTGGACATTCTTATCAATGGCCAGCAGCAGGTTATCCCAGCAAACATCGGAATCACCAGCAAAGGCATGCGGGTAATACATACTCATGACACGACAGGAAAGCTGCATATTGAGTCACCCAAGCCATTCCAGTTCCATTTGAAAGACTTTTTCACAATCTGGGGCAAGGGCTTCAACAATACGTGCATTTTTGACTACTGCACCGACGAGACGCATGAAATGAAAGTTTACGCTAATGGTGTGGAAGCAAAAGACCCCGAGCAGGTGCCTCTTCGCGATCTTGACAAGATACAGGTAATCTACGCTGAGAAGCAGCTGTAAGGGTGAAAGATGGCAACTGCAGCGGCTTTTAGGATAATTGCGCCTTTGCTGTTCTTCCTGGCTCTTAGCACTATTTTTTCTGCCGCCCAAAGCGACAATTCCAGCGGCATTGAGAAGCAGCTAAGCATTCTTCAAAAGCTTCAGGACTACAACAAGTCAGTCGCCGAATCGACGCTTCAGAATGTTTCCTTCCTGATAGCTTTCCTTGGGGGCATCCTAAGCTTCCTGGCACCGTGCACAGTTGCGCTTTTCCCTGCTTTCCTTGCATATACGGCAAAGGCTGGCAGAAACCTCACTTTGGCAACCGCGACTTTTTTTGCTGGCTTTGCCACTGCTTTCATTGCCCTTGGCGTGATACTTACCTCCGTCGGCCGTATTTCATTTGTGACTTTCCAGCAGGACATTTCTGTCCTTATCCGGGCTGTCGGGGTTGTTTTGATTTTCCTTGGCGTGCTGATGTTTTTTGGCAGGGGATTTTCTTTCGTGCAGCTCAAGAGCAAGCTCCCGAAAAACACACTTGGCACGTTCATTTTTGGCGCCTTGTTCGCAGTAGGCTGGTCTGCCTGCATAGGCCCTGTGATTGCCGGGATTTTCACCATGGCAGCAGTTTTTCACAACTATGCATACACTGCCCTTTTGCTTTTCTTTTACTCGCTTGGCCTCGCAATTCCTCTTTTCGTTGCTTCCTTTGCTTACGACAAGTTCAACCTGGCGAATAGCAGGATTTTCCGCCTCTCTGCTTTGGCCATTAGCCTGAAAGTTGGCAAGGATGAGATTTTGCTGACAGGCACGAACATCATGTCAGGGCTGCTTTTAATCTTCATTGGCGTTTTCTTCATTGTAAATGTTGGCACAACCGCGATAACCACCGCCGACCTGCTCGGCATTATCTTCCTGCTGCTGGCTATTCTGGCTGTAATGCTGCTTTTCCACAAATTTGCCGTTTCAAGGCTGATTAATGGCTCGAACTTGAGGAAAGTTGCAGCCGTTGGAGAAATAGCGGCAGGCGTGGCTGTTTTTGCAGTCATAACAAGCCGTTTCAATGTCCGCACTGTTGGCCTTACAGAGGAGCTTAGCCGCCCTCTCCTTCAGGGAAATTTATTCTTTAACATAATCGCTGGCGTTATTCTCCTTATCTTTGCTGTGGCTTTTTACTACTTTCTTAGAAAGCAAATGAAGGAAAAGGGCTGAGAACGCGCCTTGGCATTACCGCGGCTTTTCATTCTTGCACTTTCCGCATACGCCGGTAACATCTATCTGGAAATGGCAGATGTTGCCTTTTATCTCTTCCTGCAGGAAGTCGAGTTTCTTCAGCGGAATGTGCCTTACCGCCTTGCAGTTTTCACAGGTGAAGTGGCAGTGGCTTGTGTTGCTTGAGGAGTACAGCGTCTGGCGGTTGCAGGAGTAGACGTGAACTTTCCTCTCCGCAGCCAAGCTGTTTAGGAACCTGTAGACTGTGGCTATTCCTATCTTCTTGTGCTGCCGCGAGACTTCCTTGTGAAGCGTTTCAGCGCTGAACAGGAAGCGAGAGTCGGCAAACGCCTGTTCAAGTGCATTCCTCTGCGTTGTGTTTCGTAGCCGCATCTTATTGATAACATGAATCAATAAAATATATAAACTTTGTTAACAAAAACTTTAAAAAATTGAATAAAATGGCAAGCAAGATGAAAACCACAGACGTAAACCCTTTTGAATCTGCAAAGGAGCAGCTCGAAACAGCTGCAGGCCTGCTTAAGATTGAAAAAAGGATTCTTGAAAAGCTTTCAGAGCCGAAGCGGGAGCTGATTGACAGCGTGACAGTCCGGATGGATGACGGGAGCAAGCAAAGCTTCAACGCATTCCGGGTTCAGCACAATGATGCGCTTGGCCCGTTTAAGGGCGGCATCAGGTTCAGCCCTGAAGTTTCACTTGATGAAGTCAGGGCGCTTTCCATGTGGATGACTTGGAAGTCAGCTCTTGTTGGCATCCCATTTGGCGGCGCAAAGGGTGGCATTACCTGTGACCCAAAAAAATTTTCTGAGAATGAGCTTGAGCGCCTGAGCAGGGGCTACGTGCAGCGGTTTGCTGACTATATTGGCCCGCACAAAGACATTCCGGCTCCCGACGTTAACACGAATGCCAGGATAATGGCGTGGATGCTTGATGAATACGAGAACATAAAGGGACTGCATGCTCCGGGAGCGTTTACCGGTAAGCCTGTCGAGCTTGGCGGCATTGGCACAAGGGAATCTTCAACAGGCTATGGCGGTGCTGTGGTTATCCAGCAGGTTACTAAGCTTCTTGGCATTAAGCCCAAGGGTGCGACAGTTGCTATACAGGGCTTTGGCAATGTTGGCCACCATATGGCTGAGCTGCTCTTTGACCTCGGGTACAGGGTTGTTGCTCTTAGTGACTCGCATGGCGCGATTTACAATGCTTCTGGGCTTAAGCCGGCATCGGTCATGGCCTGCAAGCTCGAGAAAGGGATGATTGCAGAATGCTACTACCCTGGCTCGGTTGTGGATGACACCACGGCAAAGGTTATCTCAAACGAGGAGCTTCTTGAGCTCGATGTTGACATACTTGTTCCAGCCGCACTTGAAAACCAGCTTACTGCTCAAAACGCTGACAAGGTGAAAGCCAAAGTTGTTGTTGAGCTTGCCAACGGGCCGACCACTCCTGAGGCTGACAAGATTTTGCGCGAAAAAAGTGTCACGGTTGTTCCGGATGTGCTGGCAAATGCTGGTGGCGTGATTGGCAGCTACTTTGAGTGGGTCCAGAATAGCTACGGCTACTACTGGCCTGATGATGATGTCCATGACAAGGTATCAAAGCTTCTTGTTGCGGCATTTGGCAAAGTTGTTGTGCAGGCTCAGCAGCACAAGGTTGACCTGCGAACAGGCGCTTATCTCCTTGCAGTTGACCGGGTTGCCAGGGCAATCAAGCTCAGGGGTGAGGCTTAGGAATGGCTAACCTGCTTGCACTTATTCTCATGAGCGTGTTTATTGTGAGTTTGGTGTCTTTTGTGGGAGTTCTGACGCTTCTGCTTAGGCAGGCTGTCATGAACAACCTTCTGTTCATGATTACGGCCTTTGCTGCAGGCACTCTTCTCGGTGCTGCCCTGCTTGACCTTATCCCTGAAGCCATTGAGGCAGGCGAAAGCGCAGGGCTGGAGCCGGTCAGCATACTTGTTTACGTGATTGTGGGAATACTCACCTTCTATTCAATTGAGCGGTTCATCTCGTGGCACCATCACCATCACCGCGAGATGAAGAGCGTAAGTGAGGAGCAGCACAAGGAGATGCACGCGTTCACCTACCTAAGCCTTATTGGCGATGGCGTCCATAACTTCCTTGATGGCATGATTATAGCAGCCAGCTTCCTGACTAACGTCCCGCTTGGCATTGCAACCACTGTTGCCATAGCCCTGCACGAAATCCCGCAGGAGATAGGCGACTTTGCCCTGCTGATATATGGCGGCTTTTCCAGAACGCGCGCCTTGCTTTACAATTTCTTGTCAGCGCTGACTGCCGTTGCAGGAGGCGTTGCAGGCTACTTTTTTCTTGACAGGCTGGCTGGGCTGACACTCTTCCTGCTCGCATTTGCCGCAGGCGGCTTCCTCTACATTGCAAATGCAGACCTCATCCCTGAGCTTCACAAGGAAACCGGCATAGGCAAGTCAATAATCCAGTTCATTAGCATGGTTGCCGGGATAGTCCTGATATTTGCCATAATAAGCACGTTTGGTGGGTGAAAGCGCCTGATTTTGCAAGCGATTGGAAGTGAAAATTTTTAAAGCCGGATAATCCTTTGCTAAAAAATGCTTATATCTCGGTCAGAATTCGAAAGGTCCTTTGGTGATTTCTTGCAGTTTGCTGAAGGAATTGCTGGTGGCACTTACTACAACACTCTTTTTGCAGGAGCTAATAAGCTCAGGGAACTTAGCTTGCACCAAGCTGCAATTAGGTTATATGAACAGCTGGATGATCCTGAAATAATTAAGAGCATAGCGAACCTACGAGCGAATGTCCAGCAACCGCAAGTTATAAGTCACCAAATTCGGTTAGGTGACACGAAAGCTATGCAAGAGGTTTTTGATAAACTTAGTGCTTCCCTTAACGCTCCAGAGGAAGCCCTGCGGAATGCTATGCTTGAGCAGCGTGTATCTTCCCATAATCCTCATTGGGTATCCCAAGTTGAAGCCGAAATTGTTGCCTACACTGCAATTAGTTGTATCCGTATCGATGAACCTGCGCTTGAGTTGGCTCAGCGCTTGTCAGTGTTTACCGATGACGCTTCGGCTCAGTATTATGCCGCCCTTGTTTTTTCAAGCCATGGCAAGATAGTTCAAGCAGTAGCTGCCCTTGAAAGATTGGGGCAATTACGGTCTAATGCGTTTTTTCCTGATATCCCTTATTTTGACTCTGTGCGTGACACATCTGCTTTTCGAACGCTTAAGTTAAGCGGTGCAATGCCGCATCATGCCT
>ORMF012298547.1_pt1 | contig 14657 bp, 14 predicted proteins | sample 1779871 | NCBI WGS metagenome assembly ORMF01 (sample SAMEA104232316, study PRJEB22302) | groundwater metagenome | biome: forest; feature: aquifer; material: groundwater | place: USA | collected 2011-08-07 | depth 5.4 m | reverse complement strand
GAGGCCATGGACGGGCAAGGGCCGATTAAGACCAATGATTACATCCCTTATTTCAACAATGCACCGGCCATTATGGAGCGCGAAGGTTTGAGCCGCACGCTGGAAACCGGCGTCAAACTGATCGACGCGCTGCTGGCGGTGGGGATGGGGCAGCGCATGTTGGTTTTGGGTGACAAAATGACGGGAAAAACCACGCTCCTGACCGACATTATTTTGAATCAGCGGGGCAAGGGCAATATTTGTATCTATTGCGGTATCGCCAAGAACCGGTCGCAGCTGACCAAAGTTGTGGATCTTTTTAAAGAGAACAACACCTTTGACTATTCGCTGATCCTGCAAGCGCCGGCCGCGAGCTCGCCGGGCCAGCAATATTTGGCCCCCTACGCAGCTTGTGCGGTGGGGGAATATTGGCTGCATCGCGGCAAGCACGTCTTTTTGGCTTTCGATGATTTTACAAAACATGCCTGGGCGTACCGTGAATTATCGCTTTTGATGCAAGTGCCGCCCGGACGCGACTCCTATCCCGGGGATATTTTTTATTTGCATTCGCGCATGATTGAACGCGCGGCCCAGATGGACGAAAAGCACGGGCGCGGCTCGATGACCTTTATGCCGGTCGTCGAACTGTTGGAAGGCGATTTCACAGCATTTGTGCCCACGAATCTGGTTTCCATGACGGATGGGCAAATCTTTGTGAGTATGCCGCTTTTCAATGAAGGTTTCCGGCCTGCCGTCGATGTTGGTTTGTCCGTTTCCCGCGTCGGCAGCAAAGTGCAATGGAAGGCGATGAAGGATGTGTCCAAGTCCTTACGTTTGGAATTTATTCAATATAAGGAACTCTTGCGTACAAGCAAGCTGCAGTCGGGCGGACAATCGGAAGAAGTGCGTGAAAAATTACGTTCCGGAAAAGTTTTGCAGACGCTTTTAACCCAACCGCCCAACGCGCCGGTGGATATTGTCACGCAAATTGTTCAGTTTTACGCCAAGGATATCGGGCTGCTGAAAGGTTTCGAAGAAGAAAGCCAGGCCAAAGAGTTTGTGACGATACTGGAGAAGTGGGTCAATGAAAAAGACCCGACACTTTATAAAACCATCCGGGCGAAGCGCGCTTTGGACGATGATGCGAAGCGGCGCATTCAGAAGGTTATCGAAGAGCTTGTTCAGGATATTCTGACGCGTACGTCGGAAGCCGAAGAAACCGAAGAGGTAGCCTAAGCCATGTCACAGTTAGTACTTATTGTCGGGATCATGCTTTTTGCGGTTTTGGGGCCGGCCATTGTTATTGCGGTCATTGGGTTTGCGACCATTAAGGCGCTCGGGCGCAACCCTTCGGCGGCGCCCAAGATCTATATGGGGGTTATTCTCATGCTCGTCTTTGCAGAGGCGACATCGATTATTGCACTTATGATTGTCTTTCAACTTTTTAGTCAAACCAGCTGACCGGGGGAAACTCATGCTTTTAATTCAATTTATCGTGCTGCAAATTATCGTTTTCGCCGGCGTGATCTATTTTTTAAAGAAGATTCTTTATAGCGACACGCAAAGCGCGGTGAACAGGCTGGATCATACCTATCAAGAGCTGCTGGGGAAACAAAAGGAATTGCAACAAAAGATCGAGCAGGCGGAAAAGGAATATAAGGAAAAGAAGGATGAGGGCGTTCAAGTCGCGGAGAAGCTGAAACAAGAAGCCCTAGATGAGACACGCAAAAAAGAAGAAACCATTGTCAAAGAGGCCAAGGCCGAAGCGGATGAAATGGTCAAAAAAGCCCGGGCCGCCTGCGAAAAAATCCGGCGTGAAATCGAAAGAGACGTGCAGATGAAGAATTTGGATTACGTGGCCAGATTGCTCAATGCGGCCTTTAATCAAAACCTTCTGGAAACCTTGCATCTCCAGTTGATTAATGATTTTGTCGGGAAGGAAGCGGAGTTGGATTTTTCCAGCGTCCCGACGGAGTTGAATGTCTTTACGCTTAAATCACCCATGGCGATTCCGGAAGCCGCGAAAAGCAAAATCCTGGCGCTGGTAAAAAAGAAACTGGGCAGGGCGATGGAATGTAAGGAAGAAGAGGAAAAGGAATTGATCGGGGGTATTTCGCTGGTATTTGACACGCTGGTTCTGGATGGGAGTTTTGCCAGTCATATCCATGACGCGGTTCAACGGGAAAAGCGCAAAATCGAACTTGAGGCTTAAGGCTTATGAGTAAATCAGGACGTATTAAAGGGGATATGGACGATGTCGAAGCCCTCCTTGAGATCATGAACATTCTGAAAGACGTGTCGTCCAATAAATTTTTCGCATTTGCCCAGCAAAAAACGGACTTTTCGAAATTTTTGGAACTCTTTTTATATTTCTTTGACATGCTGCAGTATGTCGAAACGACCTGCCCGCTCGTACGCAATGATCTTCCGATCCGCGATATTTTGCTAATCACCTCCGAGGCCGGTTTCATGTCCCAGTTAAACTCCCGCGTTTGCAGCGCAGCCCTGCGGGAATCGGAAAAATTCCCGGAAGCGACGGTGACGGTCGTCGGCGAACGAGGGGCCGAGAAAAGCCGCCAGCTGGGTTTGAAAGTGAACCGTGTTTTCCAAAATCCGGATTCCACAGGACGTTATGAAGCGGCGCTTATGATCCGGGACTTTTTAGTGGAACGTGTCATGGGCAACGAATCCGGCGGCTGCCGCGTCATTTACATCTGGCCTAAAAGTTTTAACGTTTTAAAGCCGCGCGTGGTGAAACTGCTCCCGGCAGCCGAATTGCTCAGCGGCGATGAGGAAGAAAAAATTACGCCGCAAGAGCGGGCGAAATTGATGCGCAAAAGGGACTTTATTCAGGAGTCCAGCATTGACGGCATCATGAAAGTTTTGGCGGATCTTTGGGTCACTGCCCGGTTATTTGAAATTTTAACGGATACGAAGCTTTCGGAAGCCGCGACGCAGGCGCAGCAGTTGGAACAAGCGGTGGAAAGTCTGGGCTCTGAAAAAAAGTCGCTGAGCTCGACTTTCCGCAAGGCCAGCAAAGACGAAATGAATAAAGCGATGCAGGAAGTTTTCTCAGCCTCACGGATGACAAGGCGGTAAAAGCATGGAAAGCAGCGGCGTAAAATTAAAGGGGGACGGTACCGTGATTGCGGTGCGCGGCCCGGTTGTCGACGTCCGTATGGATGACATTTTGAAGATGCCTGCCGTTTATATCGTCCTGCGCGGCGAGACCATTGATAAGCAGCTGGTCGTAATGCAGGTCGCCGAGCATCTGGGCGGCCAGGATGTACGTTGTATTGCTTTGAGCAGCACCTTAAATCTGCAATTGAATTCGCGCATCACGAATACGGGGGAGCCTGTCACCATCCGGGTCGGTGAAAAGCTTTTTGGACGCATTATCAACGTTTTCGGCCAGCCGGTGGACAACGGCCCTGACATCACCGAGGGGGAGTTCCGCGCGATCCGACAGCCGCCCAAAGACGAGGTCTTCAATATTAAGGATAAGTATGCGGACGTCCTTGAAATATTAGAAACGGGCATGAAGTATGTGGACCTCTTGTTCCCGCTGGTTAAAGGCAGCAAGACCGGGATTCTGGGGGGCGCCGGTTGTGGCAAAAGTGTCGTCATTTTGGAACTGATCAATAACATTGTGAAGAAGCATTCCGGCGCTTGCGTGTTTGTCGGTATCGGGGAACGCATTCGTGAAGGGAATGACTTGTATCATGAATTAAAAGATGCCAATCTTTTGGATAAAGTGAAACTCGTCTTCGGGCAAATGAATGAACCGCCGGGCGCGCGCTACGAATGCGTGAATACCGGCATTTCTCTAGCGGAAGACTTGGCGGAAGGGAATAAGGACGTCTTATTATTTATGGATAATGTCTTCCGCTTTGTCCAGGGGGGGTCTGAAATCTCAACTTTGCTGGGCCGCGTGCCTGGGGAAGCCGGTTACCAGCCGACGCTGGCCTCCGAAGTGAATGCGGCGGAAGAAAGAATCCGATCGGTGCCGGGCGGCGGTTCCATCACGTCTTTTCAAGCGGTTTATGTGCCGGCCGACGATATGACGGATCCGTCCGTCGTCGCCATTTTCAGTTGTCTGGATGCCGCCATGAGCTTGACCCGCGAAATTGCGCAAAGAGGTTTCTTCCCCGCGATTGATGCCCTCAAAAGTATGTGTTCCAACCTGAACCCGCGTATTGTGGGGCAGAAGCATTATGACCTGAGCCAAAAGATGCTGGCGGTCATGGCTAAGCACGCGTCGCTGCGGCGCATCGTGCAAGTCGTGGGTATTGAGGAATTGCCGAAAGAAGATCAAAGGGATTTTAAAAGAGCCGAGAAGATCTTGAATTTCATGACGCAGCCTTTTTCAGTGGCCGAGCCGTTCACCGGTAAAAAGGGTGAATACGTGCCGGTCAAAGGCGCTCTGGATGACGTGGATCGTATTTTAAACGGGTATTACGATAAACTGCCGTCGGCGGATTTTTATCTGATCGGCCGCACACCAACCAAAAAAGCCTAATGATCAATCGCTCGGATAAGGCCTGCTTGCGCATTTTGCTGCACGCTGGCCTTTTGCCCAAAGAACAGCTGGATAGCTTGCAGCGCGAGGCGCAAACGGTCAACCTCTCGCTGCATGAAATGATTACCCGCTCCGGAGTCTTGCCCGAAAGCCGCCTGCTCGAGCTTTACGCTAAGGATGCGAACAGCCGCAGTATCAATCTGAAAGCCATCACGGTCGATCGAAAATTACTGGAAAAAGTTCCGGTAAAATTTGTTTGGTATTATAAATTATTTCCGGTGGCGCTTGAGAACGGCCGGCTCACGATCGCGATCTCGCATCCGCTTGATGTACACACGCTGGATGAAATCCGGTTTGGGCTCGGCTATGAAATTGAAACGGCGTTTGCGCCATATCAGGATGTCGAGCAGATGCTCAAGGAACATTATGGTTTAGGTGCGGAAACTGTGGATAAAATTTTGGCAAAATCTCCGGCGTCCGGAGGGTATCGCGCGGTTTCGCCGACGGCGACGGGGGAGAAAGAGGAGAACATTGAAAAACTGGCCGAAGAAGCCTCGGTGGTCCAGTTGGTCAATCAAATCATTCTGGAAGCTTACAAGAAACGCGCCAGCGATATTCATATTGAGCCTTATCGCGGTAAAGTGCGCGTGCGCTACCGGATTGACGGCCGTCTGCAAGAGACGCGGATCCCGCCGGAAATGAATCAATTCCTGCTGCCGATTTTGTCCCGTATCAAAATTATGGCCAATTTAAATATTGTGGAAAGACGCTTGCCGCAGGACGGCAAGGCACGGGTCAAAACTCAGGACCAAGTCCTCAATTTAAGAATTTCTTCACTGCCAACCCCTCACGGGGAAAGCCTTGTGATCCGTATTTTGCCGACCAAAATGCTTTTGGGGTTGGCGGAACTGGGCTTTGAACCGGAGAATTTAAAGATTTTCCGGAAATTGATCCAGGAGCCGCACGGTATTATCTTTGTGACCGGGCCAACCGGCAGTGGTAAGAGTACGACGTTGTATGCGGCTTTGAAAGAATTGAATACGACAGACCGTAAAATTATCACGTTGGAGGATCCCATCGAATATGAGATGGCGGATATGATCCAAATGCATGTGATCCCTGAGATCGGCTTGACCTTTGCCCGCGGTTTGCGCAGCGTCTTGCGACATGATCCCGACGTTATGATGGTGGGCGAGGTGCGGGATTTTGAAACCGCCGATATTGCCATTCGCGTGGCGCTGACAGGCCATCTGATTTTGTCCACGCTGCATACCAATGATGCGGCGAGCGGGGTCACGCGTCTTTTGGATATCGGCGTTGAGCCTTATCTCATTGCGTCCAGTGTGCTGGCTTTTATGGCGCAGCGGCTTGTGCGCATGATTTGTCCAAACTGCCGTGCGGAGGATACGGCCGTGCTTGAGGAGGTTAAAAGGATCATCCGGGCAGACTTGGGTCTGCCGCCGGAGCAACCGGTCACCCTTTATTACGGGAAGGGCTGCGATGCTTGCAGCCAAACCGGGCATTCGGGCCGGCTGGCCCTCCATGAAGTGCTCGTTCTGAACGAAACCATGCATAAGCTCATCCTGACCTCCGCGCCCGCCGAAGAAATCAAAATGAAGGCGGTGGAAAGCGGGATGCAGACCTTGCGCCAGGATGGCTGGCGAAAGGTTCTCAAAGGTTTAACAACGCCGGAGGAAGTGATGCAGGCCACGCCGGCGGACCGGCGTTCCGGGCTCATGCTGGCGCCGCCCGCCGCGAGTGAAAAAAGATCGGATCAAGAAAATTTCAGAGCGGAGGCCGGAGAAGGCCGGGCTTTTCAGGAAGTGCCGCGTCACTTTAAAGGGCATGAAAAAAGAAAATATACCCGGGTGGGGGTGCCCCTCGATGTGCTTTTCCGCCCCATTAATGTGGAAACCTATCAGGCGGCCAATGACGGCCAGCTGGATATATGGAAGGGCGAAGGGGAATCCATCAATATCAGTGCCGGCGGGCTGGCTTTTCATTCGCCGGAAAAATTGCTTGCCGGCGATGTGATCGAAATTAAGTTCGGGCTGCGCGACGGCAAAGAGTCTTTGGAGTGTATCGGGCGTGTCTTGAGAGTCACCAAGAGGGAGAGTGACGGCAAAGAGGATTATGAAGCCGGCGTTTCTTTTTTAGCCATCCATAGCATTGATCGTCTGCGCATCGAAAATTTTTGTAAGGAAAAGATGAAACATGAAAAAGTATAAATACCGCGCCCGCAAAAGCCCGACGGAAATGATCGGCGGAACGCTGGAAGCGCTTTCCCAGGAAGAAGCTGTTGAGCAAATCAATCGGATGGGGCTCATGCCGGTTGACGTGGATGAAATACGTCTGGTTGAAAAGAAAGCGGCAAAGACGAAGCCCGCCGCACGTGAGCGACGGCGTGTGCCAGCGAAAGATCTTACGGTTTATTTCCGCCAAGCCTCGCGTTTGCTAAAGTCCGGCGTGCCCATCCTGATGGCGCACAAACTTTTGAGCGACCAAACTGAAAGTGCGGCACTAAAAGGTATTTTGCAGCATATTGAGAATGATGTGCGCGGCGGACAATCGCTTTCGGGTGCACTGTTGGACTGTCCGGATATTTTCGGTCGGTTTGAAATCTCCATGGTCCAGGCCGGGGAAAGTATCGGGAAATTAGATGAAGCCTTGGCACGGATTGCGGATTATCGCGAAAAACAGGCGGCCTTGCTGCGCAAAATCCGGTCGGCAACGACCTATCCGCTTTTTGTGATCTGCGTCGGGATTGGGACGGTGGCTTTTATGCTGACGGTGGTGATCCCAAAATTTGCGGGCTTTTTTAAAGATCTTGGGCAGGATTTGCCTTGGGCCACCAAAGCGCTTATTGACATAAGCCATTGGTGCCAAAAGAGTTTCATCTTTATTGTGCTGGCTGTTGTCATCCTGATTCTGCTGCTGCGCCGGACCATGCGTGCGGAAGCGTCACGTTTAAAGTGGGACACGTTTGTGCTGCGCTTGCCGGTCATAGGAAAAATGCTTTTGATGTCGGAAATCGCGCGTTTTGCCCGGACGATGGAAATTTTAATTCGCAGCGGACGCTCGCTTTTGGATTCCATTCGAATCGCCGTGCCGGTCCTGGATAATCATGCTTTGCGTGCCGAATTGGAAATCGGCCGCAAAAGTGTGGAAGAAGGCGCGCACTTTAGCGATGTGCTCATTCGGTCCAAGTATTTTCCCGCGCTCACGTCGCAGATGATCCGGATCGGTGAAGAATCCGGACGGTTGGAAGAGACGCTGTGTGACATCGCGGATTGGTATGAGCAGGAGACTGCCGAACGCATCAAGCTGATGACCGATTTGCTCGAGCCCGTCACGATTCTGATTGTCGGGCTTTTGCTGGGATTTATTATTATCGCGGTGTTATTGCCGATTTTTAGTATGAACGCTATGGTTTCATAAAAACATAAGGAGCCTCAATGCACTCTATAAAAAATAATCAATCGGGTTTCAGTTTAATCGAGATCTTGCTGGTGGTCATCATCATCGGGACGTTGTCGGCCATGGTTTTGCCGCGTCTGATGGGACGTTCCGATCAAGCGCGCAGCGCGGCGGCTAAGGCGGATGTGGAAGTGAACATTGCGACGGCTCTCAAGCTGTATGAGCTCGACAATGGTTTTTTTCCGACGACCGAACAAGGCCTGCAGTCGCTTCTGACTAAGTCGACCACACCGCCGATTCCGCAAAATTGGAACGGTCCGTATTTGGAAAAAAAACCGATTGACCCGTGGGGACATCCGTATTTGTATGCGTCGCCGGGTGTCCATCGTGCCCATGACTACGATCTGTATTCGAGCGGCAAAAATACCAAGGCCGAAACAACCGATGATGATATCGTGAACTGGCAATAAGCGATGATGAAACGCGCGGGGCCGCTGGGTTTTACTCTCGTGGAAGTTTTGCTGAGCGTTGCGATTTTGTCCGTTGGCATCGTCGGGATCTACCGCCCTTTTTTAGCGGCCTACGCCGCGCTCTATGACCAGGATAAAAGAGCCGAAGCGGCGCGCATTGCCGCCAATGCCCTCTGGCTGCTGCAAAAAGAAGCGCTGGAACAAAACGCCCTGCACCGTCATGACGACCGCGGCACGGTTTTAGGGGCGCATACCCTGTACGATTACTGGCTCAAAGCCGAAGCCTTATCTGAGCAGGAAGATCTTTTTCAAGCCCATTACTCCATCTCCTGGCAACAAGGCGGCAGAAGAAAGAATCTGACGCGCGTGACTTATGTTTGGGTTCCTCCAGTTACCTAAAGGCCGGCAGGCGGGGTTTAGCCTCATCGAGGTTTTGCTTGCCGTGACGATCGTATCTTTTTTGTCGGTCGTTCTTTATGGTACGCTGTCGCACGGCGGGGATTTGTGGCGGCGGGCGCTGGCACGGGATCCCATGCTGATGGCGGACATCGCGTTCGAGAAAATGGGAGCCGATTTGCGCAACAGCTTCTTGTATAACGCCAAGCCGGTGCAGGGCGCGGATGAGTTTTTTGAATTCTATACCGTCGTGCCGCACACAAGCCGGATAGGCAAAGGCTCGCATGAGCGGCGGACCGAGCCGCTTTTCATACGCTATGAGTATGATCGCGGGAAGAAGGCGATTGTGCGGCATGCCGAAGATTATGCCGCGCTTTTATTTCAGGGAAAAACAAAAACCGAAGTTGAAAAGGAAAGCGTCCTCGATTCCGTGAGTTCATTGCATTTTTATTTTTATGATTACAACCACACGACCAAGAACGGCGCCTGGCGGACGCGGTGGCTGAAGAACTGTATGCCGCAGGCCGTTAAAATAATTTTGGAATATGGGGAGAAGAAAAAAGTAATTTTCGAAAAAATTATTCCGGTGCCGGCCAACCACTGTCTGGAAGATGAATAGAATGAATTTCAACATGCCTAAAATAGCCCTGCCAAAAATCACGCTCCCGCTCAAGGGCCTTGCGGCCTTCCGGCAGGCCAAAGAAGTTTTGGTGGTGGATTTGTCAGGCGAGGTGGTCAAGCTGGTGCATGCTCAGGAAGTTATGGGCAAAATGCAAATTATGCATGCCGCAAACCGTGAATTTGGCCAAAACGCGGAAGCTAGCAGCGCACAATTTTTGCGCGACATGCTGAAAGCATGGAATGTGAAAACCCGCCGCGTCGTCTGTACGCTGCCAAGCCGGCACTTTATTTCACGCAATATCGACATGCCTTCCAACAATCCCGAGGAAATTGCCAAGATTATCAATCTTCAACTGGGCCGGTTTACCCCGTACTCCCGGGATGAAATTGTGGTGGATTATATCAGCCGCGAAATGGAAGGGATGCATTACACCAATGTGCTCCTGATTATCGTGCACCGGAAGGTGATCGAGCATTGCTTGCAGGTGGTGGAGCTGGCCGGTTTGGGCATCGAGCGGATCGCAATCGGGGCCGAGGCGTTGGTTTCCCATTATGTTGCCGCCGGCAGCAACCCGACGATTGCCGGGCTGCACATTAGCGAAGAATCTTCGGATCTGACGATCGTGGATAAAGGTCAGTTAGCCTTTGTGCGCAATATCAATATGGGAATCTATAAATTGACCAAAGACCCGTTTGTGGCGATTGACGCGTTTGTCGAAGAGCTCAAGAAATCCTTGGCCGCTTATCAAGATGAAGGGGTCGGCCAGCTCGTCAAAAGCTTGATGATCACCGGGGCCTTGGATGGTCTGGACGCTTTGATGATCGCCATCAAAGCCGGGGTTCCGGGCGTCCGTGAAAATGAAGTGGCGGTTGAGTTGACGAATTTAGGCGCCACGATCGCAATGACGGAAGAAACCATCAAAACGCTCCAGAGTAACCCGCGCGTTTCATTTCTGGATTTAATGGCTGCCGCGATTCATGCGCAGGAGCTGCGGATTGATCTGACGCCCAGTGAAATCAAATTGAAACGCCATGTGCGGGAAGGCGGCCGGGATGTCATGGCGATGGGAATATGGATCATGACGATTTTTTTAATGGTCAGTTTTCTTTTATCCCTGAAAATTTATTTTAAAAGCATGCAAATTCAAAAACTGGATAAAATCGATCACGAAACATTCGAGCCCGCGCGCGCCATGGAAAGAATTTCAACCAAAAGCCGCGCGGTACGCAAGCTTTTGGAAAACCGCGGCCGCGGCCTGTACGTCTTCGATAAAGTGACTGCGTTGATTGGTGATGATATCTATTTAGTGCAATTTAACTATGATACCGAGGGGAATTTGGTGCTCGCCGGGACGGCGTCGTCCATGTCCCGTATTTTTGCTTTTGTCACGCAATTGGAAGAATCCAATTATTTCAGCAGCGTCAAAACAAAAGAAACGAAATCACGCCGGGAAGGCAAACAGGAAGTGGCGGATTTTGTGATTGAGAGCACGCTGGCCGAGGGGTTTTGATGATCGACATCGGGAAAATTTATTCGGAATTAAGCGCCATCGGGAGGATTTTGTTTGTCGCGGCTTTCGTCTGCATTTTTCTGGCCTTGATGGACCAGCTGGTTTTGGGCGCCATTTTTTCGCATATGAAGATCCTTGACGCAGAGATCGGTGCCAAGAAAGAGACGGTGCGGCGGAATCTGCGCATCCTTTCCTTTAAAGAGCGCATTCTCGAGGAATATAAGGGCTATAGCGATTATCTGGATACGGGCGAAAAATCCCAGGAAGAAATCATCGGCGCGCTTTTAAGGAAAATCGAAAATTTTGCGAAACAGCACTCCATCAGTATCCTGAATATCCGGCCCGGCGATGTCGCTGAAAACCCGGTTTTCCAGGTTTACAAGACCGGTCTGGAATGCGAGGGGACTTTGGCGGATATGCTATCTTTTATGCATAAACTGGAAGAGTCTGATTATTTATTCCAGATCACGCGCTACAATCTGCTGCCGAAATCAAAAAGCGGCGAAGTTATAAAATGTGACATGGATATTGAGCGAACTTTAATTACCTCGGAGGAAGTCCCCAGCTGATGCGCGCGCGCTTGCTTTGGTTCGTCCTGCTTCTATCCCTCACGGCCAAGCCCGGCCTTATTCGGGCGGAAGAAACGCCGTTGGCCCCCGCTATGGATCTGAAGCAGCTTTATGAAGAAGCGATCCGCGAAATGGAAGCCGGTCATTACGAGATAGCCCTCGAACATTTTCAGGCCATCCTGCTTATAAAACCCGATATGCCGGTGATCCATAATTTGATCGGCATCGTGTATTTGCGTGACAGTAAACCGGAACTGGCGGAAGGCGCTTTCCTGAACGCGGTGCAGTACGATCCCAAATATGCGGAAGCGTATTTTAATTTAGCCACGCTTTATATGGGTGAAGATGCGGATAAGCAAGTCGCGGCGGATTATTACCGTCAGGCCATTGCGGCCGATCCGTCCTATGCCAAAGCCTATTTTGGTCTGGGCTGGATTGAGCTGCTGGAAAATGACAATGCCGAAGATGCCATCCAGCATTTTGAAAAAGTCGTCGAAATCGCCCCGGATTTTATCGAAGCGCAGTATGGCTTGGCGATGGCCTATTTAAGGTTGAATAAACGCGCCATGGCGCTGCAGCCGCTTTCGATCTTGCGGTCCTTAAATCGTTATGATTTGGTGGAACGCGTGGAAAAAATGATGGAAGAACCTTCGGAAGCACCTTTAGAAGAAGCGGCTTATCCGATGGAGGGTCCTGCGGGACCGTTGCCGCTGCCGGAGCAGCCGGGGGCCGAAACCGCGCCGGCCGATGAGACATCGACCGGCATGCCGTTAAGTTAATTCTGTTTGTCCTGCTGGTTTGGATTCTTGCCTTCCAGATGACGATGGAGTTTATATTCCAGAATGCCAAGAGATTGAGCCAGTTTTTCCGTTTTTGTATTTTGTTCGTTGATATATAAAGTCAGCAGCAGCGTTAGAAAAACAAAAAAGACAAGCAGGGAAAAAAAGATAAAATTGCTGGGCAACTGAAAGCCGACCCGCTTCGCTAGCCCGAACAACACGTTTTCATTGAAAGCAAAAAAAACAACCGTTAGGCTGACGCTCAGCCATGCCAGTGAGTATTTGAAGGTCATTTTTTGCCGGCGGATCAATTCCAAAACGAGGATGAAAATCGTCAATGCGATGACAATGGCAAAGGTTTTGACGCCCATGGTGTGTTAGCCCCTTTTTTTGAAAAGATCAATGAGAATGGCAAGCGTGACTTTGAGCATGTAATAGACGGTTTTAAAATAGCGGATCGACGAAATACCCCCGAAACGTTTGCGCATTTTGACCGGCACTTCGCCGATCTCCAGGCCGTGCCGCTTGGCGATCATGACGGCTTCGGGCTCCGGAAAATCAACCGGATATTGTTCGGCAAAAAGGCGGATCGCTTTGCGGCCATAGGCACGGAAGCCCGATGTCGGGTCGGAGATGGAAACGCCGGTCAGAAGCCGCAGCAAATAGGAGAAAAAACGGATGCCCATCCGCCGTGCGGCGGTGGATTGAAAGCCGTCACGATCCGCCAAAAAGCGGCTGCCGATGCAAAGATCCAGTTTTCCCGCGGTGACCGGTTCCAGAATGTTGGGCAGATATTTAGGGTCATGCTGGCCGTCCCCATCCAATTGAATGGCCACATCATAATTTTCGGAGTGCGCAACTTTAAAACCACTTTGAATGGCGCCGCCAATGCCGAGATTGTAAGGCAAATTGACGACCTTGGCGCCGGCCTTTTGTGCTTCGGCGGCGGTGTGGTCCGCGGAACCGTCATTAATCACGAGAACCCTATAGCTGGGATGTGCGGCGCGGATTTCAAGGACCAATTTTTGAATCGAACGCGATTCATTAAAGGCCGGAACGATAATTAAAACGTCTTGGGAGTCAGGCATGCGGTCATTATCCATGGGGAGCAGGGGATGACAAGCCCTTTTTCACGGCGCGTGTGCTTGGGCATATTCTAATTTACAAATTGATCAGATACGCCGATGATGAGATCATGAAAAGGATGAATATGGAGAAGGGCTGCCGATGGGCCTTATTTTTTGTGGCGCTTGCGTTTGGACTCTATTTCCGGACCTATCCGATGCGTGATCAGGGCTGGATATCGGAAAAGCAGTCGGAGGCGGCGGCTTTGGATCTTGTTTCGCAAAAAATGAGAAATCAGATTAAAGAGGTGGTGCAGACGCAATACCCGCAGATGGCCCCGGATGTTTTAGAGAAAATCGCGTCAGCGCGGGCTGATGAAATCGCGGCTCATGAAAATGCGCAATTTCAGCGCGCGGTTGCGGATGCAAAGAGCAATCTTCTGCAGCGCCATACGCCCAAGCAATCCCGTTTCTATCTGCTGGAAGCGGATTCCTATCATTATTTCCAACTGCTGCAGAATGTCGCGGATTACGGCAAACCGGGACCTGTCGTGCAGCACGGGAAATATTTTAACCCGCTGCGCCTCGCGCCGCATGGCGCCTGGTCCTTTATGGTACTCCACCCGTATGTCGGCTTCCTTATATACAAGGCTATGCACCTCCTGAACCAGCGGATCGACCTTATGGAGGCGGCTGCCTGGACACCTCTCTTTTTGATGGTATTAACAACGTTGGCCTATTTTTGGCTCGGCCGCATTTTGCAATTTTCTGCGGCGTCTGTTTTTGCCGGCGCGCTTTGCCTGCTTTTGTCACCGATCTATCTTCAGCGCGGGACCTACGGATGGTACGACACGGATCCCTATAATTTAATTTTTCCGCTGGCGGTTTTAAGCTGTTTTTTCTGGGGGGCTTCGTCCCGCAAGCAGGCCGTGCGGGCCGCCGTTTGCGGCGGTTTTTTGACGGGCTTTTATGCTCTGTTTTGGGTTGGATGGCCTTTTCTGCTTGGCATCATACTGGGTATGGGTTGTCTCATTGTCCTTTTGAGACGGAAGTGGCGCCAGCATGGCTTGGAAGAGGCCGGCCGCTTTATGATTTATTATGTTCCCGCGGCTTTGCTTACCTTATGTCTTTTTTTGACCCCGCAAACTTTCCTGGAGTCTTTGATTGATGCGGCGGTTGCGCTGTCGCGTTTTATCCATGCCGATGCCAGTCTTTGGCCCAATGTTTTTGTGGCGGTAGGCGAAACGCGATCTATCAACCTCCAGAAATTGATTTTTCTTTCGGGCCATTATGGTTCTTTTGCTATTTTTATCCTGGGAATTTCCGGCGGAG
>ORMF012556119.1_pt1 | contig 14659 bp, 12 predicted proteins | sample 1779871 | NCBI WGS metagenome assembly ORMF01 (sample SAMEA104232316, study PRJEB22302) | groundwater metagenome | biome: forest; feature: aquifer; material: groundwater | place: USA | collected 2011-08-07 | depth 5.4 m | reverse complement strand
GTCTGCATGCCACCGGAGACCGAGGCCGAGTTCAACACCTACCACACCTTCGTCATCCAGGTGGACCGGCGCGACGCGCTGCAGCGTGCCCTGACCGAGCGCGGCATCGGCACCGCCATCCACTACCCGATTCCCATCCACCTGCAGCCGGCGGCGGCATCGCTGGGCTGGAACGCCGGCAGTCTGCCGCAGGCCGAGCGCCAGGCGGAACGCATCCTGTCGCTGCCGGTCAACCAGTTCCTCGGCGAGGCCGAACTGGCCGAGGTGGCGGACACCGTGAACAGGTTCTTCCGATGATTCAGCATGTCGATTACGACCGTCTGGTCGCCGACTACCACGCCCATCTGGTGGAAACCTTGCGCGGTTTCGGGCCGGCGGCGGACTTCCTCGATCTGTGGGTGCCCGACGAGGATCCGCTGCGCAGCCTGGCCAATATGCTCGACGCCGCCCGGGCCGGCGGCTGTCCGGTGATCGAGATCGCCGTCGGTGCCGCTCAGGCGCGAAGCCTCGACCGCACCGCCCTGAACACCATGGCCGCCGGGTTCGGCGTCGCCGAAATCACCACCCGGCCCGAGGGCGGCCTGTGCTTGACCATCCGTTTCGACGGCGGTGCCGCGCCGATGGCGGTACGGCCGACGGCATCCAGGGCCGCCGCCGACCCCCTGCGCCCCCTCCCGCTCAGCGCCGCACCCGCGCCGCGCCGGGACATCCCCGCCGCCTTCGCCGCCGCCATCACGGCCGCTATCGCCGCGGACCAGACGGCCGACCGGGCCGCCGAACCGCCGGCCGGCCTGGTGTGTGGCCGGGGCGAGGCCGACGGCGCCGCCATGGTGGTGTGGTTCGACGGCGACGGCACGGTCCACCAGGCCAGTCAGGAGGGTGCCGCCAACGAAGGGCTGCGCGGCGTGCTGGCGGCGCTGTGCCGGGTCATTGTCGGCCTGCCGGCACAGGAGGCTGCCGATCACGGCGTCATCCGCCTGGAGCGGGCGCTGCGCGATTTCAGTCAGCCCCCACCGGTTCCCGGCGTCGTCACCCCGGCGGCGGCCTCGCCGCTGTTCGTCACCGCCGAACGGCTGCTCCGCGGCGCCATCGCCGACTGGCGCGCCCGCACCGGCACCCCGGTGACCGGCAACAGCTACGACGAAGGACCGCGACCCGGCTGGCGGGCGCTGGACGATGCCGGCCGCCGCGCCCTGCTCGTCAGCGCCTGCGGCGACTATGCCCGCTCGGAGGGCGGCTGCGCCGCGGATGCCGAGGTGGTGGCCATCGAATATGACGTGCGCGTTCTGATCCGGTTTCATGGCGGTCTGGCCGCCGGCGACCGCCAGCGCACGCTGATGGCGTTGGAGCGCCACGTCAAGCGGCTGGTCGATCCGCGCCTCGAGCTGCATTTCGAGCCGGCGGGTGACGCCAATCGCATCCGCCGCCTGAGCGGCGGTCCGTCTTCCTGAGGAACCACCGATGTCCACGCCGCTTCTCACCGAGCATGCCGAACTGGTCCTCGACGGCACCAAGATCGCCTGGCATCTCGATCGCGTCCGGGCCTGGGAACGCGGCGAGCGCATCGCCCCCATCACCATCGACATGGCGCTGACGCGGGCCTGCAATTTCGCCTGCGAATACTGCTATGCCATGCTTCAGGAAAATGACCGCAAGGTCATCAACCGCAAGGTCATTTTCGATTTCCTTGAAGACTGCGCCGCCATCGGCGTCAAGGGCATCAGTCTGGTATCGGACGGCGAAAGTTCGATCTCGCCGGTGTTCATCGACACCCTCCAGCGCGGCCACGAGCTTGGCCTGTCGATGGCGGTCGGCACCAACGGCTTCGTGCTGACCCGCCACAAGCTCGAGCAGATCCTGCCCTATCTGACCTATCTGCGGGTCAACATCTCGGCGGGCGAGCGTGCCCGCTACGCCGAGATCATGGGGGTCAAGGACAGCTTCTACGACCGCGTCGTCCAGAACATCCGCGACATGGTCGACATCAAGCGCAGCCGGACTCTGCCGGTGACCATCGGCATGCAGATGGTGCTGATGCCGCAATACGCCGACCAGATCCTGCCGCTTGCCCGGCTCGGCCGGGAGCTGCGCCCCGACTACCTGGTCATCAAGCACTGCTCCGATGACGAAGACGGCACACTGGGTGTCGATTACGAAGGCTACGAGCGGCTGAACGACACCCTGCGCGCCGCCGAGGCAATGTCGGACGAGACCTATCGCGTCGTCGTCAAATGGTCGAAGATCGCCGCCAAGGGCGGACGCAGCTATCAGCGCTGCTATGGTCCGCCCTTCATCATCCAGCTCTCTGGCTCCGGCCTGGTGGCGCCCTGCGGCATGCTGTTCAACGAGCGCTATCGCAAGTTCCACATCGGCAATATCTGCGAGACGCGGTTCAAGGACATCTGGGCCAGCGACAAATATTGGCAGGTCATGAGCTACCTGGCCTCCGCCGACTTCAACGCACAGAAGATGTGCGGCTCGTTGTGCCTGCAACACAAGGTCAATGAGGTGCTCGACGCCTACAGCAAGGGCCAGATCACCCTGGAGGAGCCACAGGGGCCGTCACCGCAGCACCTGAATTTTATCTGAACCGTGGTTGTATAGAACGGGATATGTTATGAGTATGGCTGTGATCGTATCGCCCGAACTGGGGGTCAACATGAGCGCGCTGAATACCGAGATTTCGCCCGTCGAAGAAGATGCCCTGGCATTGGTACAGACGGCGGTTCTGCTGGACAACAGCCGTGCCGATCCCGGCAAGCTGGTTGCTGCCCTGGAGGCCAATCTGGAACTGTGGGTCGCCATCCGCACCCTGGTGTCGCGCGGCAACGAGGCGCTGTCCGGCGAGGCCAGGGGCAATCTGCTGCGGCTCAGCCAATACGTGGCCAGCGAGACGCTGAGCAAGGGCGCTGAGATTGACAGCGAGGCGCTGAACACACTGATCAACATCAACATGCAGATCTCGGAAGGCCTGCTGGAAGGCCTGAAGCACCGCCGGACGGCTGCCGACCCGGCATAGGCGCCGGGCAGCCTATGCCGGATAAAGAAACTGGCGGAATTCCGCGACGGTGGTTTCGGCCAGGGCCATGGTGCTCTTGAGCATGGTGCCCGGAGCACCCGCGAAATGCAGAAAATAGGTGTTGAAGAAGGCGTTGGTGACGCATTGCCGCGCCAGCCACCGCCATTCCTGCCGATCCGCCGGCGACGGCTTGATGAAGCGGGAGCCGAACAGGAATGGATAGTGATGGGCCACTTCCAGCGCCCAGATGGTATTGAAGCGCTGGTCAAGAAATTGCGCCAGGCCGGATGTGAGGATTTCGAAGGACAACGGGGTCTGTTCGAAATCGCCGTTGCGGCTGTTGCGCGGGTATTTCTGGAAGACGCGCCGGAAGAAGGCGGCGTGACGGGCAGGGCTGAAGACGAAGACACCGGTGTTGATGAACTGCTGCGGCGCCGGCTGGAGCCCGTCGGCGGCATAGGGATTGCCGAAGGTGAAGTCGTATTGGGTCATGTCGACAGGCGGCTGGTTCGCGGAGATGCTCTGCGCCATCAGCAGCAGATGCACCCAGCGCTGTTCCGTCGTCATCGTATCCAGCCGCCGTTTCAGTTGCAGCGAGATATCCACGACGGCGATATGGTCCGGGTCCAGGCCATCGAAGATCGATGGCGCGTGGGACGAATTGATCAGGATGTCGCCGTCGAGCCATGCGACTTGCTCGTAGCGCTGAAGCGCCGGCAGCGATGGAATCAGCAGTTTCTGCCAATGAAGCGTCCGTTCCCGGGTTACCGCGTCCGGCAGCACCGGCTCGGTGAGAACAATGACGTCGCAATTGTGGCGTTTGCCGTAAGCCAGCCAGTTGTTGCGGCAGTATTTGTCCCATTCGTCCATATACCGGTCACCGACCAGCATAGTGACAATGGCGTGGCGGCGTTGAGATCCGGACATGGAACTGCCTTTGCTTAGCCGCAGGAGGCGGGGGTGACGCCGGACGTTTCGTTCAGGTCTTCACGCCCATCGGCCATTTCCTTCATCATTGTCGCCGTACGGATCGCCATCTCTCGCACCGTGGCGTCGTAGTGCCTGATAAAAAAGTCGAAATAGGGCGCTGACGCTGCCTCGTCGAGGCGAGTCCCGCCGAAGGCGCCGAGCCGGATCATCGACCGCATCGCGCTGTGGGCAATCGCAAAGACCGCCTTGTGGCGGTCGAAGGCTTCGTTGCTGAACTGCTGGATGCGGCGCTCCAGCGTCCAGAAGCTGGGCTCGCCGTCCACCACCTCGGCGACGATCGCCGTCCAGGCGTCGGCGAAGGCGGCGGCGCCATCCGCCAGGCCGGCGAGATCGATCTTGTCCAGATACCGGCCGGCAGCAAAACTCGACAGCTGTACCGCCACGTCGGCGATCACCGCGGCCTGGCGGTTCGGTGGATTGTCCAGCCGGATCGAGCTTGCGGCTTTCGGCCGGGCGCCGTCGATCCGCGCCCCACGGCAGCAATTGAAGACGGTGATGGGATCAGACCGGATCAGGCCGCCGAAAGCGGTTCGCGACATGTCGAGATACCAGGTGGTCAGCACGGTACCGCCAAAGTTTCCCGGAACTTCGCGGTCGAAGCCGTTTTCCAGCATCTCGTAGCTCTCGCCGGGAGCGTAGTTGTCGTAATCCTCATCATGATAGACCGCACTGGCGGCATGGTGGCTGGCATCGCGCGGCCGGCCGCAATCGACGCCGAACAGGGTGAAATCGTGAAATCCCATGGTGGTCATCGCGGCGACCGCCGCGTTGGCAACCAGTGGCGCGGCCCAGGTGATCGGCTGGGCGTCGGCCGTCAGCAGGTAGCTCGACGACAGATGCGAACGGAAATAGTAGAAGCGTTCGTCGAACAGGCCGCCAACGTCGGGTGGCACCGTCGTCGACGCCAGCAGGCGGATTCCCTGCAGCCCATGGTCGGCGTGGAAGGCCCTGAGATTGTTGACCAGCGGCTGCGTATTCTCGTTCTCCACATGGAAGTCCGGCCGAATGCCGTGCTTGAGCAGAATGCCGAGCGCCGTGCCGCAGGAGACGACGATGGCATGATCACGCCAGCGCTGGAGATGCGGCAGAGTTTCGTCCAGCGATGGACCGGAGCCAACGACGAAGACCGGCATCGTCTGCCGGCGCATCGGCCGGCAGCCGACCAGCCGAAAATCCCAGCGCCGCAGGTTGAGGTAGGTGTTCCGCATCATCAGGATCTCGTCCTCGAAAAACCCGGACGAGATATAATGCACCTTGATTTTTTCGTTCAGAAGTGTCCTTGCCCGGAGCAATTGCCATGAATAATAGTGCACATAGGCATAACTGCCATCGAGAAAGGTCGGCCGTGCCCGTGACAAGGCGTTCTCGACAACATAGATGGCACCGGTGGGATCAGGATCGAAGGAGAACGTGATCTCCAATTCGCCCGCCGCCATCCTGTCGAACAGTGCTTCCCAATCGACCACCGTGAACGAGTGGAAGATGAATTCCGGCACGGGCTCGATCAGGATCAGCCGGCGGCAGCGGGTACGCTCGAGCAGCGGCGCCAGATGGTATCCCAGGCCAAGGCCGAAGACGAAGGCGAAGCCGATCTCTCGTAGCGGCTGCCGCGCAAGCCTCAATTCATGACGAGAGATGTAGCCGGATATTTCGCGCCGTAGCTGCTGCGCGATGTGCGAGAGATTGCAATAGGAAATGCTGTCCAGGATCAGCCGGTCGGGATCGGAGAAATACTCCTCCAGCTGCGCGGCGGTCCAGTCCGGAGCCGGAGCCGGGTAGAGGGGGGTGCCCTCCACCAGGATGTTGACCGGCCTGCCCACATCATCCACCATCAGTTTGGAATGGCGGTCCAGTTTCTCAAGAAAGGTCCAGATGTGGGGCTGGCGCCGCCGAAACGCCTCTTCGTTGCGGCGCGCCAGCTCTGCGGCTCTGTCGTCCATTGTTTCAACTGGCGTTCGCCAGCGCCTTTTGCCACAGATCCCGGTAAACCCGCCCGAGATCGGCGGCACGGGCCACCGGCGACAGGACCGGGTGCGAACGGTCGACCTTTTCGCGGAAACCGGTGCGCCGTTCGGCGTTGCCGACCCAGCCGAGCGCCATGGCCACATAGTCCTGATCGGTCGCCGCCAGCGTGTCGGAGGCGACACCCAGATAATGCAGCAGGCTGAACGCCTCACGGCGGTGACGCCCGTCGCGCAGCCAGCCGACCATCGGCACGCCGGATGCCAGGGCCTCGGCCACCACCTCGGCCCGCATGGTCTGGTAGGGCAGCAGGCAGATATCCGTTGCCGCGAAGAAATGCTCGCCGTTGGACAGGACGTCGACTCGGTGGGAGACGCCAAAGGTGCCGAACAGTTCGACCAGCCGGCCGGCGTCGGCTTGATTGGCGAATTCGTGGTTGCGCAGCACCAGCGTCGCTGCGGGCAACTGGCGGAGGATGGCCGCCCAGGTCGCCACCGTGCGCGGGCACAGCTCGGAGAAAATGGCATCGGCGCCCAGCACCAAACCGTCATGGGCAATCGGCGCGATCGGCGGCGGCAGCATCGTTACCGCCGCACCGAGTTCGAGGCGGACGACGCCGTCGGTGTCGGGATCCAGGAAGCTGTCACTGATGACGGCGTCGCAGCCCGCCAGCCCATTGCCGTAAGGGCTGCCCAGCCAGGCCAGTTGTACCGGCGCCATGCGCAGGCCGAGCGCGGTCAGGGTATCCGGTGATGCGAAGCCGCTGGCATCGACCAGAATATCGATATCCTCCGCCGCCACCATGGCGCTGAGCGTGTAGGGATCGCAGCCGCGGATGTTCTGCCAGATGTTGACCGAACGCTGGAAGGGGGCGTTGACCGGCTCGCTCAATGCGCCATGACCGAGACCGACGACGCGGATCGCCTGTTCGTCGTGATGGGCGATGATGTCGGCCAGCATGCGGGCATGGCTGCGGCCATGCAGGCCCGACAGCAGATAGCCGACGGTCAGCCGCGATTTGGCCAGGGCCCTTGGACGCGGCATCCATGGGTCTTCCTTCTCACCGAACGTCTCACCCCAGCGACGGAAGTCATCGGTCAGCGGCTCAAGGGCGACGTCCGGATCCTGCATCCGGTCCACCAATGCCTGAGCCTGGATCTTCGCATCCGCTCCAGAGCGGGCGATCGCGTCGTCATGACAGGCTTGGCCGAGGCGGAATTCGCCCAAAGCGGTCAGGGCGGCGCCGAGTTGGCTGATGATCGCGGCGTTGTCCGGCAGAGCATGCCGGGCCGAGCGCAGCAGGTCGGCGCTTTCGCGGAACCGTGCCTGGCTGGCCAGGCAATAGGCGAGACCGAGATACCCCGCTTCGCTCTGCTGATCGATTTCGATTTGCTGGCGGAACCAGTGTTCGACCGCCGCCTGATCCTGTGTCTCGATGGCGCCGAAAGCGCGGGCGATCAGCGGCTGGTTTTCGATTCCCAGGAAGCTGCCGGCCAAGCCGGGCAGGCTGGCCGGCAGCAGGTCGCACACGGCCGAAGCAGGCAGCGCCTCCGCCAGCTTGATGGAAAACAGACTGGCCATGAGGTCGCCGACCAGAACCTGCATCAGGCCGAGGAATTCAGCCGCTTCGCGGGTGGCATCGGGAATTTCAGTGGCTTGCGTGGCATAGCGGATGGCCGAGGCGTAATCGTGCCGCATATAAGCGGCGACGGCGAGCAGCAGCATGCCGTCACTGGTGCGTCCCTCGGCTTCCTGCCAGGCGGCGCACCGCTCCTCGAACTCCGGCCAGGCCCCGGCACGGGCAAGCAGGGCGATATCGTCCGGCAGCGGCATGGCGGATGGGCCGGTTTGGCTCACACCGACGGTCATGCCGTCACCCCGGTCGGCAACGGAGCCTGCGGAGCATTCTGCGTGGGTTCGGGAGCCGCGCTCAGGCCGGCGGAGACCCCGCGATTGATATTGATCAGGACATCGAGTTCCTCGGCCACGGGCTGAGCGAGGATGTGGATGGAATGTTTGTCGACGAAGGCGGCCAGCGACAGCATATTGCTGCGGATGTCGGTCGGGACTTGGCACTCGGGTTCCAGCAGATCCGCCTGGATGATTGTCCACAGGCGCCAGTTCAGCCGGGTGGCGGCCAGAATTTCAGATCGGTCGCCGCTCTCCATGGCCTTGCGCAACCGCAAGGCTGCCTGAAGGAAAGCCCATGCCTCGGTCCCCCGCGGATTGCCGGGCAGAGGGGGGGCATCGTATTGCTTGACCAAATGGTTGTACATCGCTGACGGCCTTTCCATCCTGCACGGCCCGACCTGCTCCGGCACCGAAAATACCTCACCCTGGCAAGGGAGGATCATCGGGCGGGCGAATTGCAGGATTCAGTTTGGGAGAAGGAGGTTAAATCGCCGTTAAGCGTGGTTCCGCGCCATCTTGTCGGACGCCCTCACGCAATGACTTGAGCACGCGGCAAGTTCAGGGACTGTTGCCCGGGAGGCCCAAAGCCGCTTGCACGATGGCGTCGCTCCCTTGAAAAAGAAGGGGGCCGAAGCCCCCTTCTCCTTAACCCGATTAGCCGAACAGGCGCAGAATGCTCTGTTCCGACTGTCCGGCGAAGGACAGCGCCTGGATACCCAGCTGCTGGCGGGTCTGCAGGGCCAGCAGGTTGGCACCTTCCTTGTTGAGGTCGGCAACCGTCAGCTTGCCGGCACCGCTTTCCAGCGTGGTGACGTAGTCCTTGGTGAAGTCCGAACGGACCTGCATGATGGCCACGTTGTTGGCCAGCGTCGCCGACTTCGAACGCAGGTTGGAAACCGTCTTGTCGAGGCGGGTGATCGCGGCGTCGGCCATGCCGTTGAACGAAGCCAGCGCCGAAGCGTCGTCGAAGTCGAACACCGACAGGTTGGCGTCGAAACCGAGGGCGCCCGACACGACGCCGCCGACCAGGGTGGCGTTGTTCGCTTCGGAGCCGACCGCGGCACCGGCCGAATCCATGAAGAAGGCGGACGAATTGAAGTCGGTGCCGCCGACTTCCAGCTTGGAGTCCGTCTTCTCGGAGAAGCGGACGGTCAACTTGGAGGCGGTGGAGTTCAGCAGGTTCAGACCTTGATAGGTGGCGTCATCCACCAGGTTCTCGATCTGGACCGCCAGCTCCTTCAGCTGGATACCATAGGCGGCGCGTTGCGTGGTATCGGCCGAACGGGCGGCGTCGACGACGCCCTTCATCTGGCTGACCAGGTTCTCGATCGCGTCGGCAGCCTTCAGCGCCGCTTCCAGGGTGCTGATGCCCTGGTCGACGTTGGACTTGCGCTCGCTCAGGTCGCTCGCGCGCTCGTTCAGCGACTTGGCCTGGAAATACTTCACCGCATTGTCGACCGGGTTGGCAACGGCGAGACCCGTCGACAGACGGCCCTGGGTGCGGTCGATCAGGGTGGAGGTGTTGGCGAGGGCAAGAAGGTTGGACCGGACTGCCGTGCCGAGGGTGACATCACCTGCCATAGGACTTCTCCCAATTCTAGGGATTGAACGAAAAGGCGTTTTCTAGCGCCACTACTCACTATACGCTCAAGGGCAGGCTCTGCCAAACGGATTTTCATCCAGAGCAATCGGGTGAACCCGAATGCCCTGGTTTGTTCCGTCCCTCAAGCGCCGGGCGCCGGCGCCGCAGGCTTGGCTTGCGCTCTTCGCCTTCTGCTGCGCAAAAGGCCCATTCCGCGGGGCTCGACGGCCCAGGCGTCCGCCGTCGCGGGCAGGCCGAATCGGGACCGGTCACCGGACGGCATGCCGCCGGGCGATGGCGGCAGGTGTTGAAACGGCCTCGGCGTGCCTCGATCCGGTCGAGATCGACCGAGATGTCGAGATCCGCCGGGGCCGGCCCCTCGCCTCCATCCGATGTCGGGTCATGGTCCAGCCGAGGGGGTGTTCAGCTTGAGGATGACGGCGCGTGGTCTCCGTGGTCACGCCGCGCCAATTCCTCCTTGAGCGTGGTCTGGAGATGGTCCACGGCTTCCCCTTCATAGGCGAGGAGGCGCTGTGTCCGCTTCATGGCCTGGTAAAGGTTTCCCTGGGCAATGGCGGCCCGGATATCGGCGGCGATCGCCGCCGCCCCCGGGGCAGCCGCCAGATATGCATGCAGGAAATGTTCGAACAGCACCATATAGGTGTCGTATTTGCGGGGAAAGACATAGGCGCATTGCAGGGCGAAGTAGACGCGCGCCGCCGGCGTTGCCGCCTGTTCCTTGGTCAGCACTTCCTTCTGGCGCAGGATGGCGGCCTGATTATGGACCAGCAGGCGGGTATTGGCCCCGACGCATTCCAGCACCACGCCGTTGATGATCAGCTTTTCCCCGGCCTTGATCTCAAGCAGCAGCGGCACGGCCATCGTCCCCTCAAAACACGACGGCGCAAGGATGGCCACTGGGCGAACGGAAAGCAATCGGCTTGGCCGCCGGGGTATCTGCCCTGCCGTCTCCGCTATTGCCCCCTGCCCCTCCACCGGGATATGATGTAAACTCGATGGAGTGTTAGAATAACACTCAGGGAGATAGAATATGTCCTCCATTCCGCCCACTGGCCAGCCGACGGTCCTGACGCCCAACAACGGTTCGCAGACGGTTCTGTCACAGAACAAGAAGGCCGATATCGGAACCCTGACGCTGCTCTCCAGCATGGCTCAGACCAATGAAAAGCTGATGCAGCAGAAGATCAAGGAGGTGTCGGCGAAATACGATTACCAGCAGAGCACCGCCACGACCGAGGCGGACAACTGGAAGCGGGTTTCGCGCAAGATCGGCGATGCGAGTTCGTTCCTCAGCGAAACGGCCGGGCGCGTCAAGCAGATGCTGAGCCAGGTCGAAAGCCTGGTGTCGACCGTCGGCAAGGCCGACCAGAGCGCCGCCGGCGACCCGACGGCCAATTTCGACGGCTACGCCTCAGCCTTCGACTCGATGGCGCGCGGCCTGATCGACAAGGCGGAGAACGGCAGGGGGGGGCAGATCAATCTGCTCGGCCGAGGTGAGCCGACCTACTCCTACCAGGTCTCCACCACGGTTCAGACCGCCTGGGTTCAGGGCGGCTATCTGGGCAGCGACTACTCGATCACCGACGATGACGGCCACAGATGGGTGCCGGACCGCTCCGCGCGCCTGCTGCGGCAATACGACAAGACCAGCGGCGAGGAGATCGCGGCCGTCAGCATGCGCACCGGCCTGGACATGATCTCGCACGACCCCGATACCGGAGCGCTGAGTTTCGCCATCGATGCCGACACCGCCGGCCGCCATGAATACACCAACGCGACCATCACCCGCACCGGCCTGAAACTGATGGATGCCTGGCTGTATGACGGCCTGAGCACCGAGGCCGGCCGCCAGGCGGCACAGAGCGACTTGACCAAGGTGAAGGCCACCCTCAAGCTGGAGGCCAGCCGTTACGAAGGCGCCCGGATCATGGCGGCATTCTACGAAAGCCGCGCCAATGCCCACGCCGCCGACGGCAAGGCGGAAGCCAGCGAGGCGATCCTCGAACGGGCCAAAGCCGTCAAGAAGGTCCAGGAGGATTTTTCCCAGCAGTTCGAGGCCACCCGGAACCAGGTTCTCGGTGCCGTGCAGATCCGCCAGAAATTCCTGGAGATGTTCGGGACTTCGAACCTGACCAGGTCTCTGCTCGATTTCTATGCCTGATGCGGCATGCCGCACGATGCGTTGGCACCGCGGTGAAAGGACTGCGGCGCCTTCGTTGCTGGAGGTCAAGCCGGATGACCAACCCCCGCCTGCCTGTCCATAATCAGGCCACGGCACTGCGCCGGAAGGAGGCCGGGGTCATCACGCACGCTGGCGTAACCGGACGATCGCCTGGGGGCAGAGCACCGGGGCACTCCAGAAGCGGAAAGAATCTTTCATGAAGTGCCTGCTGGTCGCGCCGCGGTTCGTGCACAAGGTCGGGACTTACTACAACTTCCCCCTGGGCATTGCCTATATCTCGGCCGCTCTCAAGCGCGCCGGACATGACGTGCATTGCCTCAATCTCAACAATGTCGAGGGACCGGTCGACGATGTGGTGCGCGACGCGGTGCGGCGCCTTGCGCCGGACATGCTGGGAACCGGCGGACTGTCGCCGCATTTCACCTTGGTCCGCGACATTCTCGCCGCCGGCCGCGCCGCCCGGCCGGAGATCGTCAACGTCGTCGGTAGCGGCGTTTTCAGCAGCGATCCGGAAACCGTGGCAGAGATGCTCGATATCGACGTCGGGGTGATCGGCGAGGGCGAGGAGACGATCGTCGACCTGGCAGCGGCCCTGGAGCAGGGGCGGCCGCTCGACCAGGTGGCGGGCCTGTTGTACCGCGACGGCGGCGGCACGATGAAACGCACCGCCGCGCGCGCCGTCATCCGCGATCTGGATTCCCTGCCGTGGCCGGACTGGGATGGCTTCGGCATGGAAGACTATCTCGCCAGCCAGAACGTCGCCGACGACTATTTCCTGCATGGCCGTGACGACGCCCGGGTCATGCCAATGATTTCCAGCCGCTCCTGCCCCTATGGCTGCACCTTCTGCTTCCATCCTCTGGGCCGGGTCTATCGCCAGCGCAGCCTTGACAGCGTGTTTGCCGAACTCGATGCCGCCGTCGGCCGCTACGGCATCAACATGATCGCGATCCTCGACGAACTGTTCGCGGTCAAGAAGGATCGCCTAGCGGCGTTCTGCGAGCGCATCAAACCCTACGGCATCCAGTGGATGGTGCAGTTGCACGTCAACGCCGTGGACGCGGAAACCGTCCGGGTCATGAAGGATGCCGGCTGCACCTATGTCAGCCTCGGGCTGGAAAGCATGAGCGACACCGTGCTGCGCAGCATGGCCAAGAAGGCGACGCCGCTGGCCATCGACCAGGTCCTGGGCCTGGTCCGAGGCAGCCGCATCGGCATCCAGGGAAATTTCATCTTCGGCGATCCGGCGGAGACGCCCCAGACCGTCAATGAGACCCTCGACTGGTGGGCGCGCAATCGCGGTTACCAGGTCAGCCTGTCGCTGATGGTCCCCTATCCCGGGACGCCGCTCTACCATCAGGGGCTGAAAACCGGTCGCATTCCCGACCGGCATGGCCATTTCCTCAACCCGATGGTCAATCTGACTGGGATGGATGATGAAACCATGCAGCGCCTGCAGAAACAGATCCTGATTGCGCGCCAGACTCTGCTGCTACCGGCCGAAGTCATTGCCTTTGACAGGGAAGAACAGACCCATCCGGCACGCGGTGATCTCTATCGCATCGTCTGGCGCTGCTCTGATTGCGGACACCGTAACGACTATCGGCACGTGGCGGCTGACAATCCGCATCAGTTCCAGTCTTTCTGCCTGACCTGCCGCGCCTGCGCTGGCCGCTTCGACATCCCCAACTTGGCTCGGCCACGCTGGGCGCCGCAGGATCTGCAGGCCCGGTTCCAGGATGCCGAGGCCCGCTTCAACATGGCCATGACCCGGCGCGATCTGACCGAGGTCGCCAGGGCGGTGCACGATCTTGAACAGATCACGCGGCAGACCTGGCCGACCCACGATCGCCCCGAACCCTGGATCCAGGCGCAGATGGAACTCGGGCGGATCTGGCTGGAGCACAAGCGGATTCCATCTCGCGCGGTGGCACATTTCGGCCAGGCGGTGTACCGGCGGGCCTTCGACCCGGCCTGCCATCTCGCTTATGCCCGCGCCCTGCTCGCCGACCGGACCCCCCACGCCGCCGCCCTGCATTTCGAGCAGGCAGCCAGGCTGCTGGCCTGGTCGGGCCAGACGAATGCGCCGCAGGTGGCGACGTTGCGGCGCATAGCGGCGAAACTGAGAGCCGAGGGACCGCCCGTCTATTTCCGGCCGGGGTCCCGGCCATCCGCCGCTGCGGCCGACATTGCCTAGATCAGGACGCTGATGGAACGATGAACGGAAAAGATTGGAGGGATGATTGAGCCGCGATGACGAGACCGCCGGCGGCACGGCGACTCCGGCGGCGTTGATGCGGCGTGTCGAGGCCGACCCCGAGGACTATGCCGGCAATCGCGACCTGGGGCTGTTCCTGGCGGCACGGCGGCCTTTGCAGATGCGGGCCCAGGTGTTTCTCGAACGCGCGCTGGCGAGTCCCCAGGCGAACGGTGAGGAGGCGGTGCGCATGACCCTGTCGCTGAGCGACATCCTGGGTCTGCAGAACCGTTTCGCCGATGCCATCCGCCTGTTGCGCCAGGGCATCGCCCGCTACCCGCGGGCCCCGGTCCTGGTCTATGCCTTGGGGGACATGCTGCTGCGGGTGGGGCGCGTCAACCAGGCCTCCGACCTGTGGGGACGGGCGGTGCGGATCCAGCATGCGGCGGCACGCGACCGCGCGGCGGTGCGTGGCGAGCCCCTGGTGGGGCTCATCGTAGAGTCTGTTCAAAATCGTACGCTAAGCGGCGGACTGTAGGAACGGACCGGGAATCCGCCTGAGCAGGCGGAAGACCGCCACGCCTCGGCGCGGCGATTTGCCCCAACCTTCCTGCAGGCCTTTGCCTTTCATTCCCATCGCAAGGGCGATCCGCTGCTCAAGGCGGTGGCCGCCGTCCGGGCCATGTATGCGTCCGACCGGCGGACATTGGCGCCGGACCTGCCGGTGTCATTCCTTCGCCGCGGCTGGCGTCCCTTGGTCCTGCCGGCGGGGCAGCCCCTCGAGCGCCGGGGCTC
>ORMF012375640.1_pt1 | contig 14665 bp, 10 predicted proteins | sample 1779871 | NCBI WGS metagenome assembly ORMF01 (sample SAMEA104232316, study PRJEB22302) | groundwater metagenome | biome: forest; feature: aquifer; material: groundwater | place: USA | collected 2011-08-07 | depth 5.4 m | reverse complement strand
GGATGATGCGCGGCATCAACCGGTTTATGGGCCTCGACGGAGCGGTGCAGGAGTTTTCGGCCACCGTCGAATACGACCTCCGCGACGGCGCCGATCGCGTCCGCAGCTTCAGTGACAAGCAGAAGGCCGCGGCCCGCACCCACGGCCTGCGTGGCACCGAAGCGCGTGCCTTCAACGCGGCCTGCCGCGAGTTCGGGATTCGGCAGAAGTACACGCGGCGGGAGCTGCAGAAGTCGTTCGTCGTGCTGCGCATGATGTTCATGCCGGACATGACGAACGAAGTGCAGGCGCGCATCGTCACCGAACGTGCGCTCCAGGGCACGTCACAGCTCTATCCGCACGCGACGTCCGCGCTGCCGGCGGCGCCGCAGTTCCTCGACCATATTGGGGTCGACGAACCGGTCATCGTGGGCACGGGCCGCTCGGAGGCCACGCCAGCGGCACCGCCGTCAGCCCGCACGTTCGAGCAGGTGCCACCGCCAGAGGCACCAGAGCCGCCGCGCGAGGCCAGACTCCCAGAGGGCATGGTCCTGATCAAAGACATCAAGATCGAGACGCTGAAGGGGCGGAGCGGACCGTTCGAGAAGTGGCGCGTCATTGATTCGAACGGTGAGGAACACGTCACTGTCAAGGTCAAGACGTTCGGCGAGTCGCTCGATGCGTGCTGGAAGGCCCAGCGCCCGGTGGAGATCGTCTCGCACCTGAACGACTACCAGGAGATGGAGATCACGGAGATCATCCCGGGTCCCGATCCGCTGCAGCCGTCGCTCCTGACGCCGGACAAGCTGTAGGTCGCCGTGCTGACGCAGATCCCTGTCATCGGCGACGCGCATTTGCATCCGGGCCCGCGGCAGGCGGACCGGCTGAAGGCGCTCGACCAGATCATCGCCGAGGGCCTGCAGCTGCCGAAGCTGGGGGCGTGGGCCGATCCCGGCGATCTGTTCCATCAGCGGAGCAGCATCGAGGATCGGAACGCGTGGGCCGATCGGATCGTTCAGGCGGCGAATGTGGCGCCGTTCATCATCTGCTACGGCAACCACGATATGCCCGGGGACCTGGACATCTTCGCCAAGCTGCGCGCGAAGTATCCGATCTACGTCGTCGACCGCCCGCAGGTGCTGCGGGTGCAGCTCGCGACCGGCCAGTGGCTCAGCGTGTTCGGGCTGCCGTATCCGCACGCGTCCGGCCTCGTCGCCGCCGGCACGCCGCCAGAGTCCGTCGTCGAGACGGCGCGGGCCGCGCTGGAGGCCATCTTCCTCCACGCTGGCGCGCAGCTCGAGGCCGCGCGGCAGCAGGGCGACCTGACGCTGTTCCTCGGCCACGTGAACGTCGCCGGCTCGATCGTCTCGACCGGCCAGCCGCAGATCGGGCATGAAATTGAACTCGATCAGGCGCTGCTGCTGCGGCTCGGCGACTGCCCGAAGGTCCTGAACCATATCCACAAGCACCAGGTGATTGGCGGCGCCGCGTACCCGGGATCGATCTGTCGATTGAACTGGGGCGAGATCGAGGAAAAGGGCTACCTCGTCATCGAGTACAACGACGGAGCCACGTGGACGCTGCGCTGGCATCCGATCGCGGTGCCGCCCATGTATCACGTCGAGGCGACGTTCGCGCAGCAGGCCTTCACGTACGACATTGCCCCCGACACGATTCCGAAGGGGAGCGAGGTGCGCGTCCGCGTGCGGTTCCCGCAGGCCGAGCGCACGTTCTTTGAGATGGGCCAGCCGCAGGTGCTCGCCGACTTCGCCCACGCATCGCGGCTGTCGATCGAGCCCGTGTGTGAGGTCGATCGCGGCCTGCGGGCGCCGGAAGTGGCCGCGGCCAAGACGCTGCTCGATAAGCTGGTCGCCTGGTGCCACGTCAACGGCCTCGAGCCGCCGGACGGCCTCGCCGAGGCCGTGGCCGCGCTGGAGCACCAGGAACCGGAGAAGGTCCTCGCCGACTTCACGCTCCGCATGGAAGGCCTCGTGCGCCCGCAGGTCGAGGAACCGGCGGAGGTCACCGCGTGAGCGCTATTGCCCAGGAGTGGCCGCGGTGGATGACGGTCGCGACGTGTGCTCGGTACCTCGACCGCACCGAGGCCGCTGTCAGGACGTTGGTGCAGCGGCAATTGATTCCGTACACGAAAGAGCATGGTCTCCGCTTCGATCGCCTGCGCATCGACGAGTGGATGAAGGAAGGGTCACGTGCCACGCGACGTAAGCGGCCTGTGGAACCGGAACGGCCGGTGGTGGGTCAAGCAGCAAGTGTTGGGGAAACGGATTCGGCGGAGCACGGGGTTCCGCGTCGGCACCCAGGCGGCAAAGCAGGCCGCGTTGCGGCGGGCCGCCGAAATCGTCAGGGAAGAGACGCACGGCTTCCTCGGGTGGAAGCAGGCGCCGACGCTGAAGACGTACTGGCTGGAGACGTATCAGCCGACCTACACCACCCGGAAGCGCGCCCCTCGACTCGATAGACAGATGATGGCCCACGCGCTGCCCGTGCTTGGTCCCCTCCGCCTCGACGCGGTGAAGAAATCGGACTGCGAGAAGTATCTGAACAGCCGACGACGTGCGCTGACCGCCAATCCGAGCTGGAAGGTCCAGCGCCTGGTGCGAGAGGGCACCGTCCAGCGCGAGCGGTCGTTCTTGACGGCCGTGTTCCAGCAGGCGGTCGAGGATGGGTGGATCCAGAGGAACCCGTGGCGCGGCATCGAACGGAAGCCGTACGCCGTCCGGGACCACGTGCTCACCGCGGTCGAACAGCAGGCGCTGTTGTCGCGGCTGTCGCCCCGCTTTCAGCGGTTTGTGCTGTTCCTGATTGGCACGGGTGTCCGCCTCGAAGAGTGTCGAGGCATTCACCCCGGCACGAAGGCGAAGGACTGGGCGAACCAGGACCTGCACCTCACGCCCGCTGATGGCGATTTGCCGTGGGTGCGTGTGACCGGGAAGTTCGGGAAAACGCGGGAGGTCCCGATCCCGCCAGAGCTCGTGCCACTGATTCGGTTGCAGCTCGAGACGGAGGGGCGGCTGTGGACCCAGAACCCGCAGCGGCTGCGCGAGGTGATCGCGGAGGCCTGTCAGGCGCGTGTGGCGATCGAGGGACGCACCTCCCGCCGCGGGAAGGCGGTGGCCGCCAGGGAGGCGCGTGTGGCCCTGACGCATGTCGGGCCCCACACGATGCGGCACACGTTCGGGCACCGGTATCTGAAGGGCGGCGGGGACATCTACGTGTTGAGCAAGATCCTCGGGCATGCTAGCGTCGGGGTGACCGAGAAGCACTACGGCCACTTGTTGTCCGCAGACATACGGAAGAAGGCCAGAGGGATCGACCTCGGCCTGGGATTGCCGCCCGCGTGACGGCCGTCACAGTCGTCCGGCCTCGGCACAAAAGTGGGCACGGCTTACGATGATGGCGAATCGCGTCAATGTTCACAGGGCTCTTGTGAGAAGCACTGCACCTGACTGGGGGTCAGGGGGTCGCTGGTTCGAATCCAGTCATCCCGACCAAATCCCTCGCTCCGCTCGGGCTTTTGCTCGGGCCGACCGCTTCAGGCACGCGGCGCGATGCGCAGTGCATCGCGCCAGCGGGCACGAATCCAGTCATCCCGACCACTTTTTTTGATCTGTAGGTCACCTATAGGTCACAGCCTTTAGAGGACATCAGAAGGCAATGGCCACACTGACGTCGTGTTCAACTCCCGCCGCCTCTTCGCAGCAACACCTCAGCAAGGAGGCAGAGGCCCTCGATCTCCTTGATGGCCGCGTCGATGGTCGCTCTCCGCCCAGCGTCAGCCAGCAGCAGCTGTTGGTTTGTCCTCGCCTCGCGAATGAGTTCCTCTGCTCTCCCGCCCGCAGTCATCCACGTTCGGTCCTCCCCGTACGCGTCAGCCACGGCCTTGCGCAAAAGCCCAATCTTCTTCTTCGGGTCCATTAGACGCGGACTCATCGACCGACACCTCTCGCTTCAGTAGGAGCAAGCTACCGATGCTGTCGTCCCCAAGACTGGTTCATTGTCGGCCTCTCACTTCTTGATAATCTCAGACGTCCAACCCGATGAAGTCAGACGCAGATGGGCGGCGCGCCCACTTCAGTGCCGGGACTTGAGGCGAAGCCAATTATCGACATTGATGTCGTCGTTCTGTCTCCAGACGACCTCGCAACTGCGGTTCAACGCTTGGAGGTTCTGGGGTACCGCCACAGGGGCGACCTGGGCGTTCAGGGCCGGGAAGCATTTGCCCGCGAGGATGCTGATGTCCCACGAGCTGGAAGTGGACGAGTGTGGCCTCCACATCATCTGTATGTGTGTGCATCAGGTTCGAGAGAACTGCAACGGCATCTCGCATTTCGCGATTGGTTGCGTAGCAATCCGGATGTGGCTGCCGAATATCGCAGGTTGAAGCAGCATCTCGCTGCGACCCATCGTCACGATCGGGATCGCTACAGTGAAGCAAAAGCAGAGTTCATCGAGGCAGCGCTGAAAGTGGCAGAATGTGGGCGTCCAGACGGACTCAGTGGAATTAGCATCGGCCCAAAATCCTTGAACGTTCCCGCTGTGTTGGTTCGCTCCTACACTGACGCGGATTGGCCCGCAGTGCGGGAGATCTACGACCTCTCCAAACCCGACGAAATGCGCGGGAGTGTAGACCCATCTGTGATCCTCCCTTTGGAGCGCGATGAAGCGAGGCTTGCCGACTTTCACGCAACGCAGATGCTTGTGGTGGGGATCGACGGCGAAGTGGTCGGCTTCGCGGGGTATCGAGGCAACTACATTTCCTGGTTGTTCGTACATCCACGGTATAGAAGAAGGGGCGTTGCGACTGCGTTGGCTTCAGCCATTCTGGATAAGTTGAACGGGGAGGTTGAACTGAATCTCGCCGCAACCAATGACGCAGCGAGGGGCCTCTACACGGCGCTCGCATTCCGCGTGAAACGGGAGTTCGAGGGGGAGTTCGAAGGCGTCCCAGTCCGAGTGGTAAGGATGGCCCGCTACGGGCGATGCACGGAGGCCACCTCACCTTCGGCGAATGCGGCCCAGATCCGACCACTTGAGGATTCCGACTCGATCACGGATCTCACAGACCTCCTCCACCGCGCCTACAAACCCCTTCTCGACATGGGCTTACGGTATTGGGCCACTCATCAGACAGAAGCCGACACCCGGAAGCGGATCAGCGGTGGGACGTGTCTCGTGGCGGTCAAGGATGGAAGGGTGATTGGAACCGTTTCCTACCGTCGACGTGCTTCATGGGACGGATCGCCCTGGATCGAGCGGCCCGAGGTGGCGACAGTGGGACAGTTCGCGGTGGAGCCGGATCTTCAGAAGAAGGGTATCGGCAGTGCGCTCATGTTTGAGGTGGAGAAGCTCGCCGCGTCAGAGGGTGCAACGGAACTTGCGCTCAGCACCGCTGAACCGGCGACACATCTGATCGCCTACTACACCAAGCGTGGCTATCGGTTCATCGAGCACACCGATGCCACCTTGCCGCAGGGGTATCGGAGTGTGATCTTGAGCAAGGCGCTGGAACGCGACGATTCCGCCTGAACGTGTTCATCGAAGCGAAATTGAGCGCCGCCACGATGAACTTCTGAATGAATCCACTCTGTCTCCCACTTCCTTGTTCGTCAGCGAAACACTGACCGTTAAACTGTTGGGCTTGGGGTAGGATGCTCCCAGGCGGCGTCTGCCGCCGATGAAATCGAGGCGGCGAGGCGATGGACGCGCAGTATGGGGAGAGCGGCCCTGAGCTAAAGGGGCCCCGCAAACGACAAACGGCGCGGCAGGTATATCACGCCTGCTCGCGCCGTACGCGTGACAATCACACGCCCAGACTACGGCATGACATAGGGAATGTTTTCCTTCGCCTTCCGTTGCCGTCGGACGTTCACGTAGGCCAAGGCGATCACCAGGGCTGCCGCGAGTCCAATCCACGTCATAGGTCCTCCTTCTCGCGTGAGGCCAGGAGGCCGCAATGCGCGTGCCGACGCCAATGCCTGGCGCCAGCTCCCACTCGTAACGTATTGAGGAGCAGGAGATTGGCCTCTGGTAGCAGCCGCGCGCTGCTTGCGCTTCGGTCGTCTCGGAGCAATCCGTTATGACAAGGCTCGACGGTTGGTTGACGGAATCGTTACTCGCCGCCGTTATCGGGGTGAGGCGGGGCGCGTCAGCGTACGGGCTCGCAGGCGCGATGATGCCGGGCACCCGTGCCGACTCGCGCCGGAGGACCGTGCTCGTCCGCGAGCGCACGCGCGGGATCAGCCGTTCAATCACTCGGCCCCGGCCAGCATCATCGAGGCGGCCATATCTCGGATCGGATACCCTTGCACCGTGACTCCCTGGATCATCGGTGTCCTCGTCGCCGTACTCTGCGTGGCGTTAGTCGTAACGCGGCTGGGGCGATTCGGTCGACGAAGCGATGACTTGGGCGAGGTGAGCCAAACCTGGCTCACGGAACAACGCGCCGGAAAGCAATCAGATCGGTAGGCTGAAGGCCGGGATGGTCCTCGTGGCGCTGTGGGTTGTTCAGGCGAGCACGCGGAGCAGCGGCTCGCCGTTGCTTCCCTGGTCAGGGCCTCTTTGCCGCAACCGTGCGCCGCTTTGCCGTGCGACGTCTACTTGGCGGCTGACGGTCGAGTCCGGCCTTCTTGGCATATGCGCGGAGCGCGTCGTTCGCTCGGGTCTGCCAGCCAGGCCCGGTCGCCCGGTACGCTTCCACGACCTCTCGATCGACTCTGAGACTCACGAGTTTCTTGGTGGGGCTCTTCTGCGGGCCGCGCTGGCCGCGATACCGCTTGATGGCTTCGACGGCCTCCTTCGGGAGCACGTCGAGCAAGGGGCGCGCTCGGCGAAAATCCTCCTCGGTCCATTCGGGGTTATCCCTATCAGGACGACTGGCGTTCTTTCGCATATTCTGCCTCCTCTCGCCGGTTCGCTCGCCGCAAACTGATCACACGGACCTTGTCGCCCCGCAGCGTAATCACGGCGACGTGAACCAGGCCATCGATATGGCCGAGGATTCTGATCCGGCGCTCACCATAGTCGACACCGCGTGTCTTCGACGCTGAGCGCCGTCTCGAGGTCGAGCTCCGCGAACTGCTCGAAGCTGATGCCACGCTCCCGAATGTTCCTAGATTTGATGAAGGGTATCGGTCCGTTCGCTACGCGAAAGGAAGCCGAGGCGGCAGAGAAGGCGGTGGCCGAGGCGCTGGAGCGGCGGGGGCATCGGGTGTTCTGGGGGTAGGGCAAACGCGATGTTCAGTGGACAACCTCGCCATCCACAACGTCGTCGAATCGCTCGACGTGTGGAATGTCCAGCGATCGCACTGCTTCAATGATTTGCGCGAGCGTTTCAGCGCCGCTACCGGAGAGAGCGGAGTCCCGTAATCGCTGACGCAGCACCCGCAGGACTCGCGCCCGATCGAAGCGTTGGCCTTCGCAGTGGTCGCAGAAGCTCATGAGCTGATCATCGAAGAAACCGCCGAGCGCGGTCAATAGGCGTCAGATATCGAGGTTTTCCAATCGCGCTTGTCAGAGGAGAGTGTGAATAGAGTTAATGCTGTTGAGCTAAGAAACAGTAAATCTCCCGTTAGAATGACTCGTGGCCGCAGCGCTGGTGGATCAATACATCCTTGTCGTCGAGGACGACGCGTCGCTTCGGGAACTCTATCGTGCAGCATTGCGGACGGTGGGATATGCCGTCGTCGCAGTGGAAGATGGGATCGACGCATTGCGTCGCGTGGAACGTCACCCTCCAGAAGCGGTCGTTCTCGATCTTGGCTTGCCCCGTCTGAACGGGCGCGATGTGCAAAGGGAGTTGAGGGCGGGGCCCGACACGCAGCACATTCCCATCGTGGTCGTCAGTGGCAACGACACGAGCGACCTCGATCCCGCTGACTTCGCCTGTGTCCTCAAGAAGCCGGTCGGCCCAGACGCTCTCATCGACGCTGTTCAGAATTGCTTGCGTCGCCGGAGATAACCCTAATCGGCGCTTGTTCTGGCAAGGACAATCCAGCCCTCTCCCGCTCCGGAACCGCACGCCCCAGCCATCATGTCCAACGTGCCATCGCCAGAAGTGGCGGTATCAGAAGTGGCGGTATAATGCCGCGCTCTGTTCGCGGTATGTTCGACCGCGGCGTGTTCGGCGTCTATCGATGATTGCGAGGAGGTGTGATGCGCAAACAATTGTCGGTGTCGACCGCGGCTATCGCGGTGCTGCTCACGGCCCTGTCGATCGCGCAGACGCGCACCGGCAAGACCCTCGACATTTACTTGATAGACGTTGAGGGCGGGAACGCCACGCTGTTTGTTGCGCCGTCCGGAGACTCGATGCTGATGGACACCGGCAATCCCGGTGCAGCCGCGGTCCGTGACGCCGAAAGAATCTTGGCTGCCGCCAAGGATGCCGGTCTTCGCCAGATCGATCACCTGATAACGACGCACTGGCATGGCGATCATTTCGGCGCCATGGCCGAAGTCGCGGCCCGCATTCCGATTCGGAACTTCATCGATCACGGACCGAATGTCCAGCCTGGTGCTGCAGCTGACGATTTTCTCCAGAAGGTGTACCCGGGTCTTTACGCAAAGGCGAAGCATACGGTGGCGAAGCCCGGCGATCGGATTGCTCTCGGAGGGCTGGAGACGCGTGTGGTTGCGTCCGCCGGAAACGTCGCTACGTCCCCGGTGCCGGGCGGAGGCCAAGCGAACCCGTATTGCGCGGCATTCAAGCCGCAGGAGGTCGACAAGGGCGAGAACGCGCAGTCAGTGGGCGTCCACATGACGTACGGAAAGTTTCGCGCCGTGCACCTTGGCGACTTGACGGTCAACAAAGAGTTCGAGCTCGTCTGTCCCAGCAACAGAATTGGTACCGTGGACCTGTTCATCGTGACCCATCACGGCCAGCCCATCTCCAACTCGGAGGCCCTGGTGCATGCCATCGCGCCCCGCGTCGCCATCATGAACAATGGGACGCGCAAGGGCGGCCAGCCTGAAGCGATGCGGATCATCCATTCAGCTCCAGGACTCGAAGACCTGTGGCAGCTGCACTTCTCGCTCTTGAGCGGCCAGGAGCACACCGTTCCGGGGTTGTTTATCGCCAACACCGTTGACGAGCAGCCATCCGCGATGCCAATCGCTGCCATGTCACCTCCCGCTCCGGGCGGGCCACCGGCCCCGGTTCACAACGGAAGTGCGCATTGGATCAAGGTGTCCGCTCGGGAGGATGGGTCGTTCACCGTGACAAACGGCCGGAACGGCTTCAGTAAGGCGTATCGAAGTCGATAGTAAGGTTCGCCTCAGAAAGCCGAACGGACCGCTTTTGAAATGTGGTGTTCCCCCCGGCGCGCTCGCCGGGAGGGACACCGTGTGCCGTACCGTTAGTAAGCTCCGACCTTCGTGGTGACGCCCTCTCCCTGGATGTAGGCTTCTTCGCCGTGGCAGTCCAGGTCGAGGCCGCTGACCTCGCCTTCCTCGGTCGCACGAAGCGGCACGATCAGGCCGATCACCTTCCACAGGATGAAGCTGGCGACGCCGCTGTAGACGATGGCCGCGAGGACCGCGGTGCCCTGGATGGCCAGCTGTCCGGGGTTGCCGAAGAGCGCGCCGTCGGCCACGCCGTTGAGGGCTTTCTGCGCGAAGACGCCGGTCAGCAGCGCGCCGACCGTGCCGCCGACGCCATGCGCGGCGACGACGTCCAGCGAGTCGTCGAGTGACGTCTTGGCCCGGATGATCAGCCCGAAGTAGCTCGGCACCGCCGCAATGGCGCCCAGCGCGATCGCACTCATCGGCCCGATGAATCCGGCGGCGGGGGTGACGGCAACGAGGCCGACCACGATAGCCGTGGCGCAGCCGACTGCGGTCGGCTTCCCCGTGCGCATGAAGTCGAGCAGCGTCCAGACGACAACCGTGCCCATCGGCGCCAGGAAGGTCGTGGTGAATGCGAGGCCGGCGATGGGGCTAGCCGCCAGCGCGCTGCCCGCGTTGAAGCCAAACCAGCCGAACCACAGTAGCCCGGCGCCGAGCAGGGCGAACGGCACGTTGTGCGGCAGCATCGCCGTCTTGCCGTGTCCCTTGCGCGGCCCGACGACCAGTGCCGCGACGAGGGCGGCCACGCCCGCGTTCACGTGCACGACCGTGCCGCCGGCGAAGTCGAGTGCGCCCATCTTGAAGAGCCACCCGCCGCCCCACACCCAGTGCGCGATGGGGCTGTACACGACCACGGCCCACAGCGTGAGGAACATCAAATAGGCCGAGAAGCGCATGCGCTCCACGATCGCGCCGGAGATGAGGGCGGCGGTGATGATGGCGAACGTGCCCTGGTAGGCCATGAAGAGATAGTGGGGTATCGTGCCCTGCGGCTCGAGGCCCACGCCCCGCAGGAACAGGCGGGAGAGATCCCCGAGGTAGTCGTTGCCGGCGGTAAATGCGAGCGAGTAGCCGATGACGGCCCACGCGACGCCGACGAACGCCAGGGAGATGAAGCTCATCATCATCGTGTTCAGGGCATTTTTGGAGCGTACGAGCCCTCCGTAGAAGAAGGCCAGGGCGGGCGTCATAAGTAGAACCAGGGCGGTCGAAACCAGCATCCAGGCTGTGTCGGCTGCGTTCATGCGAATTCTCCTGTATATGGCGAGCGGCAAGATCTACAGGAACGTCGGCCTGGTTTGCAAGCGCCGCCCGTGTGGACGCTGCCAGACGCTGGCGTGGTCTCGCCGATCAAGTGACTGATACTACAGGAGATGCGGGAAAACTATGGCTCTGGGTGTGCGGCCGATGAGGACAATTATGTGTACGCGCGCATGGTCCTCCTGCCTGGCAGCAGAAGGACCATGACGCGCCGTTCGTGCGCCGATCGCGGCTAGACGGAGAGGCGCTCCGGATGGGAGTCCAGGATGTAGGCCAGCTGATTGTGCTCGCCGATATCGAGGCCTTCTTGCTCTTCCGCCGCACTCACGCGCAGACCGATGGTCAGCTTGATCGCGTACCAGAAGGCCAGCGAGACGACGAGCGTGTAGACGGCGACGGCGCCGATCCCCTTGAGCTGGTTGATAAGTAGGGTGGCACCACCGCCGGTGAAGAGCCCGTTGCCTGTTGCTACTCCTGTGATCTTGTCGACAGCGAAGAGTCCCACGCAGAGCGTGCCGAAGACACCGTTGAACAGGTGCACCGGCACGGCGCCGACGGGGTCATCGATTTTGAGCGCGTCGAGTAATTTGACCGCGCACACCACGATTAGTCCCGCGAGCAAACCGATGATGAGCGACGAGTTCACGGTGACATAGGCGCACCCCGCGGTGATCGCGACCAGGCCGGCCAGGCACCCGTTAATGGACATACCGAGATCGGGCTTGCCGTCCCAGAACCAGCTGAGCGCGGTTGCAGAGAGCAGCGCCATGATGGCCGCGGTATTTGTGGTGACGAAGATGTGCGCGATCGGCCCGGGATCCGCCATCATCGTCGAGCCGGGATTGAATCCAAACCAGCCAAGCCACAGGACGAAGCACCCGATCACGCCCGACGTCATGCTGTGGCCGGGAATCGCATTGACCTTCCCGCCCGAGTACTTACCCAACCGCGGTCCAAGCACCAGGATGCCGGCCAGCGCCGCCCAGCCACCAACGCTGTGAACCACGGTCGATCCCGCGAAGTCCCAGAAGCCAGCCGCCGCGAGCCAGCCGCCGCCCCAAATCCAGTGGCCGGTGACCGGATAGACAAAGGCGACGAGGAGGAACGAGAAGACGATGAAGGAGAGGTACTTGATGCGCTCGGCGACCGAGCCCGACACGATGGTGGCGGCGGTGCCGGCGAACACGAGCTGGAAAAAAAACTTCGCGTACAGCGGGATGCCCGTCCACGCGATCGCCGTGTACGCGCCCATATACGCGTCCCCGGTGGCCGGGCTGTTATCGGCACCGCCCAGGCCGCCCACTCCTTCCATCCCAAGCCAGCCGCTGCCGTTTCCGAACATCAGCCCCCAGCCGAACACGAAGAAGGCCAGAGAGGAAATGGCGAAGACGATGAAGTTCTTGGAGAGGATGTTGACCGTGTTCTTGGATCGGCAGAATCCTGATTCGACGAGCGCGAACCCCAGATTCATGAAGAAGACGAGTGCTGCCGTGATGAGGGTCCAGACCGTGTCTGCAGCGATCGTCAGTTCTTCCGCGGTCTTGGCCTCTGCATTGGCAGCTAGGCCGAGGAATGCGACCAGCATCAATGCCAGCCAGAATTTGTGTCGTCTGAATGGGTGCATACGCTCTCCTAAGAGTCGGTAAACCAGATTGCGACGTTGGACGAGTCAACTCGTCCAATGAGCAAAGGAAGCGCCAAGCCCGGCCGTGCGCGTCGTCTTGTCCGGTGCCCGCTCTTTACAAAGAGAATCTGGAACAAATCGAAGGAACGCGCGCCGGTGCGAACCGTGAATGATGGAACAAAAGTGTGACCTGCCTGCACCCCATCGACGTTTGTGTCGTTTTAGGTCAGCCTTACGGGCGGGAAGGCAGGCGGCGCGGGCTAATGCAGCCAGTCGAGCAGGGCGCTCTCCGCGTAGAGGAGAACGGTAATGACGACGAGCATCTTGAGAATGACGGGCGTCATCTCCCGGATCCACTGCACAGGCGTAAATCGTTCATCGACATCGCGGCGGATGAAGGCAAAGGCGACGACGGACTGCGCCGAACCGATGTGCGTCCAGCAGCCTCCCAGCGCGTAGCCGGCGATCTGCGCCATCGCAAACAGATGGAGCACGGCCACGTCGAGGTTGCGCAGGCCCCGTGACGCGAAGTCCGCCACGATGTTGTTGTCCAGGATGGCTGAGAGAAGCGTCGATCCCAGGAATTGGACGAAAGCCACATGGCCGGAGCCCAGCGTCTCGATGCCCGCGTGAATCAGCGACACGATCTGCTCGAAAAACCCGGCTTCGGTCAGCAGCGTGATCGAGAGGAACAGTGGGAAGAGAAAGAAATATTCTGCATACTCCTGCGCCGCATCCCGGAACGCCAGCGCGCGCATCTTCGGGAGCATCATGACGCCGGGCAGCGCGGCAAAGAAGCCGGCAAAGGACGCGACAAACAGCGGGATGCGCGGCTCGATGCCGTGCACGACGAGCAGCCCCACAAAAGGGACGACGGCCAGCGTGCCAAATCGCTGGGCTTCGCGGCGCAGCATGGCGGAATCGTCGATGACTTTGTGCACCGCCTGCTCGGCCTCCTCCGCCTGCTTGGGGTCACCTGCGACGGCCAACACGTAGTGCGTGTCGAGCGCATCGGCGACCTCCTCGCTGACGAAGTGGCCGAGCACCTTCTGACGGACGGCAGCCGGGATGTCTTCGCGGACCAGGGCCAGTCCGAGCGATTCACCGCCGCGCACGCGGCTGAACACAGGAAAGGCTGAATCGCCGAGATCGGCGGCGTGGTCCTCGATGACCTCCACTGGGGACAGGACCTCGCCGTGGCGCATCGCCTGAAGGAACCGCACGTCCTTCGCGTTCGCGTCGATGACATCCATCGTCTCAAGGTCGATACGTTGCGCGCCGAAGTGACCTCGCAGCTCCCATGCCACGACGAAGTACGTGGCGATGGCGACGGGCGCGCAATATCTCAGGAAAAAGCCGTCCGTGAGATACGGTTCCAGATTCGCCTTCATGATCAGGTTCGGCGGTTCCCCATAGGCTAGCCAGACGCCACAGATCGTCGTCACGGTCGTGCACACCATGACCGCGTATCGAATGGCTGCGGTGGGAGCGGCGGCCAGCATCAGGATGATCACGAGCGTCCTGATCGTCAGGCCAATCATCAACACCCCGTTGAACACGCCGGAGGCCATCGCTACGACTGCCGTGACCGCGACAACCGTCGGAAGAATGGCGCCGTCATTCTTCCGAAGCAACGCAAAGGTGATTCCCTCGAGGAGGCGCGTCTGCGCGAAGACCGACACGAAATACGTCAGGCCAAGAATGAACAGCATCGTGTCGGCGTGAACGAGGTCGTCGAGCCCCTCGAAGGAGAGCACGTGGTGCCGCAGCCACGACGTCCACCCCTGCTCGGCAACTTCCACGTGCCAGGGAGACGTCTCCAGCCCGCAGAACGTCGCGACGATCACCAGCAGCATGCCGTAGGTCAGCGCGTTCTTGTGGACCTGATACGTGAAGGATCCCAGCAGAAACAAGCTAAGGATCGCGAGCAGCACCTCGGCAGCCAAGAGCCCCACCGGGAAGGCGACGCTGCGGCCCACGACGAGGAGGACGACGGCCACCCCGGCGCAGGCGAGGAGAAAGCCGCGGCCGGAAAGCATAACGACATCGTCAGACGTATCCGTCGGGACGGGAGGGACCGCCGTCTGCTGGTTCACGAGTCGTTGTGCTCCAAGGGTTCCTGGGACCAGCGCCGTCAGACCCGGTTGTGAAGGCCGATTCCGATGATCGGCTGGTGCGGGGCGGACGTAGATCGCGTTGGGCGATGGCGCGATGGGCAGAGCAACCGATGTGCCAGACACGTCGACGGTCTGCACGCACGCCGAGTCGGAGAACAACCACCGGATTTCGGGGGCCGGCACATTCGGGGCGAATGGGCGGTGGGTAACAAGTTTGTGCCTGCGAGAGCAGTACCGGACGTAAATGTCTGAATCGATCTGGTAAACGGCTGGACGCGGCGGCGGCTCCGAACACCGAAGACCGGGGTGCGACTCGGTGGGC
>ORMF011656331.1_pt1 | contig 14666 bp, 19 predicted proteins | sample 1779871 | NCBI WGS metagenome assembly ORMF01 (sample SAMEA104232316, study PRJEB22302) | groundwater metagenome | biome: forest; feature: aquifer; material: groundwater | place: USA | collected 2011-08-07 | depth 5.4 m | reverse complement strand
GCGGATGAGGCCCTTGGACGGGCTCGCCTTCTTGATCTCCCCGATCAGGGCGAACCGGCGGGCAGCAATCCTGGCCTCCAGCGCCTTCGCGAAGCCCCGCACCGGGGGGGCCGCATGCGCCGCAGCCTCGACGGCGGCCAACGGGCGGTTGCCGACCGCGGCGGCGATCTCATCGAGCTTGTAGTGTTTGATTTTTTCCAGGATGTCGGTCATGGGCGCGAGTTTACGACGCCAGCGCCGCGGTTGCCACCGTCAGGGGGCTTGGTCAGCAACACCCAGTACGTGCCGGGGTTCCGCCACCCCTCCTTCACCTTCTGGCGCTGCCCCGCCTCGCGATAACCACAGCGCTCGTAGAGCCGGCGCGCGCCGGTGTTGGCGTCGGAGACGATGATGCCGAGGCCCTGCCTGCCGGTGTCGACGGCAATGCTGTCGGCAAGCGCGAGCAGCGCGGTGCCGTGGCCCTTGCCGCGGTGCTCCGGATAGGCCGCCAGCACGTTCACGTACCAGGTGCCCGGCGCCAGGTTCTCCAGCTCCTGCAGCGGCACGAACATGGGTGACATGCTGTCGGGGATCGGCCCCGGCCGGTCGGGCAGCGGATAGCCGATCAGGCCGGCCGCGATACGGCCGTTGTGCTCCATCACCACGGCATTGCGATAGGAGAAGGCGCCGGCCTCGCGCAGCGCCCGCTCGCGGCCCACCGCCCAGGGATCGCCGCCGGGGCCTGCGCTCCTGGTCCACAGGTAGAGCGCCAGGCCCTCGCTGGCGAAGTCGACGAGCTCGGCCAGCGCCTGGGCATCGTCGGGCGTTGCGCGCCGGAAGGAAGGGGCAGGTTGGATCATCGCTTGCAGCTCAGGGGCGCTCCTGGCGCACATCAATGCCAGCGCCATAGCCGCAATGCAAATGTGCGCGTTGTCTGCCGCGGGGCCGTGAGGCTACCTTGGGCCGTAGCCGCATCAGGGCGAAAAAGCGGGTTGGGGCCGCGAGGGGAATGACCAGCACGACTGCCGGGATCGTCACGTACCGCGGCGCCGTTTACGCCAGTCACTGTGATCATATCGGTCACATGAACATCGTGTCGTATGGCGCCAAGTTCGACGAAGCGAATTGGGTCCTCTTTTGCGAGATCGGGATCACGCCCTCATACCTGCGCAGCGAGCGCTACGGCATGGCCGGGGTGCAGCAGAACATCACCTACAAACAGGAATTGTTCGCCGGCGACGTGATCGAGATCCGCTCGCAGGTGCTCGAGATCGGCGAGAAGCGCCTGCGCGTCCGTCACGAGATGCGCAACATCGAGACGGATGCGGCGGCTGCCTTCTGCGAGATCACCTCGGTGCACCTCGACAAGAAGGACCACAAGTCGTGCGCGTTTCCCCCAGCCATCCGCGCGGCGGCCGAAGCGCTCCTGGCGAGTGGTCGCTAGATGCTCGGCCCATTCGCCCTTGCCATCGTCGCCGTCACTACGCTCGTCACGTCCTTCGTCTCCGGCGTTTTCGGGATGGCGGGCGGCATGATGCTGCTCGGCGTGCTGCTGATCTTCATGGACGTGGCCCCCGCCATGATGCTGTTCGGCACCGTGCAGATGGCCTCCAACGTCTGGCGCGGGGCGCTGTGGTGGCGCCACGTCGACTGGAGCATCGTGTGGCGCTTCCTGGTCGGCTCGGCGGCGACGTTTCTGGTCCTGCGCCTGGTTGCCGTGCTGCCCACCAAGGCGGCGCTCTATCTCATGCTCGGCCTCGTGCCGTTCGCGGCCTATGCCCTGCCCAAGCGGTGGGAACCCGATATCACGCGGCCCGGCGTGCCGTATGCGTGCGGCGCCGTCATCATCGTGCTGCAGCTGATGGCGGGTGCTGCCGGCCACGTCCTCGACATCTTCTTCCAGAAGAGCCGCCTCGACCGCAAGACCATCGTCGGCACCAAGGCCGTGGTGCAGGTGTCGGGCCACGTCTACCGCATCGCCTATTTCGGTTCGTTCGCAGGCGCGTGGGAAGAGAGCCTTCCCTTGTGGGTCTATGGCGCGGGAATCGTGCTGGCCGTGACGGGAACCTCGCTGGCTGCCCTGGTGCTCGAGCGCATGACCGACGCCGGCTTTCGTCTGTGGAGCCGGCGCATCACCATCGGCGTCAGCCTCACCTATCTGACGCGGGGGCTGTGGCTGGTCGTGGCGCCGTGAGGGGGCCGGCGCTGCCCAAATTGTGGGGGCATGCTTGCCGGCGCCACGCAGCGGGCATAAGGATTGCGCATGGCGAGCGGACCGGACATGTCGGTTGATGCTGGCAACGCATCGGGGCGTGTTGCGCCTCGAATTGGCGCCAGGGAGCTTTTGACGCCGCAGCAGCTGGCTGAGCTGCGCGAGCGCTCGCTCTACCGCTCGCTTTGGATGATCGCGCACGCCTGGGCTGTGATCCTCGGCTCGATCGCGCTGGTCGCCTGGTGGCCCAACCCGCCGACATTCCTGCTGGCTGTGGTGCTGATCGGAGCGCGCCAACTCGGACTCGCCATCCTGATGCACGAGGGCGCGCACGCCTGCTTCTCCAGGAACCAGAGGCTCAACATGGGGTTGAGCCAATGGCTGTGCGCCTACCCGATCTTTGCCGAGACGCGCGCCTATCGGCGCTATCATCTCCAGCACCACGCCCGCACGCAGCAGGAAGACGATCCCGATCTCGTGCTGTCGAAGCCGTTCCCGATCACCAAGGCCAGCTACAAGCGCAAGTTCTGGCGCGACATCACCGGGCAGACGGGCTACGAGCGGCGCAAGGCGCAAGTGCTGGTCGCGCTGGGGGACCGCGGCTGGCCGCTACGGCAACGGGCCGCGCATTTCTGGGCCAAGCTCGGCCCGCAGCTGGTGGTCAACGGGCTGCCGATTGCGGGCTTTGCGGCGGCAGGCGTGTGGTGGGCCTATCCGCTGCTGTGGCTGCTGCCGCTGATGACCTGGTTCATGGTGATCACGCGCGTGCGCAACATCGCCGAGCATGCCGTGGTCGGCGAGGCCGACGATCCCTTGCGCAACACGCGCACGACGCTGACGAACTGGCTCGAGCGCGCGCTCATTGCGCCCTACTTCGTCAACTATCACCTGGAGCACCACCTCTTCTATTACGTGCCCTGCTACAACCTGCCCAAGCTGCATCGCATCCTGCGGGATGGTCCGCATGGGCCCCGCATGGAGATCGCGCCGGGCTATGCGGCCGTGCTGCGCAAGGCCACAGCGCGACCCGACAGCGAGGACCGCCCCGGCGAGCCCGTGCACAGCCTGCGCCGGCGGGCCAGCGAGAATTCCGCGACGTCGGGATTCTGATTGGCTCAGGTCTTCAGCGCCTGCTCCAGCTCACCGCGGAACGTCGCCAGACGCTTGTCGAAGAAGGTGCCGAGCTGGTCGCGAACCGGCGCCGGCGCGCGCTCGGGATGCCCTGCCGTGAAGGGCGGCGCCGGGTCGTACTCGATCGACAGCTGGATGCGCTGCGCCGCTTCCGCGCCCGCCACCTCGGCCGCGACCGTCAGCGCGAAGTCGATGCCGGCTGTCACCCCGCCGCCGGTGAAGACGTTGCCGTCGCGCACGACGCGGGCCGGCTGGTAGGTCGCACCCACCACGGGCAGCAGCCCCGTGTACGCCCAGTGGGTGGTGGCGCGGCGCCCCTTCAGCAGCCCTGCCACGCCCAGAATGAAGGCGCCCGTGCACACCGACGTCACGTACTTGGCGCGCGCGCCCTGCCGGCGCACGAAATCGATCGTCGCCGCATCGGCGATCACCCCTGAGACGCCGAAGCCGCCCGGCACGCAGATGAGGTCGAGCGGCGGACAATCGGCAAACGTTGTCGTCGGCACCAGGCCGAGGCCGCAGTCGCTGGCGACGGGATCGCGCGTCTTGGCGACGATGTAGGTCTTGCAGTTGGGCAGACGATGCAGCACCTGCAGCGGCCCGGTGAAGTCGAGCTGCGTCAGGTCGGGGAAGATGACGAAGCCGATGACGAGCGACATGGTGGTGGCTCCCATTCCAGAGTCCAGACGAGGCAGACCGCGGGAGGATTGCAGAGCCCGCCTGCCGCAAGCTTCAGTTGGTCTTGGGCTTTCCGCTCTTGTCCGCGGCTGCCTTCAGCGCCTCGCGCTCGGCGATGCGGGCAATGTGGAAGCGCTGGAAATTCCGGTCGCGCTCGTAGAGCTTGTGGCGCACCCACACGAACAGGTCGTAGAAGGTGTGGCCGCCGAAACTCAAGGGCAGGCGCTCGATCGCCTCGAGCTCGCGGCCCCACTTGCCGTCGAGGCCCGTCAGGTCGTCCTTGAAGAAGACGATGGTGGGCGTGAAGATCACGCCCCAGCGCTCGGCCAGCGCCCGCTCCGACAGGACCGTGCCGTCGAAGTCGGTGACCTCCCGCGCGCCCCACAGGTCGAGCTGCAGGAGGGGGAAATTCTGGCGCACGTAGTCGTTGATGTAGCGCTGCGACAGCACCTCGGTGTGCAGCTTGGTGCAGTAGGGGCAGCCGCGCTGCTCGAAGATGACGGCGAAGCGCTTGCCCGCGGCCTTGGCATCCGCGAAGTCGTCCCTGAGATTGAGGAAGGAGAGCTGGAACCAGCTCTGGTGATAGAGGCCGTTGTCTTCCTTGGTCGGCTCGACGCGCGGTTCGACCGGACCGACAGGCGATGGCAGTGCCGGGTCAGCGGCGCGCGCGAGGGGCAGGCCCGCGAACAGAAGCGCCAGGGCGAGGATGGAACCAAGCCTGCTCGAGGATTTTGCCTGCAAGACCATTGTCGTAGTTTACCTCAGATCCGGCCGTCTGACGACCCGGCGCCGATGCCGATCGGGCATGGCAGTTCCGCCGGCTGCTCATTCCGCTGCCGCCAGCGTTTCAGCGCTCACGCCTTCGGCAATGTCGAGCGCCTGCCGCAACACCTCGATGCCCGCTCCCGCCCGCGGCGCCAGCTCGGACAGATGCCGGCGGAAGGCGCGCGCCCGCGGCCGGCCGTGGTAGAGGCCCAGTATGTGCCGGGTTACGTTATTGAGGCGACCACCTTTGCGCAGGTGCTGCTCCGTGTAGGGGAGCAAGGCCTCCAGCACGGCGCGACGGGACGGTGCCGATCCGGCCTCGCCGAACAGCCGCCGGTCGACCTCGGCCAGCAGATAGGGGCTCTGGTAGGCGGCGCGGCCGAGCGCGACGCCGTCGACGTGGGCGAGGTGGGCCTCGGCCTCGGCGAGCGGGGGGGGGGGGGGGGGCCTCGGCCTGGGGGGGGGAGCCGATGCCGCCGTTGATGACGATCTCGAGCTCGGGGTGGGCGGCCTTCAGTCGATACACGCGGCCATGGTCCAGCGGCGGCACCTCGCGGTTCTCCTTGGGCGACAGGCCCTCGAGCCAGGCCTTGCGCGCGTGCACGATGAAGGTGCGGCAGCCGGCGCCGGCGACCGCGACGACGAACCGGTCGAGATCGGCCTCGCTGTCCTGGTCGTCGATGCCGATGCGGCATTTCACCGTGACGGGGATGCGCACGCGAGCGCGCATGGCCGCAATCGCCCGCGCCACCAGCGCCGGCTCCGCCATCAGGCAGGCGCCGAAGCGTCCCTCCTGCACGCGGTCGGACGGGCAGCCGATGTTGAGGTTGATCTCGTCGTAGCCGCTGGCTTCCCCGATCGCCGCAGCCTCGGCCAGCCGCGCCGGATCGGCCCCACCCAGCTGCAGCCCCACCGGACGCTCCTCCGCGCTGAACCCCAGCAGCCGCTCGCGGTTCCCATGCAGGATCGCCTCCGCCGTCACCATCTCGGTGTACAGCAGCGCCCGCCGCGTCAGCAGCCGGTGGAAGAACCGGCAGTGCCGGTCCGTCCAGTCCATCATCGGGGCCACGCAGAATCTATGTAATTGATTTCGCACCACTTTTCCTGTATTTTCCGCAAGCTAAGGGGAGAACAAGCACGCAACTACGTGCACAAATGTGCACGAACCCGCAGGTTCCCTCACCAGCATTGTGCTCGTTTTGTGCATGCGCACACGCCGTGCACAGTTCGGAGTGACCATGGCCACCATCACGCTGCTCCCATCCGGCTACTGGCGCGTCCAGGTCCGCCGTCGCGGCAATTACGCCTCGAAGACCTTCCGGATCAAGTCGGACGCTCAACGTTGGTCCAACGAGCAGGAGGATCGCGTTGAGCGAGGTGAAGGCATCACCACACGAGAGGCCCCCAGCGATACCCTTGGAGACCTCATCGAACTCCACCTGGCCGACATGGCCGAGGTAGGACGTGCCGCCCGGCGCAGCAAGGAATATACCCTCAACTGTGCATCGGCGTCGGCGACTGACCCCGCCGCTGCGCGCTCAGCACCCATCCGCGCGCTGCTGCCCACGCACGGCGCTCTCGTCTGAAAGTTCCACAAATACAAGCATTAGCCGCTGACGGCCTCACGCGATCGAGGGGTCATGTGTGGACGCCGATCGGGGGTCAACGTTGCGTGCCGTTTGACACGACGAAAGGGGATCGCGAGAAGTCCATTGCCGAAACCATTGATCCGCTCTTGGCCCGGCTCCGCGCCACCCGCAAAGGCTGACCGGAAAAATCAGATAAGTTAGATATTGCAATTACGGCAGCTGGCACCTATAATAAGATGTATAAGGAAAGAATGACCATGGGCCGCATCTCACCAACCATCAGCCTCGACGCTGAAAACGCTGCCGTCGCGCGCGCGCTCGCAAGCCATCTCGGCACCCAATTCAAGATTGTCGATGTGGCGTCGGGGGACACCTATGATGTCCCACCGGAGTTGGCCGCCGCCGTGCGTCAGCTCTTCGACATGCTTGCCGCCGGCACCACAGTGACGCCGCCGTTGGCGCCCGATGCCGAGCTCACTCCCAACGAGGCTGCGGATTACCTCCGCGCCTCGCGCACGTTCGTTGCAAAGCTTATGGACGAAGGCACCCTGCCCTATCGCCTGGTCGGCACACACCGCCGCATCCGCTACGGCGATCTACAAGCTTACGAGAAGGCCCAGGCAGCCCGGTCGCGTGCCGCGATGGCCGAGCTCACCCGCCTCAGCCAGGACATGGGCCTTTACGAGATGGACCACCGAATGAACCCCAACGACTCGCCCGCGAAGTAAGCCTTTGCGATGGCCGTGCCCTCCGTCGTCTTTGCCGATGCCAACGTCCTCTATGCGCCCGCCGTCCGGGACCTTCTGGTCGAGCTTGCCCTTGCCAGGGTCATCATACTCCGTTGGTCCCAGCAGGTTCACGACGAGTGGACACGGGCTCTCCTCAGGAACCGCCCCGACCTGCCGCCCGATCGCCCCGCCAGTACGCGCGCCAAGCTTGACGCGGTTCTCCCTCAGGCTTCGGTAACGGGCTACGAGCACCGCATCGACGGTATCGAGCTCCCCGACCCCGATGACCGGCACGTGGTTGCGGCCGCAATCGAGGCGCAGTGCCAATACATCCTCACCTTCAACACGCGGGATTTTCCGGCGGAGGTGCTCTCTCCGCACCAGCTCACCCCCATGCACCCGGATTTGTTCTTGGCAACCGTCGCGGTCGCCAACCCCATTGCCCTAGTCAATGCCGCCCAGATTTCACGACGTGACTTGCGCGATCCACCCTACTCGCCGGCTGACTACCTGGCCTCTCTCGCCGATCACGGCCTTCCCCTTACCGCAAAGGCGCTCGCTCCGTTCCAGGATCAAATCTGAAACGCGGCGTCCGGCTTGCGATGTGTCCAATGCGGCGCGTTGCCATCATGAACCGTCTCCAATGCGTAATTGGACGCACGAGCATAGTGCTGAATTTGTGCCAGCGGCTTCCTAGCGACCTGAAATCGCTGAGCTAATTATCCAGTCCATCATCGGGGCGACACAGAATCTGTGGGTCGGCGGGGTCATGCGTGTGGTTCGTCAACTCTGTCGCACGCTTTGCACAGACGGCGGGGAAGCGCAACTCTCGTCACGGCTGCGGCCGATGCCTATGCTGTCGACCATGCGACTCGATGCTTCGAGAGCCGAGCAAGACCGGCCCAGGTTGCGGGCGCTGTGCAGGGATTGCTTCGCGTTGGCCGACGCCGGTGCGGCGGCCTGCGCCGCGTGCGGCTCGGCGCGGCTCGTGGCGCATGCCGAGCTCGAGGCGCTCGGCATCGCCCACATCGACTGCGACGCCTTCTATGCCTCGGTGGAGAAGCGCGACGACCCCGAGCTGCGCCACCGGCCGCTGATCGTCGGCCACCCCGGCGGGCGTGGCGTCGTGACCACGGCCTGCTATATCGCCCGGCAGTTCGGCGTGCGCTCGGCGATGCCCATGTTCCAGGCCCTGCAGCTGTGCCCCAGCGCGGCGGTGCTGCCGCCCGACATGGCCAAATACAAGCGGGTGAGCGAGGCGATCCGCAGCATCTTTCTCGCCGCTACGCCCCTCGTCGAGCCCCTGTCGCTGGACGAGGCCTACCTCGACCTCACCGACGCGAACCGCACCCTGGGCGATACGGCCGCGCAGGCGCTCGCCGAGATCGCCTCGCGGGTCGACGAGGAGGTCGGCATCACGGTGTCGATCGGCCTCGCCGCCAACAAGTTCCTGGCCAAGCTCGCCTCCGAGCTCGACAAGCCGGCGGGCTTCTCCGTGATCGGCCGGACGGAGGCCAAGGGCTTCCTGGCGCCGCTGTCGGTGCGCAAGATCCACGGCGTCGGCTCCGCCACGGCCCGGCGCATGGAGGCGGGCGGCCTCTCCAGCATCGGCGATCTGCAGCGGCTGACCGAGCGGGAGCTGGTGGCCCGGCACGGCAAGCTCGGACGCCGGCTCGCCCGCTTCGTGCACGGCGAGGACGACCGCAGCGTGACGCCGTGGCGCCCCATCAAGAGCATCTCGGCCGAGACGACCTTCAGCCGGGACACCGGGTCGAGCGCGGAGCTCACTGCGACGGCGGAGCGGCTGTGCGAGCGGGTGGCCGGCCAGCTCGCGCGCAAGGGGCTCGCTGGCGGCACGGTCGTCCTCAAGCTCAAGACCTCCGACTTCCGCCTCCTCACCCGCAACGGGCGCCTCGCGCACCCGACCCAGCGCGCCGCCGTGCTGCTGCAAAGCGCCGCGTCGCTGATCGAGAAGGAGGCCGACGGACGCACGTTCCGCCTGCTGGGGGTCGGCGTGTCCCAGCTCGGCCCGGCGGCGGAGGCTGATCCGGTGGATTTGTTCGCGGGGCTGGGCCTGGTGGCCGGCACCAGGGGTCGTTGAGCGATATCGGACTGGCACAGAGCAGCTCGGCATGCTAAGTGAGTAATACGCGATGTACTACGAGGCCATGAGCCATGACGATATCCGTGCGCTTGGACGAGGAGACTAGAGCGAAGCTACGCCGGCTTCTCGATCAGCAGGGTGGCTCGCTGTCGGACTTCGTGCGCGCCGCGATCGCAGAGAAACTCGAACGCGAGGGCAAGAAGCCGACGCCCTACGAACTGGGCAAGCATTTGTTCGGCCGGTTCAAGAGCGGGAAGGGTGATCTCGCCGAGAATCATTCAAAGTATTTCAAGGAAGCGATACGTGCCAAGCATCGCCGCTGACACCGGTCCACTCGTCGCGCTTCTCGACGGGTCGGACCGCCACCATGCGGCTGCTGTTGCTTTCTTTGCGGACCTGACATATCCCCTCGTCACCAATATGGTCGTCATCGCGGAAGTCGTCGCCCTGCTCCCGCTCAGATTCCAGGTAGGGTTTCTGGCTTGGGTACCAGATGGCTTGCAAATCGACCAGCAGACAGCCGGTGACCTGCCGCGCGTCGTTGCAATTATGGAAAAGTACGCCGACTTGCCGGCCGATTTCGCCGATGCTTCGCTCGTGGCCATGTGCGAGAGACGCAACATTGCCTCGGTTGCGACGTTGGATCGGCATTTCGACGTTTACCGGACGTCCGACCGCAGGCGCTTGCGAAACGTGTTCTTCTCCGGCTGAGTTCCGCGCGTGAAAGCAACCGCCCGCGTCGCCGCCATCGTCCTCGCCGCCGGGCGCTCAACGCGCATGGGAGCGGATAACAAGCTGTTGGCCGAGGTCGGCGGGAGGACGATGGTGCGGCGGGTGGCGGAGGCGGCACTGGGGAGCGGGGCGCGGCCGGTGCTGTTGGTGACCGGAAATCGCGCCACAGAGGTGCGCGCCGCGCTGGCCGGACTTGAGATCACGCTGGTCGACAACCCCGACTTCGCGGCGGGACTGAGCAGCTCGCTGAAAGCGGGCATCGGGGCAGTGCCGGCCGATTGCGACGGCGCCTTGCTGCTGCTTGGCGACATGCCGCTGGTTACGGGCGCGCACCTCGATCGCCTGGTCGCGGCATTCGTCGCAGGAGACGGTGCCGCCATCATTGTGCCGACGCACGAGGGGCGCCGCGGCAACCCGGTGCTGTGGCCGCGTGCTTACTTTGAGGAGATGTTGCAACTCGAGGGCGACGCCGGCGCCAAGCGGCTCATCGCCGCGCATGCGGCGTGCGTGCGCGAGATCGATCTCGGCGCCGACGCGATCTTCGCCGACGTCGATACGCCGGAGGCGCTGGCGCGCTTGCGAGCTACTTCTTGTTCAGCCGCGCGATCAGGCTGGACGTATCCCACCGCCCGCCGCCCATCTTCTGCACGTCGGCGTAGTAGGTGTCGATGAGGGCCGCCACCTCCATCTTGGCGCCGTTGCGCTTGGCCTCCTCGAGGATGATGCCGAGGTCCTTGCGCATCCAGTCGACGGCGAAGCCGAACTCGAACTTGCCGTCGTTCATGGTCTTCCAGCGGTTGTCCATCTGCCAGGACTGCGCCGCGCCCTTGGAGATCGTCTCCATCACTTTGGCGATGTCGAGGCCGGCCTTCTGCGCGAAGGCCAAGCCCTCGGACACGCCCTGCACGGTAATGGCGACGATGGCCTGGTTGACCATCTTGGTGAGCTGGCCGGACCCCGACGGCCCGATCAGCGTGACCATGCGGGCGTAGTTGTCGATCACCGGCTTGGCGCGGTCGAAGGGCGCCTGGTTGCCGCCCACCATGACGGTGAGGATGCCGTTCACCGCGCCGGCCTGGCCGCCCGAGACGGGCGCGTCGAGGAAGTCGAAGCCTTTGGCTTTCGCCGCGGCGTAAAGCTCGCGGGCGACGTTGGCCGAGGCCGTGGTGTTGTCGATGAACACGGCGCCCTTCCGGACCGACTGGAAGGCGCCCTTGGGCCCCAGCGTGACATCGCGCACATCGTTGTCGTTGCCGACGCAACAGAACACGAAGTCCTGGTCTTTGGCGGCATCGGCCGGCGTCGGCGCGGTCTTGCCGCCATGCTCCTTGGCCCACGCTTCGGCCTTGGCCGCGTTGCGGTTGTAGACTGTAAGCTCGTGCCCGCCCTTCTTGCGCAGATGCCCCGCCATCGGGTAGCCCATCACGCCCAAGCCGATCCACGCCACCTTCGCCATGTCGCATCTCCTCCACGCAAGACCTCGTGGACGCGACTATTATCGGATGGCTTGGCGCTTGTCAGCGATATTGGCGGCTATCGAATGCGCACACCGAAGTGGATCGCCTCGCTCGTCTTCTGGGCCGTCGTGGGCACGGCGATGATGGCGGCTCCGATCAGGGCGGCCGCGGCCAGGAGGGCGAGAAGGGCAGTCTTGAACGTCACGGCAGGTCTCCTGAGCCTCGATGGCGCGCAAAGCATGTGCCGGCGGCTCGATCTGGCGCGCAGGTTACCCTGCCTGCGTTGAGCGCTCGCTGAATGAGGCATTTATCTGGCGTTCAGGGTTAGCTGGTCGTTCAGTGGGTTATGTGCAAGGTGGGGCGGCGTCGCGGCAGGTATGCGGGCGGAACGGGGTCAGACCCCTCACGACACACGTTGAAATTCAGCGCATCGGTCTACGCGAGGGGTCTGACTCCCATGGGACGCGGCCAGAATGGTCGCGACAGGCGGGGGCGGCCTCGCCTAAATTGGCGTCCATTGCCCGAGACGAGGACATGCGAGCACGCAAGCCGACCACCCAACCGGCGCGGGCCGGGAAGGCCGCGGTCACGCTCGACGACATCGAGGCGGCGCGCGGGCGGCTGGGCAGCGCCATCATCGACACGGACTGCGGCTGGAGCCGCACGCTCTCCAGCATCCTCGATTGCAAGGTGTGGCTGAAGTTCGAGAACCAGCAGTTCACCGCCTCGTTCAAGGAACGCGGCGCCCTCAACCGCCTTTCTCTGCTGTCGCCCAAGGAGCGCAAGCAGGGCGTGATCGCCATGTCGGCCGGCAACCACGCGCAGGGCGTGGCCTATCACGCCCACCGGCTCGCCATCCCCGCGACCATCGTCATGCCGGTCAACACGCCGACCGTGAAGGTGGTGAACACGCGCCGGCACGGGGCCGAGGTGATCCTCACCGGCGAGACGGTGGAGGAAGCGGCAGCCTTCGCCCACAAGCATGGTCGCGACAAGGGGCTGACCTTCATCCACCCCTACGACGACCCCCTGGTGATCGCCGGCCAAGGCACCATCGCGCTCGAGATGCTGGGCGCGGCGCCTGAGATCGACACGCTGATCGTGCCGATCGGCGGCGGCGGGCTGATCTCGGGGATGGCGGTTGCTGCCAAGGCGGTGAAGCCGGACATCCGCCTGATCGGCGTGCAGGCCCAGCTCTACCCCTCCATGTACAACGCCATCAAGGGCGAGCACCTGCCGATGCGCGGCGACACTCTGGCCGAGGGCATCGCCGTGAAGGCGCCGGGCCGCATCACGCAGCCAATCGTGCGCGATCTCGTCGACGACATCCTGCTGGTCTCCGAGCAGGAGATCGAGCATGCGGTGAGCCTCCTGATCAACATCGAGAAGACGGTGGTGGAGGGCGCTGGCGCCGCCGGCCTGGCGGCGGTGCTGAGCAACCCCGCTCGCTTCAAGGGGCGCATCCTCGGTTTCGTGCTGTGCGGCGGCAACATCGACGCGCGGCTGCTGGCGAGCGTGCTCACGCGCGAGCTCGCCCGCGAGGGCCGGCTCACCCAGCTCAGCATCGATCTCGTCGATCGGCCGGGCACGCTCGGCAAGGTCGCCAACATCCTGGGCGAGGCCGGCGCCAATATCGTCGAGGTCTATCACCAGCGCATCTTCTCGGATCTGCCCGCCAAGGGCGCGCTGCTTGAGGCCGTCATCGAGACGCGCGACCGCGACCACCTCAACGAGACGGTGGCACGCCTGAGGGCTGCGGGCTTCGAGGTGGAGGTGCGCAGCAATCCCGGGGGAGAGCGCTGATGACTGCGCGCCGGGACCCGCCGACTGAAGATAGCGGTTCGGCGCCGGCCGACTGGCGCGCGCTCAACCGCGCCAACTGGGACGAGCGCGTGCCGATCCACGTCCGCGCGAAGTCTTACGATCCTCGCCCGCTGCGGGAGGGACGCGGCCGGCTCAACGTCATCGAGGAAGCCGAGCTGGGATCGGTGGCCGGCCTGCGGGTGCTGCATCTGCAATGCCACTTCCGCATGGACACACTGAAGCTCGCCCAACGCGGAGCCGAGGTCGTGGGCGTCGATTTTTCCGCGCCCGCCATAGACGCGGCCCGAGAGCTGGCCAACGAGCTTGGCCTGCAAGCCCGGGCACGCTTCGTCGAAGCCGATGTCTATGATGCTCCGGCCGCGATTGCCGAGCCTCGAGCCTTCGATCTCGTCTACGTGACGTGGGGAGCGATTTGCTGGTTGCCGGACATGCGGCGCTGGGCGCAGGTCGTCGCCTATTTTCTCAAGCCGGGGGGCCGGCTGTATCTGGCCGACGGCCATCCGGCGGCCTACGTCTTCGACGATGACGCCCAGCTTCCCGACGGGATGCCCGGATTGTTCGTGCCTTACTTCCAGCGCGAGCCGCTCGTCCTGGACGACCCGCGAGACTATGCCGACGAGGACGCGCGCCTGCAGAACACGAGAACGGTCCAGTGGGTTCACCCGCTGAGCGAGACCATTGGCAGCGTGATCGAGGCAGGCCTGAGCCTCGACTGGCTGCACGAGCACGACAGCGTCCCTTGGCGCATGTTCCGTGTCTTGTCACGCGATGACGCCGGCATGTATCGCTGGCCGGGGCAACCTTGGCTCCCTCTGGCCTTTTCGCTCATGGCCACACGTTCGACCCCGCGAGGCGCTTGATGGAAGGCTCGGTTCCCCAGAGAGTTGCGACACTGCAGATGCTGCGCCAGCTCGAGCGCAAGGTGCTGTGGCTCTCCTCCTACATGATCCACCACGCCAACCACGAGGTCGACCGCGGCGACGGCCTGAAGGTGGGCGGCCACCAGGCCTCTTCCGCCTCGCTCGTCACGCTGATGACCGCGCTCTACTTCCACATCCTGCGCCCCGAGGACCGGGTGGCGGTGAAGCCGCACGCGAGCCCCGTGTTCCACGCCATCCAATACCTCCTGGGCAACCAGACCCTCGACAAGCTGCAGAATTTCCGCGCCTTCGGCGGCGCGCAGTCCTACCCCTCGCGCACCAAGGACAAGGCCGACGTCGATTTCTCGACCGGGTCCGTCGGCCTCGGCATCGCCGAGACGGGCTTTGGCAGCCTGGTGCAGGACTACGTGCACGCCAAGGGCTGGAGCCCGAACTGGCCCAAGGGCCGCATGATCGGGCTCATGGGCGATGCCGAGATCGACGAAGGCAACGTGCACGAGGCGCTGCTCGAGTATTGGAAGCACGGCCTCGAGAACTGCTGGTGGATCATCGACTACAACCGCCAGAGCCTCGACTCGGTGGTCTC
>ORMF011371451.1_pt1 | contig 14670 bp, 21 predicted proteins | sample 1779871 | NCBI WGS metagenome assembly ORMF01 (sample SAMEA104232316, study PRJEB22302) | groundwater metagenome | biome: forest; feature: aquifer; material: groundwater | place: USA | collected 2011-08-07 | depth 5.4 m | reverse complement strand
TCGCGAGCGAAGCGTGGCGATCTCGAGATTGCTTCGTCGTTTAAACTCCTCGCAATGACAAACCAGAACTAAAACCAATGAAAACCGACAAACAAATCTTCGAACTTATTGAAAAAGAGCGCGACCGTCAATTTGAAAATCTCGAGCTCATTCCATCGGAAAATTATGTTTCATTGCAGGTCCGCCAGGCACTCTCGTCAGAGCTTACAAACAAATATTCAGAAGGCTATCCCGGTAAAAGATACTACGGCGGCAATACTTGGGTTGATGAGATTGAAGAACTAGCTAAGCAGAGGGCTGTGGATCTCTTTGATGCCGAGGCCGCCAATGTACAGCCCTATTCAGGCTCACCGGCCAATCATGCCGTTTACATGGCTCTTCTTAAACCTGGTGAGACATCCATGGGCATGGAGCTGACCTCCGGTGGACACCTCACGCATGGGCTCAAGGTCAACTTTTCTGGGCATTACTACAATACTATTGGTTACATGGTCGACCCCAAAACTGGGATCATTGACTATGAAGGCGTGCGGGATCTGGCCAAGAAACACCAGCCCAAACTGATCTGGGCCGGCGCCACAGCTTATCCCAGAATTATTGATTTTAAAATATTTGCCGAAATCGCCGAAGAAGTTGGAGCTTATCTGGCTGTCGACATGGCACACTTTGCCGGACTGGTTGCTGGGGGAGTGTATCCATCACCTTTTTCTTATGCCGATGTCGTTACTACAACAACTCACAAAACTCTTCGCGGCCCCAGGGGCGCAATGGTCCTGACCACTAAGAAAGGGGCTCAAAAAGATCCGGATTTGGCTACAAAAATTGATAAAGCCGTCTTCCCTGGTCTTCAGGGTGGACCGCACAACCATCAAACTGCTGCCATTGCGGTGGCGCTTTTTGAGGCTGCCCAGCCTGCATTTAAAGAATATGCCCAAAATATCGTGGCGAATGCTGAAACCCTGGCTCAGGCGTTTATCCAAGAAGGCGTTGATTTGGTCTCGGGCGGGACGGATACCCATCTAATGCTGATTAACCTTGGAACTGATGGCGTTTCTGGTAAAGATGCTCAAGAGGCCTTGGACGCAGCTGCGATCACTCTTAATAAAAACACGGTTCCGGGCGAGACCCGCTCACCATTTGTTGCATCGGGTTTACGACTGGGAACACCGGCTATCACCACTAGGGGAATGACGCCAGCCGAAATGCCCGCCATTGCCGCCTGGATCAAACGAATTATTGATAGCCCAACCGATGAAACTCTCCAGAAAAAAGTCCGCGGAGAAGTAATCGAGTTTACATCAAAATTTCCTGTTCCATGAACGTTTTAGAAGGCAAACCCGTTGCCAACAAGATTAAAGAAGAGCTCAAATCTCAACTATCAACTCTCAACTATCAACTTAAATTGGCCATTGTTTTGGTAGGCGAGGATCCGGCGAGCGTTATTTATACCGATCGCAAGAAAAAATTTGGTGAGGAGATCGGAGTGGAGGTAGAGATCGTCAAACTTGACCCAAATATTTCCGAGGAAGAGCTGGCAGTCCAAATTAAAAGGCTTAATGACGACCCAACAGCCACTGGCATAATTATCCAGCTGCCTCTCCCATCTAGTTTTCACGCGGGAAAATTTTTAGACCTCGTCGATCCCCACAAGGACGTTGACGGTCTAAATTCAACCAACCAGGCCTCCAATGAGCCTCAGTTCTACCCAGCAGGAGCTCTGGCTGTTATGGAAATATTGCAATTTTATGATATCGACCCAGCCGGCAAAAAAATTGCAGTAATTGGACAATCGGACCTAGCTGGCAAGCCCATTGCCAAGCTTTTGAAAAAAGTTGGCGCCCGAGTAGAAGTTGCGGATATTAATACAACAGACACCAATGAAATCACAATTGATTCGGATATTGTTATCTCGGCGGTTGGCAAGCCAGGACTTATACAGGGCGATCACGTCCGAGAGGGAGTAGTCCTTATCGATGTTGGGACGACTTTGGTGGGCGATAAATTAAAAGGCGATATCGACCAGTCCGCCATCGACAAATCCTCAGCCTACACGCCGGTACCGGGTGGAGTCGGACCGGTGACCGTGGCGTGTTTGTTTAAGAATCTACTTGCTGGATCAAGCTAAATGGGTCCCTTGGCGAAGTTATCGAAAATTGAACTAGATGAATTTGTGGTCAGGGAAACGGCATTGCCGTGGGCTCCCGACCCAAATGAATCGTAGTTTTCAATCGATAACGCAGCAGGGTGACCTTTTCTTGGTCCTTCTTTCTGGCCAAGCAAAAGAAGGACAAAAAGGAAATTGACTTTTAGTTTGTAACTTACGAAACTACTCCCATGTACGCTGACATTGTCGTCGATACTTACACCGACCCTTGGACCAACCGATTTACCTATAGCGTCCCGCCTGAGCTCTTTTTGGAGATCAAAGTAGGCCAAGAGGTCACTGTTCCTTTTGGGAAACGCACAACCCGAGGCTGGGTTGTTGCTCTTCATAAAGCCTCCTCGGTCGAGCATATCAAAGATATACTTAAGATCAACTGGGCTATCCCGGTTCTCTTACCTCATCAGATCAAGCTCGCCTTATGGATGGCCGATTATTATCATGCGCCCTTGGTGGACTCATTAGGATTTATGACGCCCGATCTACCCAAGAGGGGGGAGCTTCCCCAAAAATTAAATATTAGTCCTCAACCCTTGGACCTCATCGTCATTCCTTCACTCAATTTTCTTGCGGGTATTTTAGGGGAGCGCCACATCCAAAAAAAGGACGTTATCACTTGGGAAGCCGTTGCGCCAAAATTAAAACTCTTTCAGACATTCTGCGATGTGTATGAAGGGAAGGGTAAGGTAGTGGTCGGGACCCGCTCAGTTCTTTTTGCACCATTTCAATCGCTTAATTCCATCACTATCGTGGATGAGCAATCAGAATCGTATTTTGAATCCCGTAGCCCCTACTTCCACACTGTCCTAATAGGCCAAATGGTGGCCAAGGCCCTACAATGCCCCTTAAAAGCCCGTTCTGCCTCGCCCCGCATAGATACAGTGTTTGAGAGCCGAAAAAAGAGGCTGTCCCTACAAATCGACCGGCCCAAAAGCCGTCCGAGGACTTATTTGGTCGATATGGCGTTGGAGCGAAAAATGGGAAATAAAAATATTTTGTCGGAAAATGCTGTCAAGCTTTTAAATTATGCAAAAGATAAAAACCAAACAATTTTGTTTTTTCTTAATAAAATTAAATCTTCAGGAAATTATTTTTGTGACAATTGTAAAACTACAGACTTTGCCGCTAGCGAACCCTCGACCTGTCCGGTCTGTCATAGTCCGACTTTAAAGTTTTATTCGACCCATATCGACAAGCTGGTTGGCGAAATCAGCCAAATCGCCAAAACCAATATTGAAGTAATTACCGCTGACAAACACCGTAATAATGGCGCCAAAATCACTGTGGCTACCTCAGCCATCCTTTTTAACCCGCGCACGTTTGATCACGTCGTGGCCGTAGCCGCGGATCAGGTCCTCAATATGGCTGATTATACAAGCCCCCACAAGACGTTTAGCGAGTTAATTAACCTATCAGGACGCTCTATCCACACGTTTCTGATCCAAACATACAATCCGGACAACCCAGTCATTTTGGATGCTGCCAATTACAAGCTTAAAGATTTTTTAAAAAATGAGATCATCAGCCGCAAAGAGCTTGAGCTTCCCCCGTTTGTAACACTCGCTAAACTTTCAATCTCAGGCCCAAGCGAAGAAAAGATAGAAAATAATGCCGAAAGTCTTGTTGCGATGCTTGAAGAAAAGTCTGCCAAAAATGTCCAAATCATCGGCCCCAACCCCAGGCCTTTTGCTTCAACACCCACCTACTATATAATTATCAAAGCAAAAAGTCGGAAAGATCTGGAGCCAGTTTTGGGTCTCGTACCCAAAAAAGACTGGAAAGTCGAGATCAATCCGTCAGACACACTTTAACCATATGAGCAGCTCACAATCAAAAATAGTCACCTACCCAGACGACAGGCTCAGGCAAGTGTCGGCGCCGGTCAAAGTAGTTGATGATGGAATCAGAAAAATAATGGACGACCTGATTGAGGTCTTGGTGGACAATCCTGATCTTTTCGGCATAGGATTATCAGCCGTGCAAATCGGCATCCCCAAGCGCGTCTTTGTCGCCCTCATTCGCAAAAAATGGAAGGGTTTTGTCAATCCCAAAATCACCAAATTCTCTAAAGAAAATAAAGACTTTATGGAAGGCTGTCTCTCACTTCCCGATCTCTATGGACACGTTATCAGGCCTTCGGAAATTGAGCTAGAAGCCCTCGATCGGATGGGTAAAAAGTTTATCGGTAAATACAAAGGTGTTGAATCGCGTATTATTCAGCACGAAATAGATCATCTCGATGGCAAGCTCTTTATTGACCACGTTCATGCCCAAAATGGCCAAATTTACAAACTCAAAGGCACTGACAAAAAGACCGGCAAAGAGATACTTGAGGAAGTAACTGTTGAATAAAATGGGTTCAAACTTTATCTTCTTCGGCACCCCACGCATCTCTGAAATCCTACTTGAGAAACTAATAGAAAAAGATTTTAATCCGAGCCTGGTAATTACAGGTGAGGCCAAATCTGTCGGCCGGAGCTCTACCCCTCAACCAACCGCTATCGCAGCTCTAGCTGAAAAAAATAATATTGAAGTGGCCACACCCACATCTCTTCGAATCAATCCTGAAATCGTTGAAAAAATAAAAAGTTTGAAGCCTCAATTTGCCATTCTTTCGGCTTATGGCAAGATCATCCCGCAGGAAATCCCAGACCTTTTTCATTTGGGAATACTCAATCCTGACCCATCGCTCCTACCTAAATACCGCGGGCCCTCGCGTATTCAAACCACCCTTTTAAATGGAGAAACAAAAACAGGAGTCAGTGTCATACTTCTTGATAATGAAATAGACCACGGACCTATTCTGTCCCAGAAAGAATTAGAGATAGCAGAAGATGATACTCAAGAGTCGCTCACCGAGCGGCTTGGAGACCTTTCAACGGAGCTGATAATTGACCTAATACCCAATTTGATATCAGGTACAATAAATACTCAAACACAAGATCATAGCATCGCTACATACACCCAAAAGGTTTCGCGTGATTCTGGTTATTTCGACCTTGATACACCACCGGACAACTTAAATAATATGATTCGCGCTTTTTACCCCTGGCCCGGCGTTTGGACAAAAATTGATGGTAAAATCCTCAAATTTTTACCGGAAAACAAAGTGCAGATAGAAGGCGGAAAACCAGTAACCCTCAAAGAATTCTTAAACGGCCACCCCGCTCTCAAAGAAAAACTTCAGAATCTTAAATTAGACTAAAATTTAAATTTTAATCTGGCTCTGCCAGGTCAAATTTATCAACTTAAGGAAAGGAAATACCAAAGGAAAACGTAGTTGTCCTTTGGAAGAAAAAATTGGCGGAGAAAATTGTAAAACAAAAATCTCCGCCAGAACACATGCTTATTCACTTACCTTCTCGGCTGCATACTCCCTTCTCAGTAACTTGAGATATTCAATCACTAGCCGATACTCTACTCCAAATTTGTCGCTTCCATGCGCACTTTCCACCTTATTGGCAAAATCCTGGAGAGTCTGGTTCTTAAAACAGCCTCGCCGAACTTCGTTGATGCCTACCTTGTAGATAAGCTCTCCGCATTCAGAGCCTATGGGACCGATCTGGACTATCCGATAAGGTAAATTCGCCTTGATCAGAACTGCCCCAGTGAAATCAACCCCTTCAAGCCGAGTGCCGATGAGATTTGCACCATTCAGATTTGCTCCAGACATATCCGCATTGGTCAGGTCTGATCCGCAAAGACGAGCGCCACCTAGATTTGTTCCTCTGAAATTGACACTCACTAAACATCGATTGCTCAAGTCGGCCTGGTAAAGGTCTAGCCCCGCAAAACCAGCAAGTCTTCCTGCCCTTCCGTTACTATCCACCCATCTTTGTTGATCAGCCAGAATTTCTTCTAGATCAATGTTCGGGTCCATCAATGCCTCCTTTTGCTCCAAACAGGAGCGATCTTGTGAATGTGCAAGCTTTACTTGAGTTGAAAGACCGATGAAAATGACCGCTTTTGGCCATATTTATCCCAATCCTCCAACTTCGTGGGTGACATTATACTTCAAATCAAAAAATAACCAAAAAAAAGGCGGACTGCTCAAGAATAAATCTTGAATAGTCCGCCAGAGCGGTCGTTACAACCTTAGATGGAGAAACCCCTCGTTGTTTGGGACGCCAAACGTGACGGCTGTTCTTACGAACACACCTCCTTCCCTGCAGTCGCACCTTCGGATGTCTGTGGCTTTGCCGAGGTGGATATATTCACCACCTGCTTCCACCACAACCGGTTCGTCGACTTCGAGTCGCTGCGCGACTCCGTCAGTCAGCCTCATCCAGTTTTCCGTGACCCAGTCAGGCCGTGCCACCTTGAGTACTGCGTCTTCGGGCATGTTTGCCTCCTCTTATTTCAGCGAGCCGAGATTGACTCCGTCAGGGACGAACACGAGAAGATTTTGCGACTCCGGTGTATTGGCCGTGCGGACGTAAAACACTCGGTCATTAAAGTCGACTCCGACCAAGCTCGTCACGGGGCCGATATTATACGGGTAGCCGTCTTTGCCCCAAACAACCAGGTCGTCGTTGACCACCGGTGTGCCCATGATGTAACCGCCCGAGAGCTTGCCCCAGTTTGCTTCCACCTGTTGGGCAGACCACCTGGGGATGTAGAACTTAGTTCCTGCGACCATTTCTCACTCCTTTATTTGCAGTGTGAATAGAATCAAAGCTGCCACCATCAAAACGTACCAAGCAATCTCTTGGGTTATTCGAACTCTTCTCTGGCCAAATCTCTGCTCCACCCTTGGCTTAATGGGCGGAATTTGCAGAAAAAACTTGACTACAAAGAGCCCCATAATCACCCAGAGTAGGATGTTAATCATTTCTTCCTCCTTCTTTCGTTTTCTACCGAGGATCCTTGGACTCTAATCCCAGCCATTCGCATAGCCGATTGCTAATAGAATCATGACGATCCCAATATAAACAAGTCCGATAGCGCCGATAATCACCACTGCCAACATGGCTATGGTATTATCATTTATCAGTCCCCACAAAGTTGCCAATGCATAAGCAAAGCTTGCTGCAATGACCAGTATGTTAATCCAGTGTTTGGCCAAAAAGCTCTTCAACTTTCTTCTCCTTCAGTTCGGCTAAGAGCCGGGTTGGACTAGATACAGATGCGGTTCGTTGTACCCGATGACGTCTTTGGAATCAAGCTGTCTCCCTTGACCACGCGGCCAAAGAAAGACCGTCGACTTGTTCCGAAAACAGACCAGCTGGATGCGACCATTGGCGCATTCCTGGGCATTGGAATCAGTCAGATCCACTTTCCAAAAGGATTGACCACAACCGTAGACTAATTTGCCGATCTGTTCCTCTGCGAGCCACTTAAGACCGATCGTGAGCATCTGGTCCTCGACCTCTATTGACGCGATTGGGCCAAAATAATATTTGCCTGCCGGGTCGCAAAGTCGGTAAGTTCCGCCCACGACACCGATGTATGTTGCCATTGGTAATTGACGAGGCACTTTTGTTTCTCCTTAAATAGGTTGTTAACGAGCAATGCACGTCTTGCGTGCTTTCAACCAGAGGTCGAAAATTGACCGCAGAACGGTCAAAAAACAGCCTCAAGATGAGGCCATAATTATATCACAAAAGTGACGAGTTATCAAGTACTATGGGTTATTTACTAAATTGTCATTGCGAGAAGTGAAACGACGAAGCAATCTTAGAGATCGCCACGCTCAAGTATTCGCTCGCGATGACGAAAGGGTTAAGCGGTGGCTACGACGGGAGTTTCTTTGGCTTTTTTAGCCGCGACTTTGGGCTCAATGCTCTCAACTTTAGCCTCAGCTTTTGCAAATTTGGGTTTCTTGGAATAATCCTGAGTAGCTTTGACGATGCGTAGACATTTGACGCAGAGCTGTACTCGCATCCAACCCTTTTCTGTACGTACTCTGAGAGGCTGTAGGTTGACTTTCCAGACCTTTTTAGAGTCAGGGGCACGCATTGCCCAAGCACCACCGTGCTTGTGTGACGAATCTATTCCAATAGTTGAGCCCTTTCCGCAACGTGCACAAATTTTCACTAGGAAATTTTAACACAGATACGATCTGAAGCTCAAGAGTGAGAGGGTCCCATTGCGCAGTTTTCGAATATTGAACTAAACGATCGAGTGGGAACGAGCGAGTTTTTAGTTTTCAATCGAAAACGGAGCTGGGTGCATTTCTCGGTTCACTCTTTTGGGCAAGCAAAGAGTGAACAAACATAAATGTCTTTTCGCGCTCTATGATCTAGAACAAAAGCAATTTTATTTTTAAATTCTGAATTTAATTGGTACAATATCCTCATGTTTCTCTCTCAACTTTTATCAGGTCATTTTGAGCCCATGCTTTTTCTGATTTGGGCGGTGGTATTGGTCATTGCCATCACTATCCATGAGTTTTCGCATGCGTTTGTTGCCGAGCGTCTGGGCGACCCGACAGCCAAGCTCCTTGGGCGATTGACTCTCAATCCCCTTGCCCACCTTGACCCCCTGGGTACTTTTGCGCTGCTCATAATTGGTATTGGCTGGGGCAAACCTGTCCCTTTTGATCCATTTAATTTGAAAAACCCGCGCCGCGACAGCGCCCTTATTTCTCTAGCCGGTCCGGCGTCCAACATCGTCATGGCGATACTCATCTCAATTCCTTATCAAATCGCCCTTCGCACCAACATGCTGACCGATGCCTGGCTTAACGCCTACGCCTATCTAATGCTCGCAGTCTGGCTCAACACCCTTTTGGCGGTATTTAACCTGGTCCCTATCCACCCGCTCGATGGTTTCAAAGTTCTGGGTGGCATACTGCCCAAAGAATGGTACCGCGATTGGAACCAAATGGAGCGCTACGGCATCTTTTTGCTACTCATATTGATCGTCCCATTTAACGGCCAATCGATCTTGTCTCAGATCATCTTCCCAATAGTCAGTGCAGTCGTAAATTTCCTTCTGCCCAATCTGCAGTTTTTGCTCTATTCAACAGTCTAATTGTTTGCAAAATAGGCTTGGTGTGCTATAAGTGCACGCATGCACGAGTTGGATTGTCCCAGAAGACCGCAGACCTTATTTGATTCCTCGGAGGTTTTTGCGCCTCTTGCCGACAAGCCGGTATTTGGATCCCCTGAACAAATCGAGTTTTTTGAGCCTTTTACCCGCAATTTTCGGTATCCTGAAAGGCAGGTTGAGATAACCATTGATAATTTTTTTGGTAAAGGATTATCGATTTATAAACCTCGAATGAGGGCTCTTCTCGATGCTTTTGATATCAGGGATAAGACTGCTAAAATACATTTTTTTGCAATCATGAATGCCGGTGAAGGCGCTTTGCGCCATAACACAAAAGATGAGACTTATGTAATTGATTTATCGATGGATCCTGACAAAAAACTTTTCAAGACATTGGGTATTCCCCCCTATAGCATAGATGCTCTTACAACTCAGTCGTGGGGTGAATATTCGGCCGCCCAGCTTTTAACATACAACCATATTTTTATCCATGAAATATTGCATTTTATTTATGATGACGAAGAAAATGATCTTGTCGAACAAATGGCCCTTGGAGAAACATCGCTTATTTATCACTGGAGTCCCCGATTTGCTCCCCTATGGCCAACAATTTAAGTTGCTTGAGCAGCCTCAAAAACGCCAGTTTATCCTTGACAAAACAGAAATTTGGTGGTATAAAAAGCTTGTCCACAAGGACGGACACTTGCGAATAAAATCGCATAAAATTGCCCTTCTGTGTAAGGCACATTAAGTAATCAAGCATTTTCCTATTTACCGTTCCTCTACGGGATGACTTGCGTTCACAACTTCTGTGGAAGTTGAGACAGAGTACCCACTTTTGACTTTGGGGAATACGATTACTTAATCCTTTTCGGCAGGGCAGAAATTATCTTTGATTAAAATTTGTTTTGAAAACGGGGTCCCCAGAATTTTGATTTTGGGGCAGTAGCTGACTAGTTCGTTTGAGCTAGTCTTTTTTTAGGGTTAATTCATCAAAAACTTGAGCGACCAATTCCGGATTTTCTTCGAAAAATCTCCCCGCCTCATCTTCAATCAGGCTTTCTTTTTCATCGCCCAACGATAGATTTTTACCACCGTCTACCTTAAACCAACCCCAATAGATATGAATAACCTCATGCACAAAAGTAAGTAGCTGTTCATCATAATCTTTGTTTTTGTTGATTAATATCAGCCAGCGCCATTTCCCCCTGCCATCCTTCCACAAACCCTTGCTATAGCCTGAACCCTCAAGGGAAAGAGTCTCTACTTCGATTCTGCTTAAAATAGCGCCTAAATCTTCGGCGGTCAATCGGGGCCTCTCCCACTCCCGACCGGAAAAAGCAAGTTGTTGAGATTCAAGTTCAACCATGGGAAAGAATTTAGTGGATTGGAGAATAAAAAGCAACTGGAGTGGAGCCTGAGGTGGGAATCGGACCCACGACTTCAGTCTTACCAAGACTGCGTTCTGCCACTGAACTACCCAGGCACGTCGGAATAGATTTCGCTTTTTTCATTTCGCGCTATGGCAAAATTTCACCGCTCCATCATTCCTCCTCTTTCAAATACTTTCGTATTTGAGCAAGAAAATACGGAGCCGAGACAGGGATTCGGACCCTGGACCTACTGTTTACAAAACAGTTGCTCTACCACTGAGCTATCTCGGCGCGTCGCAACACGATAAGTGTTTTTGGTGCTGGGAGAAGGATTCGAACCTTCGTAGCCTTGCGGCAACGGTTTTACAGACCGCTGCATTTGTCCACTCTGCCATCCCAGCGTAATGGGAATTATATCAACTTTAAGTTTGAATATTAAGCCCTAGGCTCAAGTTTCAGGTTTTTCTTTTGGATCGAGGAAATTTTCTATCGAATCTTCGTCCGGGAAGTCAAATTTATCCGCGTCTTTTTCAGGCGTACTTCCCACTAGCAAATGATAGAGGCGATATTGTTGATAATCGGGGTGGTTTTTTCTAATTTCTTCGACTTTGTCATAGACCCGTCCCCAAAAATTCTCACCATCCTCCCTCATGTTTTTACCCCAAATACTGCTTAGATGATCGTATTTTTGATCTTCTGTCTCCTCAACCGCAACTTCTCCTGTTTCTGACATACCCAAATTTTATCTCATATTGATACTATTTTGGAAAGGGTCCCCTTTTGCGCAGTTTAAAAACGCCATCGCGTAGTCGACGTTTTTGAGCTTGGTGAATTTGTGGTCAGGGAAACGGAAACTGCCACCACAAAGTGGAAAATTTCCGTGGGATCCCGACCCAAATGAGACTAGGTCAACAGTCGACGCAGCACTGGCTGCCCTTTCTCGGTTCACTCTTTTGGGCAAGCAAAGAGTGAACAAAAACATTCAGCAAAAGAAGGACAGAAAAAGTGCTTAATACTTGCCTCTCAGGCTTGAATAAGAGATAATTCGCTCTATGGCAAAAAAAGGCGCACGAATAAATGCGGTAATGCAATGCTCAGAGTGTAAGAGTCAAAACTACACTCAGTCTCGCAACACGACTAATATTAAAGACAAACTTGAGATGAATAAATTTTGTCCCAAGTGCCGAAAGCATACTTTACATAGAGAAACCAAAGCTTGAAGGTCCCTCTTAACTGCCCTGTGAGCCGTGTTCGAATAGAACAGAAAGGCAAACAGTAAAGTTTGTGGGACCGTAAACACACCCTCCACCGCGAGACCAAGGCCTAAGTTTGTGCTAAGATATTGATTAGATACCGACAGTGGATCCAAACACCGCCGCAGCTCCTCAACAGCCCGTTGTTCTCACATTAGCTCCAGTAAGTTCTCGTGTCGTAGCGCTCCTGATAGATAGCTTAATTCTTGGCGCCTCAAGTATGATTATTTTGACTATTTCGTTCTCTTTTAGAAATGGATTTACATTTATCCTTCTTCCGCTAATGTTAATAGCTTATGAGAGCCTGCTTTTAATCAATAGAGGCCAAACGGTGGGTAAAATGGTTACCAAAATCGCTGTTGTAGACCAAAGCGGCTCGTATCTTACTCCGTCCAAAGCAGCGCTTCGAAGTGTTGTAAAATTCCTTCCGTTTGTCGGTTCCCTTTTGCTTCTTATTTCTCTTGTTCTCATCATTACCCACGAACAAAGACAAGCCATCCATGATCTTGTGGCCGACTCAAGAGTAGTGTATAAAAAAGTAAGCTAGTTAAAAATGGAAAACACCGAATCTGCACAGTCAGTTGTTTTTGCCAAACCTTCTCAAACTGGCAAAAAAAGCGAATTTAATCCTATCGCTGTAATTTTGGCAATTCTTTTGGGAATTGCATTTATCGTCCTTATACAATACGCAATTTCAGACATCACACGAACAGTGGCTGGAGAAGAGCCCAAACAACCAGATTTATATAGTTCTCGCTACAATAAGTCTGTCGACCCAAACACTGGCTACTCTGATAATACTTACACTTACAACGGCGTTAGTTACACAAATTATGATGATGCCCAAAGGGCCTGGAAAAAAGACGTCCTTCTGCCCTACCAAACGACCAAATTAACCACCAACGGCGTGATAATTATTCCAATGTTTATCATCTCGCTTGCTGCATTTTTGGCCCTTATCAAATCAAAAAGCACTTTCAAGCTGCCGGCCATTACTTTTTTCGGCGCGTCTGTTATCAATACCGCCATTTTGCTTTTTTATCTGGGTACTTTTATCTACGAAATCAACCCAAGAGTCGCAGTCTATGCCATTAGTATTACCCTGATTATCGTATTTATAATTGGAATTGCCTTTATTCAAAAAAGGCTCACCGAAAAACCTCACACAACTGAATCTAACTGATTCCGTTAATCTTTTAGAAATTTACTTACTTAAGAAACAGGTCCGAGGCCAAGACGTTTTTCAACCTTCTCGACTCTTTTGACAACCTTTAGACCTTCTTTATCAAGAAAATCTACTGCATATTTGATATCTTTTTGTATTTTGTTAATTTTAATTTCCACATTTTTTAATCGGTCCTTAAGCTCCCTAAGTTCACCAACAATTCTTACTAAATTCATTTTTAGGTCAGATTGCAATTCGGTTTTGATATTTTCGGCTTCTGTTTCAACCTCTTCACGCACAATTTTTCTTATCGATTGAAGATCTGTTTTTGTAAGCATATTTGGAATATAGATCAGAAAGTTACATCTTTCAAGAAGTCAAAATGGTCAGCAGGGCTGGAAGGAATATCTCCACAAACGTAGATATTTTCGCTCTCGCGAAAAGCGAACCCTTGGCAGGGGCTGAGGGAATCGGACCCCCAATAGAGGTTTTGGAGACCTCTGTTATACCATTTAACTAAGCCCCTAAGTGGACAAATTATATTCTATATCCCACTATCCTGGCAATCGTACTCAATTGTGCGTAATAGTTAAAATAGTTATCAATCTCTTTAGGATCGCAGGCGTGGCTGAGAACCGCAGGCTGAATTGATTAATAGATCGATTTAGCCTATAATTCCCCCATCTTGCCCCTTTAGACTTATGCGTTTTTGTGGGCAAAAAGCACGTTTAGAAGAATGGAGCGCTACGACTACAAAGATTGTCGTAGTAACGAAGTTCTTCGCAGAAAGTGCAACGCACTTTAATAACAAACTATACAGGAGGAAAAGATGGACTCTGCCTTTGGACTCCCTCTAGTGGAACTTGGCGGTTTAGCAATTTTTCTGGAGGATCAAGAAATACTACCCTGGCGTCATCTAGAACCTCAAGTTCCTCTCGAGGAATACGCTTCTAGGGATCTTTCCGAGTCAGATCTCAAAGAAATGAGGGCATTTAGTCCAAAAATTGAGGTCTCTACTCTGGATCATCCTAACGGCTCCGTCTTTCATGGCTTCCGTACAAGAGGTCGCAGGTGGGCCGTAGTCTTTACCTTGCTTCCTGGAGATTTGATCCCAGTTGTCGCCGGATATCTCCATGGCGCAGACAGCGTAATGGTTACGCTCCCTGCAGGCAATTTGTCGGATAAGGACCTCAATTGGGAGAGTTGTGCCATACGCGAGTTTACGGAGGAAACCGGGATTTTGCTCCGATCAGTCAATCCTCTCTCAAAAGAGATTTTCGCTGCAGGTGGACAGTCGTACATGCACTATCGCTCGTTTCTAGGCAACCCACGACTACCCGTGTTACCCAGACTTCAAAGGCTGGACGATACAGAGAAGTTGAGAAGATTTTTGATGCCGCTTTCTGATTGGCTTAGCTACCTACAAGTTTACAGCGCTGAAAGCTGTTCGATCTCAACTACCTACCTAGCCCTTCAACAACTCGACAGGCTCCGCATTTCCTAAAGGAGAAAAAGATGCCGGATGACTACGAGAGACTGCGCGATGCGCTCGCCAGCGCCGGCATAATCAGCTGGGACGAGAGCATGCAGGCGTACAAAGTCTCGATGGGTTTTGTCAACCTCAGGCATGTCCAAAAGGTTGTTAGGACAATCAACCAGATCGAATCCGAGCACAAAAAACGCCCAAAGACGTAGGAGGAAAACATGTGGCCATTTTCGATCTTT
>ORMF010013648.1_pt1 | contig 14677 bp, 8 predicted proteins | sample 1779871 | NCBI WGS metagenome assembly ORMF01 (sample SAMEA104232316, study PRJEB22302) | groundwater metagenome | biome: forest; feature: aquifer; material: groundwater | place: USA | collected 2011-08-07 | depth 5.4 m | reverse complement strand
CGTGCGAAGAGAAACGTAAGTGTCGCCGCAATCAAGCTGAGATGTACCCAATTCCTCTTTACGATCACCCGAAAGGCTCGTATGATCATACGCAGATAATGGTTTTCGAAAGTCGGGTTGTGTTGGACATCCCACAACGAATTGAATCGAACTGCCTTTCCGCTGACCGGATAGAAGTCGCCGGTATAGTGGTACGAGTAGAGAAACCAGGGCAACAAGACTACAGCACAACCGACAGCGGCCGGAAGGAGCATGCGGACAACATGAGACGACTCTTGTTTGGGAAGTTGCCAGCAGAAAACGAGAACGATACTTAGTGCAAGAAGCACATTGTCAATCCTTGCAAATATGGCAAAGCCTAAAAGAACTCCGAGTAAGAGATAGTGCTTGAACGTCAGGTGTTCATGGCGTTTGTGAGAAATGATATGGAACCAAAAGAGACTTGCGATGATGAAAAAGACGGAGATGGAAGTCTCCAACCCGTTCAGTGTGTTGCTGATGATGTATGGGCTGCATATCCATGCAATTGCGGTGAGTATTGGAGTCAGCGACGACTTGCTTAGCATCGTTGCGTAACGGTACACAAGATAGAGTGTGAGCGTATCAAAGATGATAAGAAGAAAAAGAGCGATGCGGACTGAAGCGAACACATCATCCGGGACGAGCATGAACGTTGGAACCATTAAGAAAACATACAGCGGCTGAAATCCATTCGTGTACTCGAATCCGTAGAGGGGACCAAGCCCCTTGGCGATGTTTCTTGCTATAGTGAGGGAAAGGTAGGCATCGTCGGGGATTGTGAGTCCATCCAGATACTCCAACGGGCGTGCAGCAACGATACACCGGATGCAGAAGTTTACTGCGAGCAATGCCCACACAGTCACATTCTCCCTCTTTTGCTCAACGAGTTTTCCGAGCAGAGAGCTTATCATTTACGTTTTCAGTGTGGATAATCTGTTTGTCGTGCAGCTTGCTCAACAGGAACAAGCTAACGATTGCTCCTAACCTTGCGTTCCGAGAAATGCTTCCGCTGATGTGCCCGAAGCAATTGCTACCTATTTCACAGTCAATGAACTCACCGCGACTGTCGCTGCCGTCTCTGTTCGCAGCCTTCGCCCACCAAGACTAACGGGGGGGCAAAGCCTGTCATTTGAGCCAATGCGATTTCGTCGTCACCAAATCCGCCTTCAGGTCCGATACAAATGATCGCCGATGAGATTGATGTGCCGGGAATAGCTTCCCCGATGTCGAGCGAAGTAATTTTTTCATGCGGGATGAGTTTGAGTGATGACGTCGGTACTGAAGCAATGAACTCTCTGAGACGTTTCGCTTCACTTATTTTTGGTAATACGCATCGCCCGCATTGTTTCATTGCGGCGAGTGCAAGTTTTTGCCAGCGTTCCGTCTTTGCGCGTTGTGGAATTGCCCGTTCTGAGAGAAGCGGGACAATAGTGTTTACGCCCAGCTCCGTACATTTCTCGACAAGGAAATCGTAATTCGAAAAGTTTTTGAGCAAGCCAACAGCTATCGTAACGTCTATCTCGGGTTCGTGCAGACGATTATGATGAGCATGAATCCGACATTGAGCTGTACGCTTACTGATTTCGACAATCGCCGTGTCGTATGCGGTGCCGACGCCATCAACCACGCGAATAGTATCGCCAACTTTCTTGCGCATCACATGCGTGAGATGAATGAATTCGTCGCCTTCAATTGAAAGAGAGTCGGGTGAGATGTTTTGTGGAGGAGTGTAGAAGTATTCCATAATACTCAATTCTGAGTCCGCCGCAGGTCGAAGACTCGACTCGGCGAGCGGACGAAGAATCTGCCGTGTAAATCCCTTAAGCGTCTAAACCGACTCGTTGTTATGTCCAATAGAGAGAGACCCTTCGCTTCGCTCTCCGAAGGAGTCCTTCGGACAGGGTTGAGAGAGTCAAAAGGACGATCTTACATCAAACACGAATTGCCCCTTACCATACTCGTTCCACGCGTATTCAGCTCGAACAACAAAATCGTAAGGAAGGAGAAACACAATGCCGCCGCCGTAGCCGGAAGCGAACGAGTTGATTGAAACGTTATCCCCTCGAAACCATGTCGTTCCTGCGTCTGCAAACAGCGCCAGACTAATTCCGAAACGCCACACGGCAAACTCTTGTGGGATGGAAACGGCTGAAAACATGATTGTCCGCGGCTTGAGCAAATGCCAGCGAAGTTCGAGTGAAGTTCCGGCAATGTTCTCGCCTTCGAACACTGTTTTGAAATAACCGCGAATTCGTTCGCCATAGCCGAAGTATGAGCGAGCGTAGGTTGGAATCACTCCACCAGAAACGATAGAGCCATGAACGCGTGTCGCGAATGTGAAGTTGAAAGGAAGTGGCGTAAAGCGACGAATGTCGGCGCCCAAGCGGGTGAAGCTCAATTCCGATTCACCGAAACCGTACTTGGTAATGTACAAGCTGACCAGAGTGCCTTGCGTTGAATAGTCGCGGAGGTCGCGCGAGTCGTGCGAAAAGCTGATGCTTCCGTAAAGAAATCTGTCTGTTCCATTGCTCGCAACCGTTCGCCCTGGTTGGTTTTCAGTAACTTCGACCATTTGATAACCGAGATTGATGCCCACAGTTTTGTAAATCGTAAAGCGCTTGCCGAGCGATGCGTTGATGTCGTAGTGAAGCTCATCAAAGTTGCCGGTGTTGGTTGCCGCAATTGCGCTTCTATTTCGGATGCGTGAAAACGACAACCCTCCGCTAAAGTATAGATTGTTATCTCTGTCGATCCACGGGTCGGAAAACTGAAATGCAAGTGATGGGTTGTAGCCAAAGACGATAGAGCCGAATAGCTTTTGGCTCATGCCGCGAAAATTATTATGGAGCAAACCCGCGCCATAGTATGGCTTTTTTGGATCGCGGTCTCGAAAACCAAAGAGGGGGAGAGGGATGATATACCATCGCTCTTTGACATCAACAACGAGGAGATTCTTTCCTTCAAATGGCACAAACGAAATGTCAACACTCGTGAACAAGCCGATGCTGTAGATGCGTCCCCGGTCGAATTCGATTGCTTCGGGGGTAGCTTCCACGCCGGTCTTGAGCGTCATCTCGCGGAGAATCACCGATTCTTTCGTCTTGTCGTTGCCTGTGACAATGACGGTGTCGATCATCCCGAATGACACGGGCTGAACATGCGAAGTCGAATCGGCTTGAGCGCAAAGGCACGAAGCGGAAAGACAAATGAGTATTAGGAGGAAGTTCAATCTCATAACACTGTCAAGATACGAAAAAAGGCGGGGGCGTCAAAGAACGCAGATTAGGTGCTTCGGAAAACAAAAAAGGCGAGCTGATGTTTGGCTCGCCTTTTGCCAAGAGAAAATGCGCTTGTCACTTCGTCAAGAGCATCTTCTTCGATGCACTGAACGCTCCAGCCTGAAGTTTGTAGATGTACACGCCGCTTGCGAGCTTTGAGGCATCAAACGTAACATGATGATTACCTGCTTTCTTTACTTCGTTGACCAGCGTTGCGACTTCCCGCCCAAGCACGTCGAAGATTTTGAGTGAAACAAATGCATCGCCGGGAATTGTAAAAGTGAACGTTGTGCTGGGGTTGAAGGGATTTGGAAAATTCTGTACCATTGCATGAGTGTATGCAGGGTCTCCCTCGCCTGCCAGTGGTCTCTGCGGTATTGTGCTGATATCCACTGTGACTGGTGGAATCTCATACGGTGCGCCCGAGCCTTCCGTCCAAATCGCGTACATGCGATACGCATCGGCTCCTGTCTGTTTGAAGGAAAAGCTCGGGTACGAAGAAATGCCGCTCGTTGCGCTATACGTGTTTACATTTGCATCGCCCATCCAGCGATACTTGATATCCCAATTCCCTCCGGTGCTGTCTGCCCACAGTATGACGGGAAGACCTGCGAACGGACCGTTGATAGTTGGATTTGTCGAAGTGCCTGACGTGTTGCTAATGTTTTGAACCGAGCTCCACCCTCCAAGTTTGTTGCGCGTGCGGTAGTAGATTTCTCCGGCGCTGTTGTCCTGCCATGCAACATGCGTGACGAGTCCGTTACACCACACTGTTGGATTCGACGCGGTGCCGCTGTTGCTGATGTTCAGTGGAGATGACCACGAGGAACTTGTTTTGTCCGCGTAGTAGATTTCTCCACCTTTCGACCAAACTGCGCGAGGAACATCGTTCGCATCCAAAGCAATTGAGGGTGAAGGAGCCAAATCTCCTCCCGCATCCAATGATATTACTGATGCCAAAGAAGGGGGCGAATCGGCTGTATTGAAATTTCCGTACGTGAGATTTGGTGTTCCGGGTGCGCCCCCGATTGGCCGATAGACAAACAACACATGTCCGTAACCTGAATTGTCGATTGCGAGTGATGGCGTCTCTCTGTTAAGACCTGCCAACTGATAGGGCGCTGAAAGCCAGGCATCGTTCAGTTTTCTATTGTAGAATAGTCCGGAGCTGCTTGTGAAGACAACATGTGGGTTGTTTTGATATACACTGATTGACGGACTACTCTTTGCGTTCACAGAAGTTGTACCATTGACGGAAGAGTTGTCTCCCCAATAGACACCGTCCGTGGTTGAATACGCGTACACGATCTGATTATTCGACTGGAAGACGGAATGCCAGCGCGAGTCCGCAGAGTTGTAAACCGTTTTGCGTCCACTCCCGCCGGAAGAAGTAGCATCAGCAGAACTCGAAGTTGACTGGCGATTCAAGCATGCCCAGTACACGTCGGCTTGCTTGCTGTTTTGAGGAGTATGGTTCCTATAGTCATCCCACACGGGGAAGCTGAATCCAGTCACTGCGGTATTGCCGAAATAGTGGCAGCGGCCCAACAGCGAACTTGGGCTCGTGGCTTGGTCGGTGACCCGTATCGGTGTTTGGAACGTTACACCTCTGTCAATCGATTCACTAACGTAGGTGTCAACCGTTTGTTGATTTGCAGAATGGCGGAACGCTATCGTGTTCTTCCCGGATGGATACACGGCAATCCACGGCCAGTACTGCCAACCGGACAATGAGCCCGTGCAGAGGATGGGCGTACTCCACGAGGCACCGTTGTTCGTGGAACGTGTGAAGTAGCCTTTCAGATTTCCGCTGACCAACTGAGTGAATGCAATGTAGATATCGCCCGTAGCAGGATTGGTTGCCATCATTGTGCTTGCATCTGTGCGGATGTCCTGGTAACCAGAGGTCCCTCCAATACGATGAAGGGCCGTCGTCGTTGTTGCAACTGTGGTCGTTGGTCCAAAATTGACTCCGCCGTCGGTCGATTTCTTTAGTTCAATCGAGGCACTGACACCAGGAAGAAAGGCAGACGGTCTTGTCCAGACCACATATACATCCCCATTCGGAGTAACACTTGGAAAGGAACCCATAACATAATCTGTGGTTTGTCCTTCACCCCCGCCTTTTTGGAAATCAGTTTTTGGTATCGTTGTCATTTCCTCCGTTCCACCTCCGCCGGTTGCAAGCGTGTCGGGAGTACTGAAATTTGCGCCATGATCCGATGAGTAAGCGAACTTAATTGCAGTTGTTGTGTAGCTGCTGTCGAATTCGACCCACGCTACATAGATGCGACCGTCTCTTGGTCCTCCTGTGTTGTCAATCGCCATGTAGGGTTTGTCTTCATTAGCATTGTTTGCGACTACTTTGTGTGACCAGATCTGGCCATAGTTTGTGGTTCGAGAGACCACCATTTGATTGAATCTGAAATTGCTATCCGCGTCAATGTATGCATAGTACGAATTTCCGTATCGATCGAAGCCCACGGATGGATCATACCCGTATCCCGTGGGAGATGGTACGACGTTCACGATCCAAGTGTTGCCTCCAGTTGTTGAAAACGCATAGCCCGCCTTGGACGTAAGACCAAACAGACCGCCAGGTGCCAAATCATTCCACGCAGCGAGCTGTAACTTGGCGGGGGAGTTATCCAACGTGGTCACGGCAATTGCTGTTTCACTCTGCGTGTAGGTCGCTGTCGTGACGGGTTGATTGGCGAATGTCTGCGTGCGAGCCGGGCTCGCAAGAGCGAGGATCGCAAACAGAACGCAGAGAATCGTTGTGGTTTTCATAGCTTGTATCTCCTTATCTTAAGATGTTCGTGGAAAGTTGACTTCTCCCGGCCAGTTGTGTACAATACCTTATAGAGACAAAACGCCCTCCAAGGATTTTCTTCCTTGATGTATTCTCCTAGCCGGGAGGTATTTCTTGGAGGGACCCTTGCGAGGGCGCTTTTTTATGTCGTTGCTTTCAAGGAGGCGAACGATCTCTTAGAACGCTGACTTGTAATTTCATTTTTCTTGCTACCGTATCAAAAGCATTTTTTTTGTCGCCACAAACTCTGGCGTGATGAGCCGATAGAAGTAGACACCACTTGGAAACTGTGCCGCATCAAACCCAACTCTGTGCATCCCTTCTTCCTGTTCTTCTTTTAGGAGTGTTCTGAGTTCCTGACCAAGAATTGAATAGATTTTTAGTTCGACTTTTGTCTTCCAACTCAGAACGTACTCTATTGTTGTTGCTCCATTGAATGGGTTCGGGTGGTTTTGGGAAAGAGCAAACCAGATCGGGTGCCCATGGGTGTCAGAGTCAACGGACGTAATTGGTGTCGCAGTTCGGAAGACCCCCCCGTTCAACGTGCCCGCGTACAGTATGTCGCTTGAGTCAATGCATAGAGAGGTGATGTCGCGTGTGGATAGCCCGTTATTGATCGGCGTCCAGTTCACACCATCGTTGGTCGAGCGGAAAACTCCACCACCGTTGGCTCCCACAAAAAGACCTGCAGTCCGATGAATGACAATGCACGAAAACGACGTATCTGTCAAGCCGCTGTTAATAGGTTGCCACGTGTTTCCGTCATCTGAAGAACGTAGAACCCCTTGCCCGCGAGTTGCAGCAAAGATATGATCATGCGGGTCCACTGCAAGCGCTGGGATTGGGAATGGATAACTATCAAATGCCTGTGTCCATGTTGATCCATGGTCTGTCGAGCGAAAGATTCTCCAGTAGGAGCTGGAGAATAGATATCCTCGGGAATTGATAGCGATAGCATGATGACCACTCACGTCTGTGTACAATTGTGACCAGGTTATGCCGTTGTCGCTAGACTTGAAAACGCCACCTCCAAATTGGAATTCGGTTGCCGCATAGATATCGTCATATTTGTCGACCGCCAGTCCAAAGATTCTTTGGACAGAAAGACCGCGGGCCACCCAAGTTTTTCCCCAATCGGTTGAGAGAAATACGCCATGATCATGTGAACCTGCAAAGAGATGTTCGGCAGAATTCGCCGCAAGGGAGTGGATCCAGACATCGGTCAAACCAGCATTTACTTGAACCCAATTCTCTCCTCGATTGCTTGTGCGGAACACCCCACCGTAGATTCCGGCAAAGACTGTTCCGCTCGGCGTCGCAACAAGAGCGTCTACCTCCGTGTTTCGCAAGCCAACATTTGCTTGATTCCACTGCACACCACTATCCGTTGTTCGGAACACCCCTGCCCCATCAAATCCTCCGGCGAAAACGAATCCTTGGGGATGTGTCGCCAGCGCAGAGACAAACAGGATCGTCAGACCGTTGTTGATCGCCATCCAGTTTGCACCCTGATTGGTCGTTCGATAGATACCGCCCCCCCGAGTCCCAGCAAAGACAATCCCGCTAGTATTTATTGCGATGCTTACGATGTACGAGTCATTCAATCCGCTGTTGACTTGATCCCAAGTTGTTCCGTTATCAGTTGATCGAAAGACCCCTGAGCCATACGTTCCTGCGTAAATATTGTTGAGTGAGTCAACTGCAATTGTATAAATATAGTAGTTATCCAAGGGAACCCGGTTCCAAGTGTCTCCATCGTCAGTAGAGCGCCAAATGCCTATCGATCCTGCAAACAAGTCACCGGTGTGGCTAACTGCGATGTCGCTCACGCTGGCGACTGTGAAGAATACATCCGTCCAACTCGATCCGTGATTTGTTGTTCGTGAAACTCCAAACTGGTTAAGGTTGATTCCTGACTTGTTCACGAAGATATGCTCGGCGGAATTCACAACGACAGCTGTTCCGTTGGCCTGCCTGCTGATTTGTGACCACGTAGAGCCTGTATCGGAGGATGCAAAGATGCCGCCTGAACTAAGAGCGACAACGAGACCGCTCGCAGATGACGCAATCCTGTATACAATTCTGCTGTCAAGATTTGTTCGCCGCCAAGTGTTGCCATCGTCTAGGGAGCGGTACACGCCTGCACCGCCGGACCCGAGAAACATTTGTCCCGACGGATGTACGGCAATGGAATAGACTGTTGCAGCATATGGACCATTAGTCTGTTCCCAGATCGTTGTTTGGGAAAGTGCATCCGCAATAATGCTGGCAGACGCATTTATGAGGACCAAAAGAAAAGCATTCACCTTGGCCATCGGTTCTCCTGTATATTCACAATTGTACATAACCCTTTAAGCTCAGAGACATCGACGCCATACACCATGTCGCGTACCAAGCCCGTTTTCGTTTCCCACACGACATGCGGGGCTGCAGGTTGTGACACTTCCAACACCTGCAGCAGACCACCATTACCAATGTACACGTAGTTGCCCACTGCCGCAGCAGCGATGCATGCCCCCCAGCGCCACTCGCCAAGTACCGTGAAGCCACTGTCACTTGTCGGAGTGTGGTACGAGTACTTTGGATCGAGATAGGAATGAATCGAATCAATCCGCTGCTCGGCAAGCGAAGGCGAGTACTTGTCGAAAGCCCATGGCTGTTGTGAGTACGAATCCCAGAGTGAAAAAAGAGAGAGAATGAACAAAGAAGACAATCCGATTCCGTGCCGGATCGAGTGACGTTGCGCAGCACGCGCGATACCTCTGGTCAGGAAGGATAGCGAGGATAGTTTTTTCAGCCAAGTTCTCATCATACTCCAACTCTCCGGAGACAATGTTCAACGTCTCCATTCTTCACACAAAACTTATAATGAGATGAGATGCTGTTAACATCTCTTCTTCATTCTGAAAATCAAACTACGGTGCGCGGTTGAACGTCGTTTGATTTTCTGCGAGCAAAGATAATACAGAGGTGAGGGAAAAGCAAGCAGAATTTTTTGTTCTGCGAAATGTTTTTTCGCATAACAGATTTGGCAAGAATTCTGGCAAACGGTGTATGGGCAACGTTTCGAAATAAAAATGGCGGCTGCTCTTGCGAACAACCGCCGCATCAGAGCTCAGCAACAGCAATGAACTATCCGTTGGCTTCCAATATGTCCTCTGCATACGACTCAATCGGCGGACACGCACACGTGATAATCCTATCGCCGTACCAAATTATTCACGCCTCCGCTCATGCAAATACGAACTGTAGTTTCGCACTTGAACCCCTTCCTTGAAATGCAATTCTCTTCCTCGATATAGTAGAATGAAACCCGCTTCGTCGTTTGTTTTCAATTGTTCAATGGCTTTCGTCATTTCCGGTTTGAGTGTTTCGCCGCTCTTGATCTGGTTGTTCCGTCGAATGAGAGCGAACGCCGGTCAGGGTGATAGGTTTTCTTACCGATCACATGAGCGTTTCTACAACGACGTTTCTATTATCAAGAAACTCGACAGGTGGTGCATCACTTCCATGTTCCCACATGAGTGAGAAGAACCACACATTGCTTTCTCCGACGCAGAAATCAGCAGGCGTGAACTTCATCTTGGAATCAAGAGGCGGTTCAGCGCGCTCGGGATGATACTCCGCATGCCAGCCAAATGCGTCGCCCTGCCAGGATTTTCCGGCTGCGTGAATTGCCGCTGCGAATTTTCTGAGTTCAGCAAGGTCCGGAATAATGACGGGAATGGACGAGTAATTGCCATTTGTTTTAATTCGGACTTTAGCGGTTGCCATGCTTGCGTGCCTCCTTCTCTCACGCTTCCATCAGGTGGTTGAGATGTTCGTGCAGTATCTTTATTCTCACTGTTGGAATGACTCTGTCTCTTCCGCATACGACTCAATCGGCGGACACGCGCACATAATATTTCTATCGCCATACGAATTATTCACACGCGCAACTGAAGGCCAGAATTTATTTTTACGCAAGTACGGGAGCGGATAGACAGCTTTGTATCGCGTGTACTTATGGTTCCACGCCTCACTCAACGCCTCTTGCGCGGTGCGGAGCGTTTTTTATGGCACTGTCCGCCGCAGCATTTCATGGACTCGCTTCCACCTCTTCGATGACTCGCAAAAACCGAAACTCTTGGCAATGAAAACTCCCTTCAAGCATGTCCGCACGAACATGGATAGTGCCCGACGCGTCGCGACGCAATTCATAGATTTCGTTCGCGCGTTGGTCATTTCCGCCAGGCGCATACGGACGGTTCAGGTCGGCAGGAAACTCTTGAGTAAACCGAAGCTGCACGTCGCTGACACTTGAACACTCGAGAATATACAGATCGGGTTGTTGCGACGTCGTCGTAGAATCATACGCTTCAAATGTCAGCGTAAGAGTTTGACGTGCAGCGTCGCGGCTGAAGCCAACGATTACACAATTGTCAAATACGAGGTCATTAAGTTTCATAAGCCCATCCATTGAGTTACGAGTTCCGAATACACCACCGCTTGGGTTGTAATACTCGAGATAGCCCGTGCGTGGATTAACTGTATCTGTCTCGGTACGAACCCTCATGCAAACCCGGTCTCTTAACAGGACGCTTGATTTTCAATCGCCATCGTCCCTCGTCATCAACCCATGTTTCAGGAGCAATCTGTTCTTTTCCAACGAACGATGCTGGCACGAACCCTTTCGATCTTGCCCATGAGCGCAACTCAGAGGCTTTGGGTGGACTGCTGAAGTTCACTATTGCTTAATATTGGTGAAGGATCTGAGATCATGCTTCGACATCATAGATTCAGATTTCAAACGGTCGCTTCTTCCGCGTACGACTCAATCGGCGGGCACGCGCACATAATATTTCTATCGCCATACGAATTATTCACCCGCGCAACTGAGGGCCAGAATTTATTCTTCCGCAAATACGGTAAAGGATACACGGCTTTGTACCGCGTATACTTGTGGTTCCAAGCTTCGCTCAATGCCTCTTGCGCCGTGTGTGGAGCGTTCTTCAAGACGTTGTCGCTCTTGTCTGCTTTGCCGTCAACGATTTCTTGAATTTCTTTTCGGATGGAAAGCATGGCTTCAGCGAAACGGTCAAGCTCTGCTTTGGATTCACTTTCTGTCGGCTCAATCATCAACGTGCCTGCGACAGGGAAGGAGACGGTCGGTGCGTGGAAGCCGTAATCCATCAATCGCTTTCCGATGTCTTCGACTTCAACACCTACATTCTTGAAGCCTCTCGTATCGAGAATAAACTCGTGCGCCACGCGACCATTCTTTCCCTGATACAAGATTTGATAATCCTTTTCGAGTTTTGCTTTCAGATAATTTGCGTTGAGGATGGCATACTTCGTTGCTGCGGTGACGCCTTCTCTGCCGAGCATGGTTATGTACGCGTACGAGATAAGGACAATGCTTGCGCTGCCCCACGGGGTTGCGGACACCGCGGTAATAGCCTTTTCTCCCCCCGTGTTCACAACGGAATGTCCGGGCAAATACGGCGCGAGATGTTTTGCCACACAAATGGGTCCCATGCCAGGACCGCCGCCGCCGTGCGGAATGCTGAACGTCTTGTGCAGGTTGATGTGGGAAACATCTGCGCCGATCATTGCAGGGCTTGTGAGTCCAACCTGTGCATTTAAGTTTGCGCCATCCATATACACAAGTCCGCCGTGTTGGTGAATGATCGAGCAAATCTCTTGAATTGCTTCTTCGAACACGCCGTGTGTTGAAGGATACGTGACCATCATTGCTGCGAGATTCTTGCGGTGTTCTTCTGCCTTAATCTGCAGATCATCAACCTGAATGTTACCTTGCTCGTCGGTCTTTACAACAACGACTTTCATTCCCGCCATCACTGCGCTTGCAGGATTTGTGCCGTGCGCCGACTGCGGAATGATTGCAACGTTGCGATGGCCTTCGCCCCGGTCGCGATGATATGCTCGAATTACCATCAAGCCGGCAAACTCGCCTTGTGCACCAGAGTTTGGCTGTAACGACGCCGCCGCAAATCCTGTGATTGCACAAAGTTGAGATTCGAGTGTGCAGAAGATTTCCTGATAGCCTTCCGCCTGATTGACCGGAACGAAGGGATGCAGTGTGCCGAATTCTCTCCACGTAATCGGAATCAATTCCGACGCTGCGTTTAACTTCATCGTGCATGAGCCGAGTGGAATCATCGAGTGCGTGAGCGAGAGATCTTTGTTTTCGAGTGACTTCAAATAGCGCAGCATTTCCGTCTCGGAGTGATACGAGCTGAACACAGGATGCGTGAGGAAATCACTCTTGCGTTCAAACGGTTCGGGATAGCTGACATCGACTCCGGCGAACAACAAATCAGTACCGTTCGATTGATATTTGATTTCTGCTGCTTCTGCAAAGATAGAAATAATCTTGTGAACATCCTCGACTAATGTTGTTTCATCAAGCGAAACACCGATGGTATATTCGTCAATGTAGCGGAAGTTCACCTGCTTTGCCTCGGCAATTGCGCGGATGCGTTCCGCCGACCCAACTCGCACTTCGAGCGTATCGAAATACTCGGCATTGATTTGTTCATAACCAAGTTTGATGAGCGCTTTCTCAAGTGCAGCAGTTAAACCATGTGTGTTGCGAGCAATTTGCTTCAATCCTTCGGGTCCGTGATACGCTGCATACATGCCGGCGATGATTGCGAGAAGGGCCTGCGCAGTACAAATATTTGAGGTTGCTTTCTCCCGTCGAATATGTTGCTCACGTGTTTGGAGCGTCATGCGATAGGCTTTGTTGCCGTTGGCATCAATGGAGACGCCGATGATGCGCCCCGGCATGTGGCGGATGAAATCATTCTTTGTTGCCATAAACGCAGCGTGTGGTCCACCATAGCCCATCGGCACGCCGAAGCGTTGCGATGATCCAACGACGACGTCCGCCCCAAATTCTCCCGGCGGAGTAAGCAGTACAAGGCTCAACAAATCTGCTGCAACGACGACAAGCGCTCCGACATCATGCGACATCTGAATGAAATCGCGGTAATCTCGCACAGCCCCATCTTGCGCGGGATATTGGAGGATTGCACCGAAGTATGATTCATAGAGACGAGTGTTTGCGTGGCTGCCTAACACAAGCTCAAAGCCAAGCGCTGAAGCTCGCGTCTTCAACACATCAATCGTTTGGGGAAGCACAGTGTCAGAAACGAAGAATTTGTTTGCATCCTCTTTGCCCGAGTTCTTTGTCACGATTCCGTGAAGCATCGTCATCGCCTCAGCCGCCGCTGTTCCTTCATCAAGCAACGAAGCGTTTGCAACTTCCATCTTCGTCAAATCCATCACCATCGTCTGGTAGTTCAGCAACGCTTCAAGTCTGCCTTGCGCTATCTCCGGTTGGTACGGTGTGTACTGCGTGTACCATCCCGGATTCTCCAGAATATTCCGCAAAATCACCGGCGGGGTGATGCAATCGGAATACCCCATGCCGATGTATGACTTGTACAGCGTGTTCTTCTTCGCAATCTCTCCGAGCTTGTTGAGAAATTGGTGTTCGCTGACTGCGTCGGGTAAAGGGAGAGAAGATTTCAATCGGATGCTTGCGGGAACTGTTTGGTCGATCAGCTCATCAAGCGAACTCACGCCGATGACATCTAACATTTCATTTAGTTCATGCTCGTTCGGTCCGATGTGACGGGATTGAAACGGTTCTTCTTCAAACCTGAATGAGTTCATTGGTCTACGACCTCGTAGAGGATGATGTTACATTAGTTCGAAAATGGATAGCAATTGGTGAAACAATGTAAGAAAAATGGGGGAGAAAGACTTGTGATGGTCGTGGCAAAAGAAAGGGCGAGCCTGTGCTTGGCTCGCCCTTTTATTCTGGCAGGTTTCGGCGACTATTTTACTACGGCAAGTTTTTTTGCCGCGGTGAAATTTCCTGCCGTAAGTTTGTAGATATACACACCGGAAGAAAGCTTCGATGCGTCGAACACTTCATCATAGGTTCCTGCATCTCGTACTCCGTTCACAAGGGTTGCTACTTCGCGACCGAGCATGTCGTACACTTTGAGCGTGACGTATTCGTTCTGAGGAATGGCGAAGCGAATTGTTGTCGCGGGGTTGAATGGGTTTGGATAATTGCCCAATAGCGCCGAAGATGTCGGGATCACCTCATTTGGTTTGCTGATTCTTTGTCCCTCAGACTGACCGACGAAGATATTCACAAGCGACGCTCTCCGAGTTGGCACCGATAGTGCAAGATTCTCCGCTTTCAATCTCAGCTTGTATTGACCGGAGCTTCTGTTAACGGGGACTCGTATGCTATCATCCAACGCAATGCCGCGGCCGTTTTCTACCAAATCAAAATGAGCAAAACTGGAAATCACTTGCCCGTTCTGTGCATTGACAAGCTCAACGCGCAACCTGCCTTGTGAAGCCAGTGTTCCAATTCCCTGCGCCCGAATCATTCGCCGCATTGCAAATGCGTTGGTCCGTGATGTGAGAGCGAACGGTTTCGTTTCCAGCAACGAGAAGATTTGCTGCGGAGTGTAGCGCATCGTGTCGTCCACTGCGATGAACTCAACGGATTCCTCGCCGCTTGACCCGACCAATCTTG
>ORMF012054480.1_pt1 | contig 14681 bp, 13 predicted proteins | sample 1779871 | NCBI WGS metagenome assembly ORMF01 (sample SAMEA104232316, study PRJEB22302) | groundwater metagenome | biome: forest; feature: aquifer; material: groundwater | place: USA | collected 2011-08-07 | depth 5.4 m | reverse complement strand
TGCATTGCTTTTCAATATTTTGCCGATGAAGGGGTCGCTATTGCAATAATCGAAGCGGGACTGGGCGGGAGATTGGATTCGACGAATGTGTTACGACCTCTGGTGAGCGTGATTACGAATGTTTCGTTCGACCACATGGAATATCTTGGCGACACACTGACGAAGATCGCGGGAGAAAAAGGTGGGATCATAAGGCGTGGCGTGCCTTGCGTTACTGCTTCTATGAAAAAGGAAGTCGTTGAAACGCTGAGAAGAATAACGAAACGAAAAGCAACAAGATTGATTCAGGCAAAGAAAAGAGTGGAACTTAGAGCCATTGACTCGAAAGATGGTAGATATGTTGTGAACCCCTACGGGGTCGTAGACCTGAGAGCGAAGCGAATCTCCATCACCGGCGCAAAGCTTGGGTTGTCCGGCGTTCATCAAGCCATAAATGCCGCAACCGCTGTCGCAGCTGTTGATGTTCTGATGAGCAATAGAGCAAATGTGAAACTGTTTCCTCGTCTAAACAATAAAGCTGTACGACGTGGATTGGAAAACGTTGTGGAGAACACGGGGTTCCACGGTCGTTTAGAACCATTTGGCAAAAAGATTCTGCTCGACGTTGCGCACAATCGAGAAGGAATGGAAACGCTTGCCGCTTCGCTTTCTCCCCGGGGACGAGGAAACCTCATTGTTGTCTTCGGTGTAATGAAAGACAAGGATTATCGCGCGATGTGTGAGATTGTTGCAGGTATGGCGAAGCACGTAGTTGCTGTTCAGGCAAAGAATGACCGTGCGTTGAAGTCTTCGGAGATTGCGAAACGCATCAATCTGATTGGAGAGAACGCGACCAATGGGAGGAGTGTGCGTAGAGGAGTTGAGATTGCTATGAAATTGGCGGGGAAGAAAAGGAAGGTTTTGATAACGGGGTCGCATTATGTTGTGGGGGAGGCGTTAGAGTTTCTTCAATCCCAATGAGTATGAGCAGTTCCTCAACATAGATGCCTGACGTGTTGGAGGCTGGTGGAAAGACTTTGCGGCAAAGCGACGCTTGACAATCAAAATGAAATGAGCTATATTTTCACTGGAAAGAGGAAAGTTGTAACGACACCTTAGTTACCACCTGTTCAAACTCATCAGTTATATTCATCCAACCAATTACTTTTCATCCGTTCTCCCCGAAATCTTTTCACGATGAGCATCGAGGTCAACGTGTGAAGGGCACATATTTTCAGTAAAAGGATTTACGTTCCATGGCAATGGACATTGCAGAGCTCAAGTCAAGGAAGATTGCAGAGCTCAACCAAATCGCTAAGGAGCTGAACATCAGCGGCTATAGCGACCTGCGCAAGCAGGAATTGATTTTCAAAATTCTCGAAGCGCAAACCGAGGCGGGCGGTCTCACCTTCAGCAAAGGAGTGCTTGAGGTCTTGCCCGACGGCTACGGCTTCCTCCGTTCGGTAGACTACAACTATCTTCCTTCACCCGACGATATTTACGTTTCTCCTTCTCAGATTAAGAAATTCAGTCTTCGAACAGGTGACACTGTTAGCGGACAGGTTCGTCCGCCGAAGGAAGGCGAGCGGTTCTTTGCGTTGCTTCGTGTTGAAGCGGTGAACGATGAGAATCCAGAGACGATTCGCGAGCGTGTGTTGTTTGATAACCTCACGCCGTTGTATCCGAACACGACTATCAAGCTTGAGACGGCGCCGGGGGAATACTCGATGCGCATTATGGATCTGCTGACACCGATTGGTAAAGGTCAGCGCGGTATGATTGTGTCGCCGCCGAAGGCTGGTAAGACGATTCTTCTCCAGAAAATGGCAAACAGTATTTCTCGCAACCATCCCGAAGTAAAGCTGATTGTGTTGTTGATTGACGAGCGTCCTGAAGAAGTGACGGATATGGAGCGTTCGGTAAATGCCGAGGTTGTCAGCTCGACGTTCGATGAGCCGCCCGAGCGCCACGTTCAGGTTGCCGACATGGTACTCGAGAAGGCGAAGCGTCTTATCGAGGCAAAGCGCGACGTGGTGATCTTGCTCGATAGCATCACACGTCTGGCGCGCGCCCACAACACAGTTGTTCCACATTCCGGCAAGATCCTTTCCGGCGGTGTTGATGCGAATGCCTTGCACAAGCCAAAGAGATTTTTCGGTGCCGCTCGTAACATTGAAGAAGGGGGAAGCCTCACGATTGTCGCAACGGCGCTTATCGAAACCGGAAGCCGCATGGACGAAGTTATCTTTGAAGAGTTCAAAGGCACGGGCAACATGGAAATCGTTCTCGATCGCAAGCTGAGCGACAAGCGTATGTTCCCGGCGATGGACGTCAATAAGTCTGGTACACGTAAAGAAGAACTCCTCATGGATGCAGACGAGCTAAACCGCGTCTGGGTGTTGCGCAAGTTCTTGTCGGACTTCAATACTGTTGAAGCGATGGAGTTCTTACTCGATAAGATGCGCGGCACGAAATCGAACAAAGAGTTTCTAAAATCGATGAATAGCTAATTGAATATCGAAACGTGAACGTCGAAGCACGAAACGAATTCAAAATCCGAAGGTTGAAGCCTGCAGTTGGAGTGATGGAGTTGTGGAGTGTTGGAGTAGTGGAGTAATGGAGTTGTGGAGTAATGGAGTGATGATTGTCTGCCCATCGATCTAGAGTTTTGGTATTTGATGCTCGAAATTGTTTAGGCGTTCGATACTGAACGCGAATAACAAAGATTTGAGAAGAGGATGATGAACGAAGTTGTAATTGTAAGTGGATGCAGAACGCCGATTGGAAGTTTCCGTGGTGCTCTGAGTTCTGTCACAGTGCCGAAGCTTGGTGCTCTCGTTATCAAAGAAGCGTTGAAGCGTGCTGGCGTCGCGAATGAACACGTGAATGAAGTGATCATGGGGAACGTAATCCAAGCAGGTGTTGGACAAGCGCCTGCGCGACAAGCGGCAATCTATGCCGGCTTGCCTGTTTCGGTTGAGTGTTTGACGGTTAACAAAGTGTGCGGTTCAGGGTTGAAAGCTGTTATGCTCGGCGCGCAAGCAATCATGCTCGGCCATGCAGAAGTTGTCGTTGCCGGCGGAATGGAGAGCATGAGCAACGCGCCGTACCTGCTGGACAAAGCTCGCTCCGGCTACCGCATGGGCCACGCGCAGATTTATGATTCGATGATGCGTGACGGTTTGCTGAATGTGTATGATGATACGCCAATGGGGAATGCGGCTGAGTTGTGTTCGAAGGAATGTAACGTTTCGCGTGAAGCCCAAGATGAATTTGCGATTATGAGCTACAAACGAGCGCAAGAATCGCAGAAGACCGGACGCTTTGCAAAAGAGATTGTAGGTGTTGAAGTGGTTGAAGGGAAAGAGACGAGGACAGTTGTTGATGATGAAGATGTCTTCAAGACGGACTTCTCAAAAATTCCAAAGCTGAAATCCGCCTTCATCAAAGACGGAAGCGTCACAGCGGCAAACTCATCAAAGATAAACGATGGTGCAGCGGCGCTTGTGTTGATGTCTGCAGAGAAAGCAAAGCAGCTTGGCGTTAAGCCGGTTGCAAAGATTGTTGCTCAGGCATCATCTGCTAAGGAACCCGTGTGGTTTACGACTGCACCTGCCGATGGGATCAACAAAGTGCTCAAGCGAGCGAACATGACGATGAGCGACATTGATTTGTTTGAAGTCAATGAAGCGTTTGCCGTCGTTGCGCTTGCCGTCGGCAAGATGGTCGGGCTTGACGTGAACAAGCTGAACGTGAACGGCGGCGCGGTTGCGCTTGGTCATCCCATAGGCGCAAGCGGCGCACGCATTTTGGTAACATTGCTTCACGCACTCGAGCAGAGAAACTTGAAGCGAGGACTTGCTGCTATTTGCATCGGCGGCGGCGAGTCATCCGCACTGATTGTAGAACGTTTGTGACCGTGTCATTCTGAGTCCCGCCCGCTTCTGGCGGGACGAAGAATCCATTAGCAAGTGGATTCTTCTCCGAGGTCCTTCGGACAGTCGCGCAGTTTACCCCGCACAGCGGGGCTCCTTCAGAATGACAAGGCAATCATCTTTTCGCTTTTAGAACTGGAGTAACTGTCTCTTGGAAATGAGAAATGTAACTGTTATTGGCGCCGGAACGATGGGCAACGGCATCGCCCACGTGTTAGCACAATACGGTTTCGATGTAGCACTGAACGACATCAAGCAAGAGTTCCTCGATCGAGCAATTGCAACGATTACATCGAATCTTGACCGTCAAGTGAAGAAAGGCGTACTGACCGAAGATGCGAAGAAGGCAACGCTCGGTCGTATCAAACTTTCAACCGACCTTGCACCAGCCGCCGCGAACGCCGACATCGTCATTGAAGCAGCGACGGAGAATCAGAAGATTAAGAACGAGATATTCACAACTCTCGATGCAACCTGCAAGCCTCACACAATTCTTGCCTCAAACACTTCATCAATTTCAATTACGGAAATCGCAGCAGTAACCAAACGACCGGACAAAGTTATCGGCATGCACTTCATGAATCCGGTTCCGGTGATGAAGCTGATTGAGGTAATCCGAGGGCTTGCAACCTCCAATGAAACGTATGCGACGGTGAAGGCGTTGTCGGAGAAGTTGGAGAAGGTTCCGGTTGAAGTGAATGACTATCCCGGCTTTGTCTCGAACCGAGTTCTGCTGCCGATGTTGAACGAGGCAATGTACTGCGTGATGGAAGGTGTTGCAACGCCCGAAGCGATTGACACAGTAATGAAGTTAGGCATGAATCATCCGATGGGTCCGCTGACTCTTGCTGACTTCGTTGGGCTTGATGTTTGCCTTTCAATCATGAATGTGCTGCATGAGGGGCTTGGGGATTCAAAATATCGTCCGTGTCCGTTACTGAAGAAGATGGTTGCGGCCGGACATCTCGGACGGAAGTCTGGGAAAGGTTTCTACCAGTACGATGCGAAATATTAACCACAGATTACACAGATTTGCACAGATTATTTTTTTTGGTTAGTGAAAAGAAAGTATTGCATTCGAGAATTGGTGTCATGGCATGTAACCAACCAATCAGTGAAAATCTGTGAAATCTGTGGTTAGAAGGATTATCTTGACATGGAAGAAGAGTTTCTTTACAAGGATCTTACCTATGCGATAATCGGTGCGGCAATGGAAGTTCACAAAACCTTGGGCAGCGGGTATTTGGAATATGTGTATGAAGAAGGACTTTGTTATGAACTGACGAAGCGAGGCATTTCATACGAACGACAGAAGGAGATGGATATTTATTACAAGGACTTTCTCATCCCAAGAAAATATCGAGCGGACCTTTTTGTCGATGGGAGAGTAATCGTAGATAACAAGGCAACATCGGGGCTTACTGAAAATGATGAAGCGCAACTCTTGAATTATCTCAAAGGGACAAGAAATCGAGTTGGGCTGCTTCTAAATTTTGGGAAATCAAGTCTTGAGTACAAACGTAGAATACTCTAATGATGTGCATTCAAACCAAATCTGTGAAAATCTGTGCAATCTGTGGTTAACGAGAATCAGGGAATAATGCTACTATGAACTTTGAGTTTTACCGAAACAGACAGTATATTTGTGTTGTTAGGAAAGAAACTCCTCAAACATTCTTACACAAAGGGTGACAATGCTTTCGGTCAATTTGCCAACTCCTCTTGAGAAGCAGCTTTGGAATGTTGTCCAAGATAATTATGGCGGAAATTTGCAAGCTGCAATAAAAGCATTCTTGAAGTTGCATAAGAAATATGGATGGAAGGAACAACTGCGTGAAGATGTTCAGTCCATTCGTTCGGAAGTGCGTCGGAAAGGTGGCATCAAAGCGAAAACGATTGATGATGCAGTAAGAAGATATCGGCAGAGCATTGGTTCCTCCCGAGCATAACGTTCTACGCGTCGTGATTGATACCAATCATATCATCTCGGCAATTTTGAGCTCGCGAGGAGCCTCTGCCAAGTTAATTGAGTGGATGACGCGAGAAGAAGATTACTTCAAACCGATAGTGTCAAATTCTATTTGGAAGGAATACTCCACGGTTGCTGATTGGCTCATCCCACCTACAAAACAGCAGGAGAAGGAACGCGTACTTAGCATACTCCGCACACAGGCGCAATGGTTCGAGCCTTCCCAGCATCTCAATGTGTGCAGAGATTCCTCCGATAATCGGTTTCTCGAATGTGCAGTTACCGGTAGTGCAGATTATCTCGTAACGAAAAACATTCGCCACTTTCCTGCAAGAGAATTTGGCGGAGTTCACGTCGTTCGAATCAAAGAATTCTTGTATGCACTTGAGAAATCGGAAAACCTTCGAGAAAAAACTAGGAATCAAACAAAAAAAACACCGCAATGAATTTTGAGTTTACTGAAACACACCAGTTGATTCGCGAGACCGCTCGCAGTTTTGCTCAGGAGCGGATTGCGTCAAGTTCTATCGAGCGAGACGAAAACGAGGAGTTCCCATTTCAGCTTGTGAAGGAGATGGGCGAGCTTGGCTTTATGGGTATGATGGTCCCCGAGGAGTGGGGCGGAGCTGGACTCGATACGATTAGTTACGTTATTGCGATGGAAGAAATCTCCCGCGTCGATGCGTCGTGTGGCGTAATCATGTCCGTGAATAATTCGCTTGTCTGCTACGGACTTCATCAGTATGGCACTGAAGACCAGAAGAAGCGCTACTTACTTGATCTTGCGTCAGGGAAGAAGCTCGGTGCGTTTGCGCTTTCCGAGCCTGAAGCAGGAAGCGATGCTTCGAATCAGCGAACTGTTGCTGTTCGAGAGGGAGATTACTATATTCTCAACGGCACAAAAAACTGGACCACCAACGGCTCGACGTGCGACCTCGTGTTAGTAATGGCGGCGACGGACAAGTCAAAAGGGGCAAAAGGAATCAGCACCTTTGTTGTTGAGAAAGGAATGCCCGGATTTTCAGTTGCAAAGAAAGAGAAGAAACTTGGCATTAGAAGCTCCGACACCGTCTCACTTGCATTTCAGGATGTCAAAGTTCCAGTTGCCAACAGAATCGGCGAAGAAGGCGAAGGCTTCAAGTTTGCAATGAAGACGCTCGAAGGTGGTCGGATCGGCATTGCAGCCCAAGCGTTGGGCATAGCGCAAGCGTGTCTGGATGCATCCATCAATTATGCGAAGCAACGAAAAGCGTTTGACCGTCCCATTGCTGGATTGCAAGCGATTCAATTTAAGATTGCCGAGATGGCGACCAACGTCGAAGCCGCACGCTGGATGATTATGAAAGCAGCTATGTTGAAAGATGCCGATCGGCCATTTGGACAAGACGCGGCAATGGCAAAATTGTTTGCATCCAGGATTGCCGTGCAAGCGGCGCTTGAAGCGATTCAAATTCATGGCGGCTACGGTTACGTGCGTGAGTATCTCGTCGAGCGCTATTTACGCGATGCGAAGATTACCGAGATATACGAAGGAACGTCGGAGATTCAACGAATTGTTATTTCGCGTGCATTGTTGAAGTCATGAGTTTCCCCAAGAACAGGTAACATTCAATCATTAACTACAGAAGGGCATAAACATGAAACAAAAAATTGCTTTGTTCGCGGTGGTTGCTGTATTGTCCACACTTTCTGTGCTTCACGCAGACGCTCAAGTGAATTGGAATGTCGGTGGGGAGATGGGACTCTCGATTTACGACGGTTCGGCTGGGTTCCATATCGGGCCTATGGCTGAAGTTGTTTTCGGCAAGGGTTTGTGTGTCGGTTCGGAATTCAATCTTAATACCCAGACGGGAACTCCGATTGAGTGGGCAAACTATTTTAAGTACTTGATCTCAGTTTCAGGTTCGAAAGTCAAGCCGTACGTTGATGGCGGATTGGAACTGTTCTTTTACACAGGCGGACCATATTTTGGAATTCGCTTTGGCGGCGGAGCGATGATTCCAATTGCAAATAAACTCTATGTTGCGCCTGATATTCAGTTCGGTCCTGTGTTCGTTACTGGATCGACAGTTTTTGCCGTGCTTATTCGTGGTGGCATTCGATACGAGATCTAGCTTTTGCATTTCTCCACAGCGATAAACATAATCAACCATCGTTTTCAAAAACAGGAAGGGAACTCATATGAAAAGAATATATAACGTCCTTGCACTCGCAGGTTTGCTGTGTGCCTATTCATCTTCAAGCTTTGCCCAGGTTAGCTTCAGCCTTGGGCCGAGGATTGGATTGAATTTTGCAACACTCTCATATGATCCCGACGTGACAGGTGCAGGCGTAACAAAGTCTGGTTCTATAGGTATCATGATTGGTGCTGCCGCTGAAATTGGGTTTGCTCAGATGTTTGCCATTATGGTCGAACCCACATACACGCAAAAAGGAAACAAGTTCGAAGCGGGTTCAGCCAAGCAGACTATCAGTGCCAGTGAACTCCAGTTTCCTGTACTCTTTAAGGTTAAGTTCATACAAGGACCTGTCCGACCGTATGCTTTTGCAGGACCTAATATTGGTATCGTTCTCTCTGCGAAGAGCAAACTGGAAGGCACCGGAAACGATGGAGAGACTGATATAAAGAGTACAACATCTTCTACAGATTTTAGCCTTGATTTTGGTGGCGGAGCAGAATTCAAGGCAGCGCCAAAAGTCTCTATTACAGGCGACGTGAGATATTCTCTTGGGCTCAGCAACCTCAATAGCGCAGCCGGGTCGACCCAGAGCATCAAGGCACGCGGATTTCAGATTCAGTTTGGCGCTTTGTTCCATTTGTAAAGTTCTGGAAAATTATCTGTAAAGGATCGTCTAAACTGGATTCCACAATGTTTTTGGCTTCAATCTCTTGACAAAGAAGGTAGTTTTCTTTATACTAATTCCGGCTTTCATGGTCCGACTCAATTAACCAATCTAATCATCCACAATCAAAGGGCACATCTAATGAAAAAGCTATTGGTAACATTTATTCTACTCGCATTGCTCGTGGCAGTTGGCGGCAACGCAAATGCTCAGGGCAAGCTTGCTTTGAGCGTTGGTGCTGACGTATTGTTGCCGATGGGAACATTCGGTGATGCGTTCTCGACCGGATTTGGCGGAAGTGTACGAGGTCAATACCACATTACGCCGATGTTCAGCGCAGGTTTGACCGTTGGCTACTACGTTTGGAGCGGCAAGGATATCAGTGGGATTACATTGCCCAACTTCAAGGGCGTACCGGCGCGGGCTTTTGGAAAATACTACTTCATGCCCGAAGGTGAAAAGGTTCGAGCGTACGGCATTGGGGAGTTGGGCGTGTTCTTTGCGTCGGTTGGTGAAAAGAAATACACAATCGGCACAACCACGTACACAAGTCCTTCGGCCACCGAAACAGATTTCAATTACGCACCTGGCGTTGGTGCCGAGTTCGCCTTAGGTGGCGGCAAGACCATGATTGATGTCTCGGTTCGCTATGACGGTATCGCAACAACCGGCAGTACTTCAGGAAGTTTTGCTGGTCGAGTCGCAGTTCTTTTCCCACTCGGAAACTAATCTTAGTTCGTTGTTCTTTACAAAAGGAAGCCCCCGGGCTTCCTTTTTGTTTTTGTGGACACCGTTGCGCCTGTTGCAAACCTTTCGGGTTTTTCATATACTAACCTACGTTCATTGGGAAATTTGAAACAATTTCTCAAGGTTTATCTGCATTATCTCTATAGACTGGATCCTGATTGGAGAAGCAAGTTACCCTCAGAACAGCTTTAGAATTGAAGTGGATATCGCGGTGTTCGGCTACTGAGCCATTCTCGAACTTATTTCTAAATGAAATGTCCTGAAATTAGAGGAAGCCAGCCAGCTTCCTTGTTTTATTTTTATTGTGTGTGGTGTGATTGGAAAAGCGTTCGCAACTCAGTTCATTCTCATTCTTGTTCATCGCAGTCTTCTGCCTTGTTGAGAGCTTTCATCCAACGGAGAGTACTGAACAAGGTTCATCGCAGCAGGAGCCTGAAGTTGTTATGAGATTTGGGGGAGATGTGCTGCTTGCTGCCCATTACGAGGAAGACATGAGGAGCGACATCAATCGAGCGTTCAAAGATTTCGAATTGTTCCGTACTGACGATATGAGTATGGTAAACTTGGAAGTGCCGGTAACGACTCGCGGCGCACAACAACGGAAGCCGTTCACGTTCAGGATGAAGCCTCGATTTCTTGAAGCGATTGCTTCAGCAGGCATTGATGTCGTCAATATCGCCAACAATCACATTTATGACTTTGGCAAAAAGGGACTGTACGATACGATTGCATTGCTCGACTCGGCAAAGCTTGCTCACGTTGGTGCAGGAAGAAATCACGATGAAGCGCATCGTCCATTCATCAAATCCATCAACGGAAAGAAAATCGGAATTCTCGGCTACTACGCCGGTGGTGAAGCACCTGCTGCGACTGGCAAGTCTTGTGGTGTTGCTGCGAGAGAGCTGAATTTGATTGAACGAGACATTCGTTCATTGAAAGAAAAAGACAAAGTTGACTACGTTGTCATCAACTTTCACTGGGGGAACAGAGAAAGCCAAGAAGCCAGATGCAGAACAACGAGCCTTTGCGCATGATGTTATTGAGGTAGGAGGCGATGCAATCATCGGACATCACCCGCATGTGCTTCAAGGAATTGAGTTGTACAGAAATAAAGTAATTGTGTATTCGCTTGGCAATTTGGTATTTTGGGGAAATGGCAGGCACAGTTATGACACTGGTGTGTTTGAAATTCGTTTATCTGACAGGGGAGTTGCGTATCAGTTCATTCCGGTGCGCATCACCCACTGGAAAGCAAGTGTGCTGACGGGAAGTGCGGGCGATAGCTTGTTGAACCAAATGCGTAAGCTATCATCAATCTTTCCCAAATCTATTTTCAACTAAATTGGAGACATCATGAAAAAAAGTATCATCGTCCTGCTTGGCATTCTGGGAATCGCTGTGCTAGCGGTTCTATACAGCATTAGAGTGTACAACAATCTCTTCGGGATGAACCAGGGTGTCGGCGCGTCCTGGGCACAAGTCGAAAATCAATATCAACGCCGGGCGGACTTGATTCCAAATCTCGTCAACACTGTAAAGGGTTTTGCTGCACAAGAAAAGAGTGTGCTTACCGATGTAGTTGAAGCGAGAGCAAAAGCCACATCAATTCAAGTGACAAAGGAAGTGCTCGAAGACCCGGGTGCATTTGCAAAGTTTCAATCTGCACAGGACCAATTCTCCTCAGCGATTTCACGTTTGATGGCAGTCTCCGAGAATTATCCGACCCTGCGTTCCAACGAGAACTTTCTGTCTTTGCAGAATGAGCTCGCAGGTACAGAAAACCGCATTAGTGTTGAGCGCAAACGTTACAACGAAGTGGTGCAAGGCTATAACACCAGACGTGGACGTTTCCCCGGTGTACTGATTGCGAATGTCACCGGCTTCCGCGAGAAGGCATACTTCAAAGCCCAAGAAGGGACTGAAACTCCACCTCCAGTGAAGTTCTAACAGTCTTGCCATTCTGAACGGAGCGAAGCGGAGTGAAGAATCCATCTTTCGCAAGTAATCGGCTCGTAGCGCGTGACTTGATCCATTTGGTGATATGGACTATTCTGATTGTTATCGTTCCTGAGGAGGCAGGATTCAGTCAAGATGTCAAAATCCCAAAGCTTCTCAGGCGGGTAACCGACTTCACGAACACGCTTTCGGCGAGCGAGCTGGACGCGGTGGAGCAAGACCTTGCTCGCTTTGAAGACTCGACGTCAACACAACTTGTCGTCGTCATGATTCCGACGCTTGGTGACCAAAGCATCGAGGATTTTGCTTTGCGCACTGCCGAGCTGAACGGCGTCGGTCAAAAGAAGAGGGACAACGGCGTTCTTCTGTTAATCGTAAAAGACGATCGGAAGATGCGCATCGAAGTCGGGTACGGGCTTGAAGGCGTGTTGCCCGATGGACTTGCTGGACAAATTATTCGACGAGAGATTACGCCGTACTTCCGCAGCGGCGATTATTATTCCGGCATCAAAGCCGGCAGCGATGCAATCATGCTCGCAACGCGGAATGAGTATAAGGCTGAACCGAAAAGAAAAACGACTGACCTCAGTTGGATATTTGGTCTGCTCTTTTTTGCATTCATCTTCTACATGATGATGCATCGTGCGAGGCGGAGTATGGGGATGATGCGCGGTGGAAGGATTCCAATGTACTATGGCGGTGGTTTTCCTCGCTCAGGCAGTAGTTGGGGGAGTAGTGGCGGTCGCAGACTCGACTCGGAGAGCGGAAGTGGCAGCAGCGGATTTGGTGGATTCAGTGGCGGCGGCGGATCGTTCGGCGGCGGCGGCGCAAGTGGCAGTTGGTAGAACTAACTGATGACTATTCGATGGCAGTAGAAACTTCTTTCATGGACATCGAGTCAGTTGAAGATGTCCTTTTGGTGTTGCAGGGTCTACGACCTCGTAGAGGGGGACAGCGTTTTGTAGTCTGCACTCCCTTCCATGATCTCACTTCGCAAATTCTTCAGCATTGCATTGCTGCGTCAGCAAAGAAAAAAGCAGCGCTTATCTCATTCTCATCTCAACCAGGCGAAGCCTTTGCAAAACATCTGCACTTGCACGTCGACCTTTCGACTGCCACATCTATCACAAAGGCTGTTCAAGCGTGTAAACGCTCACTCCACAAGGTTTCCAAAGCATCATTGGTGTTCGTTGAGCTTGCGGGGCAGATGCCCGATGCGCTCGTTGATGAGAAAAAACAGCACGAGCTTCTAAAGAGTCTGGAAAAATTCTTTGCAGAGAAAAGCTTCACCGTCGCCTGGTTTATCCGTCGTGATGCTATTTGTTCTGAGCTGCTTATTTCTCTAAAAGATAGTGCCGACTTCTTTCTTGATGTCCGGCGTGTTGGCGCACTCAACGTCGCGCAGTTCTTAACTGCGAAAGGAGTTTACAGTCCGGAAATGTTTTTGCCGAAAACTCTTTCTGTGTCGGCAAACTCCATTTCCTTATCGCGACCACCAATTCCTTCCTTCGTCACTTCCTCAGCATCCTCTCAAGCAGAATCGCAACTCGGTGAACCTGCCGTTAACTTCTTGGAGAAAGAGTACAAGCAAGCTTTTGATCACGCTGCCGAAGGCATGATGCTGTTTGAGCTGTGGGGTCTACGACCTCGTAGAGGAGATTACAAGGAGTTCAACGAGCGAGCAAAAGATGCTCTCGGCTACGATGAAAGTGAGCTTACGACTCTGAAACTGTCCGACCTTGTAGTTCCCGAAAAGCTGTTCAGGACAATTCGATCGCTTCATCTATTGAAGAAGAAGGGAAAGTTTACCTTTGCGACTGAAGTAAAGAGAAAGAGTGGACGGACAATTGATGTCGAAGTCAGTGCATCATCGCTTGGCAAGAACACGTACGTCGCTATCTGTACCGATATTTCTTGCAGAGTGAAAGCTGAACGCGACGCTCGCAGCCTTGAGAACGAATATCAATCGTTTGTCTCATCGCTTCCCTATCCGTATGCAATCTTCGTTAACAGAAAACTTGCGTTAAAGAACACAGCGTTTGATTCGCTCTTCCCGTGGATCAAAGAGACCGGTCCATCCGTGTCTGATTTCTTTGGAAGACGCAATCCTGAGCTTCTGAAAGAAATCTCGATGATGTTGGATGAGCCGACTTCACATATCGTCATACAGAATCGCGAAGTACTTGTTCCCGCACTAGAGCGGCAAACGGTTGCGACAGAAGTGTCCATCTCACGAATTCAGTACGAAGGGAAGCAATCTCTCTATTGCACGTTCGTCGACGTCTCTGAACGGAGACAGACCTTAGACAAAGCAGAACAGACTGAAGAGAAGTTCAAAACATTGCTTGAAAAGTCGCTGGATGCAATTTCCATTTCTCAAGATGAAAAGTTTATCCTGCTGAACAGCAGTTTTGTTGAGATGTTCGGCTACAGTTCTGCGATGGAACTGCTTGGAAAAGAGATTACAACTGTAATTTCAGGACGAAATGCTCGTGCGGAAATTCTTGAAGGCGAAAAGAAACGTGTTGAGGGGAAAGAAGCCCCTTCTCGTTACGAATATACCGGTGTAAAGAAAGATGGCTCGAAGATCACGGTCGTTGTACAATCAACTCGAATTAAGCTTGACGGGAAATGGGCGATTCTTGCATATCATCGTGATGTGACAATGCAGAAAAACGCTGAGGAGAACGTTGCGCGTAAGACGAAAGGGCTTGAGGTTCTCAATCGTATCTCTGATGAAGTATCCGGGGCTACTTCGCTCGAAGATATCTACCATCATGGTATGAACACTGCAATACGGGGCACGCAGTTCGAGGTCGGTGCCGTCTTTGCCGTTGACAGAATTCATTCGACGATGAACATTCGTCAACACCGCTCATTGAGCGAGAATATTCTCGCCAAGCTCGGCACGCAAAGTCTGGATGACGGCTTCGCACGCTTCTTCGATAAGACGCACGAACCTATCGTTGCCTCGATAGCTGACTATCCACCATACCTTCACTACAAATCTCTTTTTGAAGCTGAGCAGTACAAAACGGTTGCGTTCCTGCCGCTTGTTGTAAAGGGAATGCTTTATGGGGTGCTGATGCTCGCAACGACAAAAGAGAGGTCGTTGGACGACAACGACCGCACACTACTTGCCTCTCTCGCAAGACAGTTGAGCATTGCTGTTGAGAAAGCAATGCTTGCAGAACAAGCGCGCGATGCAGAAGAGCGTTTTCACACCACAGTTCAAAACATTTCAGATGTGC
>ORMF011794119.1_pt1 | contig 14684 bp, 2 predicted proteins | sample 1779871 | NCBI WGS metagenome assembly ORMF01 (sample SAMEA104232316, study PRJEB22302) | groundwater metagenome | biome: forest; feature: aquifer; material: groundwater | place: USA | collected 2011-08-07 | depth 5.4 m | reverse complement strand
GGCCCCCCCCCGCCTGCGGCTCGCCGTCCGGCCAACAATCATTGTCGCTGTTGGACCCAGCCCGGACGGCTCCGCCAGCTGCCGTCCGGCAACCCTCTTGCTGTCCGGATCGTGTGGTCGTCTTATCCGCAGGAAGGATTTCGAGACGGCATGGCGGAGTCTGCGTGCAAGACTTGGGCGATGCTGGCGTAGGGAGACGCTGGCCCGCGGCAATTTTCATGCGGGAACAGCGAGGGCCCTGCGCCAAATCGCCCTTAGTTCTTGCCGCAGACGGAGCCTTTGCCGGGAGAAATCTCTTCCTGAGGATTGTTTTTCTAAAATTACTTTGCGGGTTCGCCGGGAGTGGCGGTTTCTTGCGGAGCGGGGTTTTCCTGGATCAGTTTTTCCAGGCGTTCCTTATCATAATTGTCCGTGGTGAGTTCACCGCGGGCCTTAAGCACTTCGATAAAGGATTTCACCACGGCCGGGTCAAACTGGGTCCCCGAACAATTGATCAGCTCGCGCAGCGTGTCTTCCACGGTGCTGGTCTTTTTGTAGCGGCCGCCGGCGATCCGCATCGTGTCATAAGAATCAATGACCGCGATGATGCGCGCGCCGAGCGGAATTTCGTTGCCTTTGAGCCGGCACGGATAACCCTCGCCGTTAAACCATTCATGGTGATGAAGCACCAGCGTAGCTTCCTGCATAAGAAACCGGATCGGTTTGAGAATTTTGTAGCCGAGGTAAGGATGCTGCTTCATCGCTTCGAATTCCGCGAAGCTGAGCCGGCCCGGTTTAAGCAAAATTTGGTCTGAGATACAGATTTTTCCGATGTCGTGCAGCAGCGCGGCATGTTCTACGACCTCCGCATCGTCCAAACTCATGCCCATCGCTTCCGCGACGTGGATCGAATATTTCGCGCAGCTTGCGGCATGGCCGGCCGTGAAACGGTCTTTGTCTTCGAGCGCGCGGATCAGCGCTTTGGACGCGTCAATCGTTGCGCGGCGCGCGACGCTTGAGACTTCCGACATCTTGCGCTGGAAATCCAGCACCTTGGCTTCGCTGATCTGCAGAATGGGAATTTCCTGGCCCATGACGGGCAGGATGTCTTTATAGAGGGTCACGCGGTTGCGGCCCGCCGTCTTTGAACGGGTTAGGGCATTGCTCGCGTTCGTCAAAATTTCGCCGCGGCGCTCCATCGGATCCTGCGGATAAGACGAAATGCCGATCGAAATCGTGACGTTGATTTCGCTGCCGGTCGTGCCGGCGTGATCAAAAAATTTGTGCTCGGAAAAGACCACGCGTATGCGGTTTGCAAGTTCCTGGGCGCCTTTATAATCCACGTGCGGCATCAGGACTACGAATTCTTCCCCGCCGTAGCGCGCAATGAAATCGCTCAAGCGGCAATTCTTAAAAAGCAGCTGGGCGCATTCTTTGAGAAGGCTGTCACCGGTGCGGTAACCCCATTTTTCATTGAGCTCGCGGAAATGATCGAGGTCAATCATCAAGCATGAGAGCGGATAGGTATAACGCGCGGCCTGCGAAAATTCGCGCACCACGCGGTCATAAAGATAACTGTGGTTATAAAGGCCGGTCAATTCGTCTTTAATATTAACCGGGTCGACCTTAGGCTCTTTTTCATCCGCGTCGGCAGGAACTTCTTCCATGCGCTGGCGTTTGCCGCTGCGGCCCACGGTATCTGCCTTATATTGATTAAGACGTTTAAGCAGGTCTTCGTAATGGGATTCATTCTTAACGATGACTTCCGCTATGCCGCTTTCCAGGGCGCGGCGCGCCAGCGCGTCATCGCGGACCGGCGTCATCAGCACAAAAGGCATTTTGAGTTTCAGGCCGCGGACCTTCGCAAAGAAATCGAAATTGGCATCGTGATCAAATTCAGAGTCCACCACAAGCAGATGGTAGGTATTCGATTTCAGCTTTTCGAGGGCTTGATCAATATCCAGCGCATGATCTAAAAACGGCTGCAGGGAGGATTGTTCTTGCTCAAAACTTTTTTTGAGAAACTCTAACGCATCAAGATTTCGATCAACACATAAAATGGAGAAGCTTTGGGTACTATGTCCCACCAGGGGTCACCTCGGCTTAGCATTCAGATTCATCATCTTGCAATATCTAAAAAAAGTATACCTTCCGGCATTCGACTTTACAAAAAAGTGACGTAAATAACCATAAATAGTTATAACCCATTTATTCATAACTATTTAAGTGCAATAGGAATGTTAGATTCAGACCCGAAAATAGTCGATTATGCCACGAATTAAGATTCGTCGATTCTGAGAGACATTTAGGAGAGCTGAGCGGTAAAACGCCGGCTTTGATTGGTGGCAGGATCCGTTATCCAGACGTGGGCATAATCGCCTGAACCCACGCTGAATTCATCCGGAATCGTCAGTTCGATTTCAGGCGGATTGCTGGTATTGATCTTGGCCCAGCCTCGGGCGATGAGATCGTCAATCGTGAGAGCAAAGACTTTGGTGGTTTTGCTGCCTTTTTTGATCGAAAGCGTGATTTTATAAGAACCCAGTTTGACGATGCCGTTGTATTTGGGTTTTAACAAATTATCATTGAAATTGACCAACACGGTTTTAGCGTCCTTAAAGCGCGCCTTGCCAAAAGGCGGACGGCGGTCGCCGATGATCGTGGGCGTCATCATTTCTTTATATTCCGGCGTTGCACCCGGCCCTGCCAAATTGCCGGCCGGGTCTTTCAGCGAAAATCCCAGATAGTTCAGGCCTTCTTTCAGCTGGCCTTTCAAAACATTCTGGCCGCTCTGATTCGTCCATTGGACAATTTGAATCTCTGCCGGATTCGTAGCATTAATGACCGCCCATCCGCGCGCCACCAATGAACCGATCGTCGAATCGGTACGGGTCACAAAGTTGTTGATCTTGAACCACGGGATTGTGAAGGCCAGAACGTCGTCAAAATCCAGCGCTAAATCATCAAACTTGATGGTTAATTTCAGACCATTTTCAAAATCCGCGGCGGTGGCGAATTTGGCGCCGCCATTAATGAGCATCACGGGATCCTTGGGCGGCGTCGTATCGAGAATGATTTCATCCGCAATCCGGGACTCATGGCCGACTTTGTCCTTGAGGACAACCTCGACGTTGTACAAACCGTCGCCTTGCGGCAGTTCAATGGAAATCGTCTGTGTGGGAAGGGACGGATCAAATCCGGGCAGATCGCCGATCGCCACGCCGTTAATGGAATACCGGGCCGAAACAATTCCGGAATAATCATCCCCGATATTGTCTAATTTAAGGTCGACGGTGCGGCTGCGCGTATATTTCTTGCCGTCATTGATCACCGCATAGCCGGTCGGCTTTTTAACGTCGACCTCAAAGCTGACGATTTCGGACCACTGGCTGACCGGCCCGGTTTCGACTTGCGAATTGAGCGAGCCGCGCACGCGCACATAAAGTTTGCCGCTTTTATCCAGCGCGCTTTGGGGAATGGTTTCTTGGCTGACATTCGGGAAACCTTCGTGAATGATATCGCTGAAATCAGCCGCTCTTGAAACTTGGACCTGATACACAACGGTGTCCGGAATATCGGTAAATTGAATAGTGACGTCTTCATCCTCCAGCGCGTCCTGCGCCGGCGATTCGATCACCGACTGACGGCTGGCATAGAGGCTCATGTCGAAACTTTCAACCGAGGTCCACGCGGTCAGTACACCGTTTTCAACCTGTTCTTCCGAGCTGGCGCGCAGACGGATGTAATACGTGCCGTCATTGTCCAGCGTAAGCTCAAGCGGCGGGGCAGTCAGGAAATGTTCCTGTACATTCTGATTGAAATTCGGGTCGGTTGAAATCTGGATCCAATACATTTTGGCGCGCGGTTTGGCATCAAAATCCAATTTAACGGTACCGCGTAAGGCATCCGTCGTCAATTCGGTTTGCGGAGGCAAACTGAAGAGATTCAGCACAAATTCCTTGGTCTTTTCCACGCCGTCGGAATCTGTGACCCTGATCAACAAATTATTATCCCCTTCCACGAATTCGGAAGTATCCACAAGCAAGGCCTCCAGATTTTCACGGCCCGTGATGGTCCATTCTTGGACGCCATCCGTCAATTTCAATTCATAAGCATCAATATTATTGGTGATATCCGCGCTTGTGACTTCCACGGGCCCGCGGACGCCGGCAAGATTAGCCACAAAATCTGCGAGCGAAACTACGATCAAATGAATCGATTGGCTTCCCTGGGTTTGGCCGTCATGCAGCACACAGGAAATTACCATCTGGTCTTTGCCCTGGCCTTCATTCTTGCCGATGTCGATGCCGTAAATATCGATTTCCTTGCCGTGCGAAATGACGCCCATGCGCTGCAGCACATCGCCGGTTTTGAGCGCAAAATGTTTCCCGTCCGTAAGGCGAGTGGCATTGAGCCACGAGTAGGGCAGCAGATCCCCCGTCACATGCCGTTCCGTAAAATCGAGCGAGTAGCCGTTCGTGACAAAGGCCGGCAGCAGGTCATAATGAAATTTGAATGCTCCGGTATTGTCCACGGTCTCGATGATCGACTGATTGTTCAATGAAAGCCGAAGCAGCCGGCTCACGCCTTCATAACGGTCGGTATCAACAGGGTTGTCATCATAGGCATTGCGGACATGCGCCTCAATGTCCACAAGCCCTGTATCGGGATCGCGGACTTCGGCCAATGACACATCTCCCCATATGCCGTCTTCAAGCCCCGTGAAAGTGACGACTCCCAAGTTTTCGAGCTGATTATTGGGAGCGATTTGGATTTTCTGGAATTTCAACTCGCCGCCTGTGGATGTCGCCATATAGGCGATAAATTGATGGCCGCCGATGTAACGGATCTGGTTGTATTCGCCTGTGCGCGTGGCGTGCTGGCGATTATCGGGATTGCTCTCGATCGTGAACTCATCCAGCAGATGGCCGGTCTTTGTAAAATAACGCACAAACGATTCGATAATGGCGTGCTGCGAACCATTGACCACAGTATCCAAGCGGATCCAGGTATCAAAAATTCCGCCCACATTGCCGTCGTCCGTGACGGCCAGCGAACGCATGCGTTCCATGCCGGTAGTCGGCGTTCCGTTCAGGATCAGGTTAAAATCGGTCCGCTCGTGCGTGACCGTGTCATAAACCAGGATTTTTTTGGGGCTATAGCCGTAGCCCACGGACACATACCTGCGGTTCGGCGACACCGAGTAATGGTCAATGCGGCCGCCCTTCTCAAGCGTGGCGATGATTTCATCCGATTGCAGATCAATCAGGTAGGTTGCCTGAACCCCATCCACCCACCAATTGGCCGCAATGATGTTGTCCGTAATGAATTGAACTTCGCCCACGCCGTCGGCGGTCCGCAGGCGGGGATCGTCATCTTTGGCATTCATATGCAAGGTAAAGTCAACGACTTTGACATTGCCCTTGTGATCCGTGACTTTGATCTGAAAACTGTAATCCCCTTCAGCCGTATTTTCGGCCGGCCAGTTAACGAAGACATTCCCGCTGGCCAGATCCGCAAGGTTCAGCGTCATACCTTCCGGAGCGCCGATGAGTTCGGCCGACGGATATACGCCGCTGCCGCCGGAAACCATGAGTTGCTCGGAATATTCTTCGCCTTCTTTGCCATCCGGCAGCGAGCCCGGTTGAATCACAATCGGCGGATAGGAAGGATTGTCAATGCGGAGCTTATAGGTAAATTCGCGGTCATTCCCAACGGTGTCCTTAACCCTGATTTTAAATTCATAGTCCCCGGTCACGGGCGCCGGCCATTTCAGCTTGAAGATTCCGTTGCCGGAATCCTCATCATTCACCAGCAAGACCATGCCGTCCGGCGCGCCCGAAAGGCCCGCAAACGTGATGGGGCGGTCGCCGCCGATCATTTCAAAAGTTTGCAAATATTCTTCATCTTCCGTGCCGTTGGACAAGACCCCGGGGAACAGGGCAAAGCCAGTGTCGTTCCAAAAATTGCGTGTTGTTTGTGAATCCAAAATATAAATCGCATCTTCATTATTATGGTTGTCGCCAACGTAATAAGTCAGACGCACGGGCGGCAGGTTGTTTGTACGGCGAAGTTCCACTTCGACCAAATAGCGCACCGCAAAATCAACTTCTGCCGGCACGGCCGGATGTTTCAATTGTTCGAGTTCTACAAAATTAATCGCCACGACTTGCGGGCTGACGGCGGTATCGATTCCGGCGGCGGCCAGGTCGGCGGGATTAAACTGCGCAAGCTGGGATAAAACCGTTTCTTCGGCCTTGATCGCAGCGGCCCATTCGTAACGGTCATAAAAAGTAAGCTGCGTCGTAATGGGATGGAACCGGTCAAACAAGCCCGGCGCGGAAGATCCGTCAGGATCCAGGCTCTGAAGAATGTTGCCCTCCGCGTCCTCGACGGTAAATCCGTGATAAATGGGATCAAATCTGAAACCGCCGGCCCCCATTTCGTGGGAGGCCAGAATAAAGTCAAGATCAAGCCAATCTTCGGAATTGTGTGTCGGAACGGCTGCGAAAGTGCCGTCCCTGCCCAGCACGGGCGCAACGCTGGACGAATTCAATGCATAACGGTAACCTTGGCGGTTGATTTCTTCCAAAATTTTACCCGCGTAACGCTGCACAGCTTCATCCCATTCCGCCGGGGGCATACCGGTAAGCGCCTGCTCCGGATACTCCAGATGCGCGCTGCCATTCCAGAGCAGCATAGCCTGATCAATTAATTCCCGCATTCCCAAAACAGCCGGATCATTTTCAAAAGCAATTTGGGGCTTTACATAATAAAGCGCAAATTTGGTCTGATATTTTTCCAGCCGCTCGGGATCATTCACCGTAACCGTAACTTTATTTACCCCGGGCTCAAGAAAGGCAATCGGCGGATACACCGTCACGCGAAAATCGCCGGCATCGATTCTTTCCGCATCGCCATTGGACCAATGGATCTCCAGCCGCAAATCGTATTGGGCATTGTCGCGCGTTGAACGCGGGCTGAGGATCGTCACCGGCGCGTCAACATCCATCCGGGGTCTTTCAGGCTGATGAATGGCGGCCGTATCGCCGAGCGGCCACCAGGCCACAATGTCCCGCAGATTGAGTGTTTGGAGTGCCGCGGCCGTGGGTTTGCGGCCGTAAAGCAAATGATAATTTTTGAGGTAGGCTTCATTGAATTGTTCGATCACATCGCCTTCGCGGGCCGCGAGGCCGGCTTCTACACGCGAATACCAGATATCCGCGTCCGCGGGATCTATGAGTTTTGCGCGAAAGGCCGCGAGATGATTGCGCACATAATCGAAATAATCCTTGGCATCACGCACCATGACTTCAATGCGTTTGGCCGCAATGAAATCAAAGACGTCGAGACGGTCACGCGTCAGCTGGACCTGGTCTTTGAAGTAGCGGGTATTCTCAGCCGCAACCGCGGCACGATACGACTGCACATTGCGCGGATTGGAATAATTTTCGGGATACAGATCATAGCGCTGCTGGTACGGATAAGTATCGGGCGGCCCGTTTGTGTGATTGGCTAAAAAACGCAAATGCATCTCGCCCCAGTCATTGTTATAAAGCTGAGGATTCGTGTGAGAAGGCGTCAGCCGCTTTTCCTGAGCGTCAAAACCATCAAAAGCAAAATCCTGTTCATATTGGCGCAATCTCGTATTCATCACGGCGGCATAACCTTGGAACGTTCCTGTGACGCCGCTTTCATAACTGGCAACCGCGGCACGCAGAGCAGTCAGAGCCTGCTGGGCCGCAGCCGCCTGGCCTTGCACTGAAGAAACAACTCCGGCGAGATCGCCGCCAAAAAGCCATTTATCTTCCGAGCACATCTCGCCGCCCATGGGCGGCGGCATCTCATGGCAGGCATTGGCGGCCTTTTCGGCAGCAACTTGGCTGCCAGTTTTGCCGTCGAAAACCGCATTATTCCAGTTAAAAACGATACCCCCTACTTCTAAAGTTCTCGCCCCGCCCGAGGCCTGTGAAAATACCTTCACAAAATTGGAGGTATCCTCCAGATCAAACATGCCGCAGGAGTCTTTGCCGTCGCCGAACCCGTCCATGCACTTAAACAGATTCTCCAGAGCATCAATGAGGTCGTCGACTCCGCGGCCGCCGGGCGACATTGTGTTCCAGTTATTCCTCCAAATCGTATTTTGATAATATTTGGCGATCATGCCCGCGAGTTCGAACCACATCACTCCATCCCGGTCAATGTCCCGCAGGTTCCGGGTGATCAGGTTAAAATCTGCATCGACATCAAAGATTTGATCTCTCACCGCGTTCAAACCGATATAGGTCACCACGTGACCGCGCTGCGTGGTCGTGGATGTGGAAATGGGACGGAACGAATAGGAAAACGAGCGATTTTTTGAATCTGCGGTATAGCCCTTGGCGGCGCGGACTTCCGCGAGAACATTCTGCGTCAAAGCTTGATACGCCGTCATGGCCGAAACTGTAAAATTTTTCCATGCGTCTACTTTTTTCTCGTACAAATTGGCTTCCTGCTGAATCTTGGTAAAACCCCGCGTGCCGCGGCCCAGCCAAAGGACATTGAGCTTGTCAGCCGTACCGCCTGAGCAAATAAGGCCGGGCGTGATGATTTCGTCAGACGGTTGCTGGATGGCCGATGCGTCACACGTATCCGGGATACCGGCATCGTCGCTGAAATACAGTTCCGCGAGCTGATAAGTTTCGTGCATGTATTTAGACATGGCGTCAAAATGCATGGCCATTTTTTTACCCAAAGATAGCCCGCCGAAGGGATCACGGCTCGCGTCTTCATCTTCAAGAGATGCCTGAAGGCCGCTCATAAAATCTTCAATGATCTGCGGCAGCAGCAGGGTGAGATCACGGCCGTCCGCCATCACGGCTTGCAAGTCGTTATCCCCTTCCAGCAGCGTGCCCAGTTTAGCCAGGATAAGGTCGCGCTCCTGCTGCAGGTCCGTGCGCCGATTGGCATACATCACGTCATTGATTTTTCCGTTTTGATAGTCGATGTCCGCATCCCAGAGTGCACGCCGGTAATCATCTTCGGCCAGCGCCTGGCGGACAATGGCATCCAAACGGAGGGTCACCTCTGTCTCTTCGACATCTTCCTGCAAACTCCGGGCGCCCAGCTTCAGGTCATGGGTGTAATGGCGGGCCATTTTCACGCCGTCCACGTACGTCTGCACAAATTTTTCCCACTCCATATCAACATTCTTTAATCCGTCGCGTAATTTCTTCTGCATGGTCCTGACCTCCAGGACAATGCCGCCCAGACTGGCCAGCTCATTGTCATTTTGCGGCGTCGGCGGAAGAATTTCGTCCTGCCACAAACCCGCGCCGTTCGGCGGCATCCATCTGTCTACGACCGTCTGTTTCAAAATCTTGGCTGCATTAATGAAAAAGTTCCTTTCCGTCTGATAAGCCGCGTAATTCTGCGCGCGAATATCGGGATCCAGCAATTGGTCGAACCCGGCGTCGGTCGGAGGATTCATGCGGAGTTGCAGCTGGGCCAGATGACTTAGGTTATAACGGTACATCGTGGACATGTCCGAGAAGCCGTTGCGTTTATAGTCCCCGAGAGGAGAATTATCGCTGAAGCCTTTGGCCAAAAAGAAATGCTCGCCGCCCGGGCCGTATTTCAAAGGCAAGTATTGCATCAAGGTGAGCATAGCCTTGTCCGGATCGTCGTCCGTCGTCGGAGCAATGACATGCGCACGCCAGTCCATGGCTTGCCCGGGCCGCAGCGCCACTTCATTTGCGGAAACGCTTTGATCGGTCTCAAGGTCCACGTACTGTCCGCCGTCAGCCATCACGAGGTGGCCGGAAGGCACGTGGACATAGTGCTGAATCTTATACGGTTTCTCGCCGTCGGGCACGTTTTCAAACCAGGCTTCCGGATAGCCCGCATAGCTGCTCAGGTCCGAGTCCGGCCGGATATAATTACCGCTATTGTAAATCTGCTGATTCTGATCAGTGCCGGTTTTGGTCTCCATAATCTTTCTTATTTTTTCATCGATTTTCGCCATGTCACTGAAATAAGCAGTGCGCAGAGGGTCCAGCGATTGGTAAAGATTTTCCATCATGTTATCTTCGAGCGAATAAAGGTTCCTATAAAGTTTCAACGCATTATCGGAGAGATCTTTCAGCGTGACGGAAAAAGTGTTCACCATCATCCCCAGCTTATTAAAAGACTCGTGGGCTTGCGCAACTAAAGCGTTCAGATCTTCAAGCTTGACGTCATCATCCAAATTGGAAAATTTAACGATAAGGTCATCCACGAGAGCCGTATCCATGCCGGCAGTGACTAAGCGCTGCTTAAGGCTGTCGGGTCCGACTTCAAGGCGTTCCAAAAATTGAGCCTGAAGATTCTGAATCGTTTGCCCGTCCCGCTCAAAATTTCCGTAACCATTACGGAGGAGCTCGTCCATGGGCCCAAGAACCTCAAATTGAATGCGGCTCAGCTCGTATTGCAATTCGGTGAGTGTCCTAAAATTGGCCGGACGGTTCGAAGATTGCCAAATTAACGGAATATAATTCTGATCCCCGCGCTGCGGCGAAAAAATCGGCGGTTTGGCATCCGCGTGGTCATTGGATGCATAATTTTCAATCTTGCGGCCGGCTTCATCGCGCATTTCTGAAACGCCCACGATGCAGGTATTCCCGCAATCACGGCGCGAAAAAAGATTCTGCAGCTGAAATTTATCCCAAGTCGAAACGCCGTCCGCATCGCGCACGCCGAAATTTTGTTCAATCCAAGCACGCAAGCCGTCTTCGCCGTCGGACATATAGATGAGGGCGGCTGACAGATAAAGCATGCGGCCTGACCCCAATTCCGCATGTTTAATGACGCGCTCGCCGTCCTTTTGATAAAGCAGGGCATCGAAGGTCCCGCCCAAAACATCCGCCAGGTATTCGAGGGCAATGGGATTGCCGGTCGGCGTGGAATTGTCTTCCGCCATGCGGATCCAGTCTTCAAGGCCGTTCACATGCTCGCCGCTGCTGCCTTGATATCCGTGAACAAATTGAAACATGGCATTGTTTTGATCCATGAACCGCTGGGCGACGAATTGATTGATCATTTCATCTAAATTCAAATGCGGCTTTTGAAAACCCCCTAGGTCTTCTTCTCCCGGCTGGATTCCGTCCCGCGTCAGCACGTGCTCTTCTGTAGCAGAACCCTGAGGAAGCGGGGAATAACGGCAAGTCACCTGATAAGCTGCCTGCCGGCAAAGCTCTGCGATGCCAAGGGAATCTGTGGTCGCCCTTTCCTCAAACAGTGCGATCCAGGCAATTTGCCGGTCAAGGTCGTTGAGAACGCCGTTGCCGTCGAGATCTGCAGACTTGCGGAACCAGTCGTGGTTTTGAGCGATTCCGTCATGAGCGTTATAAAAATTCTGGATCTGATCCAGCACAAATTTAAATTGAGTACGCGTGGTTTCATGGGAATGCCGCAAAGCACCGAGCAGCTCCTCGTCGGTTCCGGGAATCAATCCGCCGGTGATCTTATGGTCGCCGTTAAAATCCAAGCCCGCTAAGTGCTCATTTTCCGGCTTTGTCACATCATTGTTCTCGCCGAGCTCCTGTTCGATCCCGCGCAAAAGCTCGCTGAATAACCGGACAACCGTCAGCTTGAAACCACCGAAACGCATTTCCTGGCCATAAAGCTCCGTGAATGACCAGGGAATGTAAAAATCGATTTCAGGATCGGTGGGCGCGCCATTAATCGTATGCCAAACATATTTTTCTTCGAGCAATGCAAAATCCGCGGCGAGCTGTTCGGATAAATGAAAATTTGCATCCGCGGCATAATTGGCCTGATAAACGGCAATCGCGGCCCGCGCGTCCTGAATGTATTTAATGTCACTGCTTTCAACGTAGTTTTCGTACGCCCACTGCGCGATCTGCTTCAATTCATCCCACCCTGCAGCATTATCGGAGGCGAGGACACGGATCGATTCCTCGCCCTGATTGATCCGGTCCGCGGCTTCGATAAACCGGTGCAGCAGGTCGCGGAAGGGTTTTTCCAATTCCCCGTCCGGTTTGGGAATGGCGGCCAGGATCGTATTCATATCCTGATCTGAAATCTGGCGGCGGGCCATGCCTTTGTGATTAAAGGAATGGATCTCGCCCAAGGAATTGACCAGGTATTCTTCGCCCGAGGCTTCGGCAAAATCCGTCAAGGAGGCTTCCAACTTTTCCGAATCAACGTGATTGTGCAGCCGGAAGATCATGCGGACATCGTCGCGTTCGAGAATTTCTCTGGCAAGGGCGTGCAGGCGCACATCATCGAAAGTGCCGCTGGTGGCAAAGATGGCCTGCCGGCCGGTTTGATTGCCCGATCCGTATTCGATCAGTGCCACCATGACTTCGCTGTCCAGGTTTTTGAGCTGCCGCAGATTTTCAACCTTCACGGAATTCCAATCAAGCAGCGTAGCGTAAGCAATGCCGGGCTGCACGTGCGCGGCAGCATATTCCAAAGACGCCTCGCCAAGCTCCTGAATATCTTCTTCGCTCCGCCTAACGCTTTGTTCCGCTTCACCAATTTGATCTACGGATTTTTTTTCTTTATTGATACCGATCTGATCGTAAAACGCTTCCAGCGGATTCTGCAGCTCCGGCGGGTCTTGTTCGATCATGAATTTTTCAGGATCGGCCGTGGCTTGTAAATTTTCTTCCCGAAGCGATTCAGGCGTTGAAGCGAAGGAAAATGCGGGATTGAAAGAAAGGGCTAAGACCAGTAATAGGCTGGTGCATCGATAACCGAAAAGGATCATTTTGCTCTGTTTCATATGCTCCATCAGCTAAGCCCTTAATTTAAGTTTTTAAAACATCTAACAAAAGTCTATAGTGCACTTACACCAAAAGGTACTTTTTTTCTATCAAATTGCAAGAAACCCCAAAAGATATTTGATCTTTAAATAGCATTAAAGACTAATAACGATTATTAATAGACAATTTTCGGGTGACTAAATGGATCGGGAATGAAATTTGATGAGGCCTGACCGGAGCCTATCAAGACCTAGGCAGTTCGAAAATGGATGTCAGGCGATGGACTGGATCAGGGTATTCACAAGGCCGGGAATGGAGTGTTCGCGGGCCTCGAGATGCGGGCGGCAGCCATAGCTGCGCAGGGTTTGGCTGGTAACCGGTCCGATGGAGACCAGCCGCGGCGCAAGGCGGCGGCGCTGGCTGCGCGGCAGCGCCTCGAAGAAGTTTTTGACGGTCGAAGAACTGGTAAAAGTCACATAATCCACGCGGCCTGTTTTCAGCCAATTTTCCAAGGCCCTTTTTTCCTGCGCGCTGCGCGAAGGAACGGTGCGGTAAGCCACAACTTCCGTGACCCGGCCGCCGCGTTTTTCAATTTCTCGGCGCAGATAATCCGGCGCGATATCGGTCCGCGGCAGAAGAAAAGACTGCCCTTTCACCGCGCCCGCGCGGCTCAATTCTGCCAGCAGGGCTTCCGATGTAAAACGCTTGGGCATCAAATCAGCACGCAATCCGAAAGATTCCAAGGCCTTCTCTGTGGCTTCGCCGATGACGCCGATGCGGACCGGGGCCAGCCAGCGCGAATCGCGGCGCAAATGCGCCAGCCGGCCGAAAAAAGATTCCACGCCGTTCACGCTGGTGAAAAGCAGCCAGTGAAAACTGCGGATTTCTGCGATGGCGCTGTCCAGCGGCTGCCAGCTTTCAGGCGGCAGGATTTTGATCGCCGGAAATTCGAGCACGCGCGCGCCCTCTTTTTCCAGCGCTTCGCGCAAGGAACTGGCTTGAGCGCGGGCGCGTGTAATGAGAACGGTTTTACCCATGAGAGGACTGGCTGCGCGACAGCCGTTGGCGCCCATTTTTCCAGGATGGAACCACGCTAATTCTTTGGAAAGCCGGGCAACTTCCCCAATGACAGTGACGGCCGGCGATTCGATTTTTTTCTCGCGCACAAGCCGGACGATATTTTTCAGCGTGCCCGTGACCATGCGCTGACGCGGCAAGGTGCCCCATTCGATCCCGGCCGCCGGGGTCTTGGCCGGGCGCCCGCCTTCTATAAGAGAGCTCACCACCGCCGGCAGAGTGCGCACGCCCATAAAAGAAACCAGTGTGCCGCCAATCCCGGCCAGTTTTCTCCAATCCACGGAAGCTTCTGTTTTCGCCGGATTTTCGTGCGCGGTCACAAAGGTCACGAGAGATGCGAAGCGGCGATCGGTTACCGGAATTCCCGCGTAAGCCGGGACCGCATAACCGGCGCTGATGCCCGGGACAACTTCAAACGGAATGCCGCGCTTCTTTAAATAAGAGGCCTCTTCCCCGCCGCGGCCAAAGATAAACGGATCGCCGCCTTTGAGCCGCGCCACGGTTTTGCCGGCTTTGGCCAGGCGCACTAGAAGAGAGTTTGTCTCATCTTGTTCAATATATTTCAAAGATTTGTCATTCCCGCGAAAGCGGGAATCTAGTCGACTGGATCCCCGGGTCAAGCCCGGGGATGACATTGCCTTTTTTTTGAACTTAATATTTTTACCGGCATAAATTTTTTCGGCCTGGCCCGCCCATTCCAGGATTGCGGGATTGACCAGCCAGTCAAAAACAACGCAGTCCGCGGCCCGCAGGATTTCTGCGCCTTTTAAGGTCAGCAGGCCCGCATCTCCGGGGCCCGCGCCGATTAAATAAACTTTGCCTTTTTTCTTATTCATAAAAACGGAGATTGCTTCGGTCGCTGCGCTCCCTCGCAATGACGTC
>ORMF010261781.1_pt1 | contig 14687 bp, 12 predicted proteins | sample 1779871 | NCBI WGS metagenome assembly ORMF01 (sample SAMEA104232316, study PRJEB22302) | groundwater metagenome | biome: forest; feature: aquifer; material: groundwater | place: USA | collected 2011-08-07 | depth 5.4 m | reverse complement strand
TCTTTCAGCGAAGCCGCTTGCCGGGTTTGGCAGCGCAGGAGTTTTGGAAATAGTCGAGGACCATCAGACCGACACCTACCGAGCCGTTTATACCGTGAAGTTTTCCGAGTTGGTATACGTGCTACATGCCTTTCAGAAGAAATCGAAGAGGGGCATCGCCACACCAAAACCAGATATTGACCTCATCAAGGGACGGTTAAGGACGGCGGAAAAAGACTACAAGATGCGGCAAACAGGGAGAGGACGTAATAGATGAAGGCAAAGGTTAAAGCAACAAAGACTCGAAAATCTAGTGCGCGTAGTGAGAAGATTGAGCCCAGCAGCGGCAATGTCTTTGCTGATCTCGGTTTCCAAGATGCGGAAGAGCGCCTTTTGAAAGCGAAGTTAGGAACTAAGATAGCCCAATTAATTGAGAAGAAAGGTTGGACTCAAGCGCAGACCGCCGAGCGGACAGCCTTGGATCAACCTAAAGTGTCTCGTCTTTTGCGCGGCCAACTTTCGGGCTTTTCAGCCGACCGTCTGTTCGCCGTTCTGAATCGCTTGGGGCACAGTATTGAAGTTCGAATTTCCGCAAAGGAACGAGCCCCGGAAAAATCTCACACTCGCGTCATGATTGCGTAGGTCACGAACTCCCGGCGGCCGTATCAAATAAGCGCTTACTAGGCTTGCCCGGCGCGCGGCCGAACTCCAGACGCGTTGTAGCATGGAGCCCATGTCAAGAGCGCATCTGCGGCCAGCAACCGAGTTTCTCTTCAATTGGCTAGTAGAATCAGTATGAGTTGGCATTGCTCATGCCACGGCGATTTCGCCGATTAGTACTTCGGCAGGAATTCTCAGACCCTCGTGGAGACGACGAATCATTGGCAGCGTTAGCGAACGCTTGTGGTTTAGCACTTCGGCCACGCGCGCCCGGCTCCCGATAAGTGGCTCGAGATCGCGCCGAGTAAGACCGCGTTGCTCCATCGCAAACAAAATCGCCTCGACAGGATCAGGCGGATCGATCGGCCAGTGCTTTTCTTCCCATGCCTCCACCAGTGTTACCAGCACCTCCAGGCGGTCGCCTTCCCGCGTGTTCGGTCGTGCAGCCATAAGGTTGTCGATTTCCTTAATGACTGCCGGTAGTCGCGGTTATTCTTGATCGGCTTGATATTCATTACTCACACCTCCTTCACGTTAATCCGGTCATACTGCGAGTGCGTCCCAATGAACCGTATGTATGGCATAAAATTAGTCAGTGACCTTGTTCATTTACAAGTGTTCAGAATTAGAGAAATGCTGCCCTCAAAGACGAAGGTAGTTACGGCCCATCTCATAAGAATCGCGGATGTGTTGCGATTCTTTATTGCACATTAGTTGTCTGAAGGGTCAGCGCGCAACTCCGCCGCGTGCAAGCCTCGGCCACATCAAGGAGCTTATCCTTATAGATAATCATATAGAGTTGACGCGCCATTTTTGGGTCCAGCTGCAACAACATTCCGTGTTCACGGAGCGCGGCTTCCTTGTCTGCAATCGCGAGAGAGGCACAGGCAAGATTGAAGTGGGCTGCAGCCATATCTGATTGAATATTTATCGCCTGTCTGAAAACTTCAATCGCATCTAGGTACCGTTTCATCATGTATAGCGCGATCCCAAGATCATTCTGTGCCTGCACGTCTTCGGGATGGATGCGAACCGCCCCCTTGAAAACCTCCAGAGCCTGGTCTGGTTTATCAGAGACAAGGTAAACAAAGCCGAGATTTCTGTAGGGGGTCAAGAGAAGCGGTCCGGAACTAATGGCTTGCCGGTAGGCATCCGCTGCATTCGCATACTGACCGAGATCAAAAAAGGCCGTACCGAGATTGTTGTAAGCTGCGGCATAGTGTGGGTCGAGCAAGAGGGCTTGCTTGAAAGCATCAATGGCTGCATTTAGCTGACCCAAACGTTGATACTCTGAGCCGAGGTTGTAATAAGCGCTTGTCAATTGCGATTGAAGGCGAATAGCCAATCTGAAAGATTCTATTGCCTCCTGGTGTCGTCCAGCCTGGGCCAGGTCGACACCTTTGTTGTTCACAGCAACTGCGTCTTCCGGCAATGGTGTATCACCCAGGATCGACGTTGGGTGGGCACCAGCTATGAGCACGAGAATTAATAGTCCAATGGAGAGTCTTCGTTTCATGATTACCTCCGTATCAAACCTTGTTCGTTGGATTCATTCAGTAGGGGGAAGAATGCGTTTAGGCGTTGAGGTGAAGTCTCGATTTAATGATTCAAACTTATGGAGAGACCCTACAAGTGAGACGTTAAATCCCTATGGCTGGAAAATTAAATGTTGGTAAAGATGGCAGAGGTGAGTGATCAGGGCCTAGCTTTATAGAGTTCCGTGTTAGCGAAACTAAACTTTCTCAAGACCTTCAGAAAACTTAATTGCTGTACCCCGTCCGATGAAGTGGTAAATGGGTCTTTTCGAAGAGAACGGCGTACATGAGTCCTAAATACTTGCCAATGAATTGGCTAGTAGGGTATCGGTGATGCCTTCGTTTTGGCCGATCATTTGAGTTTTTAGCGGGTCAGTTGGTGTACGCAGGCCGATCGATTGCTGAACTCGCTTTTTGGGGGAGAAGTTCAACGATGGGTGCTAACTGGCGCTGGATGAGTTTACGGCTGGTCGGTGTGATTCTGCTGTCGGCGCATCAGGTGCTGAACTGGAGCGCTTCTAGGGGATTCTTGGTGATTTTGGGGTCGATCCGGGAGTTGTAAGCAGATCAGTTGCTGAACTGCCCTCGGCGACAGGGGCCGGCAAAACTCCACTCAAGTGCTTGTCTCTCAACAAGTTATAACTGGTAATTATCCCTCACGGAATCGGCAGGTATGTGCTGAACTCGCCGTTCAGCAACTGATGCGCCGAAAATCAGTAACTGATCAGCCTGCGTACAACAGCTTTTCTGTACGACTCAGCTGATACAAACCTTTGCTGTATCTCGTCACAAGGGCTTCTTGGTCCCATCCAAGCCGCCGTTCGATCATACAAGACAAGACAGTTAGCTACTTCCGATAATCCAACGATTTCTATCGGTGGTAGTTGAGGACGGTATAAGCTCGTGAGCAACGTAGTTACAACGCGAGTCCGAGTAATCGATTCCCACACTGGCGGGGAACCGACACGCACCGTCATTGCCGGTGGTCCAGATCTGGGCGGTGGCTCGATGGCCGAAAGGCTGGAGCGATTTAGAAACGAGCATGACAATTTTCGCTCCGCCGTGGTCAATGAGCCGCGCGGCTCTGATGTCCTGGTGGGTGCGCTAGTTTGTGAGCCGCTCGATCGTTCTTCCGCTGCGGGCGTGATCTTCTTCAACAACGTCGGCTATCTGGGGATGTGCGGCCATGGCACCATCGGCGTCATCGCCACACTTTATTACCTGAACCGGATTCAACCTGGCAATCACAAAATCGAGACTCCTGTGGGCACGGTGACTGCGGAGTTGAACGAATCAGGCGAGATCACTATTACCAACGTTGCGAGTTATCGCTTTGGCAGTCGCGTTCCGGTGGATATCGCAGGTCACGGACGAATCTACGGAGACGTTGCCTGGGGCGGCAACTGGTTCTTCCTCGTGAACGATCATGATCAGGAGTTGAGTCTCGCGAGAGTCGCTGAACTGACTGATTTCACTTGGCGAATTCGAGAAGCGCTGGCGCGACAAGGAATAGCGGGCGAAGCCGGTCAGGAGATTGATCATATTGAACTGTTCGGGCCGGCAAGTGATGGCCGCTCCGACAGCAAGAACTTTGTCCTCTGTCCCGGAAAGGCTTACGACCGCTCGCCCTGCGGCACGGGAACGAGCGCCAAACTCGCCTGTCTCTACGCGGACGGAAAACTCAAGCCGGGACAGGTTTGGCGACAGGAGAGCATTGTGGGCAGCGTGTTTGAAGGTAGTCTTTCCTTGGTTGAAGGAAAACTTTATCCCCGCATTAAAGGCACGGCCTTCATCAACGCCGAATCTGAGTTGATCTTTGATGAGCGGGATCCTTTTTGCATGGGCATTCGCCGATGACCTCAACCGCATTTGATTTGGCCATCATCGGCGCCGGCATCGTTGGCGCTGCCTGTGCCGCGGAAGGTGTACGTGAAGGCTTGAGTGTGGTCATTATCGAATCTCGGATGATTGCTGGTGGTGCCACCGCGGCAGGGATGGGGCATATCGTGGTGATGGACGACTCGGAAGCGCAGTTTGCGCTCACGCGTTATTCGCAAGAGCTGTGGAATGAGCTGGCGCCTGAGTTACCGCGCGACTGCGAGTTCGAGAGATGTGGCACGATCTGGGTGGCGGCGGACGAAGAAGAGATGGCTGCGGTGAGAAGCAAGGGAGATTTCTATGAAGCGCGTGGAGTGACTGTCGTGATACTTGACGAGCGCGAACTGGCGAAGACTGAACCAAACCTGCGCGCGGGTTTGGCAGGGGGGCTGCGCGTGCCTGGCGATAGTGTCTTGGATCCGCCGTGTGCCGCACGCTTTCTGCTGGAAAAAGCAGTCAACCATCGAAGCAGACCGGCCGCTCTGCGCATCGGCCAGGCCGTTGCGGAAATTACCAATCAGGGAGTGAAGTTGCGCGATGGCTCATTCATCCCAGTTGCGAATACCGTTAACGTTACCGGAAGCTGGTCACCGCAACTCATTCCCGGGTTGAATGTTCAACCTCGCAAAGGACATCTGGTGATCACAGATCGCTATCCAGCATTTATTCGGCATCAACTGATCGAGCTGGGTTACCTGAAGAGCGCTCATGCAGTCAAAGCAGACTCTGTAGCCTTCAATATTCAGCCGCGGCAGACCGGGCAACTGCTGATTGGCTCGTCCCGTCAGTATGGCGCCACGTCTTCTCAAGTCGATACGCAGATCCTGGGCAGGATGATTGATCGGGCGCGCATGTATATGCCGCGCTTGGGCGAGCTGACCGCGGTTAGAGCCTGGACCGGATTTCGCGCTGCAACACCCGACAAACTGCCCCTCATTGGCCCCTGTCCTGCAAATCACCGGCTCTATCTCGCCACCGGTCATGAGGGCCTGGGTATAACCACATCGCTCGGCACTGCAAAGCTGTTGGTGGACCAACTGTTGGATCGTACCTCAAAGATTCCGCGCGAGCCGTATCTTCCGGACAGGTTCGCGGCAGAGACAGCGCATGCCTGAGTCAATCACACTCCTGGTTAACGGCGCTTCGATCTCTGTTCGCCCCGGTACGATGGTTTCTGCCGCGATCGTGATTGCGGGCGAGACTTTGTTTCGGAGATCTATAGCTGGCGAACCACGCGGCCCTTTGTGTGGGATGGGAATCTGCTTTGAATGTCGCATAACCGTTAATCGCGAGTTGCATGCGCGTAGCTGTCAGACACTGTGTGAAGAGGGGATGGAGGTAGAGACTGATAAGTGAGTGACATGAATCTTTTGCGGTGCTCTCCGTTTCGTGGCGGACCAGCGTAAATGGTTAACAACCAAGCATGATGGGCCTGTCGATTAGCGAATGAAGACACTCTCATACAATTGCAATGTGCTGATCGTAGGCGGAGGTCCTGCGGGAATGGCGGCTGCCCACGGGGTCGTCCAGAGCGACAAAACGGTCATGATTGTCGATGATAACCCCGCTTTGGGTGGGCAGATCTGGCGTGGGGAAAGTGGTGCTTCCGAACCATCACCGTCACGATCATGGTTCACGAAGGTTCAAACCTCAGCAATACAATTTCTTCCTGGCGCGCGCGTGGTCTCCCAGCCGGAAGTTGGGCTGTTAGTCGCTGAGACTGCAAACGGTAGCTACGAGCTGCGCTTCCGGAAGTTAATACTGGCAACCGGCGCGCGCGAACATTTCCTGCCCTTTCCTGGCTGGACACTGCCAAACGTGATGGGTGCCGGCGGCCTGCAGGCTCTGGTGAAGGGCGGCCTTCCCGTTGCTGGAAAGCGAGTGGTGGTTGCAGGAAGCGGTCCCTTGTTACTGGCAGTTGCCGCTTACCTCAAGAAGCAGGGTGCCGAGGTTCTCTTGATTGCGGAACAGGCTGCGCTCTTTAATCTTTCGCGGTTCACTTTAGGACTCTTGGCGGACTACTCCCGTGCAAAGCAGGCATTCCAACTCAACAGAAGTCTTCGCCGCGTTCCTTATCATCTATCGTGCTGGGTAGTTGCTGCCGAGGGAAACAACAAGGTGGAGAGTGTACGCCTACAGCAGGGCCGAAAGGTCTGGGACGTGGCCTGCCATTACCTGGCCTGTGGCTACCATCTTCTGCCTAATCTCGAGTTGCCAACGCTGCTCGGCTGCAAGGTGCAACAGGGAAACGTTTGCGTTGATGAGTTTCAGCAAACCTCTCTCCCTGGGATCTATGCCGCCGGGGAGCCGACGGGGATCGGCGGCTTGGACCTCTCTCTCATCGAAGGTCAGATAGCCGGGCTAGCTGCGGGGGGAATGCCGGACGAAGCGCGGCGGCTCTTTCGGAAGCGGGCCAGATTGCAAAGGTTCGCCCACTTGCTCAATCGCACGTTTGCGCTACGAGATGAGTTGAAGGGACTAGCGACTGCTGAAACCATTTTCTGCCGCTGCGAAGATGTAACCTTCGCACGTCTGCAAGCCTACGACTCATGGCGCGCGGCGAAGCTGCAGACGCGCTGTGGCATGGGCCCATGTCAGGGGCGCATCTGCGGACCAGCAACCGAGTTCCTCTTCGACTGGCAAGTCGAATCAGTGCGACCACCAATATTTCCTGCCCGGGTGGACAGTCTGATAAGAGTTTCTGAACCCGAGTCTGAAGGGCTGGTAGCATGATCTGTATCCTTGCGCGCCGTTCAATTGCTGCCGCTCCCTAGTCCGATCCAAGCGATCATTTATCTATACAAGACAGAACTTGCACTTGACTGCTTTGCTTACGAGTTTGCTATGCGAATAACCGAAATCTCCGCCTATCGTGTAGAGCTACCGCTGCACGAAGGCAGTTACAACTGGTCCGGTGGCAACAGCGTGTCGGTCTTCGATTCGACTGTCGTCGCCGTAAAGACAGATAGCCGCGTCACCGGATACGGAGAAATCTGCCCGCTTGGTCCCGCTTATCTCCCGGCCTACGCGGCCGGGGCGCGCACCGGCATTGCCGAACTGGCGCCTCATCTGCTCGGCATGGATCCGACCGAGCTAGGATTGCTTAATCAGCGCATGGATCAAGCGATGCGCGGTCACCCTTATGTTAAATCAGCGATTGACATTGCTTGCTGGGACATCCTCGGCCAGGCGAGCAACCAATCTGTCACCAACCTACTCGGCGGGCGCTACGGTGAAGACTTCGCTCTCTACCGAGCCATCTCGCAGGATACGCCCGAAGCAATGGCTGAGATGGTCGACCGCTATCGCGCGGAAGGCTACACGAAATTCCAATTGAAGGTTGGCGGCAACCCGGACGTAGACATCGAACGGATCCACGCCGTCGCCGCGAAACTCCGAACCGGTGACGTGCTTATTGCCGATGCTAACACCGGTTGGAAGCAGCACCAGGCCCTGCGCGTCGCTGATGCGGTACGAGACGTAGATGTCTATATCGAGCAGCCGTGTTTCAGCTATGAAGAATGTCTGGTCGTTCGCCGTCATACCAACAGACCATTCATTCTCGACGAGGTTATCGATGATCTCCGCATGGTGGCGCGCGCAGTGGCTGACCAGGCGGCAGACGTTATCAACCTGAAGATCTCTAAGGTGGGCGGACTGACCAAAGCGCGTCAGATTCGGGATCTTTGTGTGGCGCTGGGCATCGCCATGACGATTGAAGACACGTGGGGTGGAGATATCGTGACGGCAGCGATCGCTGCCCTCGCGCACAGCACACCGCCTGAGCTGTTGTTCTCGGCAACCGACTTCAACAGTTACGTCACTGTGAGCATCGCCGAGGGTGCGCCGCAACGAAAGAATGGCCGCCTTGCGGCTTCAACCGAACCGGGTCTGGGCGTTCGGCCGCGCATCAACGTGCTGGGTGAGCCGGTTTTCACTCTGGGAGGAACATAAGGATGCCGGAGCCCACAATCGACAAACGACTCAGAAGCTTTATTGCCGGCGTATTTCACAAGAGCAGGTCGGATCGGTTTCTACCTGATGTAAACCCTTCTGATGTGACAGACATCATCGCCGAGGTGCCGGAGGGCACCGCTGATGACGTGCAAGCGGCAGTGCAGGCGGCCGCCGAGGCATTGCCACAATGGCGTGCGTTAACTGGGTCGGCGCGCGCCGAGCACCTCTATCGCTGGGCCGCAGCCATCGCCACGCGTCAGGAAGAACTAGCGCATAGCATGATGCGCGAAGTTGGCAAACCAATAACGGAAGCACGGGGCGAGGTGTCCCGTTGCGTCACCATCCTGCGCTACTACGCTGGTGAAGCAGTGCGCGAAACCGGCGCGATCATTCCCGCGCAAATCGTGGGAGCGTTGCAGTTCAGCCTTTGTGAGCCCCTCGGGGTCATCGCCCTGATCACTCCCTGGAACTTCCCACTCGCCATCCCTTTGTGGAAGGCCGCGCCCGCCTTGGCGTTCGGCAACACAGTGGTCCTAAAACCTGCCGAAGCGGCGTCGCACATGGGTGTGCTTCTTGCCGAGACGGCCGCGGCCGCGGAACTTCCCCCTGGAGTCTTCAATGTGGTGCTTGGATCGGGGCGCGTGATCGGTGACACGTTGCTTAAAAGTGAGGCAGTGAGGGCGGTCAGTTTTACAGGTTCGAGCGCCGTGGGAGCGCGCGTTGCCTCTGTTGCGGCGGAGCGCAACATTCGTTATCAGACGGAGATGGGTGGCAAGAACGTTGTGATTATCAATCATGATGCCGACCTTGACCTCGCCGCGGCCTTAACAGCTAACGGCGCCATGCGGTATGCCGGACAGAAGTGTACTGCGACCAGTCGGGCCATCATCGTCGGGGAAGTCGAGCAACCGTTTCTGAAGAAGCTGCGTGAGCAGATCGAAGGACTAACGCTCGGACCAGTCGATGACCCGCGTGCTGTTATCGGTCCGCTCATCAATGAGGATTCACGGCGCGCGATACAGACAGCACTCGCTGGGGTAAATGTCGAGCAGATAATCGGTGGCGTGCTGCCGAACGATGAGCGATTCACCAAAGGATTCTATTTTGCGCCCACAGTAGTCAGAGGCGTGGCGCCGGATGAGAAGCTTGCACAGGAGGAATTGTTCGGACCGGTTCTGGCCACATTCGTTGTTGACGATCTTGATCAGGCGATTACGCTGGCCAACGGGACGCAGTACGGCCTGAGCGCCTCAATGTTCACCGGGGATCTCCGGAGCGCGCTTGCCTATCTGCACAAAATTCAGGCAGGGCTCGTTCGCGTGAACGGTGATACCACGGGTGTTGATCCGCACGCACCATTCGGAGGCATGAAAGGCTCAAGCAGCGGTAGCCGCGAGCAGGGACCGGCGGCGCGCGACTTCTATACCGAAATCAAGACCATACAGATTAATCCGTAAAACGAATGTTCGGAACCGGGAGCGCCTTTCACATTTAGAGAAGCGACCGGGTAGACAGTGATTGACGAGGTAATTGCAATGGAACAGCAGGACTGGCGGGGAGTTTTCCCGGCCATCACTACTCCTTTCACAAAAGAATTGACGGTTGATTACGAAGCCCTGCAGAAGCACGTGTCCTGGCTCGTCGATAACGGCTGCCGTGGCATCGTGGCGCTCGGCTCACTCGGTGAAGGAGCGACCCTCACTTTCGACGAAAAGATCGAGATTCTCAGAACCTGCAAACAGGCGTTGGGTACACGCGCTCCAGTAATTCCGGGCATAGCGGCGTTGAGCACGGCTGAGGCTGTAAGGTTGGCCCAGGCGGCGGCGACGGCCGGATGCGACGGCTTGATGATCTTGCCTCCCTATGTTTACCAAGGCGACTGGCGCGAAACCGAAAGCCACCTGAGCGCTGTGATTCAAGCGACACCGCTTTCCTGCATTCTCTATAACAACCCGGTCGCCTATGGTACCGATATCATTCCCGAACAGATACGCGAGCTTGCCGAACGCCACACGAATCTGCATGCAGTAAAAGAATCTTCCGGCGACGTCCGGCGGGTAACGGCCATTCGTGCACTGCTGGGTGACCGGCTCGCCATCTTTGTCGGGCTTGATGATGCGATCCTGGAGAGCGCCGCAGTGGGAGCAGTAGGCTGGGTTGCGGGATTAGTCAATGCTCTGCCGCGCGAGTCGGTGCGGTTATTTGATCTCGTCGCGTCGGGACAGTTCGATGAAGCGCAAACACTTTACGAGTGGTTCTTGCCGCTGCTGCGGCTCGACACCGTGCCGAAGTTTGTGCAACTCATCAAATTGGTGCAGCGAGAAGTGGGGCGCGGCACTACCACGGTGCGGCCCCCGCGTCTGGAACTCGAAGGCGCCGAGTTGGACCAAACAATCAAGGTGATCCTGCGGCAGCTTGCGAGCAGGAGGGTGACCTCTGTAACCACGGGAAGCAATAACTAAAACGAATTGGGCTTTGAGTATGATTAAGATTAAACACAAAGCAATCCCAGTTAGCTTAGTCCTGCTAATCTTTTTTGCTTTACCCCTCTACGCTCAACCAAGCGATAGGTCAGCCCTTACCCTCGATCGCATCTTCAGTTCAAGCGAGTTTCGCTCGGAAACTTTTGGCCCCGCTCGGTGGCTTGACGCTGGTACGGCCTACACTACCCTGGAACCTTCAACCACCATTAAAGAGGCACGCGATATCGTTCGGTATGAAGCAGCGACTGGTCGGCGCAGCGTGCTGATCCCTGCTGCCTCACTCACGCCGCCAGGCTCGTCGACGCCGCTGGCAATTGATGACTACACCTGGTCCAAAGATGGGTTGAAGCTGCTGATCTTTACTAACTCGAAACAGGTCTGGCGGCAGAACACTCGCGGCGACTACTGGATCCACGCCATCAAGGAAGGGAAGTTAACGAAGCTCGGTGGTAAGGATGCACCAGCTTCAACCTTGATGTTCGCGAAGTTCTCACCCGACGGCACGCGCGCTGGCTATGTCCGTGAGAACAATCTCTACGTTGAACGTCTGGCAGACAATCAGATTACCCAGCTAACTCGGAACGGCTCAAAGCGCATCATCAATGGCACCTTCGATTGGGTCTACGAAGAAGAATTGGACCTGCGCGACGGCTGGCGCTGGAGTCCCGATAGCCATCGCATCGCCTACTGGCAGCTGGATACTGATGGCGTGCCTGATTACTACCTCATCAATAACACCGATTCGCTTTACCCCAAGCTCACTACAATTCAATATCCGGTAGCCGGTCAGACAAACTCCGCGGCGCGCGTTGGCGTTGTCAGCGTTGCTGGCGGTGAGACGCGCTGGTTGAATGTGCCGGGGGATCCGCGGAACAACTACATCGCGCGCATGGACTGGGCCGGGACCTCCGATGAGGTGGTACTACAGCATCTGAACCGCCGGCAGAACCTGCTCGAGGTGATGATCGGAGACGCTCGCAGCGGACAGGTGCGCACGATTCTCGCGGAGAAGGATGAGGCCTGGATCGATGTCGAGATCGATAACCTCCATTGGCTGGAAGGAGGCAAGCGTTTTCTCTGGGTGAGCGAACGCGACGGCTGGCGTCACGTCTATGCGGCACCGCGCGATGCTGGAGCGCCGCAACTCATAACCAACGGCGCCTTCGACATCCTGTCCATTGAAGGTGTGGACGAAAAAGGCGGCTGGCTCTACTACACTGCCTCCCCGGATAACGCTACACAGCATTATCTCTATCGCATAGCACTGAGCGGCAACGGTAAGCCTGAACGGCTGACTCCCGCGGCGCAGCCGGGCACACACTCCTACACGCTGGCGCCGCACACCAGTTGGGCGTTTCATACTTATTCAACAATAAATGCGCCCCCGCGCATCGAACTCGTTAGCTTGCCAGATCACTTGCGGGTGCGGACGCTTGCAGAAAATGCAGCCCTCAATGCTCGCGTCAAAGAACTGAAGATCAAGCCGGCCGAGTTCATTCGAGTGGATATCGGTAACGGCATCAGTGTCGATGGCTGGATCATTAAGCCGCCTGACTTCGACGCAACGAAACGCTATCCGGTTTTGATTTATGTGTACGGAGAACCTGCGGGCCAGACAGTTGTCGATCGCTGGGGTGGGGGTCGCCAACTCTGGCATCAGTTGCTCGCGCAACAGGGCTACATTGTGATGAGCTTTGATAATCGTGGTACGCCGGCGCCCAAGGGTCGCGCCTGGCGCAAGGTAGTCTATCGCCAGATCGGCACCCTTGCTGCGCAGGAACAAGCGGCGGCTGCCAAGGTCATCCAAACCTGGCCCTATATTGATCCGAACCGCATCGCAATCTGGGGCTGGAGCGGCGGTGGGTCAATGACTCTTAACCAAATGTTTCGTTATGCGGATATCTACAAAGTTGGAATGTCCGTAGCCCCCGTCAGCGACCAGCATTTCTACGACACTATCTATCAGGAACGCTATATGGGGCTGCCGCAGGATAACGAAGAAGATTACCGGCGTGGCTCACCTGTAACCTACGCCAGCGGCCTCAAGGGAAAACTCCTGATCGTCCACGGCTCGGGCGACGATAACGTCCACTACAAGAGCACCGAAGTTTTGGTCAACGCGCTGGTAAAAGCCAACAAGCAGTTCACGATGATGGAGTATCCAAACCGGCGGCATGACATCAGCCAGGGAGAAAACACTACGAGACACTTGTATGAGTTGTTGACACGCTTTCTCAAAGAGAACCTGCCCGCAGAGTCACTGGCTCATTGAGATACATAAAGGAATCTAGGTGAATCCCATGACCGGAACCGCACGATCAACTGGTGAGAACAGCACCGCCTATAGCGATCTGGAAGCGCTCGCGGAAGATTTCTGGGCCTGGCGCGCTTTGCATCAACCCGTTTCCAGCGATGATATTCCGCGCATCGAACGCTCACCCGATTGGATTCCTGACTGGTCCAAAGAGGCCATTGAGCGCCGTCGGCGTGATCTCTCCCTTTTTGCCGAACGCTGGCGGCTAATGGAGGTAAAAAGTTGGCCCATCTCTCAGCAGGTCGACTACCGCCTGATTGGATCTGCCCTTGCGCGCGTTCATTGGGAGCTGGACATCACGCGCGCTCAGGAGCGTAATCCCGGATTTTATGTTGACCAGACTCTGGGAGCCCTCCACCTCTCATTGCTCAAACCACCATCTTTTGATGAGGTGCGCAGCCGGGAAATTCTCAGCCGGATAGCCAGCATTCCGCAGACTGCTGCCGAGGCGAAAGCTAATCTTGCCGGCAAAGCAGTAAAGCCATTCGCCCTGGCAGCCATCGACAAATTGACGGATGTGAGTGCCCGGCTAAGGAAGACTGCCAAAGAGCTCAGCCCTTTGCTTTCCGGCGTCAGCTCCGCAGACCTTTACGAGGCTACCGGTAACGCCACCTTGGCCCTCGAATCGTTTCGCAACTGGCTCGAAGCCGGTTTACCCCAGATGTCTCATAGCACCGCAATTGGTCGCGAGGCTTACATCTATTTCCTGAAGAACGTGGCCCTGATGCCCTTCACACCCGATCAGTTACTGGCAATGGGAGCGCAGGAGTGGGAACGCTCAGTCGCTTGCGAAACCTATGAACGAGCGCGCAACGAAGGTTTGCCAGAGTTGCCCCTGTTTCCCACTCAAGCAGTGCAAATCGCACGCGAAGCACAGGAAGAGCAAAAGATCCGGCAGTTTCTCCGAGCGAAGCATATCTTGACTATCCCAGACTGGGTACAGCACTACCGGAATCTACCGATGCCATCCTATCTTGAGCCGCTTGCCTTCATGGGTGTCGCCGATGATCTCACCTCAGCCACCAGGCTGAATGAGAACGGCATCAGCTACGTCAAACCACCGGCGCCAGATCTCGACTACTTCTCGCTGTCAATTGCCAAAGACCCGCGCCCACTCATCGTTCATGAAGGGGTGCCGGGACATTACTTTCAATTGGTGCTCTCGTGGGCGCACCAGAATCCCATCCGCCGTCGATACTACGACTCGGGAGCAAATGAAGGCATCGGCTTCTACGCCGAAGAGTTGCTGCTGCAGTTTGGGCTCTTCGATGGTAGTCCACGCACGCGAGAGATCATGTACAGCTACATGCGATTGCGAGCGCTTCGAGTCGAAGTGGATGTCAAGCTGGCGCTCGGACTCTTCACTATAGACGAAGCAACTGATTGCCTCGAGAAAATCGTGCCCATCGATCGCGCGACGGCGCGACAGGAAGCTACCTTCTTCGCCTCCGCGCCTGGTCAGGCGATCACCTATCAGATCGGCAAGCTGCAGATCGTAAAGTTCCTGGCTGACGCGCGACTCAAACTGGGAGCTGAGTTTGATCTTAAAGCATTCCACGACTTCGTGTGGCTGAACGGCAACATTCCTATAGCACTGCAGCGATGGGAGTATCTGGAGCTTGCCGACGAGATCAAAACAATTGATCTGCCCCCGGCCGAAGCTTTGACATTTGGCAGGTGACCTTGTGAGTACAGCGATTGATGTGGTCGACGCGTCGGCGACAGCCGCGCCGGATACTGCCGGCATCGGCGGCCATCCGCGTGGTCTGACAACACTCTTTTTCACCGAAATGTGGGAGCGCTTCAGTTACTACGGCATGCGCGCTCTCCTGATTCTTTATATGACCGCTTCGCTCGCTCAGGGCGGACTTGGCTTTGCTA